>Ga0224508_10005295_pt1 | contig 10365 bp, 10 predicted proteins | sample SF_Jan12_sed_USG_4_FD_170157 | JGI IMG/M metagenome (GOLD analysis project Ga0224508, IMG submission 170157) | Sediment microbial communities from San Francisco Bay, California, United States - SF_Jan12_sed_USGS_21 | ecosystem: Environmental > Aquatic > Marine > Sediment | place: USA... | reverse complement strand
GTAATGGCGCATCCGCCTCCACCGATGATCGAACAGGTACCACTGCCGCACTCGGCGTTGCTGATGCAGTTACAGGGTGTCGCGGCGTCGGCCAATGCCGCGGCCGGAAAGCCGAGACCGGCAACGATTACACAGGCAATTACGGGAATTCGCATGACTTGCTCCTTTAGGGTCCGTTTCGTGACACCGATATGTCGTGCCGGGACCGGAAAAGGTTCAAATCAGCGAGTAGTTGGGTATTCGAGGATCAAGAGGAGTTCCTCTTTCCGCGCGCCTCGAAGAGCGTGCCGGCAAAGGCCGCGATCGCCAGCCCGGCGGAGATGACGGCGCTGTAGCCGGCGAAGGAAATCCCCAAGAACCGCCAGGGTGCTTCGTCGCAGCGCACGATCCGCTCCGTTTTCAGGGTTTCCAGAAGGTTCCCGACCGCAGCGCCGATGTCGCCGCCGGCGCAGTCAGTCGGCCCCTGCCACCAGTGCCATTCCACGCCTGCGTGATAGACGCCGAGTACCGCGTTAACGGCGAAGCCGGCGCCGCAGAGCGTCAGGGCCAGCACTGCCGGATCGCGTTTTTGATACAGCGCGAACAGGATGGCCATCGCCGCAATTGGTATCCCCATATAATAGGCCCAGCGCTGTTTCAGGCAGAGCGGGCAGGGCTTGTAGCCGCCGATATATTCAAATGCCAGCGCGGTGACGATTGCGGCCAACGCGCCGGCAAATACAAGTGTCGCCGCAAGCGGCAGAATGGACTCCCTCTCGGGTATGAAGGGAAGCTCGGGAATGCGCATCATGGGATTACCTTCTCAGTCATCAACCTAGATATCTGATTGCCACGAAACCGCCGACCAGCAGAATCACGAATGCTGCCGTAACCAATCCGAGCCGTCGTTCGATAAAATCCCGAATCGGCGGACCGAACCAGTACAGCAAACCGCTGATCACGAAGAAAACAAGACCGCGTGCAGCGATACTCGCCACCATGAAAATGATGAAATTCAGCTGGGTCGCACCGCTGGCGATGGTGATCACCTTGTAGGGAAACGGGGTAACCCCGGCGATGAAGACGATCCATGCCCCCCATTCGTTATAGCGCTCGGCAAAGCTGGCAAAGGCTTGGGTCTGGCCGTAGAATTCCAGGATCGGCTTGCCGGCGATCTCGAACAGGAAAAAACCGATTGCATAGCCGAGCATGCCACCTAGCACCGAGCTGACTGTCGTAACCGCGGCATAGACCCACGCGCGTGCCCGCTCCGCCAGCACCATCGGCACCAGCATCGCATGCGGCGGGATCGGAAAAATCGAGCTCTCGACGAAAGCAACACCCGCCAACGCCAATACCGCATGGCGGTGCGCCGACAGTGCCATGACCCAGTCGTAAAGCCGTCTCAACATCGCGCCTGATTAGCGGTGTCATACCCGTTTGTCCATGCGGCGTTGCGCACACAGGCGCAAATACGCGGGGCGGGGGCAACAATCACAGTTGCGTGGATAATCCGGCCATGGGCCTTGTGGCTGTTGACGACCAACCACGCATCGCTATCATCGCGCGCTTGTTGGCGGCCCCAGTGGCGGAATTGGTAGACGCGACAGACTCAAAATCTGTTGTCCGCAAGGGCGTGCTGGTTCGAGTCCGGCCTGGGGCACCAACGCGCATGGCCGCGACGCCGGCCGGGCAAAGAGGAAGCGGCAATGCGGATGGATAGGGCGATTTTGTTCATGCGGCGCGGTTTGGCTACTGTGCTGATGGGGCTGGTTCTGGCCTGGTCGCCACCGGTCTTTGCGGGACCGGCGCTGTTGTTCGATGCCCACAAGGGGACGATCCTCTACGAAGAGGATATGGATTCGCTTTGGCATCCCGCCTCGCTGACCAAGCTGATGACCGCCTATCTCGCCTTTGAGGCGATGCGGGCCGGCAAATTCACGCTTAAGGACAAGGTTATCTGCTCGCCGCTGGCGCATGCGCAGGCGCCGAGCAAGATCGGCCTGCCGATCGGTGCAGAGATGAGTGTCGATCTGGCGCTTCGCACGCTGATCGTAAAGTCGGCCAATGACGTCGCGGTGATGATCGGCGAGAAGGTGTCCGGCAACCTGCCGCAGTTTATCGATTTAATGAATGCGAAGGCGCGCGAGTTGGGCATGATGCGGACCCGCTTCGTCAATCCCAACGGACTGCCCGACGATCGCCAGGTCACGACGGCACGGGACATGGGGCTGCTGGCGCGCGCGCTGATCAAGGATTTCCCGGAATACGACTACCTTTTCAAGCTGCCCCACGTGAAAATCGGCAAGCGCAGCATGCGGTCCCATAACAAGCTGCTGCGCAGCTACGAAGGCGCCGACGGCATGAAAACCGGCTTCGTTTGCGCGTCCGGCTACAATGTCGTTGCAAGTGCCACACGCGACGGCCGCCGGCTGGTCGCCGTCGTGCTTGGCGGTACATCGGGCGGCGCGCGCAACCTGCGTGCGACGGAGCTGCTTGACCATGGGTTCCGCCGCTTCGCCTGGCGCTCGCTATTCGCCGACAAGATCGACAACGTCACCATAAAGGCATCGCTCACCGAAGGCCCGCAGAACATGCGACCGCATGTTTGCGCCCGGCGTAAATACAAGCGGAAAAAGCGCCGTAAAACCGTGACAAAGAAAAAATAGCACCAGCTCGTGTCATTTGGCGCAAGCCTTGCGTTGTTTGCAAGCGGAGCAACGCGAAGGGTCCAGAAATGGCACATGGCAGAGAAAAAGCGACACATTCCGGCACAGTGACTGACACGGAAGTCCACGCGATGGCACAGACGCTCGCACGCCGATATTGCGGCGGAGCGATCGATGTTGCGCTTCATTTTGCCGGTGAACACCACGCAATCGGCGATTTGTCCCGCGCCCGCACCTGGAATCGGGTGGTTGAATGCCTTCGCGAGCATGCTCCGGCACCAACCCTTTCTTAAGCGCCCGCCTTTATTGTTGCCATTCGGTTATCGACGGGTGCGAAGGGTGCCAGAATGTCACTGCGAGAGACGGCCGGAATTGAGCGCAGGCACGGGCTCTCCGGGCGCGCGCGATCGATTATGGAGCAGGTGGTTTTTTTGCGCCGCGGGCAAACCGACCGTGCCCGCACCCAGCGCAGCGCCCTACTCGCCTTCCTGATCAGGGTTGCAGGTGCCGGGCTTGCCTATGTCTCGCAAGCCCTGCTGGCGCGCTGGATGGGCAGCTTCGAATACGGCATCTTTGTTTTCGTCTGGGTCTGGGTGCTGATCCTGGGCGGCCTTGCGTCGATGGGTCTCTCCACCTCGGTGATCCGGTTTGTGCCGGAGTACCGGGAAACAGGCCGTCTTGATCTGCTGCGCGGGCTGTTGCGCGGCAGCCGGGCGATAGCGGCTGGCGTCAGCACTGCGATAATGGGGTGCAGCCTCGCTCTCCTTTACGGCTACGGCCATCTGCTGGAGGGGTATTACTGGCTCCCGGCCTTCCTGATCCTGTTCTGCTTGCCGATCTATACGGTGGTCGATGTTCAGGACGGCATCTCACGCGGATTTTCCTGGATCGATCTGGCGCTCGGCCCTCCCTACATCGTCAGGCCGATCCTGCTGCTTGCGGCGATGTTTGGCGCCGCGCTGGCCGGATTTGCCCTGACCGCAGTGACCGCCGCGGTCTGTGCCGTTCTTGCCTATTGGGTCTCGGGCCTGTTTCAGATCATCGTTCTGAACGGGCGCGTCGCGCGGACCATTGAGCCGGGAGAGCGCTCTTACGATGTGCCCCTCTGGCTGAAGACGTCATGGCCGCTTCTCCTGGTACTGGGGTTCGATCTGCTGCTGCAAAACACCGATATCCTGGTTCTGTCGCGCTATATGGAGCCGTCCGACGTGGCGATCTACTTTGCCGCGCTCAAGACCATGGGTCTGGTGTCGTTTGTCCATTTCGCCGTTGGCACGGCGGCGGCGAACCGGTTCTCGGCCTATAAGGCAAAAGGCGACGAGGATCGGCTGGCAGGCGCCGTGCGCGATGCCGTGCGCTGGACCTTCTGGCCGTCATTTGCCGGGGCCGTTCTGCTGCTGGCGCTGGGCCGGCCGCTGCTCTGGCTGTTCGGAGCGGAGTTCGTGAACGGCTATCCGGTGATGTTCGTTTTGGCCGTAGGATTTCTCATCCGCGCGGCAATAGGTCCGGCCGAATTCGTGCTGAACATGCTGGGTGAACAAAACCGTTGTGCGGCGGTGCTTTCTCTTTCCGCCCTGCTCAACCTGGCGCTCAACTTCGCCCTGATCCCGGCTTACGGCATGTATGGCGCGGCGGCCGCCACGTCGGTCTCGATCGCGGTTGCGGCGATCGCCTTCCTGTTCGTTGCCAGGAGCCGGCTTGGTCTCAATCTGTTTGTCTGGCAGCGCGGCTGATTTCACGCCTCTTCGCGCAGCAGCCGGCGGATCACCTTGCCCGTCGTCGTCAGCGGCATCTCGTCGATAAATTCGATCTCGCGCGGATACTCATGCGCCGAGAGGTGTGTCCGCACAAACTGGCCCAACTCCTTCTCCAGATCGGGCGTGGCGGTGTAGCCATCTTTCAGGACGATGAAGGCCTTGACGATTTCGGTGCGCAGCTCATCCGGTTTGCCGACCGCGGCGGCGAGACGCACCGAGGGGTGGCGCAACAGGCAATCCTCGATTTCGCCGGGGCCGATGCGGAAGCCGGCGGAGGTGATCACATCGTCATCGCGCCCGACAAAGGCAAAATATCCCTCCTCGTCGACAATGCCTTGATCGCCGGTGGTCATCCAATCGCCGATAAACTTCTCCTTCGTGGCGTCTGGCCGTTCCCAATATTCCAAAAACATCAGCGGGTCGGGTCGGTGCATGGCGATCTGGCCCTGTTCGTGCGGCGGCATGACCTTTCCCTGATCGTCGATGACCGCGACCTGGTGCCCGGGGATCGGCTTGCCGATCGTGCCCGGTTTCATGACCCCGATGGCGCCGCAGGATCCAAGCACATAATTGCATTCGGTCTGGCCGTAAAACTCGTTGACGGTCAGCCCCAACTCGGCGCGTCCCCAGTCGAGCGTTTCGCGCCCCAGCGACTCGCCGCCGCTGGCGATGGTTCTGAGTTTCAGATCGAACCGCTCGCCGGGCTTTTCGACGACCCGGAGCATTTTCAGCGCGGTTGGCGGAATAAAGGCATTGCGCACGCCGACCTCCTCCATCAGCGAGAACGCCGTTTCGGGATCGAATTTCGTGAAATTGTAAGTCAGCAGCGGAATACCGTAATAGAGCGACGGGAGCATGGTGTTGAACAGCCCTCCGGCCCAGGCCCAGTCGGCCGGCGTCCACATGAGATCCCCGTCCTTGGGAAAAAACTCGTGGCTGTATTCGATGCTCGGCAAATGCCCCAGCATGACCCTGTGGGCGTGCAGGGCGCCCTTGGGCGGTCCTGTCGTGCCTGAGGTAAAGACCATGATCGCCCAGTCGTCGGCCAGCGTGTCCAGCGTGTCGAAAGCGCCGGACTCGGCTGCACAGAGCCCGTCGAACCCTTTCGCCTCGCCGTCATCGCCATCGATGCACACGATCAGCTCCAGATGTTCCAGCTTGTCGCGGATGCCCGTGATCTTGGCGAGCCCGCCGGCGTTGGTGACGATTGCCTTGGCCGCGGACGTATTCAGCCTGTATTCGAGCGCGTCGGGCCCGAACAACGACGCCAGCGGTACCGCCACCGCGCCAAGCTTGTAGGCGGCGATATGCGTCAGCACCGTCTGTGGCGTCTGCGGCAGAAGCAGGCCGATGCGGTCGCGCTTTGTGACGCCGGCCTTTTGCAGCGCATTGGCAAGTCGGTTCGCGCGGTCGCGCAGCTCGCCATAGTTATAGTGATCGGTGCCTCCGTCACTGCGTTTGTGGATAAGCGCCAGTCGGCCCGGCTCCGTTTCGGCCCAACGGTCGCAGATGTCATGCGCTATGTTGTATTTCTTGCGCGTCGACCAGGAGAATGAGTTGTATAGCTTCTCATACGTCTTGATTGGCGGCAGTAGCCGATCTTGAAAATTCATTACGCTACATCTCCCAGAGAAAGCATCACTGGAGACTATACTAGCGACGAGATAGGCATAATTTAAGGGATTTGTTATGGGGTTCAGAGGCTTGCCGGTGTGCCCAGAACAAGCGTCCAGAACGTGCCATAGCGCGAATTGGCATCGGTAACGAGCGCAATGCCCATTTGCGTTGCATCGGGCAGAAGCAGGTTCTTGTTGTGGCCGGGGCTCTTCTGCCAGCCGCGAAATACCTCCGCGAGCGAGCGTTGTCCCGCACCAACATTCTCCGCGGCAAGTTTTGGGCGGTAGCCCGTCTTTTCGATCCGAACCCACGGGTTGGAGCCGTTCGAGCCCTTATGGGTGATCTTGTCCCGCGCGGCCAGATCGGCGGAGTGATCGAGAGCCGCCCTGGTGAGCTTTGGATCGAGGGTTAGCGGTTTGAGCCCCTTCTCCGCGCGGTAGCTGTTGATCATTTTCGTGGCCGCGTCGGCGTCGAGACGAACTTTGGAAACAGCAATCCGGTGTTGCGGCGAGGCAATGTTCGCCGGACCTTCGGCGCAGCCGGCGACGACAGCGGCAATCAGCAGGAGAACAGGAAGGGAAAGCAAACGCGACATAGCAACAAATCCAGTGAACTCATCTTGGCAACAGCCGGCGAATGATTCCGCCTACGACGTTAAGAAGTTCCTTATGCCGCATTTGGCGGGTGATTCGGCAATGTCTAGTGTGATACGAAATCGGGAAATTTTATGAACAGGACGGATCGTGAAGAAAATAATTCTTCTGTTTTTATGTCTGCTTGGTCCGGGTTTCGCGCTGGCGCAGAGCCCGCTTGCCGGCCAGGAGAAGAAACTGCTCTCTATGACCCGCGGGAACTGGGCATATTTCCGCGACTATAACGGCCGGCAGTTGATCTACTTCACCCATCTGGAAGCCTACAGATGCGGCATCGGCCAAGTCCGTTATTCACTGAATTCCGACGCGCTCGATAAAGAGTGGAAGCTTCAGCCCTGCGACCCATCCAAACCGCACAACATCACCACCGACAAACCTTATATTTCGCTCCCCCTTGGCGCGGCGAAGACGGTTGCCGTTCAGCTAACCTTCAATGACGGGTCGAAGAGCCAGGTCGTGCGGATCGGGGTGGACAATAAGGTAGTTAACTAGCCGGTGCTCCATGTCCTCGGCCGCTTCATGCCGGCGATCCGGCATGCCTGCTGCGGGTATCCGTAAGGGAACAGCTCGAACAGCCGGTTGCGATCTGCGCCCATTGTCTTGGTGGCAAACTTGATTGTCCATCTCACATCGGGGGCGATCTGGTTCTCCTCCCAGTAATCGCGCATGAAGCGAATGATCGCCCAGTGCTCGTCGGTAAGCGTGATGCGCTCTTCCTTGGCGAATCTCTCGGCGATCTGTTCGGTCCACTCCGCTGGATCAACCAGATAACCTTCCGGGTCGATATTGGGGGCGCTCATCATCAAGGGGTCACAATCGTATTTTTTTTCAAACCTGACGCGGTCGTCGTACACGCCAAAAAGTCCCCATCCCTTGACCGGTGTCAACGGCCGCACGCCCGGGCTGGCCGAATACCGGTTGCTGCGCCTACATCTGCTCCCAATATTCGCTGGCGTCGCACACCGCCTCGATCAGAACCGGACCCTTCGCCGCGAACGATTTCTCGTATGCGGCTGCAAATTCCTCATTCGTCTCGGCGCGCACCGCCTCGATCCCGAAGCCTTGCGCCAGGGCTGAGAAATCGGGGCTCCTGAATTTCACCGCACCGGTTTCAACTTGCATTTTCGACTGCTTCAACTCGATCAGGGCGAGGCTTGCATCGTTGAGCACGATCACCGTTACGGGGAGATTATGCTCGGCGATGACGGCCAGTTCGCCGAGGCTCATCAGCGCGCAGCCGTCGCCCAGAATGGCCACGACACGCTTGCCCGGCGCGGTCAGCGCTGCGCCGACCGCGGCGGGGATCGCATAGCCCATCGAACACAGTCCGTTATGCTGCAGAAGCTGGCCCGGCGAGACGCAGTGCAGCGCGTGACAGGCGAGGATGCGGTGCGCACCGACGTCAACGGCAAGGACCATGTCTTGCGTGATGCGGGCATCGATTTCGGCGAACAGCGCCGCCGGGCTGACGCCGGCTTCAGGTTTTCGGGGCGCGACGATCTTCGCGATTTCTTGGCCGTAGGCGTCGAGACGTCCCTCCGGCCACGCTGCGTGCGGTGTCGCATCGACTTCAAGGTTCGCGGCAAGGTCGCCCAGCAGCTGAAGGCCTGACGGGAACACACGGTCGGTCTGTGCCACCCAGTCGAGCGTAATGCATGCCTTGTCCTCGCCCCAGGCGTCGAGCCAGGCATCCCGCAGCTCGATCGCGTCGAAGCCGATGAGCGTCAAATGATCCGCCTCGGCCAGAAGATCGAACGTAACCGCATCGACGATCGGGCTCAGCCCAACCGCCCCGAGGGCGAGGGGGTGGCGCTCCGAAACCAGCCCCTTGGCCTTGAAGGTTGCGAGAAAGGGCAGTTTCCAGGCGTCCAGAAAGCCTTCAAGCGGTTCGGCGATGCCGGCCTGCAGCGCGCCGCGCCCGAACAGCACCAGCGGCTTCTTCGCTGCGACGAGACTGTCACGCGCTTCAGATAGCGCCGCCGCCCCCGCGTCGCCAATGTGCCGGGATACCGGCTTTCTAACCGCCTGGTCGCGCGCTTCAGCCCGGCTCGCATCGGCCGGGCAGTTCAGATAGACTGGCCCTGCCGGGTGGGTGAGGGCAATATCCAGCGCCTTGGCGGTCTGCTGCGAGGCGCGTGTCGGGTTTAGTTCAGCCGCCCATTTGGTGATCGGCGCCATGACGCCCACATGGTCGAATACCTGATGGGTATAGAGGCCGCGCCGGTCGGCTGCCATCTCGCCGCCGAGGATGATGACGGGCGAGCGCTCCATCAGCGCGCCGGCGACGCCGGTCGCGCCGTTCACCACACCGGGTCCGAGCGCAAAGATGCAGACGGCTGGGGCGCCGGAGACCTGCGATACCGCGTCCGCCATAAAGCCGGCCGACGGCTCGCTCTTTGCCAGCACGAAGCGGATGCTGGCCGCCTCGCAGGCGCGGATCAGCTCAAGCACGTCGTTGCCGGGAATACCGAAGGCAAAGCGGACGCCGTAGCCGTGGAGCGTCTCCGCGATGCGCGTGGCCACGCTGGCCTTTGTTTCACCCTTTGCCATTGTTATCCCCCGTCAAGCTTGCCGGTTACGGTGTTGTGATCGCGGCAGGCGAAAGCGACGCTTGCCTCGCTATAAAACCTAATATACTATTTTTAGAACTTTTAGTGATTTCTGCGCAAGTCCCAAGCTCATGCCGCTTGACATGACCGAAAAGCAAGCCCAAACGGCGCGCCCGAACTTCTCGGAGAAGTACGGGACGCTCTACGCCCAGGTTGCCAATATCTTTCGCCAGCGTATCCATTCAGGGACCTGGGCGCCGGGCGATCAGTTGCCCACTCTCGAGGAGCTGGAGCGGGAATTCGGTGTCGCCCGCGTAACCCTGCGCCAGGCACTGTCGCTGCTCGATGCGGAGGGCATGATCTGGCGGCAGCGCGGCCGCGGCACATTTGTTTCCGAAACCGCCGGGCCCGAATGGTTCAAGCTCGCCACCAGCCGCGATGAGCTCATTCATTCACTCGAGGGGACATGGTCGCGGATTCTAGAGGTGGATGAGGATGAGTCGGTTCCCCGTCTTGAGCCGGGAGACGGCAGCGCAGCGCCGGCCTACCGCCACATGCGGCGGGTTCATGGGCGTGGCGAGCGCGCTTACGCGGTGGTCGACATGCATCTCGATGCCGCGCTCTATGCGCGTGCGCCGAAGCGTTTTGATGCCGAGATGATCATTCCCGTGATCGAGCGCATGCGCGGGGTTGAGATCGCCGACATCCACCAGACGCTGACGATCGGTACCGCCGACAAGCAGGTGGCCGATGGCCTCGGCGTTCCGATCGGCTCGCCCATCGGTATCCTGCGCCGGCTGGTGCAGGATACGCACGGCCGCGCCATCTATTTAGGCGTCGTCAATTATCGCGGCGATGCGGTGAAGCTCGATATCACGCTTTCCGGCGAAGGGGGCGTCCACCCATGACCGCGTCGCGCGATATGCTGAGCGTCGATGTCTGGCGCGGGCGCGAAGAGGGGCATTACGAGGCCTTTGAGGTTCCCGCACGGGATAACCAGACCGTGCTCGACGTGGTGACCTTCATCCAACGCACCCTTGATCCGGCGCTCGCCTACCGTTTTGCCTGCCGTGTCGGCGTTTGCGGCTCCTGCGCCATGACGGTCAATGGCCGTCCGCGCTGGACCTGCCGGACCCATGTG
>Ga0224508_10005294_pt1 | contig 10365 bp, 9 predicted proteins | sample SF_Jan12_sed_USG_4_FD_170157 | JGI IMG/M metagenome (GOLD analysis project Ga0224508, IMG submission 170157) | Sediment microbial communities from San Francisco Bay, California, United States - SF_Jan12_sed_USGS_21 | ecosystem: Environmental > Aquatic > Marine > Sediment | place: USA: California... | reverse complement strand
GATGGGTTTTCTTTAGCTTTTCCCGGCACCAGCCCCCAGTACTGGCCGCGGAGAAAATACCGTGACTGCGCACAAAGATCCCGCGTTCACCATCGGCATCGAGGAAGAGTATCTGCTGATCGATCCACAGACCCGGGACCTCGCCGCCGATCCGCCAGTGTCCATCCTGGAGCAATGTACGCAGCGGGTGGGCGAGCGGGTGACTCCCGAGTTCCTGCGCTCGCAGATCGAGGTTGGGACAAAGGTTTGCAAATCGATTGCCGAGGTGACCGAAGACCTGCTGGGGCTGCGCCGCTGCGTCCGCGACGTGGCAAAGCAACACGGACTCGCAATGATCGCCGCATCCACCCATCCGACGGCGGACTGGGACATGCAGATGCATACCGACAAAGAGCGATACCATATCCTGGCCCAAGACATGCAGACTGTGGCGCGGCGGCTCTTGATTTGCGGCATGCACGTCCACGTCGGCATCGAGAACGGCGACCTGCGCATCGACCTGATGAATCAGGTGGGCTATTTTCTGCCGCACCTGCTGATGCTGAGCACCTCCGCACCATTTTGGCAGGGCCGGGACACGGGTCTAAAGTCCTACCGCATGGCCGTCTGGAACGAGCTGCCACGCACCGGTCTCCCGCCGCGGTTCGAGAGCTACGGCGAGTACCGACGCATGGTCAACGCGTTCATCAGCGCTGGCGTCATCGAGGATGCGACCAAGCTGTGGTGGGACCTGCGGCCAAGCGACAGGTTTCCCACTCTCGAAATGCGCATGACCGATATCTGCACGCGGATGGAGGACACGATCTGCGTCGCCGCCCTTTACCGCTGCCTATTGAGAATGCTGTGGCGGCTCCGGCGCAACAACCAGCGCTGGCGCATCTACGACCGTGCCATGGTAGCGGAGAACCGATGGCGGGCACAGCGCTACGGTTTCGACGAAGGTCTGATCGACTTCGGGAAAGGCCAGATCGTGCCCTATGGCGAACTGTTCGAGGAAATCATCGAACTCGTCCGCGAGGACGCCGAATTCTTCGACTGCGTTGCCGAGGTTGAACACGGCCGCACGATCCTGGAACACGGTACCAGTGCCCACAAACAGTTAGCCGTCTGGCAGGCGGCACGTCACGCCGGCAAAGAAGATCCCTCGGCGCTGCGCGACGTGGTCGACATGCTGGTCGAGGAAACGGCCCACGGGCTGCCGTAACCGGACGAAAAGCTGTGAGGCCTTGGTTAGAATCGGAACGAAAACTGCCCTGACCTTAGGCCCCCTTCTCAGATAGGGTGTCTGGAATTTACGTCCCGAGTATTCATATATCGACGATTACCGGATCGCGGAGCGAGTGTAGCGCACCTCTCTTCCCGCCCTTCGCGGTAGGGCTTGCGCCGACACTGCTGTACCTCGATCTACGACTGCCTTAAGGGGCGCAAATTGTATTCAGACGCATTCCCATGCACGCTCTTGGGGTCATACACACACCTGAGCCGACTGAGACAAGTTAAAGATGGCTGATTGGAAAGAAACTTACCGTAGCGTGGTATTCCCTTGGCATTGCGATCATTACGGTCATATGAATGCCCGCTGGTACCTGCACCACTTCGACGATGCGGGCTTTCACTTATGGACCGTCGTCGGTTGTAGCCATGCCGAAATGCGAGACCGAGGCGTGGAAACTGTGGTGGCGCAAAACACTATCAATTACGTGAAAGAAATGACGGCTGGAGAGCTTCTGGTCATCCATAGCGGATTCAGGCGACTCGGCAACAAAAGCGTCACCCATTCCCATCGCATGCTGAACGCCGATACCGGGGTCTTGCACGCGACACTGGACAGTGTGGAGGTGTTCTTCGATTCGAAGGCGCGATCATCGACAGTTATGCCTGATTGGGTCAGGAGAAGGCTGGAGGCGGTGTTAGTCGAGCCCACTACTGTTCCATAAACTCACTACTACTGTTATGTGCACAGTTCAGTTCACAGTGTGAATCGCTTCGCCGTCAAGTTTTTCACCCTAATCTATTTTCAATTTTGTGGGACAACAGCGAGTACGACTCGGTTGACTGCTAACACTTGGATGCCACAGGGTCGTGAGGCCGGATGCTCACAGGGGATCAAACTGACTCCGTCGCCACTTTAGTGCGGCCCCGAGCCCTTGCTTTGCTGTGATCGCCTCGAATTCCTCGCCGCTCTCAGTCTCGGCCGCATACATTGGGGCGACGACATCGACCCCGGTTTCCAGTGCACGGCGAATCCCACAAGCCTCCATGCCACGGCGAAGTGCGAGCTTGGTACCATAGAGTGCTTCGCTGTCGATCAGCGCCAGTCGTTCAGCATACCGTCGGGTGGCATCGTTGAGCTCATCGTCCGGCACGACACGGTTCACCATGTTGCATTCGAGCGCGGTCTGCGCGTCGATCATGTCACCCATGAACAGTAATTCACGGGCTCGCTTGTGACCCACAATGAAGGGCATAATCAGGGCTGGACCCGCGTCGGAGAACCGAATCTCCGGCTCACCGAACTTAGCGCTTTCACTGCAGATCGTGAGATCGCAAAGCATTGCAAGTTCACACCCACCACCCAAGGCGTAGCCTTGCACCGAGGCGATGACTGGTTTTTTCATGCACCACGGTGTCATCTCAAAAGCGAGGCACTGGTGCAGGTGCTCACGCCACGCAAGGCTGTCACGGGCCCCTGTGCTAGCTCCGATGTCGTAGCCGACACAAAATGCGCGACCCGTTCCTTCTACCACGACAACACGTGTTTCCTTTATTTCATCGGCTTGCCTGAGTACGGCCATGGCCTGCACCCTGAGTGCCTCGTTGATGGCATTGAGCTTGTCCGGGCGGTTCAAGGTGACGTAGCTCACCCGTCCATCGATACGATGCATGATGAGATCTTCGCTCATTTTGACTCCTCATACGTCAGTGGACGTGGCACGATCAGGGCATCCACCGCAATGCATCCGCGTTGGTGGACGATGATGGGATTGATATCGATACTCTCGATCCACGCCGCGTTCGCGGCTGCGAAGTCCGCGACTGACTCGATCGCACGCACTAGTGAATCCCGGTCGGCAGCCGGCTCGCCGCGAACTCCGCGGAGGAGGGTGCAAAGTCGTGTATCCTCGATCATCGCCTGCGCGTCGCCATATCGCAGCGGCAACAGACGCACGCTTACTTCGTCGAGCATCTCCGCCAGTACACCGCCTGGGCCGACAACCAGCGCGTGCCCAAATATCGGGTCGTGTTTCACCCCGACAATGACCTCAACGCCGGGCGCAATCATCGATTGCACCAACCAGGCAAGTTCAGCGCCTTCGTGCGACAAATTTTGAACCACATCTTGAAGAGCGTCCCACTCGATTGTGAGCTGGTTGCCGTCGCGTATACCCAAACGTACCAAACCATGATCTGTACGATGTGCAACTCCATCGGACAACGCCTTCAGTGCGACCGGATAACCTAACACGTCCGCCGCCGGGAGTGCCTCGTTCAGAGAATGCACGACGCGTTCTGACGACACGGGCAACCCGTATTCGGCGAGCAATTGCTTGGCGTCGTGCTCATGCACCGTAGTGCGCCCTCGCAGGTGACTCTGGCGTTCGGTCGATAGTACTGCCGGAACCGGTCGCTGCTCGGGCACAGGACGCGCGTACGCCACAAGCTTGGCGATCGTGGACAACGCCGAACTGATGCCGCTTAGGAGCGGCACGCCGCATTGACGAAGCCATGTAATTTGCTCGGAACTAAACACCCCTCGAAGCGTGGACAACAGGAAATGCGGCTTATTCGACCGCGTTTTCGACGCACCCATGATCGCAGCGCACTCCTTCGCGATGCTCCCATGATGCATGGGCTGACCGTCAAAACCGTCGACCGCTAGCAGAATGGTGCCATGCTCACTGGAGTCTCCAAGAGCGGAGAGCGCGACCGGAAAGTTTGTCGCGTAATCACCGTTGCCCCAGGCGTCGACGGGATTGCCATCTCCGGTCAAGGGACCCACTACCTGTTCAACGCTTGTGCGTAACGCTGGCGCCAGCGGCGGAAGATCGACTCCCGCACCTTCGGCGAGATCAAGCATCAACTCGGCGTGCCCGCCCGACGCAGTAACGATCCCGACACGGGCGTCAGTCGGCAATGGCCGCACCTGGCACGCAGCCAGAACTTCCGACATATCCTCCAGTGTCGACACCTCGATTGCGCGGTGCGCCCGCAGCACAGCCGAGAACACCCGCGCTTCACCAGCGAGGCCACCTGTATGAGTTGCGACGGCCGCCGCAGCTCGCCGGCTTTTGCCCACCTTCAACACAACCACCGGTTTTCCCGCAAGGACGGCAGCGTCCAATGCGGCCACAAAGCGCTCTGGCTCGGACACACTCTCAGCGAACAGGGCAATCATTTCGGTATCGTCATCTTGCACCAGATACTCGAGGAAGGCTGCGCTACTCACCACCGCCTCATTGCCGGAAGAGATGACGTGGCTGAAACCATAGCGTCGTACGTCAGTGGTGAGCCCGATGCAGACCGAGCCGCTTTGTGACACCAAACCCACGTTACCGGCGAACGCTTCCGAATCGTCCAGGCGCAACATATAGGAGTGACAACGCGCATGAGGACTCGAAATCCCCATGCAGTTCGGACCGCATAGTGCGATCCCGGCGTCCTTGCATAGTGCAGTAATCGCAGCTTGCAGACGTTGCCCATCCTCGCCCGCCTCAGCGTAACCGCTACCGTAGATGACGGCGCCTCCGACGCCAAGTGCTGCCGCACGTTCGAGCTGACTCGGTACTTGCCGGTGACCGAGACAAAGCACGACCAAATCAATCTCGCCGTCTATGGAATCGAGATCCCGGTAACAGGTATGTCCGAGTACGGATTTGTACTTGGGATTGACCGGAAGCACCCGACCATCAAACCCGAGCCGTTCCAGCGAGCCAATGACTTCGCGTCCGATTGAGGCTCGTTCAGTCGCGCCAACGATGGCAATTGATCGGGGACGAATGAGGCGTTCGAGGTCCATGGCAGTATCAGTCTCAGAGGCGGTATATCGCGTACACCTTCAACAAAACGCAAAAAATACGTGGTCGAACTCTATCCGAGTGAGTCCGCTACGAACGGATTGGATTTCAGCTGCTTTAATTATGCAATTTATGTCGTATGCCAGGACGATGAATGCGTTCCGGTCAGGGCTTGATACCCAGTTCTCGGCGCAGTTCGTTGGCGCTGAGCGCTCTCCCGAAAACCGTCGTGCCCACGTCGAACTCACGTGCGCGGGCAAGCGGCCCAATGACCACCGGCTCAAAGCCTGCGTCTTCGACAAGGCGAACGGCCATCTTCAGCGCTGCCTCGTCATCGCCTGTAAGCGGAACCGCCACCCGTTGGCCTTCACGGTGCGCTTCGTTGTGTAGACTGGAATAGGGGATAGTATTAAATGCACGGACCAAGCGTGCCCCCAGCAGAAACTCTACCGATGCCAAACCGGTACCCTTTTTTCGCGCCGGAACCGCCATTTCTCCGTCTCGTCCGGGGAAGGGGTTACCGGTCTCGAGTACGACCTTGCCCTTGAGTTCGGCGGCATAGTCGCGGCCCACCTGTGGGAGTGCGCCATATGGCACTGAAATTAAAATAACTTCGCCAAACCCCGCTGCCTCTCTGGGGAACCCCACACGCGCTTTCGGCCCTAGACGCTCCGCCAGATCCGTAAGTTGCTCGGGATGGCGCGAGGATAACAACACCTGATGACCGGCTTTCACCCACAACTCACCTAAGGTGCCACCTATACGACCTGCACCAATAATGCCAATCTTCAAGCTGTCAGTTTCTGCCTCGGCAGTGCTTGCGATAAACGGTAACCCAGCCAGCGCAAAGATCGCTGCAATAGTGTGGAGAGACGCGCGGCGTCCAATCAGCACGACGTTCGCCCGTTAGTCTTAGAAATGTTAAGCAACAAAGAGACAGCTTCAGCTACTTGTCCAACTGTTCTAATACTTTTCCAAATCGCTCAATACTGTCAATCGTGTTTGGCACGAGGTACATCTGCAGATGACTAACGCCCTGGTCCGCAAATGCCCTGATGCCGTCCGCGATCGTTTCGGGAGAGCCAGTTAACGGCTTGGCGGTATTCGGGGCCATGCTTGTAGGGACTTCACGCGTACCAGTCTGGTCAACAATGATTGATACCGTCCGCACTAGCGTGCCGGGGTCGCGCCCAACTTCGTCGCAGGCCGCATCAACTAATTCGCGCAGCGGCGGCACCTCATCTGGGCTACTGAGCTCGTTGCACAGCCACGCATTCCATATGTCGACGTGGGGCAGAGTAATGCGCAGCATACGCGGTCCCGTCGAGCCGATCATAATTGGGGGTCCATTTGGGCGCGGGCCTCGCGGACGTAATTCACATTCTCGGGCCGAATAGTACTTCCCCTCGAAATCCACGGCGCCGTCGTGAAGCAGATTGCGGATGATGGTAAAAGCCTCCTCAAACCGTGATACACGATGGTCATACGGGAAGCCAAAAGCACGATACTCGTCCACATGCCAACCGGCACCCAGCCCGAGAATAACGCGCCCGCCGGAGATCTCTTCCACCGTATCAACCATCTTGGCGAATAACGCTGGGTTGCGATATGAAGTGGGTGTCACTAGTGGGCCGATCTCGACACGTTGAGTAATTGCAGCCAAGCCGGTGAGTATCGACCAGCATTCCCATACACCTTGCTGCTCAATCGTTGTCGCATCGCCCCGATAAAGCAAATGGTCCACGAACCAAATCGAGTCAAAACCCATATCCTCGATCAACCGAGCCATCGAAACGTAGTCATTCCAGCGAGCTGTCTTGCCGCCCATATCGGATTCAGCTTCCGGCAGAATCAATCCCAACTTACATGGCCGTGTGCTTTGCGTCCCCATGTCATCCTCAACCGTTTGTGACGTTGCGTTCTTTCAGTAAACCTTCAAGAATCCCGTGGAAGTTGAATCGCACCGCACGCAGTTGTCATTTCCGCGAGAGCGGGAATCCAGTATAACCAAAATAGTCTTGTAATCTTTCGACCTGCACTCCCGTTTCCACCGCAGTGACAGGCTTAAACAGATCGTCATTCCCGCGAAGCCTGACCCGTGAAAACGGGGAGCGGAATCAAGCAAATCCAAGTCATCTTGAAACCTTTCTGCACTCCCGTTTCGGCAATTGCTCGGTGTGCTCCTGCATTACCCTACTACGATACATCCGTGTATCTATCCCTGCGTTGCTCTACCTCCTGCGCACCCCTCAAGGGGGTACCGAGGTCCCTGCAGTCGTCCACGGGAGTGACATGCACGGTGTTGAACAATGGGAGCGTAGTAGATCCGACACGATCAGGTTCGCACGCGTGCGCCGTGTGCGGCCCTCAACTCTGGAATAACTTCTCTCGCTATTCTCTCGAACATCGGTAGCTGTTCGTCGCGCATGGGGTAGTAAAGTCCGAATTCCGATATTCCCAGACCGGTCAAGCGTCGCACCATATCGATGAATACCTGCTCTGACTCGTAATAGTTGAATAGCCCACCACTTTTTCGCGCGCCCGCGTCAAACATTTGATATGAGCGCCGAAGTGATGACGGATCCCTGCCGATCGCCGTGCAATGCTCATCAACTAGCTTGATTCGATCACGTGTCTCCTCTAGCTGGGTTTCAAATGTATCGGCGAAACTGAGACTGTTCCAAATGTCGGCATAGCGAGCCGCGCGCTTCAACATGATCGGCCCCATAGCCGCGATTAAGAGAGGAGGGCGAGGTTGTTGAACAGGCCGCGGATTCATCACGGCCTCCTTGACCTCGTAAAATTTCCCTTTGTACGTCGTGACCTCGTTCGAAAGCAATTTGTCCACAATCTCAACGTACTCTTTGAACCGCGCCACCCGTTCCTTGGCAGTCCAGTTGGGTATGCCCATCATATCGTACGAAGGGTCTGTCGTTAATCCGATACCGAGACCCACCTCCAACCGACCATTGGATATATGGTCCACGGTGAGCGCTTGACGCGCGAGCAATGCTGGATTCCGAAGCGGGATCTGGGTCACACACGTGGTTAGTCTTATGTGTGTAGTTTCCCTGGCGACCGCCGCCAACAAGGTCCATCCCTCTAGCCAGGGACTCGGCGGGTTGGTCCAATCCACAAAGTGATCCGCCGTCGCCGCGACATCGAAACCAAGATCCTCGATGTATTTATAGCGTGCTAGCGATTCGCTCCAAGATACATTTGGCAGAGTAAGTACGTAAAATCGTAAATCATGGGTCATCATCACTACCTTGCTCAGTTTATGAATTCAGCCGATCACTAGTTTCCAACGGATCGCAAAGTAATGGAAGCCTAACGTCCTCTCTTCTGATCCCAAGACTGAGCTTGCACGCACAATTTCCTCACAGAATCATGTTTTGGATCCGGGTCAACCATCCGGTTAGGCGTCGCTTTTCGCTGCTGATTTGGGGCTATTTGCGTGGGCGGCTGAATCCTACACAAATATTGATCGTTGAATTTTGGTCGCCTCCGATGGCTTATAATGTGGGACCAAATCTGGATCATTCGACATACGCCGTCGGGTAATCATCAGGGTATCTGACGATCATGCCTGTCTCAGAGATCGTATTCGTTCTGGTTATCCTTTTGGGCGTGGCCATGCTGGTCACCGGCGTGGGCCGCAAGCTTCCTATTCCGTTTACTGTCGTGCTGGTGGCCATCGGCATACTGCTGGGAAAGCTTGCCGACATCTGGGAGCCCATGGAACCGTTTCGGCATTTCTATCTGGGCCCCGAAATCATGCTGTACATTTTCCTGCCGGCGCTCATTTTTGAGTCGGAATTTAGCCTGGATGCTCGTCAGCTGACCAAGGACTTGGCGCCTGTCCTGATACTGGCGATACCCGCCACGCTCATCTCCACGGTCCTCGTCGGTCTCGGTGTGTGGTGGGCGTTGGATATCAGTCTAGCGGTCGCCTTGGTCTTCGGAGCCTTGATTTCAGCCACCGACCCCGTCGCCGTGGTGGCATTGTTTAAGGAACTGGGCGCGCCCAATCGCCTGACCGTGCTGGTCGAAGGCGAATCCCTGCTTAACGATGCGACGGCCATCGTAGCCTTCACGATTCTGTTAGGCATTGCTGTAGAAGGCGGCGCGATCAGCTGGTCCGATACCGACTATGTTGTGCTGGAATTTCTGCGGGTGTTTATTGGCGGCGTGTTGTTCGGAAGTTTGTTGGGGTTCGTTGTCTGCGAATTGTTATACCGAATGCGTAGCGAGGTTACCGTGATTCTGACCACATCCATAGTCATCGCCTACGCGGGTTTTGTGATCGCAGAGCATGTGTTGCATGTCTCGGGGGTGATGGCCGTCGTCGGATCAGCCGTTTCCTATCGTTTCGTACCCGACATGATCGACCAAAAAAGGAAACCGACACACCGTTTCTCAGAGTCATGGTCGAATGGGATGGTCCACCACCGCCCGTATGGTGAACATGCATGGGTGCGACCAGAAGCTCGGCCCTATATTGCATGAAGATTTTCCGCGGCCGATGACTAACAGCTAGGAGGGGACGTGTGATGAACGACATTCTTCAAAAGGTAGACGGCGGTTGTTACTGCGGAAGGGTGCGCTACCAGGCTAAAGGTGTGAACCGGCTGGTCACCGAATGCCACTGCTCACAGTGCCGCAAGCAGTCCGGGCACCGTTACGCCAGCACGGGCGCCAAGACCAGCGATATTGAGATCGACGGCGCCGACAACATCACCTGGTTCCGCGCCTCCGCCGATGCCGAACGCGGTTTCTGCTCCACCTGTGGTTCGCACCTATTTTGGAAGCAGTCGACCGAGGACTACAGTGGGATCCTCGCCGCATCAATCGATGGACCATCCGGGCTGCGAGTGGAAAAACACATATTCGTCGAAAACAAGGGCGACTACTACGATATCAGCGACGGCCTACCGCAGTTCATCGGCTACAGCGAGCCCGTCACATCGGCATAGACGGAAACATTTGACGCGGTAGACGTTTTATTGCGCCGGGTCAGAGTAACGGTGCAAAATCGCGCACAACATGCGGAGAACTGTGGAACATGAGTCATAGCACGAAGCGCGACTTTCATCGACATCCCGACTTGGCACATTTGCCCTCTGACCCAGCGCTTCGAGTCAAAGCAATGGAGAGCCTGTTGTTGGAAAAGGGTCTGGTAAAGTCCGACACCATCGATGCGTATATCGAGAAATTCGAAAAGGAAATCGGTCCACATAATGGTGCCCAAGTGGTCGCCCGCGCGTGGGTCGACGCCGACTTCAAGGCGCGGTTATTGCAAAACGCCACCAAGACAGTACGGGAGATGGGCTTCATCGGTAACCAGTCT
>Ga0224508_10005293_pt1 | contig 10366 bp, 8 predicted proteins | sample SF_Jan12_sed_USG_4_FD_170157 | JGI IMG/M metagenome (GOLD analysis project Ga0224508, IMG submission 170157) | Sediment microbial communities from San Francisco Bay, California, United States - SF_Jan12_sed_USGS_21 | ecosystem: Environmental > Aquatic > Marine > Sediment | place: USA: California... | reverse complement strand
AATCAGCCTCGCTGATGCTGTAGCGACCGGACGTGAGGTTCTCCCAATAGGCCCCTGCGTTGGGCGCATCGGGGAGAATCGCGCCTACTCCGACAACGGCTACGGCACGTCCGGTCTGCTCAACCATGATGACTCCTGAGGACTGATCGTGGGTGGGATGCGCGTAGATGGGTCGGCGGCGTCATGGAGGCCTCAGGCCGAGGTCCGTTGATAGAGGGCATCGGCGACGAGGTCCATGTCGTCGAGAAGGCCGCCTTGGGCCTGCTCCATCGTCTCCAGCCTGATCGACGCCTGGAGGGCGCCGACGTCCACCGTTCCAGGCGCTGCGGCGCCGATAACCAACCCGACTCCCTCTGCGGCCACTCTGGCGGCTGCTTCACGGGCAAACACTCGGCTCGCGGCGGCGAGAGCATCTGCCGTGAACCGATGGTCGGCCTTCGGTGGCAAGATGTCGTCGAGCGCTGACGCGGCTCGTCGCGCCAGTGCTGCGGCACTTTCGACGGTGGCGATGATGTCGCCGAGCCGAAACAGCACGTGCTGGCTTCGCGTGAGGCGGTGGACTCTGGCCGTCTCCATGACTTCCGCCAGCGCATGGTGCGCCAGGGCGGCGGTGTCGGCTCCCACGGTCGGCATGCGTTGGGCGAGTGCTTCGAGGGCGGCGGCTTGGTCGTGGTAGTAAGCGCCGCGGCTCTTGAGGTGCTCCTGCCAGCGATCTCGTGCGATTGTCATCTCCATGATCTCGGACGTGCCCTCGTAGATGGTCGTGATACGGACATCGCGTGTGATCTTCTCGACCATGTACTCCTTGGTGTAGCCATACCCGCCATGTGCCTGAATGGCGGCGTCGGCGGCGGCGTTGCCGGCCTCGCTTCCCATGTACTTGGCGATGGCGCCCTCGGTGTTGAGCTGCCCGTCGCCGTTGTCGATACGCACGGCCGTCTCCTCGATGCACGCCCGCGCCGCTTCGAGCCGTACCGCATGGGGGACGATCAGCTTGTGCGTGTAACCCTGCTTCTCGGCCAGCGGGGAGCCACCCTGGATGCGCTCCAACGAGTAGGCGATCGCCCGGTCGAGCGCCGCCCATCCGGCGCCGAGGCCGAACGCGGCCACCATCAGGCGCGTGTAGCCGAACACCGCCTGAGCTTGGGTGAGACCGAGGCCTTCCCGCTCGCCGACGATGCGGTCGGCGTCGACGCGGACGTCGGAGAACGCAAGCGCTGCGGTGTTCGACGCACGGATTCCGTGCTTGTCCTCGGGTTTGCCCTTCTCGAAACCTTCGACATCCCTGTCCACGACGAACCACGTGGGCCCCCCAGGGGCGTTGGCGAGAATGGTGTAGAGGTCGGCGTAGCCGCCATTGGAGATCCACTGCTTGTTACCGTTGATCACGTAACCAACGACGTTGCCGTCGTCCAGCACCGGCTTTGCCGTTGTCTTCAATGCACCGAGGTCGCTACCGGCTTCGGGCTCGGTAGCGCCGTAAGCCATCAGCAGTCCTTCCTCGGCGATCCGCGTCATCCAGCGTTCCTTCTGTTCGTCGGTGCCCCCGAAGACGATCGGGTCGCTGCCCAGGAACGTGGCGAACACGCCCGTTGCGACGCCGACGTCGATGCGGGCAAGCAGCTCGCAGACGCGATAGATGTCAAATGTGCCCGCTCCCATCCCGCCGTATTTCTCGGGGATGAAGAGCAGAGACACGCCGAGCTCGGCGAGCATCCTTCGGACTATGGGCTCGGGGAACTCGTCCTTGGCGTCCAGCTCGAGCAGGTAGGCGTCCGGCAACTCATGGTCGGCAAAGTCACGAATCGTGTCGAGAACGAGGTTGAGCGTCTCGCGATCGAGTCCGGCATCCATCGGGATCCCTCCCATGGTTGGCTGCGTGGAAACGCAGGCGGATGCGTGTACAGGTTTCCGGGCAGTGTCCCCGACATCGTGGACGTGCGGCAGGGTCGTCCGTCCCGGCTTGGTGGTACCAAACGCCCGGGTCGCTGCAGCTGGCGATGCGCCGGCCGAGATCGGGTTGGAGCGTCAGCCGGTCGCCACGGCCTCCACCATCGCCCGGGCCGCTGCGCGCAGGCGATCGGCGGTCCATCTCGTCGGCGCTTCCACGATCGAGGCAAAGGCTCCTTGAGCGAACAGAAAGAGCAAGTCCGCAGCTGCGGACGGCTTGGGATGGCCGCACTGCTCGGCCAGCTTCTCGAGGACGACACGGACCGACTCGGCCGCTTCTATGAGCTGCCGCTGCACCTCTGAGCTGCGGTTCGGTTCGGAGAGCACGGCGACCCAGAATTGACACCGCAGCAGCTCGTCATCGTCCCAGCTCACGGCAGCTTCCATCACTCGCCGCAACGCTTCCGCCGGGTCGCCGTCCGCGCTCAGCGCATCGAGCTCGGTGAGCCACTCGTCGGCCAGTCGGTCGATTGCGTTGGCAAGCAGCTCGGTCCGGGTGGGCAGGTAGTTCGTGATGACGGTTGTCGACGAGCCGAGCTCGGCCGCCACGGACCGAATCGTCACGGCTCCCAACCCCTCGTGGGCGGCGACGCGGAAGGTGGCCTCGGCGATGTCGGTGCGGCGCTGCCCCACGTCCACCTGGATGGGCATCAGCGGAGCGCCTCGTCGAGCGCCTCTTCGAAGACGTGAAGCGTGGTCGCCACGTCCTCGTCTGAGTGGGCGGCGCACAGGAACCACGGTTCCAGCGCATCGGGGCTCGGCATAACGCCACGGTGGATCATGCCCATGACGAGCTTCTCGTACAGATCGGAGTCGTGACCTGCGGCGCTGCGGTAGTCGGTCGGCTGCTCGTCCCCGAAGTAGAAGCTGAACATCGCGGGATGACCTTGCACCGTGGCCGGCACGCCGCGGTCCGCGAGGAGCTTCGCCGTTCCGTCCATGAGAGCCGATCCGGCCCTTTCGATCGCACTCATCGGCTCGCCCGTCATCAGCCGATCGATAGTCGCATTGGCCGCCGCTGCTGCGATCGCGTTGCCCGAGTAGGTTCCGGCCTGGACGATGCCATCGCGCTTCCAGCCTTCGAGCACCGGTCCTCGGCCGGCGATCGCGGCGACCGGGACTCCGTTTCCCAGGGCCTTCGCAAAGGTCGAGACGTCGGGGGTGACGCCGAACACGTCGGCCGCGCCGCCGGTAGCGATCCGGAACCCGGTCTTGACCTCGTCGAAGATGAGAACAGTGCCATGAGCATCACACTGGTCACGCAGCCCCTGGAGAAAGCCCTCAGCCGGCATGATGCCCATTGCATTGCCGAGCATCGGCTCGACGATCGCGGCAGCGATCCTCCGGCCGTGGTCGGCAAACGTGCGCCCTACCGCATCGAGGTCGTTGTAGGGAAGTGTTCGAATGAGCGTGGTCACGACGTCAGGCATGCCCGAGCTCATCGGGATCGCCAGCGGCTGGAACGGTGAGCCGAAGTCTGCTGCATCCCTTCCCGGCGTCGAATACATGACGTAGTCGTGGGCCCCGTGGTAGGTCCCTTCGAACTTGATCACCACATCGCGGCCGGTGAAGCCTCGGGCGAGGCGAATCGCATGCATCGTCGCCTCCGTGCCGGTGTTGGTGAACCGCAGCTGGTCCACCCATGGCACGGCCCGCTTGACGGCCTCTGCGGCGAGGATTTCGCGCTCCTGGGTGAACGCATACGTTGTTCCGGTGGCCGCAGCATCTGCGACGGCCGAGGCAACTTGCGGATCTCCGTGGCCGAGGATGATTGGGCCGAACCCGCAGTGGTAGTCGATGTACCGCTTGCCGTCCGAGTCGTAGAGGTAGGCGCCTTCGCCCCTGGCGATGACGATCGTGTCGTCGCGCCCCCAGTAGCGCCAACCGCTCGAGACGCCGTTGACCATCGCCGCGTAGGCCCTGTCGAACCACTGTGCCGTCTTCGGTCCTTGCAAGCTCATGAGTCTTCTGTCCCTTCGTGGTCACTTGTCACGACCACATACAGCTTCTCCACGGTCTCCTTGATGTCCCACCGTCCCGACCATCCGCGGGGGAGGACGAACACGTCGCCCTCGCCCACCTCACGTCGAGTCCCGTCGGCGTTGGTGATGCGCGCCTTGCCCGAAAGGATGGTCACGACCTCGGTGTCTGGCCGGTTCTCGATCGCCCAGCCGCCCGGCGTGCAGCTCCAAACGCCGGCCTCGACGCCCTGTGCCGCGAACAGCTCGGCGAACCCGGTCGTCGGCGTCCCGGAATCGGCGCCCGGCCGGAGTCCGGTGTCGGTCTGGGCTGAGAGCAGGCCGGCGATCCGACCGAACGTTGCGTGCATGGTTGCAGTCCTTTTGGTCAGTGTTTGGCGAGCCACCACATGAAATCGGCTCGGCGCGCCGGGACCCCGTGTCGCTCCTCGCGTGTGTCGGCGCTGGCCATCACACGCAGCGCCGCGTTGATGCCAAGCCATCGGAACGGCTCGACCTCCCAACGGCGTACCCGCTCGTTTACCCACGGGAAGCTCGTGAGCTCGGTGCTCCGGCCCGTGATGAGGTCGGATAGCGTGCGCCCGGCCAGATTGGTGGCGGCGACGCCCGACCCGACATAGCCGCCTGCCCATGCCAGCCCGCTCGCCCGGTCGAGCCCTACGGTGGGCAACCACGTCCGGCTCACCCCGAGGACGCCGCCCCAACGATGCGAGACGGCCACATCGGCTAGTTGGGGGAACGTCTCTACGAGTGCGTCCCGAACCGGAGCGAACACCTCGGCGGGGAAGTCGGCGTTGGTGCGGATGTGCGAACCGAAGTCATACGGCGCCCCGCGTCCCCCAAATGCGATGCGGCCGTCGGCGGTGCGCTGGCCGTAGATCACGAGGTGGCGCAGATCGCCGAATGTCTGGCGGTCGGCGAGGCCGATCTCGTCCCACATCGCATCGGGAAGCGGCTCGGTGGCGAGCATGATGGAGTAGAGGGGCGCCAGAGTCCGATGCTGGCCGGGCAGCTCGGCGGTGTAACCCTCGGTGGCCCGCACGATGATCTCAGCTGTGACGGTGGCGCCGGCGGCCGTGAGAAGCCGCCCGGGCTCGATGGCCGTTGCGCCGGTGTGCTCGTAGATCGAAACGCCACGCTGCTCGGCGGCCTTCGCCAGCCCGTGCACCAGCAGTGCCGGCTGGATGGCGGCGGTGTTGGCCGACCAGATTGCGCCCGTTGCGGTGGGGCTCATGGCCAGATCTTGCGTTTCGCCGGCCGACAGGAGCCTCAGGTCCGACTCGTCCCAACCGAATCGTCGGGCCTCGGCGACGTCGGCTTCGGCGCGGGCGAGTTGGCCGGCGTTCCGAACGAACTCGATCGTCCCGCCCTTGTGGAAATCGCAGCGGATGTCCTCGGTGGCTACCACTTTGCCGACGACGTCGACCGTCTCCCGCAACGCCGCACCGAAGGCGCGGGTGGTGGCAAGGTTGGAAATCTTCTCGATCCGTGCCAGCCCGCCGGCGAAGCCGTCGTAGCACCAGCCGCCGTTGCGGCCCGACGCACCGAACCCGACATGCGCCCGATCAATGACGGCGATGGACAGCTCGGGGTCGGCGGCGGCCAGCTCGTATGCCGTCCACAGACCGGTGAAGCCGGCGCCGACAATCGCCACGTCGACATCGATGTCGCTGCGGAGCGGCGGGCGTGTGCTGAGGGGTCCCTGAAGTGCCTCCCACCAGAGGGGGCGGGTCCGGGCCGTGCTCAGCGAGCTGTGCGTCATCGGTGGTAGTATAACACTGTCACGTAACAGCGTTGTAGATAAATCGTGCGGGAGGGATCATGGCCGAGACCGTCAAGATCTACATCGCAGGCGAGTGGACCGAGGGCACGGGAGACTCCGCACATGCCCTGATCTCGCCTGCGACCGGGGAGCACATCGCCGACATCCCGCTGGCCAGTCCGGCCGACGTCAACCGGGCGGTGGCTGCCGCCAAGGCAGCGCAGGATGAGTATCGCCATTGGTCCGCCATCGAGCGCGCCGAGGTGAACCACCGCATCGCCGCCGCCATCGAGCCCATGGTCGCCGAGATCGCACGCATCCAGACGCTCGAGCAGGGCAAGCCCTACCACGAAGAATCGCTGGGCGACATCGAAGAGGCGAACACCTACTTCACCGAAACTGCCGAGGACGTGAAGCGTCTGATGGGCAACGTCATCCCAACGACGGACCGCAACGTCCGCATGTTCACGTTCCGGCGTCCCGTCGGCGTGTGGGCGGCCATCACGCCGTGGAACTTCCCGGTGACGATCCCGCTCGAGTACATCGGACCCGGCCTGGCCACAGGCAACGCGGTCATCGTCAAGCCGCCGATCCATACCTCGTGGGCGCTTCTGAAGCTGGCCGAAGCCTTCGATGCGGCGGGTGTTCCCAAGGGGCTCGTCTCGATCATCCCCGGCGAGGCCCAGATCGGCGAACAGCTCGTGACCCACGACGGCATCGATGCGATCGGGTTCACGGGGTCGTCTGCGACGGGCAAGCGCATCATCTCTCAGATGGGCGTGAAGCGCTCGATCATGGAGATGTCCGGGAACGGCCCGACCATCGTTACCGGCGACGGCAACGTCCAAGCCGCGGCGGCAGCCGCGGTCTACGGCGCGTACTACAACGCGGGTCAGGTGTGTTGCGCAACCGAGAGGGTGATCGTGGTCGACGACGTGCACGACGAGTTCGTCGAGCACTCGCTGGCCGCAGCCAAGCAGGTTCGGCTGGGCGATCCCTTTGTCGAGACGACCAACATGGGACCGCTCAACAACGAGCCGACGGCCGCCAAGATGGATCGACACATCGCCGACGCCCGCGAGCGCGGCGCCGAAGTGCTCACCGGCGGCGGACGCGTTGCGGGGTATCCAACGGAGCTCTACTACGACTTCACTTTGATCGACGGCGTGCCGGAAGAGTCTGCGGTAGCCCAGGAGGAGTCGTTCGGTCCGGTGCTCCCCGTGTTATCCGTCTCCAACGACGACGAAGCGGTGGCCTTGGCGAACCGGACTCGTCTCGGTCTCCAGGCTGCCGTGTTCACGTCGAGCCTCGAACGTGCGTTCTGGTACACCGACCGGATCCGCTCCGGCACAGTCATCGTCAACGACTCGACCGACTTCTGGGAGACCTTCCAGCCCTTCGGAGGCGCCGCAGGCACCGACACCGGCTGGGGTCGCGGCAAGGTCGACGAGTTCACGGACCTCCAGACCATGGTCATCAACCTCAACAACGTCTGAGCCCCTCGGAGCGTGGCGTCACTCCCCGAAGATATCGGAGTAGGTGGTGAATCCCGCCGGGGCATCTGCGTATGCCCTGATGGCGACGAGTGGCCTCTCCGGCCGCGATTCGACCATGGCCCCGAATGTTGCAGCGAACTCGTCACCGCCGGGTGCGGCCAGGACCACGAGATCGCGGTCGGTGATGGCGTCCGCATCGATCTGAGGTAGCGATCGCAACGCATTCGGCTCGGCAGGTGAGCAGGTCACCGTGCTCAGCCCGGCGGAGCGGCCGACCCGGGCTGCCAACTCCGTTGCGGCCGCGGTTTCGGCGGGAGACGCACCCTTCAGCTCGACCAGCACGATGCGTTGGAGGTCGAGATGAGGCAGATGGGCAACGGCGACGGGTGCGGGGACTCGGGCGATGACGTCGTCGACCACTGAGCCGAGCGCGGCTCGCCTGGCGTGGGACGTCGCCGTCCAACCGATGACCACGAGCGATGCGTCGTTTTCCAAGACGGCATTGGCGATGCCCCGGACGACCGAGGCGTCGAGCCTCACAACCCCTGCCACTTCTGCGCCTTGTCGGGCGACAAGCCGATCGGCAGCCGACTGGAGCTCGCGCCCGCGATCTATCGCTTCGGGACCCGCCGACGTCACCACGTGGAGCGGGACGACGGCCCCGCCGTCCGCCCGGGCGACCATGAGTGCGAGGTCGACGAGGCGTGGTGCCGCATCGAGCCTGGCGATAGGGACGAGCACGTTCCGTCCGAGTTTCTGGGCAAGCGCCGGCGGAGCCTGCACTCGGGGAGCGCTACGGCCGGCGGTCCACGAGGAGAGGAGCACGGTGACCAGGATGACGAGCAATGCTGCGTTGACCGTTTCCTCGCCGATCACGCCCGCCTCGAGCCCGACGACGGCGGCGGCGAGCGTGGCCGCAGCCTGAGCGACCGACAGCGAGAACATCACGCCGACCTGGGGCCTGTCGAAGCCGAAGAATCGCGCTGTGATCCACGCAGCCGAGTACTTCGTCACCACAGTCACCGTTGTGAAGACAAGCGCCAGCCCGAGCGTCCGCAGTTCGGTGAGAACAGACAAGTCGATGAGCATGCCGACCGAGATCAGGAAGATCGGGATCAGGAACGACGACCCGACGAACTCGATGCGCCGCATCAAGAAGCCGGAGTCGGGCACGAGGCGATTGAGGGCCAGTCCGGCGAAGAAGGCGCCGACGATGGGCTCGGTGCCGGCCAGATCTGCGACCACGGCCGTCCCGAGCAGGCCGCACATCACAAAGAGGAAGCGCAGCACGCCGTCTTGGCCGAGACCGCGGAAGAACCAGATCGTCAACCTCGGAAGCACGACGAACGCGACGACGCCCAGCACGAGGAGGCCGACGATGAGCCGGAGTGCGAGGATCACAGGGGGGTTGGTCGACGTCTCGACGGCAACGACTGCGGCGAGCACCATGAGCGCAAGGCTGTCCGTGATGATGGTCGCGCCGAGGGTTGCCGTAACGGCCGGATCGCGGGCGAGGCCGTGGCGGCGCACGGTGGGGTAGGCCACCAGCGTGTGCGACGCCCAAAACGATCCGATGAGGATCGCCGCCGCGGCGCCGAAGTCGAGCATCAGGGCGGCGAGGGTCCCGACCGTGATCGGCAGCAGGAAGGTCAGCACACCGAAGACCCCGGCCGAGCGTTTCCCCCGCTCCAGCACGTCGAGGTCGAGCTCCAGCCCGGCAAGAAACATCAAGTACAGGACTCCGAACCCGCCAAGCTGAGCGACGAGCCCCTCGAGCTCCAGGAGACCCAGCACTTGGGGACCAACCACAAGCCCGCCGAGCACGAGCCCGATCACGCCCGGCAGCTGGAATCGCTCCGCCACCGCGGGGAGCACGAGGGCAACCAGCATCAGCGTGAAGAACACCCAGGCGGGTGAGGTGAGCGGCAGGATGATGTCCGGCAACAGCCCCCCGTGATGCGTCGGGCAATCTACCGCACGCCCGGCACAGCAGCACGCGTTTCCGCCGTCTCCCTGCGCCGGGACTAGGTCATGAGTAGGTTGCTGGAGGGCACACGCTGAGGGTCACGGGCGCAGGTCCTGAACGGTTCGAACGTGTGTCATCCTGCGAATGCCGAGGTGCCGGATGTGAGCAACCCTCGATGACATCAGACCCACGGCGAGCGATCAAAGTGGAGCCCGAGGTCTCGTCGGTCGCGCCGGTCACCCAGTTCGACTTGATCTGGCATCGCCTCCGCCGACACCACCTGGCAATGCTCTCGGCGGCCTTTCTCGGGGCCATCGTGATCCTCGCCCTGCTTGCACCCCTCATGACCTGTCCGCCCGGCACAGGCAACCAGTTCTGCGGGGCGCCCTTCGGGCACTACACGGAGCAGCTGGTAGACGGGGACGGTCGCCTCTTGGTCAGCGTGCCACCTCGGGCAGAGTTTCCGTTCGGTACCGACGCTCTCGGCCGCGACGTACTGTCGCGGGTGGTCCATGGGGGCCGAGCCAGCCTGCTACTTGGGGCGGTCACCGGGTTCCTCGTTGTCGTCGTCGGAACCACCGTCGGGGCAGCGGCCGGTTTCTATCCCGGTGCGATCGACCAGTCGTTGATGCGCTTCACCGATCTGGTGTTGAGCTTGCCCGGGCTGCCGGTTGCGATCGTCGTCGCCCGCTTGCTCCCAGAGCTGTCGCCGCTTCCGCAGTGGATGAGAGAAGGTGTCTGGGGCATCGCTTTCCTCTTGGCCTTCCTGGCCTGGGGCGCTCTTGCCAGGATCGTGCGGGCTGAATTCCTCACGCTGCGTGAGCGTGAGTTCGTCGAGGCGGCGCGTGCTGCGGGGGCAACGGATCGCCGCATCATCGCGAGGCACATCCTTCCGAACGCTATTGGTCCGATCATCGTCATGACGACGGTGATCATCGCCGGGGCGATCCTCGCCGAGGCCACGTTGTCATTCCTTGGCTTCGGCGTGCGGCCACCGACGCCGACGTGGGGCGGCATGGTCCAGCAGGGGTCGAGCCTTGCGGTGCGTGGCAAGTGGTGGGAGCTGACGTTTGCCGGAAGCGCACTCATCAGCACTGTGCTCGCAGTGAACTTCGTGGGAGATGGTCTTCGCGACGCCCTCGACCCCACACAGACCGTCGAGCGCCGGTAGCGCCGGGCCGGATGCTCTCGCCGTACGGCGCGACCACCTGCG
>Ga0224508_10005292_pt1 | contig 10366 bp, 13 predicted proteins | sample SF_Jan12_sed_USG_4_FD_170157 | JGI IMG/M metagenome (GOLD analysis project Ga0224508, IMG submission 170157) | Sediment microbial communities from San Francisco Bay, California, United States - SF_Jan12_sed_USGS_21 | ecosystem: Environmental > Aquatic > Marine > Sediment | place: USA... | reverse complement strand
ACACCGATCAGCCAACGGATTCGGCTACGTAACGGTCCCCTTAGCTCAGGCGGAAATTTCTTCAAGAAATATTCCTGCACATCGATAACGATCAGCACTGAATCTTCTACTTCGATCAACGGATACTGTGCCATCTCATAGTATCTGCCTAGTCATGCTAGGGAAGGTCACTTTCGCCTGGAGGCGCGGTCAACATCCTAGCCCAAAACTTACTGTCCTCAGGAAACTCCCGCTCCCAGGGATATACATTATTCGTGGAAGGATATACACACTGTACTAACGGGAAGTTATCACCATCGTAATACCAAAGTCCAAAGCCAACATGGGCTCCATACTCCGACTTAGGCACTTCACCGATCCAACATTGGAAGTTATCGAGGATCCCCTGGTAAAACTGACCCGGCTCGAAACCTTTGCCCTCTTTGATGTCAACGCCCATATTGTTTAGCAGTACGTTGGTTATTTCTTGCTTTAGTCCGATCAATATGATTTCGGGGTGCTCGAACGTGTCGTACAAGCCGACAGTGTATGAAAAATTCGGATACTCATCGTCCCCTAATACATGTATTACGTGCCAACCGTGTCGCTCTACGTCTGATACCAGTTTTTGTTCGGTTGGATCCATTGTGCGAAAAAATCAGGAGACGATGTGAATCCCCCGTTAATCTGCAATAGATATTACCTCGGCCTGGCTACAGCCGCTACGCGGCGGGCAAATCGCCTAAGCCTCAGATCCATCATATTGTGCGACCTACTGGCACAGTAGTGGTCACATCGTCTTTCTCAGTTAGTATCATCAAACGACTCGACCGACTTCAATTCAACGGGAGATACCAGTTATGAAGGATAAATCGGTGGTTGTCACCGGGGCCGCACAAGGCATCGGTGAGGCAATTGCAAAGCTTGCCGCGGAGCGCGGCGCTCGCCTGGCGCTTATCGATAAGAACAACCAGACACTCTCACCATTCGTGCAAAATCTCATGGACGATGGCGTGCAAGCCGTCGGAATCATAGCCGATCTTCGCGCACGGGGCGCCTGTCATCAAGCATTTGACGAGGCCGTCACAGCGCTCGGCAACATCGACGTGCTGGTCAATAACGCAGGCATCTATATCTACACACCGATAGAAGAAATCACAGACGGGGAATGGGATACGGTGATGGATGCATGTCTACGGGGGCTTTTCCACACCTCTGTCGCCGCATCCACACACATGCGTCAACACGGTGGCGGACGAATCGTCAACATCGCTTCAGTGGATGGATTCATCGGTTTTCCGGAGATGGCACACTATGCAGCCGCCAAGGCCGGCGTGATCAGTCTAACCCGCACGTTCGCCATGGCCTATGTGAAAGACGGCATCCTAGTTAATGCCGTGGCCCCAGGCCTTACCGACACACCGCGCGTTCGCACCCATGGTCGCGCCGAGGAAGTCACGCCCCGCATACCAATGGGGCGCCTCGCCGAACCACACGAAATTGCCGAGGCGGCTTGCTTCCTCGCGAGTGGCGCCAATACTTATTGCACCGGTGAGACAATGATCGTAAGCGGCGGATTGGTCATCGCTTGAAATGGACGTGACAACCGCACCAACATCTAACTTAAAATGTCATGCCGGCGGCAAACGCAAGGCATAGTGATAAGTGTTACTTCAGCATAGACCCCGCTGCTCACGAATGAGATCAAACATCGTTAGCACCAGGTCTCACGATCTTGTCATTCAGCTTACGCAGTGACACCCGATTGTCTTCAGAACGCAACCATTTCTGCATATTCGATTTCACTTCTGGCCAGTCGCTATCAAGCATCGCGTACCATGCCGTATCGCGATTGCGGCCTTTGACAATCATGTGTTGGTTGAATATCCCCTCAAAACTGAATCCAAGCCGCATGGCCGCTGCCCGCGAACGTTCATTAAGCGCATCGCACTTCCACTCGACCCTTCGGTAGTTAAGCTTATCGAATGCCTCACACAACATGAGATAGATGGCTTCAGTATTGACTTTACTGCGTTGGACTACAGGGCTATACCAGATGTGCCCTAGCTCCAAACGTCGCATGTCCGGTACGACACTAAGAAAACTCACCATGCCGACGCGCGTCGACTGTTCGTTGGAGTGGACCGTCAAGAAAAGTGGATCCGTTGAGCTCGCACATTTCTCCAACCATTCACGCATAGCGCCCGCGCTGGCAAACGGCCCATAGGCCATATAGGTCCAAACTTGAGCGTTTTGATCGTTTCCATGAGAGCCTTCATACAATTCATCCACGTCTTCTGCGGGATCCACCGGCTTGAGGGTGACGGTCTGCCCGCGGTAGATGCTGTCGGAGGGTGGCGCAACACTTGTTACTGAAACAACGCTCTCACCGATGGGTAGTTCCTTTGTATCCAGCCCAGAGCCCTCCGATTCCAAATAAGCCTTCCTATCCGAGTCGCCAAGTCGGCTGCGTCATGACTTATCAATCTTCTGTTGTAGAAACCACGCAAAATACCCTCTATATTTTTCTTGCAGTTCTTTCTTCATCCAATCCCGTCCGGTGATTGTGCCACGGCACTTTGGTGAGCAGCAGTGACACTGCATCTCATAGCCGAGATCATCCGTGGTTGCCCAGTCATGGGTTAATTCTTCACCTGCAGCGATGTCCCTCATCGCAACAAAAACGATCTGACCATGAATCGCAATGTTCGGATCGCAAGAGTGATTGCTATACAACATGCTATCTTCTCTTTCATCGGCGGAAACTGGCGCTATGAAAAGATCCTCCGATATCTGTATCTCCGCAGAGCCCAGCTCTGGCTCGAGCTTTGACCACTCCCGTCCACTAAGAACACTCCCTCCCTTGACAGCAACGACCTCGCCATGGGCGATGTCGGCCTTGGCGAATAGCCCTTTGCCGTGAATAGTACTTTGTTTGATCTCTGTTTTGGATGAGCGATAAGACAGCGCTGCCATTTCCACATAGTCCTCGCAAGTAAAGGGATCGCCACGAGCGTCACAACGCTGCAGACAAAACCGTCTCGTTACCCGTTATGTCTTAAATTCCAGCTTGCTGTGCTTGCCGTCTCGAACGTTTTCCCAATGTTGTTCAAAGTTGATCATGTCTAAGAGTGACTCGCCTTGGTCCATTCGCCGAAGAATCGCCTCTTCTTTCCGTTGGATATCTTCCGCAACCGAAATAAGTCGCGCTAGTTCATCGCAGGAGGCCACGATTATTCCATCATCGTCGCCAAATACTACATCTCCAGGATTCACCTTTATCCCGCCGCATTCAATGGCAATCTGTGTTTCGGCTATGGCGGAGGTCGTCCCGGCAACTGAGGTGACCGAGCGAGAGTAGACAGGTAAATCCAAAGTCTTAAGCTTCGCCGTGTCGCGGCAAGCGCCGTCGATCACCAGTCCAGAAAGCCCCTTACGTTTCGCCTCTGTCGAGAATAGCTCACCGGCCACTGCTGTCCGGCTCCCGCCTGTATCGATGACCAACACTTCACCCGGAGTGGCGTCCCTGAGCGCTTTAATTACTGTGAGGAAGTCCTCGTGGCAACGGATCGTATGGGCAACACCGATCAGTTTCAGGCCACACTGAATGGGACGAATGGCCGGATCCATAATACGCAGAGCCTTGTTCGCGTCAGCAAGACTCGCCGTGTCCAGCTTCATGAGTCGCTTGGTAACCTGGTTCAGCTGCATGGTGAGTAAATCCTCGACTGGTCAGACGTTCGCTCCAGTGAATATTTGAAGCTCTAGTGTCAGCTACTTCTGATGGGATAGGGTGCTTCTAGATCTTGAGTCTTGTGTTTGAGAAGTAGGCTGTCCATTTTGCCCGTAGTTCTCCTTCTTGTGCGCCCATGCCATAAGCTGGAGATATAACTACCTGTACACGTTCTACCTTCAGCTTCACCACACCGTTTATTTTCTGAGTCAGCTCACCCCATTGAGAGAATTTTTCGATTAAATCTTCGAACTCCGCGGTGCCGCGCTCGATGAATGCAGCGTGCCCTTTTGCCCTAAATCCCTTGCGCGCGAATAAGTCAATGAAATTGATTTCCATTGAATGACGATCCTTCAGATTCCGAATGGTATTCGGCGACCGGATTTCGCCGAACGCGATGTGATCATCATCCAACACCACACAAGTCCCTTTGGGAGACAGGTTCGGTGTGCCATCTTCATCGACAGTCGCCACGAAACCGACGGTGTTATACGCGACCAACTCCTTCATATAATGAGTTAGTTTGCTGCCCATGATCGTCCTCCCTCCGTTGGTTCGTCCAGTAGGACACCGAGAAGTCGAAGTCTGCTCTGTTACATCGATCACAACAATCCCGAATAAGATTTCGTGCGACGGAACGTTGTGGCAGAGGTAATCTCAGTCATTGCGCACTACCTCTACCTGTAAGATATCCGCGATGTCATTTGCCAGAGCGACCATCTTGAGTAGTGTGCCGCTTGTATGAATCTGGACGCTATTACCGTCAATCAATACCGCGGTTAATGCGAGCTCTTCACAGCGTCCATTTATGGTACTTAGTTTTAGATGCTCAATCTGATTGAACGTCGCCACTTCTCGGTCATTCTTCCTGACCGTTTGTGATAGCCCGTCAAACGTAAGCTCATCCTGGACGGTGAGCGCCTTGATGCCTTCAATTAAGTACGGAACGATAAAGATCGGAAACAATAGCAGCAACCACCTCGTCCCATCCTCAAGTAACCATGCCTTGGCGTCGCCAACCGGCGCCGCGTCATCGGTCGCATCACCTAAACCTAGAAGGGTGTAATAAAAGACTGCAACAATCGCCATCCACACTACCAAGCGAACAAGTGCGGACAGCCGTGCTTTGGAAACGACTAGAACCTGTCGACGAGGCCGGGTTACCTTGACGTCCTGCCCTAAGCCACAGGTAGTCTGCTTAGCTGGGAACCTAAGGGCACCGCGAGCTTTCATGTCAACAGTCCCTAGCCGATTCTCCCACTCTGGCCGCGTCTAAGCGAGTTAGTGGAGACGACGCGGCTAGGAAGCACGTTTATTAGCAAGTTGAGTGAAAAAGCCCACCCACCGCTTCACCACCAGCGGCAAGCTCGTTGTAAAGCTCTGCTGCCTCTTTTGTCTCCGCAATATGCACATCGATTCCCTTTGCTTTGAGTAAATCAACCGTCTCTTCGCAGGTCCGTAGCTTCAGCAGCATTCCTCGACTGAGGACAATGGCCTCGCTACCGTTGTGTACTAGCTCTTCGACATCACTCGGTTGGATGCCTGGGACATGATGTGTATTTGTCTCCCTCCAATCCCACTCACGAGCTCCGCCAGGCCACAGTTTGAAATCCTTTCCCTTACCAATGCCCTCGATCATCATATGTCCCCAGGATACCTGTGTGATACGTGGAGATTGCGGTTTGCACGGTTGCATATTCAATACCTCCAATCTGCTCATATTGGCCTCACTTTCAGCCACGGTCAGAAGACTTCACTACGTATATTTCTTCCATTGTTCTCTCGGCATGGTCTAACGATGGTGGTCACGCCCCGAGAGATCCAACATACCCACCCAAAAGCCTTGTTGATGCAGAGATGATAACGCCCAGCGTTAGAACCATACCAGCAACTCTGAAACGGTAGTTCTCCTGAGTCTGGCTGACGCCATAGTTTCATATTGCAGTTTCATCTTTAGACACACCCTCGGCGACATCGCTGAGTAAAATAATGCTAAGACATCTCACCGGTCGAGAGCCAATGGGCACACTCTGGCCCGAGTTCGTCAAGGGCACGACGTTCGTACTTCAGAGCTTCATCTTCTTGCAGAATGTCACGCCAGCGACCATTTTTACCTTGGTGGATAAATGTTTGAGCACCTCCGTCCCAAAAAAGACCACCAAGGGGTACGCTCTGCGTGGCATTTGCCTTCATATACTCGAAGCTGCAGTGAACCAGAATAGATTCCCACTTTGTCTCGTCGATGGAAATCTCAAGGAACTCGGCGATTCGACCAATCTCTCCGGGCATATCGCTTTTGAGATTGGCAAAATGCACGAAACATACATTTGGCAGATCTCTAATTGCCCACCATGATCGGACATTCTCCCAAAACGGCCACCAAGGGTGTCCGTCGCGATCAATCCAGTCGTGATAGTACTGCGTAATGGATGGTGGTGGCTTTTCTATCGGAGGGCCGACTCTACCGGGAGTATCATTGAGCGCTTCGTACCATTTTTCGTTTGCACTCGCATGATGGTTGTACATACTCCAAAGCACATCGCGCCCATCCCTACCGATATAGATGTACTTTGCCTTGTCCGAGAAGACCAACGCATCGACCGGCAAGTGAGTCTTGAGAAACCTTCGGTGGGTCTGTTCTGCAACAACAGGAAGTTTCACCTCCTTTGGAGGCACGCGCAGGTCCAGCCAGGGCGACATCTCGGCTACGTCGAGGCCCTCTTCGCCGTCAAACAACAACTGAGAAACAATTTGTTGCACCCAAGTCGTTCCTGACTTCGCATAGGTAGCGATGATGATGTCATCGTCTCGAAACTCAAAGCCATTCCATATTGTGGAGTCAAAATGATGGTTATGAAGCTCTCGAGTTTTGCGAGGCAAAGTATCGTTGCTCATGAAAACCTCTCTCATTGATGGTAGCGATGCCTAACAGCCATGGTGGGCTATTTTTGTCCGAAGGCGCAACAGGAAACTTCGTAGGTGTGTGGGTTATCAGCCTACTTACCGAGTTATGACTGCGTAGCCCTACTGGCCAACAGTAGATGCAATTCCCATTGCAACAGCGCGGTAACGGTAAACCAAATCAATGTCGCTCGACACACCACGTCTTACCTATCTACTCTGAGGTGTAACAACCGAAAGATTGTTGAGCCACAATATCACCTATCATTTCTCAAGCCCTACAAGCTTCATGCGTCCCGACACCCCGCTCTTAATAGATACCTGGGCCTTATGCAAGCCGAAGTGCTCAGCCACAAGCGCCACCAATTCTTCATTCGCTTTACCGTCGATTGATTGGAGCCTTGATTCGAGCGAGCCATGTTCCGTCGCTCAATTCCTCGAGCTCACGCACTCGTGCATTTGGTTTGACCTTGATTCGAATTGTTTTCATCGTACAGCGTATATCCCATGTCTTCGAAATCTTTGGGTTTGACTAAACATAGGTACTATATCCACTTGCTGTAGCCTGACGGCGCCGCTCAGACGCGGCAAACCGCAGGTGGGCCGTCTCTCTGGAGCCGGATGTTAGGCATCGCCATTTTTGATTGGCTTTGACCCGATTTCGACGATTTCGAAATCCGTCAGATCCTTCCAGTTTTCGATCCATTCATTGAATAATGAACGGTCGTGTGTCTCCATTAGCTGAAAACACCGGTCGCCGTCTTTTTCCAACCAGCTGTCTATATACTTTAGTCCTTGGGGAAGCATGCGTCCTTTTTGGGCAAAGCGTTCGTAAACTGCGTCTCTGCATCCCGGTAGAAAGTTCTCGATCACCATATACTGCGTCACCGTTTGTTCCTCTATGCCTAACGGAGGCGCTGAATTGCGCGCCACCGAATATCTCTGAAGCTCAACGTAACTTCACCGCGTCAACACCATCGCTTTGTCAGGCACACAACGCGAGACGACCCGCTGCAGCCTGAACGAACGCGCTGATCAATGGATGGCGCTCGCCCCTCAAAGCACTGCGTTCTGGTTGGTAAGCGGTACCGATAAAAAATGGATGGCTCTTTAACTCCACCGCACGAGGCTCACCCTGCGAATCGATCCCGCTAACTAACAAGTCACTACCTTCGAATATGGACAAGTACTGTGGACCAACGCCGTAGCTACAATGGTAGCTTTCAGTCACCGCAGCGTTTCCATAGAGTCCACGGATGTAGGAGTTCTCGATGAACTCAATCGTTCCAATTTTCTCCACCAATGCGCAGGATAGCGGCCCGATTAGCGCCATTTCAGCATCAGGGTTCACCTCTGCGTTATCAGCTTCGGCATAGCCGAGTACGTTTCTCGTATACTCCAACACCGCATGTTGATATCCTCCACACGTACCTAAGAAGGGAAGCTTCGTCTCTCGGGCAAAACGAATGGCCTCAAGTGCTCCCGCCATGCTTTCGTACGGACTGGCCGGCACACACCAAAGCGCGTCGAATCCACTCAAAACGCTCTTAGTACGCTCAGGTAGGATTCGCGTAGCGACCCACTCCCCCTGCACCAAGCAGCCCGTTGCTGATGCAGCGATCGCCAACACCTTAGGAATAGCGGCATGGGCGGTGACGGTAGGGTCATGGTCCCCCACCAATGCGACATGTATGAGCTGTGACACTAGAACCGATGCCGCATTAGGTTGCGTCCATGTCATGGCAAGAGACCCCATTGCACCCGCGTTCAAGAACTGCTGCTGCGGGCTCCGTGATCTCGACACCGCCAATTAGCGCTTGAAGGATGGGAATCGCCAAGTCTCGAAGGTTCATAGTAGTTGCAATCTAGCGTTGAAACTAACCGGCCACTGTGGTGCACAGCACCGAGGATGCCAAAACAATGTAGGGGTTTGGCGGTCAGATCGAGCGCGTTGTTATGTGTTTGTTTCATCCGTATAGATCGTTTCTGAATACTCAAGAGCTTCGGGGGTTCGTTTGACGATCATCGAGGCCTTACCGAACTTCACTTAGGCGACATTCCGGGCGGCAGGGGTCCCGACGCAGGGATGGTACCTTCCTCATCGTGCTGTTCATCGCCCTGTAGAGCAGGGTTGAAAACACTGATCAGGTGAAGATCAGTATGAGCTTCCATACTGTGACGATCTTCTGGACCGACGATATACATCATTCCGGGCTCCATCGGCCAGCATTCACCGGTTGTCAGATCACAGACCTTCCCCTGCCCGTGCAGAATGTAATTCGCTTCCCAATGGTGTTTGTACCAAAGCACGTTCCTGTTGCCTGCGGCCAATCTAACGTCACATAAAGTAAAACCCACCCGATCTTCCTGGAGAAGTATTCGGATACTTCTGGCACTACCACCGGCGACTACCTTTTCCCGTCCGTCGGCGCGTAACTCGTCCAGTCGTTTCACAAACATGGTGTCGCGACCTGGCAGAACCTTTCCGGAAGATTCGAACGATCCGTCTTCATCGTATTCTTCGGTGCCTATCAGTGGCGGGTTGAATATGCTGACGACGTGCAAGTCTTGCTCTGCTCGAAAGCGGTGCCGATCCTTTGGGCCGACGGTGAATATGACTTCTGGCTCCAGTGACCAGGATTGACCAGACGACATCTCTTCTAATGTGCCTTTTCCTTCGACGATGTAGTTGGCCTCCCAGTGGTGTTTGTACCAAAGTACCTCATCCAAGCCGGCCGCACACCGGACGTCGGACACGGTGAATCCTAATCCATCACTCTTTGTGAGAAAATCGACTGCGCGAAGCTTGCCGTCGGTGTATGCGACCTCTTTTCCATTTGCTTTCAATTCGACCAATGTCTTGACGAACATCCGCGTCGTCCTCAATGACTATTCATTCTGAGGATACCCGATTGGTTGATCAGGAGGTCGGCTCCTTGCGATACGTGCCATTCCTTTCGCCCCTCCCGCTGCTTCCAAGATGTGGGCCGAGTGCAACATCTCACCGCATAACGGCTGCAACAGCGACTAACGCCGGCCATCAGCCGCGCGCTTTGCGCGTCGGTTGCATAGCATTGTTTGGTGGCGGTTGAACATCGTGTACCCAAAGTTGAATACGAAGCATCGCGTTTTGAGGAATTAAACCTTTGATTCCTTTGTCGCCATAAGCCAGATGCGGTCCCACGAAGACTTCGCGATACCCAGCCGGACGCATTCCATAAAGCGATTTCTCGACTCCCGCGATTGGCTGGCGCTTGCCTAGTGTTGTGGTGTGATCGATAAGTTCAACACCATCGATCATGCGGGTATCTAGGCTCGATCCGTACAAGGAGATCGATTGCGAATCTTGAGTTACTTCGTCACCTTTGCGAAGGAAAATTCGTGCGTTATACGTAACGGCACAACCTTTGGCCGCCTCTAGACCTTCACCTGGGACATCTTTGATAAGTTCGATGCCCTTTGAGATGTAGACATCCACCTAACGCTTCAATAACCGGCGTAGTTTTTCTGCGTCCGGCGCTGAAGGCGCGTAGTTGATTGATTTATTGGTCATTTTAAATCACTTTGATGGAAAACAAGATTTAGAGGGAGTGACTATCGACAGCAGTTTTCGATTGTTATTTTTTTCTCGCCACAACCCACTGAATCTTACTTTCTTCATCCCACATTTCAGTTTCAACAATCTCAAAATTACTACCCGAAATGATGGATTCCAGATCGGTTATAGTCAAATTCAGAATAGGCGGTGCCATT
>Ga0224508_10005291_pt1 | contig 10368 bp, 14 predicted proteins | sample SF_Jan12_sed_USG_4_FD_170157 | JGI IMG/M metagenome (GOLD analysis project Ga0224508, IMG submission 170157) | Sediment microbial communities from San Francisco Bay, California, United States - SF_Jan12_sed_USGS_21 | ecosystem: Environmental > Aquatic > Marine > Sediment | place: USA... | reverse complement strand
ATGTAGACGAAGAGGTCCTTGAGCGCTTCCATGCGCGGTGCCTCACTCTGTCACCCCGTAGAGTGCGAACGCCGCCACCCAGATACTCGTCGACTGATCTTGCTGGTAACCTCGCAGGCACGCATCCAGAGTCGTTCCGTCGCTTCCAAAACGTGCAGCACTACCGAACGAGTCAGGAGCAAGAGCAACAGAGCTGGAACAATCAACGCGGTGAGACATGCGATCGGGATCTGCCAACCCCAACGCGCAATCGAACGTAGCCGCATAGCGTGCCCCTTCCTCTTCACTAATCACACCTTCAGCTATGAGCGCGGAGAGACTGGCCCAGGTGTATCGGGCGTAGTTGAGCTTTTGTTGGCCTTCATCACTCCCGAGATTACGAACACGATGTGGCCAGGTGTAGCGCTCTCCTCCCACGAGGCTGGCGTCAGCTCCAAAATCTCCGAGAATTCGGTCCCGCTCGCCGGCGTACCATGGATCGTCAAAGAGTCGCCAGAAGAAGTGAGCCATGCGCGCCAGCGACATACGGGGGTGCCAGAATGTTTTTGCAAGTGGTCCTTCCCTCCAGGCGGCTTCGCGTGAGCCTTCGCGCGCAATCCACTTGGCTTCGAAGTGATCCTTCAGGTGCATCTTCCAAAAGTCTGCAGCCTCCCGATACGCAGGGTCGACATCACGGTTGACGTCTAGTGCGTACGTGGCTTCGGCCAGCCAGCCGTAGAGCAGTGCTTCGTCCCAATGGGTGTCTTTGCCGTAGAAGTCGGGGAGCTCGTCGTTTTGCGTCCAGTGCCACCCGTCAAACCCGTCGGTTTCACCAGAAAGCCACGCGTCTTGAAGATCATCTCGCATGAGCTCGAGGAGCAGATGTAGACGACTGAGGAATGCCTCTCCACCGGTTGCCCGCAACGCATGCAGTAGGCCAGAACCCATGAGGTTGATCCAACGTCCCAATTCGTATGTATTGTTTCCCGCGGCCCGAGCTCTCGTAACGTCCCAGTTGTTTCCGTCGTCGATAGCGGCCCAGGTTCGGTCGTACCACTCTTGCTGCGCTGGGGTAAGCGTTCCTCGAGTGAAGCCAGGCGCGATCTCAAGTCCGCGATGGCTTCCCACAGGAGGTGGTTCTTCTAAAGATCGGAAAACATACTGATCCATCCCCTGGTAGTAGGGTGAGATATTGGCAAGCGACGTGAATGGCTCGGCGATCTTCTGCGCGATGTCGATCGTGAGCACGGCGGCGTACGTCGTGTCGGGCGCCCCATCGATTGGGAAGATAGCTAGGGGCCACTCTTCGGGTTCGTCGACGATGAGTGGTCCGCCTGGATGCGTGAACGTCGTTCGCTCGACGAGGGTTTGTCGTCGGCTGAGGTCGGTCCACCAGTAGACGACCACGGTCCCCGAAGGTAGAAGAAGTCCGACATCGTGCCGGGGTTCCTGACTATCCCGAGCTCTCTGGGAAATGCTAACCATGTCCGTTGACGTAGTAAGGAGTCCAACAGGGAGTCGTGTTTCCCCGGTTCCGTCGACGACTCGGATGGAGGAGTCAACTTCGAACTCACCGTCGCGTCCGTCGTTCGCTTCATAATGTCCGTCCTCGAGGTCAGCGATGAGCACAGTCGTCAGAGCCATGAGCATGGCGAGCAATTTCACGTGAGCCTCCTAGTTGTGCTCCATCCACTCCTTCTCCGTAACGACGATCGGGGAGCTTGATCCCGTCTCGTTCCCCTCCCAAGGTAACGAGGGTGTCGCTTTCTGTCGGGAAGGACGGTTCACCTCCTGGTCGAGCGTTTCGTTCCTCCCTACCACGCCGCACGGCCCCCGGACTGGATGGAGCACGCAAGTCGTTCACACGCGAGTACGAAGCAGGTGACCAAGAAAATCAAATAGTAGGCGTGAGCGTGTCGCATTTCCGGAGCCTCTTCTTGCGTCGATAGTAACGCCGGAGACACTGGATGCAAGCGTTCTGAAGCCCATCCTTGCGCGCTGCATTTCTCCACCAGTAATCCTTTGTGCGGGGCTTCTCTACGTCACACCCCCGGCAGAGCTTCAGCGTCCCGTTATAGCTCATCGTCTGATGTTCACCGTCTTTTCATCCGTGATTAGTGACGTGCCGGGGACCTCGTGCCCCTCCTGCAGCGCTTTCCTGATGTCCGTGCGCTTGGTGTCGAGCCAGATGGCTGCCTTCAGGAATTCCTCGCCCATCGACTCGAGCGAGACGATCTTGTTCTTCACTTCCGTCTGCACGGAGATGATGCGACCGCTCGGCGTCTGGATCCGAACTTCCGCCGGGAGGAACTCCGGCAGCTCGAGGAGCTCGATGGCTGCCCGGTCCGCCTTCTTGCGAACCGAGATCGTCAGGAGATCGTCCTTGATCTGCTGTACCTCGTACTGCTCCATCGTTCGTCTGACGAACTCACGACACGCCTTGATGATCTGCTTCATCTTGATCTGCTTGTCCTTGAGCTCGTTGATCTCCTTCTCGATCGCCTCTGCTCGCGTCTGCCAGTTGATGATCAGACGGGCGCGATCGAGGATCCCCTCTTGCATCTCGTGAGCGTTCTCTGCCTTCAGCTCGAGCAAGTCGTCGACGTACACATCTTTCGTCGGGTCTGACTCTTCGTTGAAGCGTGTAATGACCGCATAGTCGATGTCGTTCATCTCCTGAGAGAGCGTGAAGACGTCAATCCAACTCATGCGCTTCTTCCTTCCTTTTCTCTTGCCCAGCCGGAGCGTTCGGTTGGCTCTCCACTCGTAGTAGAACGGCTGACGGCGCCGGCGACGCTGAGGGTCCTGCGAGATCATGAGCACGAGCTTCCCAAGAGGCTGAAGCCAGATGACCGGTTCGCCTCGAAGTACCGCTGCACGCAGCGTGTCCCGCATTCCCCTCAGGCATCGGTGGAGCCACTCTCCCTCGACGGTGTCCTTGCCGTACGTAACATCGATGTACTCGCCGAGCGACAACCGCCCGACGCGAAGCGGACGATCAGAATGGAAGCTTCTCTTCACCGTCCCCCGCTGGTGCTGCAATCTGTTTCGCCGACTCCGTTGTCATGATCTGCTGCGCCGACGTGATACGCTCTTTGATGTCAGCGAGCACACTGTCTTCGGTCTTTCCATCCTCGCGGAATTCCCACTTGAAATACTGCCGCTGGCCGGACCCTGCGAGCGCAGGTTTGATCGCCCGGTACGTGCGCCAGAAGATCCCCTGCCGAGCGTAGCTCGAGATTTTCGTCGTCATCGTGCCGGCACCGTCCATGCCCGGCATGCCGCTCAGATCGAACGACACGAACGGAGGGTGCATGTAGTCCTCTGGCAACCCGTCGACGATCCAGATGGCGTAGCGCCACCGGAATTTGCACGCGTCCTTCCAGTCGACCGCGCGTGGCGCGCTTTTGATGTCACCAGCGAACCCGCAGTCCTGGCAGAGCCCACCAGCGTTCTTTGCCTTGAGCTCCTCGAGAAAGTTCGCGTTCTCGTCGCTCTGATCCGGGTCTAGGAGAAGCTGGCCCATCCACTTCCCCTTCTCGCGGTTCATCTGTCCCAGGCATCCGAGCCGGCGGGTGGTGTCGTCGCCCATCCACATCGGACGGTCCTTGATCGTGTGCAGCACGACGAACCGGAACCCTGGCGTGTCGCCCAGCTTGAGCTCCACTTCGTCGGGCGCCATGAAGTAGCGTCCCACGCCGATCTTTCCCTCCACCACGGGCTTAGAGAGCCCCTGAGTGAGGAACACCTTGGATGGCTCTATATCGTCTGGATCGAGCCATGGCATCTCGTAGTCAGTCATAAAAACCTCCTTGAGTGTGATTGATTAGTCTACCTGATTAGTTGTTCCTTAGCCAGTGGCGTATTTCAGCCAGTGACGGGGGAGAGCTGTAGGCCAGGCTCGAGGCGTCGAGACCGGCGTGGACCTTTTCATCGAGACGAGCGGATAACGGCCCATCCAGCGTGTCGTTAGCGATGATGTCGATGATCGTCACCGATCGTTTCTGGCCAATCCGGTGCAACCGGTCGATGCACTGAAGCCGCTGCTTCGGTGTGAACGGAACGTCCACGAAGATCTGAAACGCCGCCGCCTGACCATTCCACCCCTCACCCATGGCGTCCATCTGGCAGCTCAGGATCGCTCCCGGCTTTTGCTCCCACTCGTCGACGATCTTCTGCCGCTCCTCGACTTTGACCTTGCCTGAAAGAGCGCGCGAATATACTCCAGCGTCCTCTCCAAGCGCTGCAAGTCGTTCGGTGACAGGTACGTATGCAGCCCAAATGACACATCTCGGACGGCCAGCATCATCCCAGGTCGTAATGGCTTCTCGGAGCTTCGTAAGGGATCGGGACCACGTAACGTTACGGTTCCCCTCTTCGGCCACGCATCCATCCGCAATCTGGCGCAGTCGGAGCATACGGGTGGCGAAGTGTGTCGCGACCGCCACCGCGTTCTTGTCTCCCCTCTCGACGTCCGCCTCTGCCTTCGTGAGCTCCGCACGGAGGTTCTCCTTCATGTCGGTGTACGCTTTGCGCTCAGGCCCCGAGAGGTCGACCGTGCGCACCTCGAAGACCTTCTCAGGAAGGTCGAGACAGTCTTCCTTGCGCCGGCCCATCGAGATCATCGACCATCGGCGCTTCACCGTCTCCGTGTCCTTGTAGCCCACGATCCGGTTGAACCGCTTCTCACGCTTGATGTGCTTCAGCATAAATGCGTAGAACGTCCAGTGCATGAGCCCCGGACGGGTCAGGTGCGAGAGATGCCAGAGGTCCTCGAGCCGGTTCGCGACGGGCGTCCCCGTCGCCAGCCAGAGCCGAGCCGGCCGTGCGGCTGCCACGATCTCCGACTGCTTCGCCTTTGCGCTCTTCAGTCGATGCGCTTCGTCGCAGATGAGAATGGCGCGCTCACAAGCAGACAGGAACGTGGACGGGAAGTAGCGGAGCGCTTCGTAGTTCAGCACCAGAAACGACCGCTGCTTGTAACCGTACGCCGCCCACTCCTGGATTTGCTCGGAGCGCGCCGCAGTGCTACCGCTCGGAACTTCAGTGCGCCGAAACCGGTGCGCGGTATCTGAACCCCAGCCGTGCATGTCGATCTCACGGCGCCAGTTCTCCTTCACGCTGTTCGGGCAAACGACAACGACGCGATTGGCCATCTGCCTCACCATGACCGCGCACGCCCCGTTGACGAGCTGCATCGTCTTCCCGAGGCCCATGTCGTCGCCCAGCGTCGCGGCACGCGCCCAGTAGAGCCATGCGACGCCGGCCCACTGGTGGTCGTAAGGCGGGACACGCGGGAACCCGTTTGTCTGCCAGTCTGTTACCGGCTCCCGGTTCCTGGCTTTCTCGCGGAAGTAGCCCTCGCGCTCGACGCTCCCCTTGTACGCCTCGACGCTGCCGTGCAAGAGCAGTTGAGGGAAGCGTTTGCGCAGCGGCTCGATCACTTCTAGGATAGCGGGGAACTGGACGTTGAGGATCTTGCCCGGCTCTGCCTTGCCGTGGAGCCGCTTGAAGTAGAGCGATGCCGTGTTCCACATCTGGCGCGTGATCGGGAGGACGAAGATGTTCTCCCGCTCATCGTAGTGCAGCATGAGCGGCGTGCCGCTCCAGCCTTCGTACTCTTGAGGCGCTATGAGCTCACTACCCACTGACTACCGCCCCCCTGCAGAACCGATCAAGGCTGACCGCATGGCCGAGATCGAAGAGGCCGTGAAGAAGGGGCAACCGGACCGCGCACGTGCGCTCATCGGGGCGCACCCGGTCGACGTCCTCAAGACGACGCAGGAACAGCAAAAACTCATCTCCTCCCTGTATCTCAACGTCTCGCTGCAGCAGAAGCTCACCGGGGCGCTGACCGCCTATATGTCAGCAACGATGAAGCTTGCGAGCGCTCTCGACACCAAGCTCAGCTCGAACGAGCTCGCCGGCATGAAGCCGAAGGATCTCGTCGACATGGCATCGAAGATGAAACGCGTCATGGATCCTGCCATCGATATTGCCATGGCTGTCGTGAAGCTCGACAGCGACGACACGCCGAAGAACTTCAACGTCACGCTGAACGTCATCAAGAAGTTGGTGGCTGCGCGTCACGCAATGGGTGACTCTCCGCTCGACGGATCCGACGTCTCTGACGTTTCGGAAGATCCGCCAGGTCGTGAATGAAGATCAGCTTCCTTCGAAGCCGGATGATCTCCATCGCTTTGCGCTTGCGCATCCCAGTTCTCTTTCCGGTAGTGCACCCACCCTTCAACGACGACGCTCGGCGGTTCATACGGGTGCTGATCGAACACGAGATCATCGTCTTGTCGGCTGTGGAAATCTCCCGCCCAGAAACAAAAGTCGTGCCCTTCGTGTTCGGCAACTGCTTTGCGAACCATCTGGTTCTTGTGTAGCTGTCGTTCGCTTTCGGGGTACTTGTCGGCCATAGCGTCGAACCCTTCGACGGTGCCCGTTATGAACGGGATAATCCACGTGCGGAAACTACCGTAACCGAGATTGATGTCCACCTGGCACGTGCGACACGCGAGATGATACGAGCTACCCATTACACCTTCGCCCTTGCTAGGAGCGTCCAGTAGCCCTCAACCGAGAGCGTGATGACCGTTCGCTCACCCACCTGTCGCACCTCGACGTCACGTGGCGTCTCGAAGAACTCCCGACTATCCGCCCACTCTTCGATCATGGCAGCGGCATCCATCGACGTCGGTGCCTCGACACGTCGCCACTTCTTGAGATGCGGAGCTGCCTGGCACCGGATGTCGAAGAGAAGGTTCACGCCGCCTTCTTGATCTCCCCTGCGATCTTGCGGCCGAGGATGTAGTCCAGCGACACGTCGTAGAGGTCCGCCCACCTGACAAGGTTGTAGATCGTGGGCAATGAGATCCCCTCGTACCACGCACGGACAGCGACGGTCGACACCTCGAGCGCCTCGCCGGCTGCCTCAAACTCACTGTTCATGCTCTTCGCTTCCCGGATGTGCGGGCTCATTGTCCGCCGGATCCGATACGACACCTTCCGCCGATACTCCTCTGGGATCCTCGATCCGTACCGCATAAACACCTCTTACGAGATACGCGAGTGTGAACGTGAGCGCCCACGTGGCGAGCACGAACACCACCCCCTTCGCTACGTCAAAAGATGCCCCGCTCCGGGCGCGGACTACCGGGTACCGTCCTCGGGGCGATTTCGGTCCCTTGCAGTTCTCCCCAGTTCCGGAGCAGGGCAACACACTACCTCCGGAGCCACCAGAGCAGATCGACGAACGCATGAGCGCTCTGCGAGCTCGCTGCGATGAGCACGCCGGCCACCGCTGCCGCGCCAAGCCATCGCAGCCCTCTCCGGTTCGGAACGAACACCTTCATATCCGATGCCCCTTTCTGCTACACCAGAGGCCCGGTCATGTATTCACACGTGCCGGGTACCTGGTAGTGCTCATCGCGTAGCCAGTCCGGTAGCTTCTTGCGTACGTCGCGCAGCCGTTCCGCCTCTTCTTCCTGTTCGCTCTCCATGTCGTCGAGACGGATGCGCGTCCACTCGTCCTCGAGCTCGGCTGGAAGGGAGGTCGTGAGAGGAAGCACTCGGAAGAAGAGGGGAGGGAGGCGCCAGTTCGGCCAGGCGATGATCCCGTGCTCGCCGTACTCGAAGTCCCTCGCGCAGTCTCCGCATGGCGGCTCCCAGGGTTCACCGGTTTCGTCTGGATCGTGCTCGGGTGGCGGAAGCAGATCGACGATCAAATCGATCGGGTCGTAGATGGCGTGCGCCGGGACAGCCAGCACAAGCAAGAGCAGGAACACTCGCATGTCGTCCTCCTTCTACCGGCAGTCGTCGTACCACGCATCTGCAGGGACACGTTGCTGCCGATCGTCTTTCCACCAATCACCGAAGAGCCACTCAGGCTCTAGGCGTCGCTCAGGCTTTCGATTGGGAGTCCGCCGGACTCGGGGCGCGGGATCTCTGTCACGAAGATCGCCCATGCTTTGCATGCTCCTGACTTCTCGTCCACGTTCCATCGGTGAGCGATCTCGTTGAGACGTTCATCGAGCGCCTTGCGACGCTCCGCGCCGAGCGCGCCGGTGCCGTCGATGCACATGATGCGGATGGCGTAGTGCTCCTGGATCTTCGCCATGATGTCGATACAGAGAAGCTCCTGGCGAGACTCTTCGCACTCCGCGAGCGGCACCCCGTCATAGATGAGCTGGTATTTCTCATCGATCGACAGTCCCTCGACGAGCTCAACCCCTTCGAGCATGAGCGCCGGCAGGCGCCGTGCCTCTTTCACGTACTCATCGTAGCGTTCGACGTCAAGCTCGATGGCTGTCGCGCGCTGGTCCCAGTCGGTCACCTCGCGATGAAGCTTCTCGTACGAACGATCGGACGCGAGCTCGGCGCGCTCGGTTTTCAGTGCGTCCAGCTCGTTCTCGATCTCGTCGTCGTTGTACGGGGCGCCCCCGTCGAGCGCCTTCCGGTGCTCAGCCACGTCCGACTCCTGCGCCGAGATGGAGCGCTCGAGCTCCTCGCGCTTCTTCGTGAACGTGGCCTGGCTGTTCCGCTTGCGCTCATCCCAGTGTTCAGCCACCTCGACGCGCTTACCCATCAGCTGAGCAATCTGGCCCTCTAACCGCTTGATCTCAGAGTCGATTACCGTGACCTCTTCGAGCTTTTTCTGATCACATCGGGCAGCGGCGTCTGCTGCGCTCGGGATCTCGGCGAGCTCCACCTTGGCCTTGGTCAGGAATTCGTCTGCCGTGCGAAGTTTCTGCTCGCGCTCGCGCCGGCCGTCGCGCCACGCCTTGATCTCGCCTCGGTACTCCTGGAGCGTGGCCATGCGCGCATCGATCGCCTTCTCGCGCTCTGCCGGGTCCTTCCACTTCATCCCTTCCCAGCCCTCGGGGATCTCGCCGGCGAGCACGTCTCGCTTCGAGAGCGCCGCTGTCAGCTGCTTCTTCGCCTCACGGCGCGCGCCCATGTAGTGCGCTTCCGCCTTCTCGGCGTACTCGATCGGCTCGACAGCTGCCGGGTCGAGGTTCGGCACCACCACGAACCCCTCGGGGATCGGCACGTCGAGGTAGCGGAGGAACTCCCGCGCCTGCTCCTTCGGCTGCATTCCGACGAAGCGGCGAGGAGAGAAGGCGAGCGCGTGGCACATATTGTCCGCCTCTTCCTGAGGTCGGCGCTGCGGCTCCCCGTCCTTGGTGATCGTGAGCTTGTTCCGGCCGCCGCGCGTCTTCGAGCGGCGGAAGTCCAGATCGCCCGCACCCAGCATGATCTCGGAGTGATCAGTACCGATGCGCACGCGCACGTCGTCGATGCCCTTGAACAGTGCCTCGATTGCCTGTGCCAGCGAGGTCTTGCCCTTGCCGTTCTCTCCGGTCAGATAGATCGGGAGGTCGCCATGCAACAGCTCCTTCGGGATCTTGAGATCCTCGAACACCTTGAAATCCTTCACGCGGAAGTAGCGCAGCATCAGAACTCTTCTTTCTCTGCCGTCTGGGCAGCGTCGATCGCTTCGTCTTCGCTCTTGCCCGCCTCGAGCGCGCGCACGAACGCCACCGCTTGTGGGTACTGGCGCCATGAGTAGCTCTGAGTCAGGTTGCCGGCTTCGTCTTCGACGATGATGTCGTAGGAGAACGACACACGAGGCACAACGTGGTAGACGCGTGTCATCGCTGTACACTCCGTTGCATCTTGCTCCACAGCCTGCCATAGAGCTCTGCGGGAAGTGGTTTCACGGGTGGTCCCATGATCGTTGTCGGTGTCGCTTCCCGTACGTGACCGCACCGGCGGCACGCCCACTTACGCCCCTTCTCGACGGTGCGCCAGCGGTTCGCGTGGCATTTGGGATTAGGACACGGGTTCGACGTCGCGACGCGCTTCGTCATCGTGTTCTCCTGACTGATCGGCGGTAACCAACTGATAGTCGAGCAGGAACTTCCGTACGTCCTCGAACGCTTGCGCTTGGCCTACGTAGAACTCCGTGCGGGAACGCTCCGAGAGCGCCAGCGCTTTGCACGCGCAGAACGCAATGCGCCGATCGACGTCGACCACCATCTCGAGCTTCCGGAACGTCTTCTGGTATGAGAGAACGGAAATCTGTGTGCCCAGCGCGAAGCTGACACCGCCGAGTGCGAGCATGAGGAACACTTCGATCATGTGTCCTCCTCATTTTTCACCGGGCGTCGCGACACCTTGCGCTCGCATTCCACTTCGACCACATCCTTGAGCACGTAGATGGCGACGCGCGTCGTGCCGGTGACCGGCGGCACGTGATCAATCTGGTGCTCGTGAATGGCCTGGAGGTCGAATTCGTTCGCGACGTCGTGCTTCCAGTAGACGCCGATGCGCGGGGGGAATCTCATCAAAGGTGACCTCCGAACAGCCCACCGAATAGAC
>Ga0224508_10005290_pt1 | contig 10368 bp, 11 predicted proteins | sample SF_Jan12_sed_USG_4_FD_170157 | JGI IMG/M metagenome (GOLD analysis project Ga0224508, IMG submission 170157) | Sediment microbial communities from San Francisco Bay, California, United States - SF_Jan12_sed_USGS_21 | ecosystem: Environmental > Aquatic > Marine > Sediment | place: USA... | reverse complement strand
CATATTTACGTAACGCCCCAGTTTTTGAATGGGTTAAGAACTAAATTTGAATTGTAATAGCGATTGTCGCCCGTTACTTCCTCGAGCACCCAATCAGGAAGGGCGAATTTCTCGTCTTCTTTGCCGAGTTCGATTTCAGCAACAATGAGGCCCTCGTTCTCGCCAAAAAAAACATCAACTTCCCAAACATGAGCGTCAATCTGAATTTCGTAGCGCGTCTTTTCAATAAACGGCTTTTGACATAGTTTAGCCAGTATTTCTTCTGCGTCTTCAAGCGGAATCGAGTACTCGTACTCAGCCCTGACCGCGCCTGTGTTTTTCCCCTTGATAGTTAAATACGCCTCGGTGCCTTTGACACGCACGCGGACAGCCGTCCGGGTTTCCTTTGCAATAGGGATATACCCCTGCATTATTCTCTCTCCGTTTTCCGGAAGGAATAACTTGTCAACATCAACAAGAAACTTACGTTCTATTTCCTCGGGCATTTTCTACATCTATTTTTCCGCCGCCAGATAACAAATCCAGCTTGGGTCCGGCTCGCCCTCAACAGCAGGCTCGTAAATACCGTTCCCTTCACCCGTATCCTCGTCGGTCTGCTCCCAAAAGACGGTGACTTTGGAAAAACCCACTTCGGCCAGCAAATCACGGATTTCAGGTAGCGTGTACATACGCCAATTATAAGAGAAGGCTTTTTTCATCTTCGATCCATCCGGAAACGAGAAATGAATATAGCAAGTCATCTCATGGTCAATGGGATTGAACTTGGCCTGGTCCCACACGTAGGTAAATTTTTTGTGTTTAGTGCGCTCTTTCGTCTCACGGTAGGATTCGTGACCACCGTAGACATCCATAAACAATAAACCGTCATCGACCAACGACTCACGCACCCGCGAGAAGTACCGGCGCAACTGTTTGCGTTGTTTGAACAACTGATAACTGAAATTCATCGCCAGTACGACGTCTACCGGTTCGGTGCCGACTTTCAATACGTCGGCTTTTATCAGTTGAATTCTTTTTGCGGCGGATGTTCTAAGTTTACGAACATTATGTTTTTGCCCCCAGGCCATTACTTCGCCATCCAGATCGACACCGACGGCCCGGTTGGATTTACGTCTGCGCACCCACTCACACGCCGTGTTGGCGGTGCCGCAAAAGTCTTCACGCAACACCCTGGCGCGCCGTTTGCGGATATCGCGAAAAGTCTCATCGATCATATCGCACTCCGCCTCAACGCATTGTACTGAGCGCTGGTAAAGATCGTGCCGGTCGGCACGGCTCGCCATATTACCCTTTCCGTTGTACTTTTTATTCTTACTCATTTTCGCCCAATTAAACTATCCGAATTTTTACAAGTTAACCACGACGTACAAAAATACTGTCCGCCGGGGTGTAGTTGTTCAAGCATCCCATGTGATCCAGCATACTTAACAGGAATGCGTTAGCGCCAATACGGCCCATGCCACCGCGCATACACTGCGATTCACCAAAGCGCGTGCAGTCATCCTTACGCCCATGAGTCGAATTGATTAACGATGGAACGGGATCGCCGCTATGTCGACCCAGAGTGGAATCGGTAGAGTGATCCGCTGATACGCCGATAACGATGTCACGCCCGAGCAAGGGAGCGATAGCCTGATCAATGCGTTCGATGAGTTCTTTCTTGGCTACGGGGTCGCAGTCGTGTCCGTAAACATCCGGGCCCTTGATATGCAGATATACGAGGTCGTTGCTTTCAAGCGCAGCGTCCACCGCACTAACCTTAGCCAAAAGATCCGTATCGGGCATAGCGGTAAACCTGGTGTCGGTGACCGGTTTGAAATGAAACAATTTACACAAACCGAGCACAGTACGCTCACTCGCAACCACGGCCACGTTTAAGGACAGGCGACGCAACATATTGTGTACTTCGTTCAACATACCGGCACCGCGGGTGATAATACCCGTAGCGGGCATCAACCCTCGCGCTCGCCGCTGTTCGTTCACCGGATGATCGTTGAAATGTTTGAATATTTGATTAATGGCCTGATTCACCGCATTGGCGGTTTTCGCCGCGGCGTCGTCATTATCGGTAGCGTAACAAGACTGCACCTCGGCACCAGGAGCGGACGCATCGCCGGGATCTGTGTCGGTTATGGCGGCGGACAACCGGTCGCCGGACAAACGCAACACCGCCCTATGTTGACTCGCGGGATGCAGACTGGCGCTGATACCGTGATCAAGTCCAATGTTATGCAGACCTTCGGCCAGGTCTTCCGTTTCCTCCGAAATTCTACCGGCACGACGGTCAAGCACCTTGAACCAGCCATTGGTGCGCTCGAGCGTCGCAAAGTTACAACGCATGGTGACATCGCCGGGCTGTATCGGTAGATCGATACCCACTGCCTCAACAGGTCCGCGAGCCAGTTTGTAGGCGTCTTTGGGTGCCAACCCCATCAGCAGACTGGTGCCGGTGTGAGTACTTACCGGTATTCCGGGAACGAAAGGATCGACCAGCCCGCAGATTCCGTCACTCGTCAGTTTGTCCAAGACAGGCGTATCGGCCGCTTCGAGTGGAGTAAGTCCATCCAGGGCCTGTGCCGGACGGTCACCCAGACCATCGATAACGATTATTACACCCTTACGATTTTGTGATATGGATTGCACAACGGCTGTTTGAAATAATAGTGCGCATCAGAGGAAGCGTCGAATACCCAGCCGCTCGAGTCCTGATGGCTTGGTCTCGACCTTATCCGGCTCGACGCTTTGTTCAGATTCGCCGGTAAGCTCAGTGTTTTCTTTATAATTGCTCAGTTGCATTACATAATCCTCGGGTGATCGGTCAAAGCTTTGTGCCAGGCTGTCACCAACAATTCTCATCGACTCGCGAATGGCTGTCTCTTTGTCTCGATTGATAACAATAGGTGTACCCATACGATCCGCCTCTGAGAGAATATATGTTTGTAATTGCCAGATGTCTTCGAAATTCTCCATATAACGCTCACTTCGGCGTTGTGGCGTAGTCGTGCCACGCCCCTGGATATGCTGCATCAGGTGTTTCTGCTTTAACACTCCGAGCATTATCGGTACAACAACGGTATCGGTATCCGCAGGAACTTTTTCCCGCAGCGAAGGTAGCACGTGCACGCCCTCAAGCACCAGAGACGCGCGCTCTTGGATTGCGCGTTCGATGACCGCCTGGCAGGCGACTTCGATCAGATTCACCTGCTGCAAATAACCATCGATTACCAATTTGTCCCTGCTTATGCGATCACCAGTTCGATCACGCCCGCTTCCGGACACGGATTTCCATGCATTAAAGGATGACGTGTGCAGTACCGGAAGCAAGCGTTCGGGTATCATCATCCGCATTACCTGGCGTAGCATATCCGTCGACTGGGTACGAACGATTTCCAGCCGGCTGGCCATGTCGGTCGCCACGGTACTTTTGCCTGACGCCGCGGTGCCGCCGATCAGCAACAGCAGCGGACGGCCGCTTTCGAAGAATTCCAGCCAAACGAGGTAACGATAAGCGCAATCCTTACCGATCTCCTGTTCAATACATTTATAAGTCAACGCCGCAAGACGGCGAGACGAAATATCAACATTCTCCTCTTGCAGCAAGCGGTCATAAACTACCCGCGTAATATCCGTAGCGTCCTCACTCGACAGACAGCAGGTTTCCAACCGTTGTTGCATCCTGCCGCGCGAAAACGGGGATGCTTCGCCATTCGGACCGCGCACCATAATAGACGCCGGCACCTTGACATTCGTCTGATATTGCTCCGCGGCATTTTGGTACGGTGAGTCGCGCAGATGCCGTATGACAACTCTACGTAACTCCGAGGTGATAATCTTATCGGTATCTTCGAGTTCCCGCCGCACTTCCGATGCCAGTTGGTATGCGGAGTCAAAGGGTACGCCCGCATTTTGCAGCGATCGCGTCAGTATACCGCGTAAAAACGGTACACCGGTGTTATCCGCTGGTTTAACTACTACTGTCTTGGCCATAATTCAGTAACTCTATTTTATAGAAACATTCCCATCACAAACGACTCCATTCGATATTACGAATAACATCATAAATCAATCAACTAATCCCAGGTCGAGTACTGTTTCATTTGTTTGAATAAATCTCAAGGGCACCACACCAAGCTCGCTTCAATTTTTACAATAGTTTTCAAAAGTCTTTTGAATGAAGTAGCAGGTCCAAGAACAACTGAAATCGTATCATAGATTCATTACGACATTACTGGCCGGGATAATTTAGATATTCACGTGGTTATGGAAAAGACTCCACCTTGTCATGCCGGACTTGTTCCGGCATCCAGTCATAACAATCCGGCCGCAGGCCGACAACTTATTGATCGAAATACGTCATTCATCCGGTGCGCTCTTCGAGCGCGTTTTTGTGAACTAGATCCCCGCCTTCGCGGGAACGACTTCGATAAGAAACTTATTGATTTTCAGATTAAGTCTCACTATCACGGTTAGCGGCGAAACCCAAATAGCAAAAAGATAGTAGATCGAGGGTTTATATTTATTCCGGAAAGTAGTGTGTTACGAAGGCTGTTAAAGCCAACCAAACGCAATCAACTAACAACGACTTAGTACGAATGATAATTGTTTCCCATTAGATAATAATACATCAAGTCACTGTGCTCGTTATGCATTACAATAAAGCAAGCGATGGTTATTATTGTTCAATCACGGCGACTTTATCCCCGTGATTTTCAATTGTATCGATTTACATCAATAGTAACCTGACAAATTTGCACCGTCGCTAATTCGACTGAACACGCATGACCACATCAACACGAGCACTGTTTTCGTTGATCGATGTTGCTGATACGCAAACCGTCAAAGGCGTCATCATGCCAAGCGCTGTGAAATTCCGGCAGATCGTAGTGACCGGCCCACCGTGTAGCGGGAAATCCACGCTGGTTAAGAAACTGGGCGGCTGGCCGGAGGAAGGCTACGTCGACCTGGCAAGTAAAAAGTGGTGGCAGAGCAGAATCTTCGCCTTCCGACCCAGAGAAATACACTTTGGTTTTCCATTCGTTGGCTTCAAAGAGAGCCATGCTGTATTCGATAAGGAGTGGTTGCTATCCCCAACCGATATCGACTTCTCGCGTATCCCGCTACCTCTCGATAAACGTGGACTATTCCGCGTGGACTGGCGCAATCGTTACGCCTTCGATTTTCAGTTGCCGCCAGCCGAACAGATTTATGCCATATCCCAAGACAGACACAAACGCGGCACCCACCCCATCGATGCGGACCTGACCCTGACCCGGGTGCAGCGCGAGGTCGAGATCTATGCGCAACTCGCGCTTTTTTTTAACAACAACGGAATGCTGGTGTATATCCGGGATCGATTCGACGGAAACCCAAAAACCATTACTGAGCCCGCTTCCGCGGATGAGGCTTAACGATCAAGTTGTTTGACCCTGTTGTTGGTCCATTCCACAAGCGGTTCGGCTGTATAGACCTGTGGCACCATTTGCCCGTTGACCCTTATGAATATGGCGAATTCTTTGCTTTTTGAGGAATAAAGAATATGGTGACCTGGGATACCCGCAACATCACACCACAGCGTACCGGTTCCCGTATAAGGCGTATGCCCGACCAGGAATGGCGTCCCTTTATCCAAATTCAGTATTTTACGAAAGCGGCGAACATCCGCAGCGGTATACCCAGACGGATAACCTTGCCGTCGAACACGGTTCCACATCAATTCGTGCAAGAGAGCGGGAAAATCTCGGATATTGACCAACTTATCCAAATCGAACTTGTTCATTGGTGGGCCAGCATGGCAGGCGACGAAGTCGGGAGCGCGCGCCACCACCGGGCTGAGGTCGTAAAAACGGGTCATTTGTTCACAGTATTCTGCGCCGCGCAACTGCTCCAACTTCTTGCGCCATAACACGGCTTGAGGCACCAGGTTCTTGGTTACCTCCGTTGAAAAACTATCATGATTGCCACGTAGAAAAAAAACACTACGAGGGAAACGCAGTTTTAATGTGAATAAAAAGTCCATCATCAAAACCGAACCATCCATATCGTCATAGGGTTCCTCATCCGGCTGGACCAGGTCACCGAGGAACACAAGTGCGCCGGTTTCATTCTCCAGCACCCGCAAGAACGCATTTTCACTCAGTATCTTCAGCAGATTATCCAAGTTCGCGTGCAGATCACCCAGCACTATCGGTGTTACGTGGGACGGTAATTCCAATAATCCACCGGCGATACCGTTTGTATCCTTTACACGAAATGCGTCCTCTTGCAGTAAATGATTGACCTGTTGAATGGTAGACCAGGCTTTGTCCACAGACATCGTTTCCAGGGGGCCGCCATATAACCCTATGATTTTCTCGATGGCTTTTGTGCGTCCGCTGACCAGCGGCGACTGTTCCAGCCTTTGTTCGAGTATCGTGACAAAGGTGCCAAGTTCGGAAACCGGGTCACGGAATACAAGTTGACCCTGTGCATATTCGACATGCAAGTTGCGTCGAAAGGCTTCGCGTGGTGTGCGGAATAAATGCTCCTGATTCGGCTGATCGTGACTGATATGCAGACTTTCTCCGGGTTTGAGTCGCAATGAATAATTGATTTGCTCCGCATCCAGATCGGGGTTGAACACAACGAGATCAGGGGGGCTCGAATAAGACGAGCCATCACAATGAGTCTCTTGTTGAATATGAAGTCGCTCTTTCCCCAGTTCTACCTCAACCGGGTGTGACGGCAGTGGCATACTCAATCGTCTGCCCGATAACCGCAAGCGCTCCCCTGGTGCCGGTTTTACGATATCGACAGACTTGCCCAGCGATTTGAAAATCGACTTTAATAAGGTTTGTTTTTCGGCCATCGCCCGTATCCGTCATCAACCGCCCGTTACTAAACCAGTCAACTATATACATAAGTTGACTTAACTTAAAACCTCTATTAGCCCAGATTAAAATCCGCGAACAATGCCGTCAATTTCGTGCCGCAGCGTCTGAACTCCTGCACCGTGGCATCGTATGCGGCTTTGTCATCCTGGAATTGGCCCGCGCTATAGTCGGTAAATTCCGTGTCTCGTGCGCTCTCCCGGTGTAAATTCCGGCATATTTGATTCAGATTGGACGTCGCGCCACTAACAGCGTCGATATATTCTTTTAGCGCATCACGGATCGCGATGATGGTATCCGCGTGTTTGGGCAGGTTATTGAAATCGGTGTTTTCGATGGCTTGCTGGATGCATTTTGACTGCTGTGCAATTGTATCCAGCTCGATTTCCAGCACCGCGAAATCAGTAGACTTTTTGTGTTGCAAAGCGTGTACGACTTTGCGTAGCGAAAAACCGAACAACGTTTGGTGAGCTATTTTATAGCGTTGTGCGACTGCCGCGATATCGCAGGCAATCTTAATCAGACGCGATTTAAATTGAGTACGCTGAGCGTCCAACGTACCGAGAGAGCCGCCTGCGCGTGCATCTGTCGGCTGCTCGGGGGAGTCCACTACTGACCGGTCTAATTCGGATATCGACATGATTATTGGAAAAACTCGATGTCGTTCGCAGGAATGACTTGCGTCGGAGTCTTATTCGCCCGTATTCTGTTGCGCGCCCAGTGGCACAAGGCCACTGGAACGCGTTTGAGCTTTACAGACGCCGGGCGGTTAACCAAATATGCCTTTCAGTGTAAAGAAGAAAAGCGCAGCCAGTATCCCACCGACCGGCAAGGTGATGATCCATGACATCACGATTCCGCCGATTACGCGTAAATCGATGGCGCCGACACCACGTGCAAGCCCGACACCGATTACCGCACCCACGGCAATATGCGTTGTGGACACCGGCAAACCCGTGCGTGAAGCCAACACTACCGTCGTGGCTGCAGCCAACGTGGCGCAGTATCCACGGCTTGGAGTCAATTCAGTTATCTTGGTACCGATCGTTTTCATCACACGGTAACCCATGGTCGCTAAGCCAACCACAATTCCGGTGCCCCCCAGCAGCAGTACCCACAATGGCAGGGCCGCCTTCTGTGCTACCTCACCACCGGATTGTACGATACTGACAACCGCGGCTAATGGCCCTATACCGTTGGCAACATCGTTGGAGCCGTGCGCAAATGCCATGGCACAAGCGGTAAACAGCATCATCGGTGTAAACACTTTCTCAACGCTGGCAAAGTGGAAGTCGCGGTCCGCACCGGCATCGACTTTAACCCGCTTGATCAACGTCCAACCCACAAACGCCACCAAGATTCCGATAACAACTGCGCTGATAAAACTCATACCGACAGACATCTCGAGATTGAGGTGCTTCAACCCTTTGAACATGGTGACCAGCGAAATGATAAACCCGACCAGAAAAACATAAACCGGCCCCCATTTCTTGGCGTTGGTGAAGGGTTGGTCGGTGTTCAGAATCAGCCGCCTGATACTGAGCATCAACATGAAGGCAATAAAGCCGCCAAGTGCCGGTGAAACTACCCAGCTGGCGACGATCTGACTGATCTTGCCCCATTCAACCGCATCAACACCTATACCCGCCATAGTGAACCCGACTATGGCGCCGACGATGGAATGCGTTGTCGACACCGGCCAGCCTTTGGTTGAGGCAATCATGAGCCAAATAGCCGCAGCCAACAGCGCTGCCAACATTCCATACACCAATATTTCCGGATTATTGACAATGGGTGCGGGGTCAATGATGCCTTTGCGAATGGTCTTGGTGACATGGCCGCCGGCCAAAAAGGCACCGGCAAACTCAAACACGGCGGCAATAATAATAGCCTGCATGACAGTTATCGCGCCGGAGCCGACGGATGTACCCATCGCATTGGCGACATCATTGGCACCGATGCCCCAACACATATAAACACCAAATATCATTGCCAGTACGAGAAAGGCAGTACCATAAACGGTGATAATTTCCACTTTGTTACCTCTTATTTAAGTTGTTAGCGCAGCGGCGTTACCGGCTGCGTTGTTATTCGTTTAGTAGTTGAAAAATAAAAACTTATCGGGCGGTCAAAAGACGCAGACGATCACCGACTTTTTCCGCGTAGTCGGCCAAGTCCCCTATCCATTGAATCAAGCGGTACCACATGATCACGGACACCGGGTTCATGTCGTCTTCCTGCCCGAACAGCCGACGGGTCAGATCGATACCAAGCTCATCCGTTTCATCCTCAATTTTGTTTAACTCATCCACCATCGCCTCCACCTGGCTTGCTTCGCGTCCGCGAAATCCCATGGCCAATAATTCGTCCAGTTCTTCAATGATTTGTGCCGATTGTTCGCACACATCAACACAACGACGCACCAGTTTGACCAGTGGTTCTTTTAACGTTTCCGGAACATCCATCGGGCGTTCCATCAATAAGCCCGCAATATCCTGAGCCGTATCGGCAATGGAATCCTGCATTTGCAGAATCTCCAGAAGATCGCGCCGGTCAACCGGCATGAACAAACTTTTCGGTAATCCGGCACGCAGTTCGTTCTTTATCTTGTCGGCGGCAGCTTCGTGCTCGAATATTTTGTCTTTAACCGCAGTAAATCCTTCCTTGTCGCCGCTGACCAAAGCGTCGAACAAAGGCGGCACTTCACGCACGCATTCCATTACTACACGCATGTGTTCCTGCATGTACTTAAGCGGCGAACGCTTAAACATTTTCATCACGGGACTTGACGTAGCCATAGTTATTCCTCGTTAGTGTTATTAACGTTTTGGGGGCAAATAAAAACCTGCTGCCTAAACTCTAAGCAGCACTCAAATAGTTATTGTCATTAAAAAGCAACTTTATCGTCAAAGTAATGACCCAGATCAAAAAAATGTCGGATCAAGAAATTTAATAGATTTGGTGCTACAACCTAAGGTTGTTCAGGCCGCTTTGCAGCACGACCGGATCAACCACCTGTACTAAAACGATTCGAAAACAGTAACTGTACGTCGCCGAAAGATTTGAGACAGTTTGCTGTTTGATCATCGCCGCGATACCCGCGCCCGAACCACCACCCGATACCGCCACCGCTACATCCGGATCGATCTCACGATAGGCCTCCGCCCAGGCCTGGGCGACATTCACAAGTGTATCGGAACCCTTGTTTTGGATTACCGTACGGGCTTGTACCGTTGCGATCACAAGAATTGCGCCTACGACAAGGGAAATGAAAGCATTGATTTTAATCGTCATGGTTTTTTCCTCTGATGGTTTGGGTGACTGGGATTAGCAAACCGGTTTCTAGGTGTGATCAATGTTACAAAAACACCACGGTTCTCTCTCCCTTATGAATTAAAGGATAACGAGCAATTATTACAACTGTGTTAAGAAATGATGAAGTTATCTTGAAGTGTGCAAAATTGATTCTACCGGCGTAAATGAGCGTTTTGGCTTGTTAATA
>Ga0224508_10005289_pt1 | contig 10369 bp, 7 predicted proteins | sample SF_Jan12_sed_USG_4_FD_170157 | JGI IMG/M metagenome (GOLD analysis project Ga0224508, IMG submission 170157) | Sediment microbial communities from San Francisco Bay, California, United States - SF_Jan12_sed_USGS_21 | ecosystem: Environmental > Aquatic > Marine > Sediment | place: USA: California... | reverse complement strand
CGAGCGCTTGATGCAAAACGAGACGATTGATTTTGTTCAGCTTAACTACTCATTCACTGAGCCGGATGCCGAACGTCGGCTGTTACCGCTTGCTGCTGACAAAGGCATTGCTGTTCTCGCTAACCGACCTTTTCAGAATGGTGCAATGTTCAGACAGGTCAAGGGAAAATCTTTACCTGCATGGGCAGCGGATTTCGACTGTAATAGCTGGGCGCAATTCTCACTCAAATATATCCTCGCACATCCTGCCGTTACTTGTGTGATTCCAGCGACCAGCAATCCTAAACACGTAGTCGACAACATGGGCGCTGGATTGGGCGCGCTTCCCGATGCACGTACACGCCGTCGCATGCGCGAGTATGTTGCATCTTTGTAAGCTCTCCTCGCTATCACCAGATATTAAAAATAAACTGATTTAGTAAATAGAATATTTTCCGAACACACAATGACATTGTTTATCGATGCAATCAAACAAACTAAGAAACACCATCCAAGATGCAGAGACTGATCAGTCGTAGCATTCGGTCGATGCCAGTTATGCACAATAACTTAAAGCGCAACCATACTTAATATATAGGCACTCGGGTGGTGTACAGAATCGTATACCATAGCCATGAGTTGTTGTGGATTACAGGTGCATTTGCGGAACGACATTTTGTTGTTTAACAGAGTACTCTTAAACTTTAGGATAAAGTATTTCTAGATCTATGTTTTCTTTCTTCGAGAATCTTGTAAAGCCCTTTCCGCCGGAAATTCCGACGCACCCACCAGCGACACTGTTTGCATTTTGTCGACACTACACTCGCGGTGTGTGGCCGTGGATCTTTTTAATGTCACTCCTGGTAACGCTGGTGGCAATAATCGAAGTGATGCTATTCAGTTTTCTCGGTGATATTGTCGACTGGCTCACCAATGCTGACAAAGCGACCTTTCTCGAACGCGAAGGCGATACGCTGCTGCTGATAGGGGCAGTGGTTCTGCTAGCCCTGCCACTTATGAGCCTACTATTAGCACTGGTATCCCACCAAACCATTGTCGGCAACTATCCGATGCGTATCCGCTGGTTAGCACATCGCTATTTGCTACGCCAAAGTTTCGGCTTTTACCAGGATGAATTCGCAGGCCGTGTTGCGACAAAAGTCATGCAAACCGCACTCGGTGTGCGCGAAGCCCTGATGAAAATAGCTGACGTCGTGGTATACGTCTGCGTGTATTTCACAGGCGCGATGTTACTGGTCGCAAGCTTCGATCTTTGGATTGCGGCGCCCTTTCTAGTCTGGTTAGGGTTGTACGTTACTTTGCTGAGTCATCTGTTACCGCAAATGCACAAAGTGGCCGAAGAACAGGCTGACGCGCGTTCTACCATGACCGGGCGAATAGTCGACAGCTACACCAATATCATGACGGTAAAACTATTTGCCCACACCGGGCGAGAGGAACATTACGCGCGTGACAGCATGGACAGTTTCATGGTCACGGTTTACCGCATGATGCGATTGGCAACCAAGCTTGAGGTATCGGTCGAGGTGCTGAACGGGCTATTGTTGTTTTCGGTCGGCTTTGTGTCGATCTGGTCGTGGCTGAATGATGTTGCCAGTGTTGGTGCAATTGCTGTAGCGATCGGACTGGTACTGCGCATGCACGGTCTGTCGCACTGGATAATGTGGGAGATGTCGACCCTATTTGAAAACCTCGGCATGGCGCACGACGGAATGAATACGATTGCGAAGGTACACACGGTAACCGACATACCCAACGCACCGGAATTGATCGTAACCCGCGGCCGTATCAATTTCGAAAACATTCGATTCCACTACGGCAAGCAAAGCGGCGTAATCGATGATTTCTCACTCAACATTGAACCTGGTGAAAAAGTCGGCATCGTCGGCCGCTCCGGCGCGGGAAAAACTACTCTGATGAACGTGCTGTTGCGCCTGTTCGACCTTGAAGGTGGTCGCATCATGATTGACGGACAGGATATTTCGCACGTCGACCAGGAGTCCCTTCGCGAACAGATCGGTGTGGTCACCCAAGATACCTCATTACTACATCGATCGGTTCGGGAAAATATCGCCTATGGTCGCCTGGACGCCAACGAGCAAGACATTATCAATGCGGCAAAACGCGCTAATGCCTATGATTTTATTCTCGACCTAAGCGATCAGGAAGGGAATCATGGACTCGACGCTCAGGTCGGCGAGCGTGGCGTGAAACTATCCGGTGGGCAACGCCAGCGTATCGCTATCGCCCGTATGTTCCTTAAGAACGCCCCTATATTGGTTCTCGACGAGGCAACATCCGCGCTGGATTCTGAAGTCGAAGCAGCGATACAGGAAAACCTCTTACAACTGATAGCGGGTAAAACTGTTATCGCTATTGCGCACCGATTGTCGACCATTTCAGCGCTTGACCGCCTGGTGGTTATTGACCAGGGAGAAATTGTTCAACAGGGTAGCCACGATCAACTGACGAATACACAGGGTTTGTACGCGGAATTGTGGGAAAGGCAGTCAGGTGGATTCATTGCATAAGAGGGTTGTGAAAAATTGAGGATGAATTTGATTAATCAAGTAACCCAAGACCAAATAAAATTGCTTTAAGTTTTTTGCGATCGTCATCGTGTAATTGCAAATGTGGCAAACGGGGAAACCCTGCAGGTCGGCCCATCAGATTCATGCATTCCTTGATAATGACATAGGGAGAATTTCCTCCCAGATAAAATGCTTCATAAACTTCATCAATTATTTTCTCAAGATTAATGGCTTGATCTCGAGGTCCGTTGTTTGCCAATTGATATAACTGAACGGCCTGAGCACCCATGAAATTCGCGCACATGGAGACGATGCCAACGGCACCACGGTCGATGGCAGCGCGCGCATAAGGCTCAAGCCCGGAAAATACCGAGAGCTTGTCTTTCACTGCCCGGGTCATCGCCGCTATCGCATAAAGATCTTTTGATGAGTCTTTCAAGGCGACCACTGATTCGAGCTCTGCCAGTCTGGTAACGATTGACGGAGTCAACGTAATCTGAGTTCGACCAGGATTGTTGTAAAGCATTAAGGGCAGGCCAACTTCAGATATGGCTGCAAAATGATTGAGTAACTCACGGTCATTAGGGAGGGCATAAGGTGGCGGTAATACCATAGCACCATCACATCCCGCTACTTTAGCTTGCGCTGTAAGCTTAACGGCTTCTCGCGTGCCAATGGACGATGTGCCAGCCAACAAAGTGACCGCATTTGGAACAAACTTACGGGCAAGTTTAAAAAGCTCGACCCGTTCATCGTCGTGCATGGTGTACCACTCCCCAGTAGAGCCAGCAACAATTATTCCTTGTACCCCGTCAGAAACAAATGTTGTCATCAGCTTGGAGAGCGCCGTCACATCCAAATTTCCATTTTCGAGATAAGGTGTTGCCGATACAACAAATACGCCTTTCCATTCTGGTTCTGGTAAAGGTTTTTTGTTCATCTTATGTGTGAAATCATTTCATTCAAGGAGTAAAAGAAGAGGCGCGATGAGATTGTTCTTCTGTGTCGGTTGCACTGGTCCCGCATCCAGTTCAGGACGCATCAGGAGTAATGCCTTTGCAGCGGCAAGTACCGAACTTTCAGCATCCTCCGGAACATAATCCAAATTGCTTTCTCCAAAAGTATAGTTGGCTGGAACGAAAATAAGATTTTCGTTATTCATCCAGCCTTTGGGCAACCGATTAATATTTTCATCATAAATTGTTTGCGCCATTCGGGTTACAACTCTGACGAAACGGTCTTCGAGGTGATCGTCTGGTAGTGGCGGCATCAGGAACATCAAAATTTTGTCGTTATTATGTGCCCACTCCGCGAAAGGTGCGACATGCAGTGCAATATTGCCTGGGGTATTGTTCGGTATGTATTCGATACAAACGCCATCAAGAACATCCGCTACCGTTTGAAGATGCGCGCTGTTTCGAACCCACGAACGTGTATTCATAATGATTTTCTTGTTCGAAAATCGACTCTTGAGCTGTAAAATTTCATCTCGTGTCAGCATTGAGTCGATCACGCCCTGTGCTTTCAACGCATCTGCGGTCTGCTGTCCTTGATGCTGAACGCGTTCGTGATATTCGTAAAGAACAAATACATAGGGTACGGATAGTCCGAAGCTCTCAATAAAGTCAATATCCGGTTGACTACTTTCGAATCGTATCGAGGGAAAAGGTAATTCTGTGATAGCGCGCCGTTGCTTGAAATTATTAAAAACGGCTTCCTGCTGCTGTCGCGACAAAAACGCGATAGGAACAAGATTTGCCAATGGCCCCCAACTGTGATCAGCCACATACGGCCACTTACTGCGATCTCCCATTGCTATGGTGGCACTTTGGTCGGCCGTAGAACCAAGTCCAACAGCAACCTCATAAGCTGATGCGTACGGTACACACAGCAGCATCAGTGTTACAACCATAGTACGCACAACGTTTTTTCGACTGTTACTCATCATAATGATTTAAACAAACTGCTAAATCCGAGGACAATGTGATCCGTGCAGTCCATTGCGCCCCCCGTATACAACCGCCTAATTTGAAAATACCTATACCACTAATCAACAGCTAAGTTGTGACACCAAAGCTGTGTTCGAATTAATATTGCTTTAGTAACGATGGTGTAATTTAAACGGACAAGGATTGACATATAACTTAAGAGTGCCAGTGCTATTTAAAAATCACCGGCATTTCCCGCGACGCGCGCCGTGTTAGCAACTCGGAACCATCTTCGGTGATTACCAGGTTTTCCTCATGCACGATCATCTTACCCGGCGCGTATTCCATGCCCGGCTCGATAGTCATTATCATCCCGGGTTTCAAGAGGGTTTTATCACCTGGCATATTTGAAGGTGGCTCCGTGAGATGCATACCGAGTCCATGACCTGAACGCCCTACATTACTCCCCGTTGCAGCGCCAGCTGCTACCAGCACTTTATTCTGGGCGACCCATAAATCTTCCGAGGTGATGCCGGGACGCGCGGCATCGATACCCGCTTGAGTTGCGCACCATACAGCGTCGTGCGCGCGCTTTGCATCATCGTCGATATGCCCGAAAGCAAAGTTGCGATCGAAATCACAGAAGTAGGCGTCGAACTGCAAACCGGTATCGATAATCAAAATTTGCCCATCGGTTTGTGCGATTTCCTGTGGGCCAACGATAATCTGCGGATAACCACCAACACCGGAACACACAGAAACAAACGGAGCGTCATCAGCGCCGCATTCAAATGCTGCTTTGCGAAACTCGCGCGCCATATCAACTTCTGTGTCGCCATAGCGCGCCCGTTCCAAGAACAGATCAAAAGTGTCGCTGCCAATACGGCATGCCTCGCGTACTTTGGCGACCTCGCGTTCTGACTTGACCATGCGCAGTCCCCAAACAAGTACAGAGCCATCGACAAATTCAATACCGTTTATGTTTTGTCGCAAGCGGTCGAAGTCGAGAATTGGCATACGAATGATTGATTCGTGCCCCATTTCCCAACCAATTTTTCCGAAGCGTCGTGGTAACGATGTCAATACCTCATCCAATAAACTGACACCATCGTCCTCGGGGCGCGGTGCGGGCCAGGTACGAATATCGGAGACCCACGTGGTTTCCATACCGGGTCCACCAATCGTGGGTAACACTGCAATGGGTTGACCCTCCCGCGGGATGATTAAAAAGAACGGCCGGGTCGGACTCTCCCAAAATTGTGAATTGAATCCGGAGAAATAACGAAAGTTCTGTGGCGTACTGAGCACGATACCGTCCATTTCGGTTGCGTGCATTTCGGCTTGCGCATTAGCGACACGTGTTTCAAATTCGGCGACTGGAAAACCACGCGGTGGAGTGTGCTGGGACATTGATCAGCTTGCCTTCGCTTGTTGTTCAAAAAAAGAGGCACCTGTAGGCATCTCCGGAAATGCCATATCATATTCGCTGCAGCGCACTCGATTAGTGTGTTGTCCGCGAACAATCTCATACATGTATTTGCTGGGTATATGATTTGCATGCAGTGGATAAGAGTCCTCGGCAAGGTACTCACAAATAAACAAAGTACGCGGTTGGTCGGAAAGATTAGGCGCGGAACCATGCAACAATCGCGTATGCATTAAACACGCGGAACCAGCGGATCCGTAACAAGGGACAGCACGTGGTTTCATTTCGGCAGCAACATCATCACTGACAGCCCCGGTGAATACGCCATTGTGCCAGTGTTCGTACAGCGGGCCTTTATGTGTACCGGGCACGACTTCAAGAGGGCCGTTTTCTTGCGTTACCTCGTCGATGAAAAAAAGCACTGTCACCATGTCGTCATTGGTGTGCGCTTCAAACAAAAAGTCCTGATGAAATTTTACTTCGGTTGCGGCGCTGGGCTGTTTTGAATTGATTTTGGCGTTTTCAAATTTGATGTTTGGGCCCAGAATATCGACCAGTGCGTCGAGTGCCCGATTGTTGCGCATCACATCAAGATAGATTTCGGATATTTCAATGGGTGAAGCGATACGCCGCAAGGCCGGTTTGTCGGCAGAATGTCCTGGTTCGATATCAAAACGCGGTCGATTATCGATCGTTTTTCCATACGACTCGGTGTGTTCTTTACTCTCTTCCTTCCATTGCTCGAATTCGCTTTGCAGTTTGTGCAGTTTTTCTGCGGGAATGACGTTTTCTAAAAACAGAAATCCATCCTGATCAAACGCCTTTACTTGTGAGAATGAGAGTGTCGTCATTTTCTGCGTCAATTGTGGGTATCAATGTCGAAGTTTTTTATTTTGTGGATCATATAGTGGTTTCATACTGGCGCGCGCGCCAATTTTATTACCAGCGACCAAAATTTCCCATTGTTGGTTTTCCAGCGTGTCATTTGAAATAGCCGTTGGCAACGCCACCCAGCCCAGTCCGACGGGGGCGCCCAGCGTGTGTCCATAAGTGCCAGTCGTTATCGCGCCAACCAGTTGATCATTCATATAGATCGGTTCGTTGTGATAGATGAAATGATCGGCTTGTTCTAGTAGAAATTGTACAAGCTTTCGATTGCTCCCTTCAGTGACGCGCTGTTGCAGCGCCTCTCGTCCAATAAAACCGCCAGGTTTATCGAGTTTACTGGCGAATAACAAACCGCTTTCAATCGGCGTGTCGGTATAACCAACATCGTGCCCCCAATGGCGGTAGGCTTTTTCAGTACGCAGTGACTCGGCGGCGTGAAACCCTACAAGCTTTGGCGTATTTGCTTTATCCCCCGACATCAGCAACTCGAACAGATAGGGCGCGAAAGAACTGTCGACAAAGACTTCCCAACCCAATTCACCGGTGTAGCTAATGCGTTGGACGCGCACGCGTACCGGGCCGATGTTCATTTCCTGGCTGGTACTGAAAGGGAACGCTTCGTTTGATATGTTGGCGTCCGTATACGCTGCGAGGAATTCACGTGCGCGAGTCCCGCTAATGCCAAAGGCGGCTTGCGATGAACTGATGTCCGTAATGTTAATCTGCGCATCGTCCGGCGTCTGTTTGTGCAGCCACCTTAATTCGGCCAAGCCGGTCGCCGCAGATGTCATCACCAAATAGCGCGTATTACTCAAACGCGCGACGGTAACATCCGCTTCGATGCCGGCGCGCTCATTGAGCCAATGCGTGTACACCACGCGACCCGGCTTGACAGCAACATTGTTGGTGCAAACTCGCTGCAACATTTTTTCTGCATCGGTGCCCTCGACCAGTATCTTGCAGAACGGGCTGAGATCAATCAGACCAACATCGTTGCGCACTGCGTCGTGTTCATTCTTCCAATACTCAAACCAGGATGTCTTGTTGTAACCGTATTGGTATTCAGGATTTACACCCTCAGGTGCGAACCACATTGGCCTCTCCCATCCGGCGGATTCACCAAATACTGCGCCCGTCTGTTTCAATTGTTCATGGATCGGTGATCGACGCAAACCACGCATGGTTTCGCGTTGCTTGTACGGCCAATGCATTGCATAGGTCTCACTAAGCGTTTCCGGGCCGCGTTTTAACAGGTACTCCCGATTCGACTGATACGGTTGCACCCGGCGCACATCGACATCAACTAAATCTCGTGGCGCATGACCTTTCAATATCCATTCAGCCAGAGCCATGCCTGCGCCCGGACCGTTTTGAATACCACTTGAGTTAAACCCAGCGGCGACAAATAACTTCGCGATATTCGGATCTTCCCCCAGGTAGTAACGGCCATCCGGTGTATAACCCTCCGGGCCGTTAAAAAATGTGCGAATGCCGACATCACCCAGTGCCGGAACACGCTCGATACATTTTTCCAGCACGGCGTCAAGATGACCTTCAGGATAAGGGAGTTGGTCGAATTCGAAGTCGCCTGGGATACTACCTTCCAGGTTCCAGGGCATACCGTTCAATTCGGCAAAACCGATCATCAACTTGCCAGCGTCTTCTTTGTAATACGCTTGCTCATCGTAAATGCGCAGCACGGGTGTCGGATCACAGAGCCCGTCGATTGGGTCGCTGACAATATAAAAATGTTGGTTGTGTTGAATCGGCAAATGAGTGTTGCTTGCCTGGGCAAAATACTGCCCCCATATGCCTGTGCAATTGACGACGTTGTCCGCTTTGATTCGACCTTGCGCCGTTTCCACACCGGTGGCTTTTCCCTTTTCTACGATTAAGTGCAGAACCTCGGTATTTTCAAAAATCTGTGCGCCTGCCATCCGCGCGCCCTTGGCGAGCGCATTGGTTGTGTCGATCGGGTTAGTCTGCCCGTCATTAGGAAAGTGTATCGCTTCGAGTATGCCGTCGGTCCTCAACAGTGGCCACTGTATTTCTAGCTCTTTGATCGTGAGTGTTCGCACGTCAATACCCTGCCCGATTGCAACGTCTTTGCGCCTACGCAATTCTTCGCGACGTCCTTCGTTCATTGCCAAGGCAGTTGCACCGACGCGTTTGAACCCCGTGGCTTGTCCGGTTTCTGCTTCTAACTGCTGCATGAGTTCGATGCCATAGCAGGCGAGTCTTGTGATACACGGAAAACCGTGAAACTGACTGACCAGACCCGCTGCATGCCAGGTGGAGCCCGAGGTCAGTTGTTTGCGTTCCAGTAACACAACATCGTGATCTGCTTTGGCCAGATGATAGGCAACGGAACAACCGACAATGCCACCACCTATAACAACAGTTTGCGTATGTTGTGGAATAGATTTACTCAAAGTTATTTTTGAATGCTGTCGCCACGTCGATGAAATATTTGTCCAAACCCGTCAATTACATCGGTTATTCCGCCTCGACGTAAACAACTCCACATCTGTGCCTGATTGCTGGTAATCACTGGCTTCCCGATAGCGTTTTCAATTTCATCAACCACCTCAAGGGCACGAATTCCACTACAACTCAGGAAAACTGCCTGGGCTTCAGGTTGATCGATTTCCAAAGCGAACTTTTTCCAGTACGCCGGGGTAACATTACCCATCTCCGTGCCTGTTTTTAAATTAAGACCCTGGAAATCGAGTACTTCAAAACCTTTTTTAACAAGAAACTCCGCTTCCGTTGTATTGACTTCATCTATGTAAGGGGTTCCGACAACGATTCGGGTTACTTCGAGTTCCCTTAACGCATCCACCACGCCGGTCACTAAAGTCATTGGCATTGCGTAGGGAGCGCCCTTTTTGATTTCATCCATAACTTTCTGTTCACCATTTACTATGGAGCCGGAAGTACAGGCATAGCTAATCACGTCGGGCTTCATATCGGGTTGAATCCGTGATGCCGCATCAGCCATATGTTCAATATGCCGAGATAATGTTTCGTTACTAGTATGATCTTCAGTCTTTAGTCGGGTGATATGTACGGCGACTCCCTCTGGTGCCATGTCGAATAAATCCGCTTCCGCTGCAAGATCAGTCGACATCAATATAAACCCCAATCGCGCGCGATAATGTCTACCTTCATCAAACTCGACATTCCGTTTTTTAGAAACCACAGTGTCACCAATGTGGAACATATTTATCTCCGCTTAGATGATGCAGATGTCATCAGTTTTTTGGATGGATTCGCCAACGATTGTTTTCTTGTGCTATGGGGATAAAATCTAGTGTTGCTATGTTGGCCGAGTTTACTATATTAGCCACACTACTATTTTTGCATTTAGCGATTATTGATAAATGCGGTTCGTGAACTAGGCACGGTTAACTCGATTACTTAGGCGAAGAGGTTTTCTTAGCAGCAGTATTATTTTCGTAAAACAATATTTTTTCCAACTTTTTTGCCGTGTCTTGCATAACAGATATCTTGGCCTCGAAATCACTCATACTTTTTCGTGACGTAAACGAGTGTGTTGAAAGACAACTACATAACGCACCATTCTGATTATAGAT
>Ga0224508_10005288_pt1 | contig 10369 bp, 8 predicted proteins | sample SF_Jan12_sed_USG_4_FD_170157 | JGI IMG/M metagenome (GOLD analysis project Ga0224508, IMG submission 170157) | Sediment microbial communities from San Francisco Bay, California, United States - SF_Jan12_sed_USGS_21 | ecosystem: Environmental > Aquatic > Marine > Sediment | place: USA: California... | reverse complement strand
GCCCACCGAGAACGAAAACTAATTAGAGGACGGCATAGTGAGCAAATCGAATTTTTTAAATATTCGAGCATGTGTATTTGACGCATACGGAACATTGTTCGATGTGCATTCCGCCGTCGATAAGGATCGTGATCGGATTGGTGAGCAAGCAGACGATGTATCCAACCTTTGGCGTGCCAAGCAATTGCAATACACCTGGCTTCGTAGCCTGATGAAAAGGCATGTGGATTTCTGGCAGGTGACGGGAGATGCGCTGGATTTTGCCTTGGAGACTTACGATATTGATGGCTCGGATTTGCGTCAGTCATTGATGAATGCTTATTTAAAGCTTGAGTGTTATCCAGAAGTTCATGCTGTTCTGAAAAAACTAACAGATAACGGAATGAAACTCGCTATCTTGTCCAACGGGTCGCCAAATATGCTACAAGCGGCGGTCGACAATTCAGATATAGGCAAATATCTTGATGCAAACATATCCGTGGAAGATGTAAAAATTTTCAAACCTGACCCTTCGGTGTATCAATTAGCTGTTGATCAACTGGAAGTGTCAACTGATCAAATTAGTTTTCAGTCGTCTAATGCCTGGGACGCTGTAGGCGCGGCATCGTTTGGGTTTCGCGTGGCATGGGTGAATCGTTTCGGTCAACGTCGCGAACGATTGGACAACGAACCTCACGCAGAATTGAAAACCCTGAACGAATTACTGCCTTTGTTGGGGTTGTGAGTTATTTACTAAACTCTAGTAGGAGCGAGCTTGCTCGCGAATAATAATTTCGGAGAAAGCGGTGTCCTTGTCGCGACTAATCTAATCCAAGATACCGTCACTGCGACGAGCGTGAAGCGCGACTACAAGACATTTGTCATATTGACCATGAAAGTAGTTGGCATAGGGTGCAATAGCGAAACGTGTTAAGCCGAATGTAGTAAATAGATTTCGTTGATTCATAAGTGCGCGCTGCGTGTAATTATTTTGACCCGGATTACGCTGGGCTAGTCCAGGCTACGTTAACTTTCCGAACGAGCGGTAGCGAGTGAAAGCAAAAGTTGTTCCCGACAACCCATTTCCGCCAACCATGTCGGTCGATCCAGGGATTTTGGCCAATTATCCTGGACTCTTCTCTGGCGCTCAGAGTGACAAGCTTCTTTTCCTCGTCATTCCCGCGTAGGCGCGAATCTAGTAAAACTATCGCGCTCGAAGAGCGCACTTGAGTTGAATGCTGATAGAGCACGGAAAAACAACACATCACTGGATTGTTTCGAAGGCACGGTTTCATCGGAATTCTTTTTCCAATAAACATTGACACACTCACGATGATTGTCTAATCTAAAACTCATAGCGCTGATTTGATCTACAGCTTGCGAGCGCTTAATAAATACGGCTAAAGCGATAGGCACAGCCCGCTTTAGTAACAACTTAGAGCGGGTTTCTTTATGCCTGTTCAAAAGTCTTTTAATGTGCGCGAGTTTTGAGAGATGGAGAACATGGATACGAACAACGATTTTCACGGGTACGGCGCCGATACGATTGCTATTCGCTCGGGTCAGCAACGCACAGCGGAAGGCGAACACAATGATCCTATATTTGCGACTTCCAGTTTTATCTTTAAGGATGCACGCGAAGCAGCAGCACGTTTTCTTGAAGAAGAACCCGGCAATGTCTATTCGCGTTTTACCAATCCCACGGTTAGGACATTTGAACACCGTTTAGCGGCATTAGAAGGGGGTGCGGCCTGTGTGGCCACTGCATCGGGGATGGGCGCGATTTTGGCAATGGCGCTGGCCTTCCTGAAAGCAGGAGATCACGTGGTCGCGGGACGAAATTTGTTTGGTTCGACGGTAACCTTGTTTTCGAAAATCTTAAACAAGTTTGGTGTGCAGACAAGCTATGTCGATATGACCGACATTGACGCGTGGGCATCTGCAATCCAAGCAAATACGCGACTGCTTTTTCTCGAAAGCCCGTCAAATCCACTGGCCGAGATCGCTGACATTCCTGCATTAGCTGATTTGGCATACACAAACAATTGCTTGCTGGTGGTAGACAATTGTTTCTGTACACCGGCATTGCAAGAACCGTTAGCGCTTGGCGCCGATATTGTGATTCATTCAGCGACCAAATATCTGGACGGGCAGGGGCGTTGTGTCGGCGGTGCGGTGGTGCTCAAGGATGAAGAAAAACATGCCGAACTTGTCAATATTCTGCGCAGTGGCGGTCCCAGCATGAGTCCGTTCAATGCATGGGTCTTTTTAAAAGGACTGGAATTACTCCGCTTACGAATGGAGGCGCATAGTGCTGCGGCCCTGGAACTTGCACAGTGGCTGGAACAACATACAGCGGTGTCAAAAGTGTATTACGCTGGACTTAAAACTCACCCACAACATGCGTTAGCAGCAAAGCAACAGACGGCGTTTGGTGGAATCCTGTCGTTTGAAGTTCCCGGGGGTCAGCAAGAAGCATGGCGTGTTATCGATGCCACTCGGTTCTTATCGATTACAGGGAATCTTGGTGATGTAAAAACAACGATCGTTCATCCGGCAACGACCACACACGGACGTTTAACTCAAGAACTGCGTGACAGCATGGGTATCAAAGACAATCTAATTCGTTTGTCTGTCGGGTTGGAAAATATAGAAGATATCAAAGCGGATTTAGAGCGCGGTCTGACTCAATAAAGTGGCTTAGAGTCAATTCTACAATGTGTTGTTCAATATGGGGACGATTCAATTAGACAGTTGGTGATCGCGTTTGCTTAGTATTGCTCTGGCAACTTTGGATGTCGGTTCATGATTCAAGTGTTTACAAATAAAGTCTGCGGTGTCGACAATTTTTTCTATATTGACACTGGTTTGTATACCCAAACCGTTTAACATATACAACACGTCTTCGGTGGCGACATTGCCCGATGCGCCGCTGGCGTAGGGGCAGCCGCCTAGTCCCGCAACTGAGCTGTCGATAACCGATACGCCATGTTCCAGAACGGCGTAGAGATTGGCCAGCGCTTGTCCGTAGGTGTCGTGAAAGTGCACGGCGATTTTATCTTTGGGTATTTCCGTGGCGACGGTTTCGATGAGTTCGCCGGCCTGGCGCGGCGTTCCTACGCCGACGGTGTCACCCAGAGAGATTTCATAACAGCCCAAATCGAAAATCCGTTTCGTAACTTGCGCGACTTTTCTAGCTGGTACATCACCTTCGTAAGGGCAACCCATGACGCAGGAAACATAACCACGTACCGCGATGTCGTGTTCACGTGCGGCTTCGCAAACGGGACGGAACATTTCTATGCTGTCGGCAATAGAACAGTTTATATTTCGTTGCGAGAACGATTCCGATGCTGCACCAAAAACGGCAATTTCTTTTGCCCCTGCGTTGAGCGCAGCCTCAAATCCACGCATGTTGGGTACTAATACCGGGTACGCTACACCCGGTTTTTTCTTGATACCACCCAATACATCCGCGCTGTGCTGCATTTGTGGCACCCATTCAGGTGAAACAAATGCACCAACTTCGATAATCGACAAACCGCAATCCGCTAAGCGATTGATAAATTCAATTTTGATGTCGGTCGGAATCTGGATGGATTCATTTTGCAAGCCATCGCGGGGGCCAACTTCAAACAGCTTGACTTTTTCAGGGAGAGAATTTGTCATTGATCCGTGAGTTTCGATTATTAATCGTGCGTTGGTTCGCTGGATTTAATCAGTATTAACTCGACGCCTTCCTCAACAACGTCACCAGCCTTGAAGTTTATATCTTGTACGCTACCATCCATCGGTGCGGTAATAGTGTGTTCCATTTTCATCGCTTCCAGCACCAGCAACCTGTCACCCTGACTAACCTGGTCTCCTTGGTTCGTTGATACTTCAATGATTTTTCCGGGCATGGGTGAGCGCAGACTACCATTGGTTTGTTCTATATTATCGTCAGGATGCGATGGGTCATACGCTTCGATTTCATAGTGTGCGCCGCTATAAAAAATAGAATATTGGTGTCCGATTTGGACAACATATGCATGAAGAGTTTGACTATCTATAGTGGCGACGAGTTCGCCTTGGTTATTTGAAGTAGCTGAAGCTCTTATCGAACCACCGGGTAACTCAATTTCAAATCCATGTTTCCGGTAGTGCGTGACAACATTCAACTCACGGCCATTGTCACGAAAGTGCAATACATGAAAATTATCCTCGTTTAAACGCCAACCATCGGTGTGATGCCACGGCGATGTTGGGTCGCTGGAATGCTTTGCAACGCGTTTTGCATGCTCCGCTTCCGTTAACAGTGAGTGCAGGCAAGCCATAGCGAGTGCAAAATCAGGCGTTGATTTTTGTTCTTTTATAAGATCCGCGTCATGAATTTCAACAAATCGTGTAGTGATATTCCCTTTCTCAAATTCCGGGTGAGATGCAATGGATTTCAGGTATTCCAGATTGGTCACCAGGCCGGCCACTTGTGTTTTGTTTAGTGCTGAGCGCAGGTTGCCGATGGCATGGGAGCGTTCATCTCCCCAAACGATCAATTTGGCGATCATTGGATCGTAGTGAATGCCGATGCTATCGCCCGCTACAACTCCGGAGTCGATACGGGTATTTTTGCTGGTCGGTGGAAATTTTAAATGATTCAGTGTACCGGTCGCCGGTAGAAAATTATTGTTCGTATCTTCGGCATACACCCTAACCTCAATGGCATGACCATTGGAAGTTAACTCATCCTGAGAGCAGGGCAGCGGTGCGCCGTTTGCAACACGTAGTTGCCATTCCACCAGGTCTTGTCTGCATATCATTTCCGTAACCGGATGTTCGACCTGCAAACGCGTATTCATTTCCATAAAATAAAATTCATTTTCTTGCACAATGAACTCAATGGTTCCGGCGCTGACGTAGTCAATTGCTTGTGTCGCGGCTATCGCGGCATCATACATTTTTTGCCTTTGTTTATCGTCGATACCTGGTGCGGGTGACTCTTCGATTATTTTTTGATGGCGACGTTGAATGGAGCAATCCCGCTCGAACAAATGCAATACATTTCCATGTGTATCAGCGAATACTTGAATCTCGATATGACGCGGCTGGGTCAGGTATTTTTCCAACAACATCCGGTCGTCACCAAACGAACTTTTCGCCTCACGCTTTGCCGATTGTAGCGCATTGTCGAATGCATCCAGATCTTCTACGACACGCATTCCTTTGCCGCCACCACCTGCTGATGCTTTTATAAGTAAGGGAAAACCGATTCGTTTCGCCTCTTGTTGCAAAGTAGCAATGTCTTGATCGTCTCCATGATAGCCTGGCACGACGGGAACTCCGGCCTCTTGCACGATGCGCTTGGCTTCGATCTTGGAACCCATTGCTTGAATTGCATCGGCGGGAGGGCCAATAAATACAATTCCATTTTTGTCGCATGCTTGTGCAAATTCCGCGTTTTCCGACAGGAATCCATAACCAGGATGAATCGCTTGTGCGCCCGTCTTTTTCGCCGCATCGATAATTTGATTTATGTCTAAATAACTTTCTGCCGCGGGAGAGGGGCCAATATGTATCGCTTCATCGGCCAGTTCAACATGAGGTGAATCCTTGTCCGCATCGGAATATACAGCTACACAATGGGTACCCATTCGCTGCGCTGTATGGATTATTCGGCAGGCGATTTCTCCGCGATTGGCAATGAGAATTTTATCGAACACGTTTACCGACCTATTCACCACGCCACTTGGGCGTACGTTTTTCGAGAAACGCGCTCACGCCTTCACGGCCTTCGTCACCCGCTCGAATTTGCGCGATCACGCTGGCGGTGCGCTGATTGAGATCATCGTCGATGGGTCGACCACTCACACTGGCTATCAATTGTTTTGCTGTAGCCTGTGCGTGGGAACCGCCTTGGTTAAGCGCATCGACGATTTCATCAATAGTCTCGTCAATAATTTCCGGGTCACTCAGTTCTTGCACCAGATTGAAGCGTAGCGCATCCTGTGCGCTGAAACGCTCGCCGGTGAGAAAGTAACGCCGCGCCGCCCGTGTGCCGATAGCGGAGATGACATAAGGACTGATGGTTGCTGGTACTAGGCCGAGCAATACTTCGGATAGGGAAAAGATGGAATTGTTCGCCGCGACCGCAATATCACAACAAGCGACCAAACCAATACCACCACCGAACACGGCGCCTTGCACACGTGCAATGGTTGGTTTATTTAACTCATTCAATGTTTGCAGCAGCATCGCCAACTTTAGCGCATCTTGCCGGTTTTCTTCTTCGTCGTAGTCGGCCATACGCCGCATCCAGTTCAAGTCGGCACCAGCGGAAAAATTCTTGCCTTCGCTTGCGAGAATCACAACGTTTACAGCGTCGTTTTCATTGATTGACTTCAACGTGTCCGTCAATTCGGCAATCAAATGTTCGTCGAATGCGTTATGAACCTCCGGGCGGTTCAATTTAATGGTTGCCGTACCGCGTAATTCGGTTGTTTGTATGATGGTTTCAGTCATAGATTTAAAACCTAATTTGGGGTAGGAGCGAGCTTGCTCGCGAATTGATACTGAACGCTAGAGTTGTTCGCGAGCAAGCTCGATCCTACACTATTACATTCTGAACACACCAAAACGTGTTTCCTCTATTGGCGCGTTAAGTGATGCGGAAATGGATAGTCCGAGTACCATGCGTGTTTGCGCAGGGTCGATAATGCCGTCGTCCCACAAACGCGCGCTGGCGTAGTAGGGATGACCCTGGGTTTCGTACTGATCGCGGATCGGTTTTTTAAACCCTTCTTCATCTTCAATTGACCAGCTGTTTCCGTGTGCTTCCAGATTATCCCGTTTTACCTGTGCCAAGACATTCGCGGCTTGCTCACCGCCCATAACAGAGATACGTGCATTCGGCCACATCCACAAAAATCGTGGTGAATAAGCACGGCCACACATGCCGTAGTTACCGGCACCAAAACTGCCGCCGATAATGACGGTGAACTTCGGTACGTTGGCGCATGCGACTGCTGTCACCATCTTCGCGCCATCTTTAGCTATGCCACCGGTTTCGTATTTTTTACCGACCATGAAACCGGTGATGTTTTGCAGATAAACGAGTGGTATTCCACGTTGTGCACATAGCTCGATAAAATGAGCTCCCTTTAGAGCAGATTCGGAGAACAAGATTCCATTGTTGGCGACAATGCCGATTGGGTAACCCATGATATGAGAGAAACCGCAAACCAGTGTGGTACCGTAGAGTTGTTTGAACTCGTCAAATTCGCTGGCGTCGACGATGCGGGCGATGACTTCACGCACATCGAAAGGTGTGCGTGTATCGTCGGGAACAACGCCGTGAATTTCTTCTGCCGAAAATAACGGTTCTCGAGATTCACGTAAACTTAACGAAACCGTCTTGTTGCGGTTTAGATGACCAACTACGTCTCGTGCCATTGTCAATGCGTGTGCATCGTCGTTTGCATAGTAATCCGTTACGCCGGATTGACGTGAATGCACATCCGCGCCACCCAAATCTTCCGCGCTCACGATCTCGCCTGTCGCGGCTTTGACCAATGGTGGGCCACCTAGAAAAATTGTCCCCTGGTTTTTGACAATAATACTTTCGTCGGACATCGCAGGCACGTATGCGCCACCTGCGGTGCACGATCCCATGACTACAGCAATTTGGGCGATGCCTCCGGACGACATTCTTGCCTGGTTGAAAAAAATCCGACCAAAATGATCGCGGTCTGGAAATACCTCATCCTGTTTGGGTAAGAATGCGCCACCAGAATCAACCAAATAGACACATGGTAATTGATTTTGTTGCGCAATTTCCTGCGCGCGTAAATGTTTTCTTACCGTCAGCGGATAGTAGGTTCCGCCTTTTACCGTCGCGTCGTTGGCAATGACGATGCATTCTCGTCCATTAACACGCCCAACACCGGTGATAATTCCCGCACAAGGCACTGCGTCGTCATAGATTCCATAAGCGGCGAATTGCGACAGTTCCAGAAAAGGCGACCCAACATCCAGCAACCGGCGAATACGCTCGCGTGGCAAAAGTTTGCCGCGTTCAATATGTTTCGCGCGGGATTTTTCGCTTCCGCCTTGTGAAATGATCGAAAACTTATCGCGAACATCTGCAACTAATGTGCGCATGGCTGACGCGTTCTGTTCGAATTCGGCGGAACGTGGATTGATGTTGGTTGTGAGTGTGGCCATTGAGCAGATTAAAGTTAGTAGTTTCGATTGTTCGCGAGTGCGCTCGCTCCTACGAATTTATACATTTCGCGAAAGATTCACCAACCTCCCGTTTCTAGCCATCGTTCGATTTGATCAAAACGATCAAATCCCCAGAACGGTTCATCGTCTATGACGATATAGGGCGATCCGAATACTTTGCGTTCAATCGCTTTATCGGTTTCTTCTCGAACCTTATCCTTTACCGATTGATTTTGTAAGGCGGTTTCTATAGCGTCACGGTCAAAACCCGTTTCTACCACCACATCAGCAACCGTATCGGGTTTGGATATATCTCGGCCACCGGCAAAATACGCTTTGTAAATTGAACAAGCCAATTGTTTGGCTTTTTCTGTATCTGTTTCGTTTAACCAATAAAAGGCACGACAAGGTGCTACCGATGCAATCGGAAACTTTTCGGGGAATGTGATTGGGATGTCATACAAACGCGCAGTTCGTGCAATGTCACGTTCGGAGTATTCATTCACCAATGGATGTTGCACCAGGGGTTGACGTCCTGTGATCTTAAAAACCGCACCCATAAGATAAGGCCTCCAAACAACCGTGCGACCGAATTTTTCAGCTAACTCATCAATACGCGTACTAGCCAAATAACCATAGGGCGATGAGAAATCAAAATAGAAATCAATAGGCGAGTTCAATGTTATTTCTCCAGGTAAAAATTTATCGGCTGGCTAAATCGCGGCTAATCACCATGCGTTGAATGTCGCTGGTGCCTTCGTAAATCTGACAAACACGTACATCACGATAAATGCGTTCTACCGGATAGTCGTTGACATAACCATAACCGCCGTGGATTTGAATAGCGTCAGAGCAGACTTTCTCGGCCATCTCGGAAGCGAATAGCTTGGCCATACAAGCGCCAGTCAAACAGGGTTGGTCTTGATCGCGTAGCCGTGCAGCATTCAAGTACATCAAACGTGCCGCCTCGATTTGCGTTGCCATATCGGACAAACGAAAAGCGACTGCCTGATGTTCGATGAGCGGTTTGCCAAAACTGGTACGCTCTTTTGCATAGGCGAGGGCATGTTCGTAGGCGGCGCGGGCCAGACCAACGGCTTGCGCGGCAATGCCGATACGACCACCTTCAAGATTGCTCAGTGCGATTTTATAGCCTTCATCTTCGGCACCGAGCCGCATCGATTCGTGCACCGTGACGTTGTCAAAAATTATCTGCGCGGTATCCGATCCTTTTTGTCCGAGTTTATTTTCTATCGACGCGACTTGATAACCGGATGTGTCGGTAGGGATGAGGAACGCGCTGATGCCGCGTTTGCCTTCATTCGGGTTGGTAACGGCGAATACAATAGCGAGATCCGCCGACGAACCCGATGTAATGAATTGTTTTGTACCATTGATAATATAGTTATCACCCTCGCGAACTGCTTTTGTCGTAATGGCGGATGCATCGGAACCCGCTTGCGGTTCGGTCAAGCAAAATGCACCTAGCCATTCGCCTCGTGCAAGTGGACGCAAATAATTTTCTTTTTGGTCGTTGCTGCCAAATCGCAGTAAAGGCATGCAAACAACTGAATTTTGTACGCCCATCACCGTTGAGCAAGAACCATCGCCGGCTGCGATTTCTTCCATCGCTAAAGCGCAGGCAACGTGATCTGCACCAGCGCCATCCCACTCCGTCGGTACCAACATGCCAAGCAAACCAAGTTCACCCATTTGTTTTATCGCATCGCGCGGGAAAGTCGCAGCGTGATCCCATTCCGCGGAACATGGCGCCAGTTGCTCCTGTGCAAACTGACGCGCTATATCGCGAATCATTGATTGTTCTTCGGTAAGTTGCATTGATGGTTAAACGATCGAATCCAGGCTATTCAGAAACGGTGTCGCGTAAATCACAAAACCTGCAATGAAAACTATAAAAAAAGCGAGTGATATTCTATTTCTAATGCCAAAATACACTATCTGTTCAATTGAGCGTGCTAGCCAGAACAACGCGATTAACGCAAGTAAACTCCTGCCAAGTGATGTGGTGAGTAACTCGTTGGTATGTACCAGCGACACGTAGGCGAACATTATAAAAACGAAGGTTAAGCATAAATTGAGGATCGGCATCACCGCACGATTGATTCTATTTAGTTTTGGTAATTCGGCTCGCCAATCGAATATTCGCCAAAACAATAGGTGAAAAACAACA
>Ga0224508_10005287_pt1 | contig 10369 bp, 4 predicted proteins | sample SF_Jan12_sed_USG_4_FD_170157 | JGI IMG/M metagenome (GOLD analysis project Ga0224508, IMG submission 170157) | Sediment microbial communities from San Francisco Bay, California, United States - SF_Jan12_sed_USGS_21 | ecosystem: Environmental > Aquatic > Marine > Sediment | place: USA: California... | reverse complement strand
GGCGAAGTCGATATCTGCGATGCGACCCCACGGCGGATCGTATGTCCTGGTCACGATTTCTGCGCCAGCGTCCTCAGGACAGAGCTGTGGCTCATCCGGCAATTCCTGCAGCGGGTCATCGTACCAGAACTCAATTTCAACACGACGATTCAACGCTTGACCACGTGCTGTCAAATTCGATCCCAGCGGTTTATCGGAACCACGGCCATCACTCTCGATTGCATACGTCGGGAGTTTCAGACTGTCCTGCACCGCCAACGCGACCCGTCGCGCGCGCGCTTTCGAAAGCCCCAGATGATCACCATAAATGCGCTCCGTCCTGCCGGAGAGCGGAGTATCGTTGGTAAAGCCAATGAACTTGACGACAACATTTTGTTTATCGCCCAGGTTCTCGAATGCTTGTCTCACGCTGTCAATGAAGTCATCGTTGACGTCGATGCCCTCAGCGTCATAACCCAACGGCGCGATGAGATTTTGCACGCGGGCGCGGTGTGCATGTCCTTCGAGGTAGCGTAGTTTGCAGACCGTCTCCATTCGGCACACTTTGACGCGTTTAATCTCGTGTGGGACGAGGAATTCTTCCAGCGCTAGCCGCTCGACGACTTCGTCATACCAGACCTCGATCTCGACACGCCGGTTCTGCGCGCGGCCTGCCTCCGTCAAGTTGGTGTCAACGGGCTGGGTATCGCCCGCCCATTCATAGGAAATCGCCTCCGGCGGTAACACGAGCGCGGTCTGGAAATGTTCAGCAACTTTACCGGCCCGTTCACGTGATAGCCCGGCGTTATCGCCATAGATCTGCTCCAGCTTGTATGACAGCGGACGGTTGTCTGCGTGCCCGACCAAGTGCAGACGCACATTGATTCGGTCACGCATGCGCTGGAGAATTGCACCGAGCGACTCGACCGTTGTGTCTGGGATGTTCGCGACACCAGACTCGAATCGAATCGGTGGCACCAGATTGCTGAGCTTTACTGTCTCGAGTCCGTCAGTAAGCGCCTCACGCGTCTCGATGCTGTCACCCATTTGCGTTTCGACGCGTTCCGGGTCCTGCACCCACTGTTTAGACGGTTCGTCAATCGACAGGTGCCGCTCGACGGCCTCAAGAATCGGCGCCTCGTCGACATCGGTCGCACCGACCGACATCGAGCTGGATCCGATGCACAGGAGCGCCAATAAGCTGCGGATGTAGGGCGCGTTCATTTGCTGACCCCCTTCGGTTTTTCAGGCGGTGCGCCGAGTCGCCAGTGGATCTCGGGCTCTATGACCAGCTCGTAGCAACAGTTCAAATCCTGCCACGCCGTCGTGACCTGATCTTTTAATGCGTCGAGGCGCTGCTCAACGAGCGCTTCGGCTTCGACGTCAGCAACGTACGACAGTCGTAGAACCGCTGGTGCTTTCTGCAGCTCGTCTAACAACAGCTCGATCCTTGGTATCCACAAACTGCGCATTTCCGTTGTGCCCGGTTCGAAGGCTGCGTCGGCAATATCGAGACCGACGACTCGGTGAATCGACGCACCGAAGTTGATGCGCAGCGCTTTACCGCGGGTCGCCCTCTGCACTTGTACCGGCCTGGTTGAAACGCGGAACCCACTTGGTAGTGATCGATCGTCGAGTTTCAGAACGAAATTACTGCCCCGACTCTCGTGTGGCGTAATCGCACAGGTCAGGTGGTAGCGGCCGTGAGAATCCGTCGTCGCTGCCAGTCCTCTTGCAGTCACTACACGTACACCTGCCACGCCGGTTTCGCCATCGTCCTGGTAGCCGTTGCGATTGTTGTCGTCGAAGACCTTGCCGGTTACGTCCGTGCAGTCGAAAGTCGGGTCGGGAACCAGACGCACTGTCGCCGCTGCTTCCTCAGACATCGCCGTGCCCGTTATCGAGTTGACAACCTGCGCGCGATTAACAAATTCGCCTTCAGTAACGCCGGCACCGATTGCAAGCAACAGTTTGATCGTGTGTCTGCCGTCGACAGCTAGCGAGCGATTTGACCAACTCAGCTCGCGACCGACGACCGCGGGTTCGGTCTCGACATCATCGAAGCGGGCCGAGCCTTCGACGTAGCGGAAGCCGGCCGGGAAGCGATCGATGATCAAGACGTCCTGCAGATCGACGCCGAAGGTATTGGTAATGGTTATCGTGTACGGCACCATCTGCCCGCGCGTGACGTTCAACAGCGGTGTCGTCTTGGTCACCGCTACCGCGCCGCCGAGGCGTGGGTCGAGCGGAATGTGGTTGTTGAACAGCTGCGATGAGCCCGGCATCTGACTGTTATTGAGCGTCAGGAAGAAATGATAGTCCGTTGCATTACTCTGTGCCGGCACGGCAGGCGACGGCGCGAACTCTGAAGCTTGCGCTTCACAATGCTGCGCCGTGGCCAACACTGCGTCGGTCGCCGCACCCGGACACGACGGCACGTCGAACGGTAACGTCGTCTCATCCGAGGTCGGCGGAATCAATTCGGAGACGCCCGGTATGTAGCCATTACCCGGCGGTAATACCTGTATCAGGTAGTTGAGACCGCTCGGACAAGCTGGATCCGAGAAGTTGATGTCGAATTTGTAATAGCCATTCCCGACCGTGATCTGACCCTGCTGGTTCGGATCGTCGAAACAGCTAATCGGCATGGCCATGTTGTTGCGCACGTCGACGAGCGTGACTGTTGCGCCTGCGATCGGCGAACGCGCCACCGAGTCGTAGATCACGCCGTTCGGATCGACCGGCATGTTCAGGGCCAACAGATTACTGCCTTCCTGTACGTCGATGTCGTCAATGCGTTGCTGTCCGTCGGTAAAGTCCGAGTCGGTTTCACCAAGCAGTGCGGTTGTAGCAACCGCGCCGGGTGCACTAAAGCGCAAGGAATACGTCTCGCCGCTCGCATAATTCGGCACGACGCCGACAAACACATAGTTGCCGTCTGCGTCAGTTAACACCGAGCGGACCAGTTGATCCTCGAACAGCAGTTCGACGGTCCAGCCCTCGAGCGGGCGTTCGGCGACGTCCGGCGTGTTGTCGTGATCGGCATCATGAAAGACGTTGCCGCTCAACATGCCGGCATCCGGCATAGCGCCCACGTCGATCGAGACACTTGCATCGGCCCATTTGAGTGGGTCATCCCACGACACCTGCGCCGTGTTGGTTATGGTCGTGCCTTCGAGCAGGTTCGGATTGATGATCGCCCTGAAACGTAGCGTGACCGCCTCACCCGGATCTAGCGGACCGTACTCGTTGAAGTAATCGGCAGTGATTAGCGTGCCGGCAAAACTGACACCGTCCGTCAGCCCATTCATCGTCGCTGACTGGTCGACATAGCTTAGGTAGCCCGGATTGACCAAGTCGAGATCGTCATAGATCGTGATGTAATGCGCTGGCACCGCGGCAACGTTTCTAACCGTCACGAGATATTCGAGTGTTGCGCCGGCTATCGCGGGACCGCCATCGACGACCGATACTTCCTTGATAATCGCAAGCTGCTGGGCATCGCCAACAACCACGACAGTCGGCTCGGGCCCGGTTGCCGGGTTGCCGTCACCATCAGTCAACAGGTTCGGAAGCTCGACGGAATAAACGATGGCCTGATTGGTGATCAGCGTGCCGGGAAGTACGCCGGCATTGACCTGCAGGTCGAACTGCACCACCGCCGACTGGCCGGGACTGAGCACGCCTTCACCGTCATTCGGCAACGGCGGCGTCAGGTCGGTGGAACTGACCGGGATACCGTCGATCAGCGGGAACACGCCGCCGTCCGGCTGGCCCACTGCAAGACCGTTTAGCGTTACCGAATCGGGAACGTAAGTCGTGTCAGCAGGCACCACGTCGATCAGTTCGACGACGGTCGCCGGGACCGTGCCGTTGTTATACATCGTGATTGTGTAACGCAGGACGTCACCCGGGTCGACGATGCCTGGCGACCCGAGGTCGACCTCGAGCGCGGCGCTTTTCGGCGCAAACAACAACGGGAAATTGCCGACGATATCGCGCGTTGGATCGTCGGGTATTTCTGTGCGCGGGTCATCGGACGGCACATCGGCGATGCCATAGTCGATGGCACTGACGAACGCCTGGTTCGAAATGACCGTACCGTCCGGGGCATCCGGATAGACAACAACGTCAAATACGATTGTTGCGACATTGTTTGCGACACCTGCGTTCATCACGCCCGGTGTCGCGTCCTGCGGCGCATTGATCGGGATTCCGTCGGCGAGCGGCGAACCGCCGCCGTTTGCATCGGGAACCGCAACACCGTTCAACAACGTACTTCCTGCTGCATATGTCGTGTTCGCTGGCAACAGATCGACGATATCGACGTTGGTCGCGTTATCCGTGCCGACGTTCTGCACGGTAATCGTGTAGCGAAGCGTCTCACCCGCCAGCAATACATTGGGATCGCCGGTTATGTAGGAAGAGATTTTTTCGACACGGAACTCAGGTGCGGACAGAATCTGTATCTGGGTCGGATCTTCGTCGCCATCGACGTTGGGATCCGCCGCACCATTGACGTTCGGGTCGTCACTGACGGCAGCCGACAAGTCGCCGAACATGATCTCGGACTGGTTGTAGACGAATGCGTTGTTCGCGATGACGGGCGCGAGCTGAACCTCGAACTCGACCAGGACAGTTTCGCCCAGCCCGCCGATGCTCAGGTTGCGTATGTCGAGCAAGCCGGTACCGGCCGCGCCGCCGTTCGCGTCCGTGTTGCCGGCATCCGCGCCTGCCGGAAGCGTTACGACGTTCAGCGTGCTCGCCTGGAACGACGCGTCAGCATTGAGGCGGTCGATTTCGTCGACGATCGAGAAATCGCTGACGGGGACGTCGCTCAGGTTCTCGACGTAGAGCCGGTAGCGCAGCGTTTCGCCCGGCGTCGCGACGGTACCCGGGTCCTCTCCCGTCGTCACATTCATGACCGTCTTCTCGAACCGAAGTACCGGCAGGTCGACGGTGACGCTGTGCGCGTCCTCGTGGTCCCCGACGCCCACGGTGCCGTCAGTCAACGTGCGACTGTACATGGTCGTGGCGTCGGCGTTGAACCACTCGGTCGCGCCGGCCACGTTCGTCAGCGTAATACCGTCCTGGGAATCGGGGTCGAGCTGTGTGCGATACGCGATCATCAGACGCTCATCAACAGCAATCACCGAGGCGGCGGACAACGTGTTAAACGTGAGCTCGCACGTGGCGCCATCGTAGGCGAGCGAGTAGTCCACCCCCTGGACCAGAGGGCCTTTACCCGCTATCGGTGTGACGCCATCCGCCGCGAACACGCGCGCGCTCAGTATCTCTGGCGTCGTGTCGCACATCCCGCCGGTCGGGCCGTCGGGCAGCCGGTCGACGAGCGTCGCGTTGTGCGCGTCGGACTCGCTCTCGTTCTGCACGCCGATGACGAAATCTCCCCACTCCGCCAGACGCATCGTCGCCGGGCCGGTCTTCGTGACCGTGAGTCCCGGCGGCAACGTAAATTCCCCAACCAGGCCTGAGGCGTTGACGGTGTCCCCTTCTCTCGTGATGAATTCGTCGACGGGACTACCGTTGTCCAAAAAGCTCATCGCCAACGTGTAATCGACTCCATCGACGTTGAACGTCGTGGGCTCGGCCGAGGCGACGATCGTCACGCGGTCCGTGCACCCCTCGCCGGGTGGTGTCGGATAGGGACAAGGGTCCAGGTTGTTCGGGGTTTCGTCGTGGTTTATCGTGAACGTGAAGGACAACGGACCGGTTGGCACGCCGTCCACGGCAAGTATGAGCAGCACATCGAGCTCCGCCGAAACCAGCCAAGGCTCATCGACCACGAAATTCCGATGTTGAAACGTCCCGAGAGAAAAGAACGGGATGGGCCCTGGCAAGTCGAACGGCGGCGGAGGCGTTGCGATGAAGTCATAGCCGCTTTGCTGGCCCGTCGTCGTACCCCAGCTGATGCTCGAGATCGGGTCGCCGTTCACGATGATGGGATCGCCCGGCTGGATTCCTGGAACGGTATCCACCGGGTCACGCCAGGATCCAACAACGGATACGAACGTGATCTCGGCCGCCAACGCACTCCCGGTCGGAACCAATGCGACCGATGCAAGAGCCAATATGGCCAGGATGATGAACAACTTCTTCATTGCGCTGCGATCTCGTACGTGCCGAAATCCCGCTTGGCCGTATTTACGAAAGTGAGCAGCCCGCCGACGCTCGAGAACGTGCGCGGTATCGGCAGCCCTGTCGATTTCCAGTACGCGGTAGAGAGCTGCGCACAACTCTCGCGTGGATTTGCTTCATGCTGGGTCATGGTCAGTCGCTACTTATCCTTGTGCGCTTAACTCACCGATGTGAACGACCAGATCCTTGATCGTCTCGGCGGCTTTGCCGTTATCCTTGCGGAAACCGGACTATCGCCTATGCGTAGCGGCCCTAGGGTGAACTGCATCACAGGATTCGTACGGCGTCGCAAATATCGGACACTCCTGCTGCAGGCGTTGGTATAACTGCGTTGTGGCGTTTTCGCTGACGCAAATAAAATGGAGTTTGTTGGAGTTATGCAAGCTTTCGAATGTGAACCACGTCAAACTGCACACTTATGTTGAATAGCGTGCGGCTCAAGCTGGCTGGTCAAGGTAGCGAATCCGACGAAGTCGATATTCTGATTAGGAGTGTGACGCGGCTTCAGAACCTGCGCCGTGCTCGTCGTGCTCAACGAAACTACAAATAGTAGCGGTACGACGTTTTTCATGAGCGCTGCTCCCATCGGCGATGCTGAATGTCGGTCGAGCTCAGCAAAGGCAGGGAACGAGCAGAGAATAAGACACGCCGACGCAAATTCCGAAAGTATGTGTTTACAGGATAGTTACAAAGTGGCGATGGTCGGCGCTCATCGCTGCTTCTGCTAGAATTTTGGGATGACATTTGTACTGACAACCGCCGAGGAAATTACCGACGCGATTGATGCCATTATTGCGGATGTATGCCCCAGTGCCGGTCGTCGACCCATGTATGGCGGCATTGTGTTCGAACAGGAGCCAGGCGTTCACATGACAATGGTGTGTGGCCACTTCGTGTATAAGAACCACGTGAGCCTGGAGTTTGGTGACGGCTATAGATTTTGCGACCCGGAGTCAGTGCTGGAAGGTAGGGGGAAGTACAGACGGCACATCAAGCTGACGAGACCTGGCGATATCGAATCCAAATTCGTTCGCGCGATGATCGAACAGGCATTTTCAAAACACATGAGTGAACAATGAAACGTCGATACAAAATCATTAACGGCTTCCTGGCGCTCCTGGGGTTTGCCGTTGTTGCGCTGGCGATTACGGTCAGCTACACGTCCGAGTGCACGCCACCACCAAGCGTTGCTGCCGATGCAGATACGATGAAAGCCGTTGTCTCACGATGCTACGGCGGACCTGAGACACTTGAGTACCTCGACGTCGAGAAACCGAAACCGGGACCGAAAGACGTCATCGTTGAGGTTAAAGCCGCGGCCGTAAATCCGCTCGACTACCACTACATGCGAGGATCGCCTTACCTGATGCGTCTCTCAGCAGGAATTGGCAAGCCGAGTGATCAGCGAATGGGTGTCGATTTCGCGGGCGTTGTCGCCGAGGTTGGAGACGGCGCGACGAAATTCACTGTCGGCGATGCGGTGTTTGGCGGACGAAGCGGTGCCTTCGCCGAATATCTGCTAATCCCTGAGAATCGCGCGATTGCCGCGAAGCCCGATAGTGTCAGCTTCGAAGATGCCGCTGCCGTTGGGATTGCCGCAGTGACCGCTCTACAGGCACTGCGCGACGATGGCAGGTTAATGGCTGGCGAAAAAGTCTTGATCAACGGTGCATCGGGTGGCGTTGGAACCTATGCGGTGCAAATCGCGAAAGCGCTCGGCGCGGAAGTGCATGGTGTTTGTAGTTCACGCAATGTCGAGATGGTGCGCGCGCTCGGCGCCGATCACGTTTTCGACTACAAGAATGAAAACTACACCGAGAGCGGTAACGAGTACGACCTGATTATCGACATGGTGGGCAGCCAGTCTCTGACAGCGAATCGCCGTGTGCTTAAGCCGCAGGGGCGCATGGTGCTTGTCGGCGGTCCCAAGGGAAACTGGGTCGCACCGCTTTGGCCGCCATTGAAAGCAGCGATGCTGTCGCCGTTTATAGACCAGGATATTGGCATGATGCTGGCAACGCTGACCGGTGACGATCTCGAATATCTTGCCGGCCTGATGGCTGACGGACGCCTGACGTCGCGAATTGACACTCGTTACTCGTTAGCCGACACCGCTGAGGCCTTGCGTTACCTCGAAACGCAGCGAGCGCGTGGCAAGGTCATCATCACTATGGACCCAATATCGGAGTAAAAAGCGTTCGATGGTGGCCAGGGGCGGAATGGACTCGCTTCGCTCGCCCTTCGGGCGCACTACGTGCGTCTGTCGGCGCAGCGCGCCTCGGTTGAACCTCGCTCAGAAAGACTCCGAGCCGATCGATTGCTCTGGTGCAATTTCCTGGTGGACACGCGGATCTTCAGTCCGGTGTTGCTTAGCTCCTGGCTTTATATTTCAACAAGTTAGCGGGGCGTCCGTTGCCTGATTTGCACCACAATGCATAAGCTTGCAGGACTCAGTCACGCAAAAATCACACACTCGTTGTGATGAAAAGCCACCGAACTGCCACTGCAATAGGCGACTCAATTAAGAACCAGGGCATGTTTTGACAAGCGCCGGGGCGCTCCGTAGTCTTTCAGGCATACCCAGGGAGGATGCTCCGATGGCCTCGAGAAAAGACGCCGTTCAGGCAGCGGTCGCCGCAGATTCGCTGGCCGCGCAGTATACGCACATCCGAAACGCAACGGTGGAGCTGTGTCAGCATCTCGAGCCGGAGGACTACGTCGTGCAAAGCATGTCGGACGTCAGCCCGACGAAATGGCATCTCGCGCACGTCACTTGGTTTTTCGAGCGCTTCGTTCTCAAGGAATACTCGAAGACCTATGACTGGTTTAACGAGGACTTCGACTACGTCCTGAATTCCTATTTCTATACCGTCGGTGGAATGTACGCACGTCCGGATCGTGGTCTGCTGACACGCCCCACGGTGAATGAAGTCATCGCCTATCGCGAATACGTCGACAACGCGATGCTCGATCTGATCGCCGAAAGAACCGGCGACAAGGACTTCGATTTCCTCATCGAGGTCGGTCTCAACCACGAACAACAGCACCAGGAACTCATCCTGACCGACATCAAGCATGTATTCTCTGTCAATCCCGCCTGGCCGACCGTCAATCCGACGCTGACCCCGCCACCCATCCGGGAAACCCCGCCGCACGAATTTCAGAGCGGCCGATCCGGCATCCGGGAGATCGGCCATAAGGACGACCGTTATTGTTTCGACAATGAACTGCCGCGGCACCCCGAATTAATTGCCGAGCACCAGATCGGCTCACGGCTTATCACCAATGCCGAGTATCTCGACTTTATCCGCGATGCCGCTTACGCGAATCCGAAGCTCTGGCATTCCGACGGTTGGGCGATCATCAACCGGGAGGGTTGGGTCCGGCCGCTTTACTGGGCCGAAGGGCTCGACGCCGAATTTACACTCGGCGGTAAGCGCGACCTCGATCTGCATGCGCCGGTGACTCATGTCAGTTATTACGAGGCTTACGCGTATGCAATGTGGGCCGGCGCGCGCCTGCCGACCGAAGCGGAATGGGAACTCGCCGCTGACGACGAAGAGGTCAGCGGCAACTTCCATGAGTCGAATTACTGGCATCCAATTGCCGCCAGCGGATCACAGTTGTTCGGCGATGTATGGGAGTGGACGTCATCGGCCTACCTGCCCTATCCCGGATTCGTGCCGCTGCCCGGAGCGCTCGGCGAATCGAATGGCAAATTCATGTCCGGCCAGATGACGGTTCGGGGTGGCTCTTGCGCAACCGCAACTGATCACATGCGCGCGAGCGTACGCAGCTTTTTCTATCCTCACCAACGATGGCAGTTTCTCGGAATTCGCCTGGCCAAGGACGGCAACGCCTAAAGCGACCCCATCGTAGCAACGTTGATGGATTCGCTGCACGTTGCGAAAATCGAAACAATGGAAAGCAATACCGATCTGGATAAACGCCCATCCGCAACCGACAGTTGTGCGATACACGCGGTGCCCATTATCGACGTCGGTGAGCTCGCCAGCGAGATTCACCGCGATTTGGCATCCGTACGAGAAATCGCGGATGCCTGTCGGGAGTGGGGATTCTTTCAAATTATCAATCACGGCGTCCCCAAGGACGTTGTCGAACACGTCTGGGAACAAACGCAGGCGTTCTTTGCGCTACCCGTCGCGCAGAAAGAGAAGGTTCTTCGGACACAAGAAAACCCTTGGGGGTATTACAACAACGAACTCACAAAGAA
>Ga0224508_10005285_pt1 | contig 10370 bp, 11 predicted proteins | sample SF_Jan12_sed_USG_4_FD_170157 | JGI IMG/M metagenome (GOLD analysis project Ga0224508, IMG submission 170157) | Sediment microbial communities from San Francisco Bay, California, United States - SF_Jan12_sed_USGS_21 | ecosystem: Environmental > Aquatic > Marine > Sediment | place: USA... | reverse complement strand
CCATCTCGTGCCGGCGTTCTACGGCATCCGTGGGATCCGCGAAGCGCTCCTCGGTGATGGGGGCGTTCGTGACGTCGCGGGCGACACCGCGATCGTCGCCGCGTTCTGCCTGGTCCTCGTGCCCCTCGCGACCTGGGTGTTCACCCGCTCGATCGCCACGGCCAAGCGAGCCGGCACGCTGGGCTCCTACTGATCCATTCGCGACTCCGGTCGACCGGACCGGATCCGATCGAGCAGCGCAACCGCGTCCGCGGGCTCGGCGCCGGCATCGGCGCCTCGGCCCAGACGGAACCCTGGGAGGCCGCCGAGCGTGATGAGCGTCGAGAAACAGCCGCGGAGGTGGACCGGCGACTCACTCAAGAGGAACGACGAGAGGACCCACCGGCGTCGATCCTCGGCCTCGAGCGGGCTGACCTCGCTCGGACCCTCGCCGGAGAGGACCACGAATTCGCGAAGCGGCCGCCAGCCGACCGAGAGCACCCGATCGGGCAACATCCAGCGACCCCGCTCGTCGCCCGGCATCGCGATGCTTCCCTCCAGCCAGCGATCGCTGATCAGCTCGGACGGGAGCGAGGCTCGACGTGGTAGTCCGCTGACGAGCAGCCCACCGTCACCGGGGGCGACGCGAACGGCGACCAGGTCGTCGGCGAGTGCTTCCCAACCTTCGTCGAGGGCGGCAGCCATCAGGGTCGACTTGCCGCTCCCGCTCGGCCCGAGGAGCATCACCGCTGTGCCGTCCTTCGCGATGGCCGCTCCGTGCACGACCGTCAGTCCGAAGGGCACGAGCGCCGCGGTCAGCGCCGGCACGGCCAGCTGGCGAACTGCTCTCCACAACAGCGGCAGGCGGAGGTCACCGCCGACCCGGATCTCGGATCCCGAGACCTGGCAGCTCATGCCGAGGTCGTGGTCACAACGAAGGTCGTGGTCGTCGAACCACAGCCGCATGCTGGAGATCCGATCGTCGGCTGGACGGGCGGGCAGGGCCGGAGCCGTCGCCGAGAGCGTGAGGTGGAGCTCGGGGACAGCCGTCGTCGGCGGCGCGCCGCCGATCAACCAGTCGAGGCAGCGCTCGAGATCCGATGACTCGGCGACCACGGCGAGGGCCACACCGGCCAGGTGCACGTTCCGGGCATCGCCGGCTGTTCGGTCGCTTCGGGGGACGGTCATGTGTCGCCCGAGGGTACTGTTCGGGCCGGATCGTCCGCTCCAGTAGAGTCCGGTCGTGGTCGACCCCCGGACCGTCGCGTCGCTCCTGCGGGCTCGAATCGATCGCGAGCCCCTCTGGATCGAGACGTCGGGCGAATCCATGGGGGCCAGCATCCCGGCCGGGGCCCGGGTGCTCATCGAGAGAGTGAGCCGCAGTCCCCGGCTCGGCGAGGTGTGGGCGTTCGCCGAAGCCGACGGCACGATCGTCGCCCACCGGTTTGCCGGCACGACCAAGACCGGTCTCGTGTTCGCCGGTGACGGGAACCGCCACCGCGACGGACCAGTGAGCACCGAACACCTCATCGGTCGCGTCCGCGAGCTCGATGTCGACGGCCGTCGGCGTCCGATCCGCCGATGGCCGACGGTCGTCATGATCGTCCGTCGAACAGGATCTGGGGCGAGGGGGATCGCGAGGCGCCTTGCGACGAGGCGGACGCCACTGTAGATTTCAGGCCGAGGATCTCCGCCCGGAGATCGCGAGCGGCGAAAGCCAGGCACGGACATGGCACAAGAGCGGGAAACCAAGTCAACGCAGTACGAGGCACCGGCGGTCACCGACCACGCGCAGATCCGGGCCATGCTGCACCACAAGCACAACGGCGGCGGCGCCTCCTGACCTCACGCCTCGGGACCTGACGGCGACGTCGTCAGTCCGACGGCGGCACGCGGTCCGCCGACAGCCGGCGGCCCGATGACGACATGTCGAGATCGGGCTCGAGCCCCTCGCGACCTGGGTCGCTCGAGCTCCGGAACTCCTCGGCCTCGGGCCGAGGCTTCGGCTTGCTGAGCACTCGCTTGCCCAGCGAGTGGAGACGGGGTTCGCCCTTGAAGCGACGGCGCGGCCGGAGCGCGACCGCCCACCAGAGCTCCTCATGCAGCGTGGGCTCGGGAATCTTCCAGGGATTCGATGCGGCGCGGATGCCGAAGAGGCCCACCCCGCGATCTCGGATGATGGGCAAGAGCCGACCGAGCATTGCCCCGCTCAGCCCGGCTCCCCGATGGGCGGGATCGACGATCATGTCACTGATCACGTCGTATCGCTGCGTCCGTGCGGCGATCATCAGCGACCCGACGATCTGCGAATCGATCTCGAGGACGACCGCGTCGCGCCCGACGCAGGCCTCGACGTACTGCCTGGCCGCCTGCCGGTTCGGGAAGTCGATCAGTGGCGTCCGCCACTGCATGTCGGTCAGCTGGTCGACATCGAGGGGACCGGCGAGACGAGTACGCGGATCAGGATCGTCCCACTCGACCTCGAGATCCCACTCGAATCGACCGACGTGACACACGTAGGGTCGGCCGGCACGGTCGATCAGTGAGCACACCGGTTCGACGTCGGGACGGAACCCGACGACCATGGTGGCGGGACCCCGATCGATCGCACGACCGATCGGGGCGGCCGCTCGTTCGTCGATGATCAACGGATACGAGACCCAGTGCAGGGGATAGGTCCGAACCGTGAGCAGGGCACCGTGCAACGTCCCGTCGGCGTCACGGGCGAGCCAGGTTCGACAGTTGCGTCCGAGCGTGGTGGCATCGATGGCCTCGCTCAGGAGGTAGGTGGATCGCGGCTCGTACTCGGCGAGCAGTGCGTGCAGCGCGTGCACGTCGCGCACGCGGGACAACGTCGTCCGGTTCTGCGGCTCAGCCCCGCTCACCGGGCCTCCCCGTCAAGGACCTGCGGGGGGAGCTCACAACTCACCCGCCGTGACCCCCGCGTAGTAGGCGTCGCGGCTCGGACGGCCGCCGGTCGGTGGGCGCCAGTCCCAGGGCGCATACGCCTCCGGGCGACGCAGGAGCCGTCGGGCGTCTCTTGACACGCCGGCCAGAAAGGCCTGGAGCGTGTCGGTCGTTGCGCCTCGTCCGGACATGATCACCATGCTCGGGTGGCTGCCCGAGTCGGCCCGCTTCCCCGACATCGGAAGTCGATCGACCGCAGCGTTGACACCGAGCCAGGTGCGGCCGCCGGCCAGTTCCACGATGACATCGCGATCGACACGGGCTCCGACCGACGACGCGGCTCGTTGCAGGACGGCCGCGACCGGCGGGCCGACTCGCGCATCGTTGGCCCGCCTCACCACTGCAGCCCAGTCGAGCCGTTCATCGCGGCAGAGCCGATCGATGTCCATGAGCCACACGAGCCGGTTGGCTCCGGCGAGCGCGGCGTGAAGGGAGATCTGCACCAGCGTGTCGGTCGGGTCGAAGGTCGAGACCTCGTGGTCGCCCACCCGCACGGAGACCCGCCGGTCGAACAACTCGTCGATGTCGACCTCGAAGCTGTCCCTCACCGCTCCGAGTGCCACGGTGTGCCAGTGCAGGTCGACGATCATCGACCCGGCCCGGAAGGGCAGCTCCGCGATGCGGAGATCACGGAATCCCTGCCAGTTCCGGCACAGTCCAGGGAAGCCGGCTTCCTCGAATGCGGTGGCGGCCGCCGCGAAGCCCGTCCGGCCGACGAGCACGTCGATGTCGCGGTACTCACGATGGTCGGGAGTGTCGTACCACTGGCTCGCGAGGACCGGGCCCTTGAAGACGATGCCCGGCACTCCCGCAGCGTCGAGCGCGCCCTGGATCGCCGGCAGCTGGCGGCGGGCCTCGAGGTGCGCTGCCATGCTGTCGCGGCGGGCCGCAGCGAGCGGGTCGAGGACCTCCGTGGCCACATCGAACGACTGGAGGCGGGCGTGCACCCGGCCGGCGACACGATGCGCGATCGCCGGTTCGACCAGCATCTCGGCGTCGATCACCTCCAGCCGCGACCGCAGCTCGTCGTCGGTGGCGGAGCCGACACACGCGTACAGGGCGGCGCGCACCGCCGCCGCCCGTCGCGACCGCAGTGGAGCGCGAGGTCTCCCGCCGACAGGTTCCCTGGTCACGGATCGAAGTGTACGCAGCGCCTGATCCGGCCGTCTCGCCAGCGGACGCGCGACATCGATCTCGGACTTCGACACTGCGTGGCAATCGGATACCATGTTTGTCACCTTGCGCGTTCTTCGTGCAACGACAACTCAAGGGCGGTGCGGCACATGACGAACGATTCCGGGTCCCACGCCGTGCGCGAGCTCGCCATCAGTGGCGGTTCGCCGGCGTTTTCCGAGCATCAGTACGTGGGACGACCCAACCTGCCACGGCGCCACACGCTCCACGACGCACTCGACGAGATCTTCGACCGCCAGTGGCTCACCAACGCGGGCCCGATGGTCAACCGGTTCGAGGAACGCCTCGCCGACATGCTGGGCGTCGAGCACTGCATCGCCATGACCAACGGCACCGTCGCCCTCGAGATCGCCATACGGGCGGCCGGACTGACCGGCGAGGTCATCGTGCCCTCGTTCACCTTCATCGCAACCGCTCATGCACTGCAGTGGCAGGAGGTCACACCGGTCTTCTGCGACATCGAGCCCACCACCCACAGCATCGACCCGGCCCGGATCGAGTCGCTCATCACGCCGCGTACCACCGGAATCGTCGGCGTCCACCTGTGGGGCAATCCCTGCGATGTCACGGCGATCCAGGAGATCGCCGACCGCCACGGCCTCCGGGTCATCTACGACGCCGCCCACGCATTCTCGAACACCCACCAACAGCGCCCGATCGGTGGCTTCGGCGACGCCGAGGTGTTCAGCTTCCACGCGACGAAGTTCTTCAACACGCTCGAGGGGGGTGCGGTCACGACCGACGACGCCGATCTCGCCGAGCGCGTCCGACTGATGAAGAACTTCGGATTCACCTACTACGACCAGGTCGAACACGTCGGCACGAACGGCAAGATGAACGAGATGTCGGCGGCGGTCGGGCTCGCCGGACTCGACAGCCTCGACGACGTGATCGCCCGGAACCGCGCGAACTACCTGGCCTACCGCGACAACCTCGCTGACATCCCCGGCGTCCGGCTCTTCGAGCTCGACGAGAACGAGCGCAACAACCACCAGTACGTCGTCATCGAGGTCGACCGCGAGCGCATCGGGCTCACCCGTGACGAGATCCTCGTCGCGTTGCACGCCGAGAACGTCATCGCCCGGCGGTACTTCTACCCGGGCTGTCACCGCATGGAGCCCTACCGGTCCTATTTCCCGAACGCGGGTCTGCTCCTGCCGTGGACGACCGAGATCGCCGAGAAGGTACTGTGCCTCCCCACCGGTACCTCGATCTCACTCGAGTCGGTGGGGACGATCTGCGCCGTGATCGGCGACATCGTCGATCAGGCCGACGCTCTCCAGCGGCTCGACATCGACACCGACGCCATGCAGGTGCCGCAGTACGGTGCGCTCAAGCTCGAGGGGATCCGGCTGCAGTGAGCCCTGGAAACACCGACACCGCCTCCGTTGTGGAGCAGGGGTCGTCACTCGGCGGCTACCAACATCGGGACTATGCGCTCGCGATCGCGGAGGCCGCACCGGTCGTCCACCTCGGAGCCAGCGAGGCCAACTTCATCGAACGACCCACCACCGACGGCGACGACATCGACCTCAGCTGGGCCTACCCGATCCTGTGCTGCACCGACTGGGCCGTCCTCGGCCGAGATCTCGAGGATCTGGGCGACCGCTACGTCACGGTCTCGGCCATCACCGACCCGTTCGGTGCCTACGACGAGCCGCTGCTGGCGGCGACGTTTCCCGATGTGTGCCGCGTCTACAAGGCCCACTTCGTCACCGACCTCGCGCAGTCGCCCGACGATTTCGTCGCCGGCCACCATCGGCGGAACATCCGGCGGGCCAAGGCCTCGGTCTCGGTCGAACGGTCAGGCGATCCCCTCGGGCTCGTCGCCGAGTGGATCGATCTCTACGAACACCTCATCGGCCGCCACGACATCGGCGGCGTGCAACGATTCTCGCCCGAGTCGTTCGAACGCCAGCTCGCCGTCCCCGGTGTCGAGGTATTCGTCGCCAGGCTCGACGGCCGGGCAGTCGGAATGCTCGTATGGTACGTGCAGGGACAGGTTGCGTACTACCACCTCGGCGCGTATTCGCCCGACGGTTATGACGCCCGCGCGTCGTTCGCCCTCTTCGACGCCGCCATCGACCACTTCCGCAACGTCGGGCTCGGTTGGCTGTCGCTCGGCGCCGGCGCCGGAACCGAGGTCGATGCCGACGACGGTCTCTCGCGCTTCAAGCGCGGATGGTCGACAGCGACGAAGCCCGCGTACTTCGTCGGCAGAGTGCTCGACCGAGACGCATTCGAACGCCTGTCGGCCCGCGCCGAGGACGCACCGGCCGGCTATTTCCCACCCCACCGACATGGCGAGTACAGCTGAACCTCACCGCGGCGTCGCGGTCGCGGCGCCACCCCCGAGTACACAAGGAGACCCAATGGATGACGCGCTGAGCCGGATCGTTGCCGATGTGTTCGACATCGACTCGTCCGAGCTGAGCGACGAGGTCGACTTCCCGTCGCTCGACGGCTGGGACTCGCTGAACCACATGGAGTTCATCACCCGGGTCGAGGAGACGTTCGAGGTCGAGCTGACCGGCGACGAGATCGCCGACATGCGCTCGATCGCGTTGACTCGCAAGATCCTCGCGGCCAAGACGACACCGTGAAGCTGAGCGACCAGGTCGTCCTGATCACCGGAGCCACCGGCCAGATCGGGCGCGCCCTCGTGACCGATCTCGCGTCCGACGCCCAGCGAGTGCTCGCCGTCGACCTCGCAGCCGGTCCGGCCCACGGACAACCGGTGCCCGACAACGTCGCCGGCTACACGTGTGACCTCGCCGACCATGTCGCGGTCGAGCGGCTCGCCGCGTCGCTCGCCGACAACGAGCCGGCCGTCACCGTCGTCGTCAACTGCGCCGGTCGGATCCACTCCGAGCCGGCCGTGAAGCTGCTGTCCGACGGACGCGGCCACCACGAACCCGACAGTTGGCGCGACACCATCGCCGCGAACCTCGACACCACATTCAACGTCGGCGTGTGCTTCGCCGAGCAGATGGTACGGGGCCGGCGTCCGGGAGTGATCGTCAACATCAGCTCGGTGGCGGCCGCGGGGAACGCGGGCCAGTCCGCCTACTCGGCGGCCAAGGCGGCGGTGAACGCTCTGACCGTCACATGGGCCAAAGAGCTCGGGGGTCACGGCATCCGCTGCGTCGCCGTCGCGCCGGGCTTCATGGACACCGAGACGACTCGCACGTCGTTGAGCGAGAAACACATCGATCGGTGGGTCAAGACCACGCCGCTGCGCCGGATGGGCACGATCGACGACGTGACCTCCGCCGTACGGTTCGCGATCGAGAACGACTTCTACTCCGGTCGGGTCATCGAGCTCGACGGCGGCCTGAGGCTCTGATCGCGATGGACGACCGATACATCTTCGACCTCGGTTCGGCCTTCCGCGCCGTGGCCCGACGAAACGGTTCCGGTGTCGCACTGCGGTACCCGTCCGGCACGGCCATGACCTATGGCGAGCTCGACCGCCGCTCGAACCAGGTCGGCTCGGCCCTCCACGAGCTCGGTGTTCGGCGTCACGACGTCGTCTGCATCCTCAGCAACAAGTCCCCGAACGCCTTCGCAGCCCTGCTCGGCGCGTTGAAGATCGGTGCGATCTACACGAACCTCGACGTCTCCAGTCCGTGGATACGCCTCGAGAAGATCCTCGGTCGCTGCGAACCGCGAATCGTCCTCTACGACGAAGCCGGACCCGAGCTGCTCGCCCAGCTGTCCGACTCCGGCTACACCCCCGTCGAGCTCGGCGGAGACGAGCTCACCAGCCTGGTCGAACAACAGCCCGACCATGCCCCGTGCGTCGCAGCGGTCACTGCATCCGATCCGGCCTACCTCATGTTCACGTCGGGCTCGACCGGCTTCCCCAAGGGCGCCGTCATGAGCCACGGCAACGTCTTGAACTTCATCCGATGGGGCCAGACGACCTTCGACGTCACCACCGACGACGTGTTCACCAACGTGAACCCCGTCTATTTCGACAACTCGGTGTTCGATGTCTACGTCGGCCTGTTCTCGGGCGCGACGGTCTGCCCAATCAACGCCGAGGCCTTGGACGGCCCGCGGGCAATCGTCGACGCAGTCAACTCCCTCGAGTGCACGATCTGGTTCTCGGTGCCGTCGTTCCTGGTCTACCTGCTCACGACCAGGGCACTCGAAGCAACCGACTTCGGCGACATCCGGTGCATCGTCTTCGGGGGCGAGGGCTTTCCCAAACCCCGGCTGGCCGAGCTCCACGACCTCTTCGCCCGCCGGGCCCGCCTCGTCAACGTGTACGGACCGACCGAATGCACGTGCATCTGCTCGTCGTACGACATCGGCCCTCACGATCTCGAGGACCTCGACGCCCTCGCGCCGCTCGGCGAGCTCGCACCGAACTTCGGCCACCGGATCGAGCCGATCGACGATGCCGACCCCGACTTCGGCGAGCTGTGGCTCTCCGGGCCGAACGTCGGTCTCGGCTACTACAACGATCCCGAGCGCACGAGCCAGTCGTTCGTTCCCCATCCCGACCAGGGGAAGTACCGGACCATCATGTACCGCACCGGCGATCTCGTCCGACGAGATGCCGACGGGCGCCTCCACTTCAAGGGCCGGGCCGACAACCAGATCAAGCACATGGGCTACCGCATCGAGCTGGAGGAGATCGAGGCCGGGCTCAACACGCTGCCCTACGTCCGCCAGGCCGCGGTCGTCTACGACCGCGGCGCCGGCCCGGTCGGTCGCATCATCGGCTTCGTCGACAGCGACGGCGACCGATCCCAGCGAGACATCCTCGCCGACCTCGCCGAGGTGCTTCCGCCGTACATGTTGCCGAACAAGGTGCGCAACGTCGGGTCACTCCCGAAGAACCGGAACGGCAAGGTCGACCGAACCCAGCTGTTGGAGCTGACATGACACGCGACATCGTCGTCTTCGGGGCGGGCAAGATCGCCCAGGTCGCGAGCTCCTACATCGCAACCGATCCCGACGTGTCGATCATCGGCTACACCTGCGACGCAGAACACGTCGACGCCGACACCTTCGAGGGCCTTCCCCTCGTCGCCTTCGAAGAGGTCGCCGAGCGGTTCCCTCCCGACCGGGCCGAGATGTTCATCGCACTCGGCTACCAGGACATGAACGACCTGCGGGCGGCCCGCCTCGCCGCCGCACGCGATCTCGGCTACCGACCTGCCACGTTCGTCCACCCCGCAGTCGAGCTGACCCCCGACATCAGCATCGGCGCCGGGAGCTTCATCACGAGCTCGGTGGTCATCCAGCCCCGCGTCGACATCGGCGAGAACGTCTTCGTGTTCGGCGGTGCGGTCATCGGCCATCACTCCACGATCGGCGACAACTGCTGGATCACCTCCCATGCCAGCATCCTCGGTGTCTGCACGGTCGGTCCGAACGGCTTCTTCGCGGCGAACGCGACGATCGGGAACGGTCTGACACTCGGTCGTCGGTGTTTCATCGGTGCGAACGCACTGGTCACCAAGGACCTCGACGACGGCAGCGTCGTCGTGAGCGGCCCGTCCGAGGTCCTACGCGTGAACAGCGACCAGTTCCTCAGGTTCTCGAGGTTCACATGACCAGCAACGGCGAGATTGGAGATCAGATGAGCACAATCGACACCCCCCGGCTCGGCACCCTCATCGACGAGATCGAGGAAGTGGGCTACTGCCGGATTCCCGGCGTCTACAGCAAGGATCGGGCCGCCGACGCCCTCGACAAGGTCCGCTGGTGGTACGAGCGCACCAAGGACAACACGTCCGACAACGTCCCGTTCCTGAACATCGGACAGCCGACCGTCTACAACCTGCAGAACAAGGATCCGTTCTTCCCGGAGCTCCTCTTCGAGCCCGAGGTGATGCAGGACATCCTCGTGCACTTCCTGAACGACCAGTGGTTCAAGCAGATCCCCGAGGGCGAGCCCAACTACATTCTGCGGTCCTACATCGCCCGGAGCAGCAACAGCCAGCTCCCGATGCACCTCGACTCGTTCGTGCCCTACACCGGGTCACACGTCTTCATCATGCAGTACTCGATCATCCTCGAGGATCAGAACGCCGACAACGGGTGCACCGTCGTCGTTCCCGGCTCCCACCTCGCGGGCGAGTACACCACCCAGGACACATTCGACGATGCGGTCCGCGTCGAGTCCGAGGCGGGCGACGTCGTCATCTGGGACAGCCGCCTGTGGCACGGCACCACCGAGAATGCATCCGACACCACCCGCTGGGCCATCGTCG
>Ga0224508_10005284_pt1 | contig 10370 bp, 9 predicted proteins | sample SF_Jan12_sed_USG_4_FD_170157 | JGI IMG/M metagenome (GOLD analysis project Ga0224508, IMG submission 170157) | Sediment microbial communities from San Francisco Bay, California, United States - SF_Jan12_sed_USGS_21 | ecosystem: Environmental > Aquatic > Marine > Sediment | place: USA: California... | reverse complement strand
ATTGTATGCTGTTAGAGGAAGCGGCTAACGAAAGCAGGCCCGCATTGGACAACGATTAACTGACCAGGTTGACGATCGACAGCGCCAGCAGAATAGTGATCGCCGCGCGGCGAAACAGTTTTTCGCTGGATCTGTGAAATCCATGCGATCCCAGCCAGGTGCCGAGCATATAAGTCACCGCGCCCGGCAGTGCAATCGTGATGTCGTGCATGCCGGTAGTTCCGCTAACCGAGGATATCAGCGCGAAACCCACCACCGTGAAAAAGGTCCAGGAAACGATCAGCGTGCGCCCCTCGTTTTTGTCGTAAGGGCCGAGCAGAATGAATACTACCGCCACCAGCGCGATATAGGTGCCGCCGAAAACGATACCGGAACAGGTACCGACGAAGACCAGCCAGCCGGTGGTCATCGGGTGCTTGTAGCGATACCCGATCAGCATCATGATGCATGCGGCGGAGATGATCAGCGCCATCACGCGTTTCATCCAGGCGGGATCGAGTTCGATCAACAGCCAGTGGCCGAGCGGCATGAAAATCATGGTCGGAATGACCATGCTCAGGGTTGCGCGCCAGTTGATCTGCTTGAGGCTCGCCTTGAACAGGTAAACGTTGGCGAAAAAATCGACCACCAGGATTTTAGGTACGATGCTGACCGGGGCGAAAAACAGCGTCAGGATAGCGAGGATGAAGGCCGGGCCGCCGAAGCCGGTGAAACCGCGGATCAGGCCGGCGCCGAAAGCCACCGCCGCCACCGCCAGCATGCCGGGTTCGTCAGCAGTCAAAATAATCTCGCATACGATAAAAACCCAGGCCGAGCCGCAGGTACTGGCGCCGCAGCCCGGCGAGCGGAAAGCGTGGCGCTCGGCCGCGCACGATCGCCGGCAGATGCTGCGGCAGGATAGCGCTGCCGGAATGCTTGCCGGCCAGCCACCTGGCCAGCTCGCGACCGCTCCAGGTTGCGCTGTTAACGCCGTTACCGTGATAGCCGTAAGCGAAATAAACCGACTTGTCTTCGGGCATGCGTCCGATCGACGGCCGGTAGTTCATCGCGAAACAGACCAGCCCGCGCCACTGGTGGGTGTATTCGATATCGGCGAACTGCGGCCACATCTGTGCGATCGACTGCTTAAGTTCGGCGTAGGTAGCCTCGGCGCCGGCCGGATCGCCGATATGATTGGCCCGCCCGCCGAGCATGAAACGCCCGTCGCTGAGCAGGCGATAATAAAAGAACATGTGCTTCGAGTTGAATGTCGGATTGTCGGTATGCCAGCCCTTGTCGCGCAACTCGTCCTTGCTCATCGCCCGGGTTACGACGATCGCGCTTTGCAGCGGTAATGGACGCCCCTCTACGCCGCGGTGCAAATGCTCGGGCATGAAACCGTTGCCGGTCAAAATGACCTGCTTCGCGCTGATACTGCCGCTGGCGGTTTCGAGCCGGTGCCTGTCGCCTTGCTTGCGCCAGCTGAGCACTTCGCTATGCGGATGGATTCGGGCGCCGCGCCGTTGCGCGGCCGCGGCCAGGCCCTGCGCGTAGCGCAGCGGGTGCAGCCCGAAAGACGGTCGATGCGCGACCGCGCCATGCTGATGCGGTGAGTCGTAGCCGATCTCGCGAAACTCGTCGCGGTCATGCACGCTGATATCGAGACCGAGCAGGCTGCGCTCGATTTCGGCCTGTTTTTGCATTTGTTCGAAATGCGCGTCGCTGTCTGCGACCAGAAACTCGGCATCCCCCTGCGGCAGGAAGTCGATGTCCTCGTCTTCGCCCAGAGAACGCACCAGGTTTACCGCCTCGGCCTGGCTTTGATAGAAAGCGCGTGTCTGTTCGACACCGAATTTTTTCAGCTGCGATTTGAGCGACAGTTTGGTCATGCCCGTGGTGCAAAAGCCGCCGTTGCGGCCGGAGGCGCCCCAGCCGATGTGACCGGCCTCGAGCAGGCAGACGTCGACATTGAAGTCGCGCGCCAGGTGCAGCGCTGCCGACAGCCCGCTGTAACCGCCGCCGATAATCGCCACCTCGCAGTTCTGATCGCCGTCAAGCGCTTCGTAACTGGCCGGCGCCGGCCCTGCGCTCGCCTCCCAGTAGGAAGGTTGCGCCTGGTCGAACTGGTACAGGCTGGGATGGAACAGAGGTTTCATGTATTTACGATTTTTTTATTTAATACCAGAGTCGCGATCACGCCCGCGGCCAGCCCCCAGAAAGCGGCGCCGATACCGAACAGGCTGAGTCCCGACGCGGTAACGACAAAGGTGATTATCGCCGCCTCGCGGGTGCCGCTATCGGCTACCGCAGTATAGAGGCTGTTGGCGATCGTGGATAGCAACGCGAGCCCGGCCAGCGCGAAGATGAACTCGCCCGGGAAAGCGCCGAACAGCGCCGCGATCGCGCTACCGCCGACACCGAGCAACAGGTAAAAAACGCCGGTACTGAGGCCGGCTACATATCGCTTGCCGGCGTCGGCATGCGCTTCCGGGCCGGTGCAGATGGCCGCCGTGATCGCGGCCAGGTTGATGGCAAATCCGCCGAATGGCGCCAGTAGCAGGGTGGTTATGCCGGTCCAGCTGATAACCGACGAGATCGGCGCGGCGTAACCAGCGGTGCGCAGTACCGCGATGCCGGGAATGTTCTGCGACACCATGGTGACCACGAACAGCGGAACCCCGATGCTGATAAGCGCGCGCAAGGAAAAATCGGGCGCGACAAATTGCGGTGGATCGAGCGCTGCGCGAAAGTTCGAAAAATCGAGCAAGCCCTGAAACAGGCATATCAGGAAGCCGACCGCGAGCACGATCAAGATGGTGTAGCGCGGGATCAGTTTCCTGGCCGTGAGGTAAACCGCGAACATGATCAAAACCAGTCCGAAGCGCGACTCCAGCGCAACAAAGGCATCGACGCCGAACTGAAACAGGATGCCGGCCAGCATCGCCGCTGCAATCGGCAGCGGAATCCGGTCCATGATGCGTTCGAACCAGCCGCTGATGCCGCTCAGGGTAATTAGAATCGCCGAAAAGATAAATGCGCCGATGGCCTCCGGTAAGCTGATCCCCTGCAGCGAGGTCGCCAGCAGCGCAGCGCCGGGCGTCGACCAGGCGGTGATGATCGGCATACGGTAGCGCCAGGAAAGGCCGAAAGTGGTCAGCCCCATGCCGACGCCGAGCGCGATCATCCACGAACCGATTTGCTCAGGACTGGCGCCTGCCGCGCGCGCCGCCTGGAACACGATTACCGCCGAGCTGCTGTAGCCAATCAGCACCGAGGCGAAGCCTGCCGCGATTGCCGGGGGGTGCAGGTAGTGTTTGATAGACATGGGACGAGAGTCTAGCGTTTCGTCATTTAGCGCGAAACGCCAGTATGACCCCGATCATGATGATCGCCGAGGCGATCAGAAAAATCAGCGACAGCTGTTCCGACAGCACCAGCCAGGCGAGGATCACACCGGACAGCGGCTGCAGGAACTGGAACAGGCCGACACGAGCGATGCCGCCGGTACCGAGCGCCCAGTACCACAGGATATAGGCGACGATGGTAACGCCGATGGCCTGGTAGATTAACCCGGACCAGGCGTAGCTACCGGCGGTTTTCAATCCTTCGAAGTCGAGCAGCAGCGGCGCCACCGGCAGCAACAGCAATGCGAACAGGCCCACGCCCCAGAAGGTGGTGCCGCGCGCCGAGTAACCGCTGCGCTGCAGACGAGCGCCGGCGACGTATCCCAGCGATGCAAACAGGGTCGAAACCAGGACCAGTAAATCGCCGCGGATGCTGACGCGCGCGCTATCGGGGCCCGCTTCGTAGATCAGCAGTATTTCGCCGCCGAAAGCGAGCATACAGCCGACCCACCAGGCGCCCGCCGGAGTTTGCCGATCCCAGGCCATTGCGATCGCACCGGTAAGCACAGGTAGTATCGCCAGGATCATGGTGGCGTGGTTTGCCGTGGTCAGGCTGACGCCAATGGTGAACAGCAACGGGAAGGCAATAAAACCGCAGAAGCCGGACAGCAGCAGTAGCCACTTTTGTGGCGTCGCCAGCGGCAGGCGGATGCGCAACATGAGCGCCAGCGGTATCGCTATCAGTCCGCCGATGATGGTGCGCATGATGGAAACGTCGAGTGCGGTTATCGACGATACCGCGACCCTGGTGGCGACCGCCGAGCCGCCGAAGATAACCACCGCGCCGAGGGCGGCGATGAAAACGACCCAGTTCATGAGCCTGGATTAACCTGCCGTATTGCCGCTGTGCTTACTGATTGGATTGCGAATAATCTGTCGCCGCCTCGCGCTGCTGGCGAACTTCGCGGCTGCGGTAGACGCGCGCGATGAAGCGCGCCCAGCGGCGATTGATTTTTCGCCTGACCAGAAACGGGAACCGGTCCAGCCAGTCGAAGGCGACGACGTCGCCAAGCCCGTCGATTGCGATCATGCGAAATTTGGAAGAAGAGGTTCGCTGTACCAGCAGGTTGCCGATGGTCATGTCGTGATTGAAAATGATCAGGTTTTCTAAAAACGACTGCTTGAGCTCCTCGAGGCGGGGCTCGAATTCCTCGATCGGAAAACCCTGCGCCAGATACCAGTTCAACGGCCGCGAGATTTCACCATCGTAGTTCCGGATCAGGTCGACGACGATACCCTGGCCCTTGTTGGTTTCGCAAAGGCCGTGGAATTTCGGGATATGCCTGTCTTCGACTGCGCCGCGCTTTTGCAGATTGCGGTAGAACTTGATCTCCCGCTTTGACTGCTCGTTAACCTTGCCCCTGGCAATCTTGATCGCCAGGCGCGGGTCTTCGGGGTGCACGAAACACAAGCGTTCCTTGCCCATGCCGATGGGTTTTTTGGTGATCTGCAGCATAACGATAAAGGCTTAGTCGAAGACGCGAACCAGGTTTTGCAAAACAGACTTAAGAATAGCACGAAGCTGGCTTGCCTTGCCCTCGTCATATTGCCAGGGCGCCTGCTCCTGCATGTAGCGGTACTGGGCCAGCTCCATTTGTATGGCATGAAAACCGTCTTGCGGCCGGCCATAATGCCGCGTAGTCCAACCGCCTTTGAAGCGGCCGTTGATTACCGTGGAGTACTCCTCGGCCGAATCGCAAACTTCGAATACCGCGGTTTCGATGGCGGGGCTGCAGCTGGCGCTGCTATTGCTGCCGACGTTGAAATCGGGCAGCCTGCCGTCGAACAGGTAGGGCACCAGCGAGCGAATCGAGTGGCAGTCGTACAGAATCGCGTAGCCGTGCCGCTGGTGAATTCGCTGCAGCTGTTCGCGCAGTGCGTCGTGGTAGGGCTGATGATAATCTTGCCGGCGCTGGCCGATTTCATCGGCCGAGGGCGCCTGGCCGTCGAGATAAATATCCTCGCCGTCGAAGGTTGTCGTCGGGCACAGGCTGGTGGTGTTTTGTCCCGGGTAGAGCGAGTTATCCGCCGGGTCGCGGTTGGCGTCGATCACGTATCGATGAATCGGAGTGCTGACCACGCTGGCCTCGGGCAGCAGCCCCGCGTACAGGCGGCCGATATGCCAGTCGGTGTCGGCGCGCGCCTGTCCCCGCGGGTTGAGGCGCGTAAAAATTGCATCGGGGATTTCGAGCCCGCCGTGAGGTTGTGCCAGCAACAACGGTCCCTGAGCCACCGTCACTTGCGGTTTCATGGCTGCAGTCGCGGCAGCAAACCGTCCTCGATGACGGGTTCGATGATGCTGCGCTTCATCACCAGTTGCTTGATCGCGGCGATATCGTCGGCGAGATAGCGGTCTCCCTGCAGCGGCGCTACCGCGCTTCTGACGATTTCCATGACCTGCGCCAGCGCCGGACTGGTCTTCATGGGCTTGCGAAACTCGATGCCCTGCACGGCGATCAACAGTTCGATGGCGATGATATGCCCCAGGTTATGGTTCATTTCGCCGAGCCGCCGCGCCGCGTGACAGGCCATCGACACATGGTCTTCCTGGTTGGCGCTGGTCGGGGTCGAATCGATCGAGCAGGGCATCGCGCGCTGCTTGTTTTCGGCCATCAGCGCGGCGGCGGTCACCTCTGCGACCATGAAACCCGAGTTAAGCCCCGGGTCTGGCGCGATAAACGCCGGCAGGCCGAAGTTCTGCGCCGGATCGACCGTGGTCGCGATACGGCGTTGGGCGATAGAGCCCATTTCGGCGATCGCCAACGCGCACTGGTCGGCGCCGAAAGCCACCGGCTCTGCGTGAAAGTTGCCGCCGGACAGGATCGAGCCATCCTCGATTACCACGATCGGGTTGTCGGTGACCGCGTTGGCCTCGATTTCAAGCATTTGCGCGACCTGTCGAAACTGGTCGAGGCAGGCGCCCATCACCTGCGGTTGACAGCGTATGCTGTAGGGATCCTGCACGCGCTCGTCATCCTTGCGGTGCGACTCGCGGATTTCCGAGCCGTCGAGTAACGAGCGCAGGCACAAGGCCGCGTCAATCTGGCCCGGTAGTCCACGCAGGGCGTGAATTTCTGAACGAAACGGGCGTGTCGAGCCCATCAGGGCATCGGTGGTCAGCGCGCCCGAGACCAGCGTGGCCTGCGCCAGGTTCCAGGCATCGAACAGGCCGGCGAGCGCCAGCGCGGTCGATACCTGGGTGCCGTTGATCATGCCCAGGCCTTCCTTGGGTCCGAGCTCCAGCGGTTCCAGACCGGCCAGCTTGAGCGCCTGCGCCGCCGGCATCTTGTCGTCGCGAAAGAACACGTGGCCCTCGCCGATCATGCCCGCGGTCAGGTGCGCGAGCGGCGCCAGGTCGCCGGAGGCTCCGACAGATCCCTGGCCGGGTATCAACGGAATCATGTCGAGGCGCAACATGGTTTGCAGGCGCTCGATAATCTGCCAGCGCACGCCGGAAGCGCCGCGCCCGAGTGACAGCATCTTGAGAACGATGATCAGGCGCACTACCGAATGCGGTAACGGCGTGCCGACACCGCAGCAGTGCGACAGGATCAGGTTGCGCTGCAGTTGCGAGGTCTGGTCAGCCGGGATACGCGTGGAGGCAAGCTTGCCGAAGCCGGTATTGATGCCGTAAACCGGATCATCGCTTTGCGCCGCCTCGGCGACTATTTTTGCGGCGGCGTCGACGCGGGATTTGCAGGCTTCGTTAATATCCGCGCTAATGTTGCGCCGATAAATATGCCGCAATTCGGACAGGCGGGTCGCACCCGGGGTTAGCAATAAAGCTTTCGTCACTTGTATCTCCTAACCGGCCAGTTGATCGAGCGTGGCCCGGTAGTTTTGCGCAATGGTTTCCTCATCGGCATGGTGACCATTGACGATCAACTTGTTGCCACCGATATATACATCGCGAACCAGGTTTTCGTTTCCGGAAAATATCCAGCTGTCTATCAGGTCGTCCTGTCGGCGACCGTAAAGTCGCGCATGATTGCAATCGAGCGCCAGCAGGTCGGCGCGATAGCCCGGCGCGATACTGCCGATATTACGCCCGCAAGCCTGTGCTCCGCCGGCCAGCGCCGCGTCGAGCAGATTGCGACCGGTGTTGGCCGTGGCTGGCGAGGCCAGTACGTTGCGCCGCCGGGTTTGCAGGCGCATGCCGTACTCGAGCCAGCGCAATTCCTCGACCGGATCGACCGAGATATGGCTGTCCGAACCAATCGCCCAGCGGCCGTTGCGAGCGAAATAGTCGGGGGCGTTGAAAAATCCGTCGCCAAGATTGGCCTCGGTGGTCGGACACAGACCGGCAACGCAGCCGCTGCTGGCCATGGCGCGGATCTCGGCGTCGTTCAGATGGGTGGCGTGAATCAGGCACCAATTGGAATCCACCTCGAAGTTTTGCATTAGCCATTCGACCGGGCGCTTGCCGCACCACGCGAGACAGTCGTCGACTTCTCTGCTTTGTTCGGCTATGTGAATATGGATGGCCGCGAGGTCGTCAACTCCGGCGATGACTTCGGTTAACAGGTCATGGTCGATGGCGCGTAACGAATGCGGCGCGATGCCGACCGTGGCGTTGCTGTCGCCGGCGGTTTCCGTTTGCAGCCTTTTAACGATTTCGATAAAAGCGTCGCCGTCATTGATAAATCGCTTTTGTCCGTCGACGGCCGCGGCGCTGCCGAATCCGCCGTAACGGTACAATACCGGCAGCGCGGTAAAACCGAGGCCGACGGCGCGCGCGGCCCGCAGGCACTGCAGGCTCATTTCGGCGGGATTGGCGTAGGCCCGACCATCGATATCATGATGAAGGTACTGGAATTCGCCGACGCAGCTGTAACCCGACTTGAGCATTTCGAGGTATAGCTGCGATGCGATATGAAACAGGTGTTCGGGCTGAATGCGTTCGAGATAGTGATACATGACCTTGCGCCAGGTCCAGAAGCTGTCCTCGCTGTCGCCCGCGCGTTCACCGAGACCCGCCATCGCGCGCTGGTGCGCATGCGAGTGCAGGTTTGGAATCGCCGGTACCAGGACTTCGGCGCGATCGCCCGAATCATAGGCCGAATTCGGCGTAATAGACGCGATATCGCCATTACCGTCGATACTGATTTCGACCGCCTCGGCCCAGCCGCCAGCCAGCAGCGCCGAGGAGGCCCAGATTTTTGTCGTCATACCCGGTTTCCGTGAGACCGTGTTGCGTTCGAGAGAAAAGCAGCGTAACATACTTGTATATACAAGTATAGGCCACAGTCTGTCTAATGTCTCAAACTCTGTTTATCAACGCAACCCTGGCTACGATGCAAGGCGAGTCCGGATACGGACTGCAGCTGCAGGCCGCGTTGCTGGTGGACGGTGACGGCATCGCCTGGATCGGAAACAGCGATCAGCAACCGACGCAGGATGCGGACGAGATTATCGATTGCCGCAACCGGCTGCTTACCCCTGGCCTGATCGACTGCCATACCCACCTGGTTTACGCCGGCGATCGGGCTGATGAATTCGAATTGCGCCTCGAGGGCGCGAGTTATGCCGAAATCGCCGCCAGCGGCGGTGGAATCCTGTCGACGGTCAACGCAACCCGCGCCGCCAGCGAACAAATCCTGTTCGATGAGACGCTGCCGCGGCTCCAGGCGCTGATGGACGAGGGTGTAACCACGCTCGAAATCAAGTCGGGTTACGGACTCGACAGCGATAGTGAAATCAAAATGCTGCGCGTGGCGGCGAGACTCGAAAAAGAGTTTGCTCTGCGTGTGCGCAAAACCTTTCTCGGCGCGCACGCGCTGCCGCCCGAATACGACGGGCGCGCCGATGACTACATCACGCTGGTGTGCGAGGAAATGCTGCCGCGCGCGCATGCCGAGGGCCTGGTCGATGCGGTCGACGTGTTTATCGAATCGATCGCCTTCGATGTCGAGCAGGGCGAGCGGGTTCTGGCGCGAGCGCAGGAGCTGGGCCTGCCGGTGAAAGCGCACGTCGAGCAGTTAAGTGATCTCGGCGGCGCCGTGATGGCGGCGAAGCGCGGTGCGCTGTCGGTGGATCATATCGAGTACCTGGGCGCCGAAGATGTCGCAAGCCTGGCCGCCGCCGGTTCGGTTGCGGTACTGTTACCGGGCGCCTTCTACGTGTTGCGCGAAAACCGCTTGCCGCCGGTTGCCGCTCTGCGCGCGCAACGGGTGCCGATCGCGCTGGCGACCGACGCCAACCCGGGCAGTTCTCCGCTGCACTCCTTGTTATTGATTATGAACATGGCCTGCACGCTGTTCCGCCTGACCCCGGCCGAGGCGCTGCGCGGGGTGACGATGAACGCTGCCAGGGCGCTCGCAATGGACCGCGAAATCGGCTCACTGGAAGTGGGAAAGCAGGCCGATATCGTGTTGTGGAATGTCGATCGCCCGTCGATGCTGAGCTATCGGGTTGGCGTCAATCCCTGCGCGGCGGTAATGCAGGCGGGCCGTTGGCGAAACAGGGAGGGGCTGTCATGAGCGCCCTGATCGATTGTTTCGACGATATCAGCAAGTCGGCGCCGGAACCGATTTACCACCAGATCAAGCAGGCGATCGAAGATCGCATCGCCAGCGGCGAGTGGAGAGCAGGACAGAAGCTGCCATCCGAAAATGAACTGGTGGCGGCGCTCGACGTCAGCCGCATGACGATCAACCGCGCGCTGCGCGAACTGACCCAGGCCGGCCTGATCAAGCGGGTCCACGGCCTCGGATCTTTCGTCGCCGAGCAGCCGCGCCACGCGAGCCTGATCGAACTGCAGGATATTGCGCTCGAAATCGAAAACGGCGGCGCTCGACACGCTTCGAAGGTGTTAAGCCTGGAATCGGTGTACGCCAGCCCGACCGTCACCGAGCTGATGCAGCTCGCCGAGGAAGCCACCCTGTATCGTCTACGCGCGGTGCACTACCAGGACGACCTGCCGCTGCAGCTCGAGTCTCGTTACGTCAATCCGGCGGCAATGCCCGATTTCATACACCAGGATTTCAC
>Ga0224508_10005283_pt1 | contig 10371 bp, 10 predicted proteins | sample SF_Jan12_sed_USG_4_FD_170157 | JGI IMG/M metagenome (GOLD analysis project Ga0224508, IMG submission 170157) | Sediment microbial communities from San Francisco Bay, California, United States - SF_Jan12_sed_USGS_21 | ecosystem: Environmental > Aquatic > Marine > Sediment | place: USA... | reverse complement strand
CCACGATCGACAACATCATGACCGGCCGCATTCTCAAGATGAAAGTGGGTTTTCTAGAGCAGATGCTCTATTGGGGCCGGGCGCAGAAGGAGGAACTCCAACACCGGGCCGAAGTCGAAAAAATCATCGACTTTCTCGAGATCCAGGCGGTGCGCAACACGCCGGTCGGCAAGCTGCCCTATGGCTTGCAAAAGCGGGTCGAGCTTGCGCGCGCCCTCGCAGCCGAGCCCGAGCTGCTGTTGCTCGACGAGCCCATGGCCGGCATGAATCTCGAGGAAAAGGAGGATATGTGCCGCTTCGTCATCGACGTGAACCAGGAGTTCGGCACCACGGTCGCGCTGATCGAGCATGACATGGGCGTGGTCATGGACATCTCGGACCGCGTGGTGGTGCTCGACTACGGCAAGAAGCTCGCCGACGGTACGCCGGACGCGGTCAGAAGCGATCCCGCGGTGATCGAGGCCTATCTCGGCGTCAGCCATAGCGGCGAGGCGCCGCAGCCTGACGGCGAGACACCGCAGCCTGACGATGACCGACACGGAGCCTCGGCAGGGCAGCGCCCGTGAATTTTCTTTCGACTTATATCTTCGGCCCCTTCGGCGAAATGGCCACCTATCCCGCGGGCGTGATCGAGACCGTGATCGCCGGCCTCGGTAACGGCTTTCTGTACGCACTGGTCGCCATCGGCTTCGTGATCATCTTCAAGTCGTCGAGCGTTTTCAATTTCGCCCAGGGCGCCATGGTGTTCTTCGCCGCGCTCAATTTCGCGGGCATGCTCAAGCTCGGCGTCCCCTGGTTTATCGCCGGTGCGTTTTCGCTCCTGGTCATGGTGGTCGTCGCCTTCGTGGTCGAGCGCGTGGTGCTGCGCCCGCTAGTCGGACAGGATGGGCTCAGCCTGTTCATGGCGACCATCGGCGTCGCCTTCTTTATCGAAGGCTTCGGCGAGGCGGTTTGGGGCGGCGATCCCAAGCTTTTGAAGATCGGCTTGCCGGAAAGCGCGATCTTCACCATCGACTATCCCTGGGGCGAGACCATGGGGCTCGACATGATCATTCAGGAGTCCGACTTGCTCGCGATCGGTGTCGGCCTGGTGATGGTGCTCGGGCTCTACGTGTTCTTTCAGTATTCGCGCGTTGGCCGGGCGCTGCGTGCGGTCGCCGACGACCACGCCGCCTCGATGTCGATCGGCATTCCGCTCAATCAGATGTGGGTCGTGGTCTGGGCGCTCTCCGGCTTCACCGCCTTCGTCGCCGCCACCGTCTGGGGCACCAAGATTCAGATCGAGCCGACCGTGATTAACCTAGCCTTGAAGGCGCTGCCGGTGCTGATCCTGGGCGGGCTGACCTCGATCCCAGGCGCTGTCATCGGCGGCTGCATCATCGGCGTCTCCGAGCTCATGTTCGAAACCTATTGGGGCCAGCCGCTGTTCGGCGGCGCCACCACCGAGTGGTTCGCCTTCGTGCTGGCGGTGGTCTTCCTGCTGTTTCGCCCGCAGGGTCTATTCGGGGAGCGCATTATTGAGCGTGTTTGATCCACGGCCGATTCGAGAACGTCACAGAGGCGACCTTCGCCGACATGTGAGCGTCGGTGTGGTCCTCGGCCTTTTGGCGTTGTCGCCGGCGATGGCGGCTGATGATGAGGGCGACGCCTGCAAGATCTGGCACGACTTCAAAACCGGCGGGCCGTTCGTGCCCGATCTGATCGAGATCAGGATGAACGGTGACATCGGCCCGGAGATGGAAAACCAGCTGTTCGGCCTCCTTCAGGATCACCTCACCACCTATCCCAGCCTGAAGACCATCAAAATACTGCTGTCCAGCGGCGGCGGCTTCGTTGAATCCGGTTTTCGCATCCACAACTATCTGCGCGGCCTGCATCAGCGCCATGGCCTGCAGGTGGTGACGCACAATACCGCGACCGTGCAGTCGGCCGCGGTCGACGTCTATTGCAGCGGCAATCAACGCATCGCATCGCCCTACAGCGTGTTCATGATCCACGACTCCAGCCGCGACATCGACGGCGAGTTCGACGTCGCGGCGATCAAGGATTTCGCGGAAGAGGACGAACTCGGCACGATCGCCTCCCACAGCATCTTCTCAGCCTGCACCACGGTGCCGATCAACGACGTGGATGCGATGTTCGCCAAGCAGACCTATTTCGATCCGGACATGGCGCTGGAACTCGGCCTCGCCCATTCGATCACGCCGGCGACCTACGACCGCGCCGCCGATATCCGTTGTCTGATCGATGTCACCGAACCGCTGGCAAAGGATCCGGAGGAATGATCGGCTGATGCTCTATCGCGAAACCGGTGTCTTTCACAGCAGCTATGCCGAGGACCAGGCGGTCTTCAAACTGCCGCTCGATCGCTATGCCGTGTGGATCGTCGTCGCCATCGCGCTGTTCGTGATCCCGCTTGTCACCTCCAACTACGTGCTGACCGATCTGCTCACGCCGTTCTTGATCATGTCGATCGCCGCCCTTGGCCTGAACGTCTTGACGGGCTATTGCGGCCAGCTGTCGCTCGGCACCGGCGCCTTCATGGCGCTCGGTGGGTTCATGACCTACAAGCTGGTGACATCATTTCCGACGGCGTCAGCCCTGTTCGGCGTTGACCTCCCCGAAATCAGCCTGTTCGGCATCGAACCCTTCGACATCTGGTTCGTGCTGATGCTGGTGGGGACCGGCTTGATCACGGCGGTGATCGGCCTGCTGTTCGGCTTGCCGAGCCTCAAGATCAAGGGGCTCTATCTGGCGATCACCACGCTCGCCGCACAGTTCTTCCTGCTCTGGCTGTTCATCAAGGTGCCGTGGTTCACCAACTATTCGCCCGCCGGCATCGCGCCTGCCCCGCCGCAGACGCTCTTCGGCTTTTCGGTGACCGGCGCCGCCTCGCCGGTGGTCAATCGCTATCTGTTCGTGCTGATGCTCACCATCGTCGCAGCGCTTGCGGTCAAGAACCTGGCGCGCAGCAGCTATGGCCGTTCCTGGATGGCGATCCGCGACATGGACATTGCGGCCGAGATCATCGGCATCAGCCCGACCTTCGCCAAGCTCTCCGCCTTTGCCTTCAGCTCGTTCCTGATCGGCATCGCCGGCGCCCTTTGGGCGTTCGTCAAGATCAACTCGGTACAAACCGACGCCTACACCATTTTGCTCAGCTTCCAGGTGCTGTTCATGGTGATCATCGGCGGGCTCGGCACGGTGCTCGGCTCGTTCCTGGGCGCCGCCTTCGTGGTGCTCACGCCGATTCTCTTGAACATCGGCCTGACCTCGATGAACCCGCTGTTGGTCTCGCTCGGGCTCGGCACCATCAGCATCGCCATGATCAAGCACATCGAATTCATGGTGTTCGGCGCGCTCATCATCTTCTTTTTGGTCGTCGAACCCCATGGCTTTGCCAGGCTTTGGCAAATCGCCAAGCAGAAACTCAGGACTTGGCCATTCCCCTACTGACGCTAGGATCGAACCCAATGCCGGGCATCGCCCGGCGGCTTACCAACCGGGAGGCTAGAATGATGAAGAGGACACTGATCGGAACGGCTGCAGCCGCGGCCGTGCTCGCGGGCAGCCTGATGACGCCGGCGACGCTCGCCGCGGAGGAGCAGTTCTTTCCGCTGTTGAGCTATCGCACCGGCCCCTACGGCGCCAATGGCGCGCAGCTCGCCAACGGCCAGATCGATTATTTGAAACTCATCAACGCCAAGGGCGGCGTCAATGGCGTGATGTTGAGCTGGGAGGAGTGCGAGACCGGCTACAAGACCGACGTCGGCGTCGAGTGCTATGAGCGCTTGAAGGGCAACGGCAAGGTCGCCGCAGTGTCGCCGTTCTCGACCGGCATCACCTATGCCCTCCTGGAAAAGGCGGTCGCCGACCAGAACGTGCTGTTCACCATGGGCTATGGCCGCACATCTGCCGCCGATGGGCGCGTCTTCCCCTGGGTCTTCAACTTCCCGGCCACCTACTGGTCCCAAGCCACGTCGATCATGAAATACATCATCGAGCAGGAGGGCGGCGTCGAAAACCTGAACGGCAAGAAGATCGGCCTCGTGCTGCTCGACCATCCCTACGGCCGCGAGCCGATCCCGACCCTGGAGGCGCTGTCCAAGGACTACGGCTTCGAGTTTCTCCAATATCCCGTGCCCACCAGCTCGATGTCGGATCAGAAGTCACTCTGGTTGGAGATCCGCCGCGCCAAGCCCGATTGGATCATGATGTGGGGCTGGGGCGCGATGAACCCGACCGCCATCAAGGAAGCGTCCCTGATCCGCTATCCGATGGATCGCTTCATCGGCAATTGGTGGGCGGCCGCCGAGGTCGACGTGCGCGGCTCGGGCGTGCCGGCCGAGGGTTATATCGGCGCCACCTTCCACGATGTCGGCGACAACGCCCCGGTCTTCGCCGAGATCCGCGAGATGGTGCACGACGCCGGCAACGGCACGGGGCCGGCCGAGGAAATCGGCGAGGTGCTCTATAACCGCGGCGTCGCCAATGCCGCCTTCGTCGTCGAAGCGATGTACACGGCGATGGGCGAATTCGGCGACAAGGCGCTTAGCGGCGAGGAGATGCGCTTCGGCTTCGAAAATCTCGATATCACCGATGAGCGCATCGCCGAAATGGGCCTCGCCGGCGTGATTCCGCCGACCCAGGTGAGCTGCGACAATCACGAGGGCTCGCCCGCGATCAAGCTGCAGCGCTGGGATGGCGAGAAGTGGGAGATCTTCACCGACTGGATCCCGGCGATGACCGACGTCGTCCGCCCGCTGGTCGAAGCCGATGCCGCGCAATATGCGCAAGAGAACGGCATCGAAATCCGAACCTGCGAGTAGCCGCAGGGCGGCCGGCCGTGACCACAGAAACTTCAAACGAGACGACGACAAGTGACGGCAGCGGCGCCTCGCCGCCGCCGCCGCTGTTGTCGATCAATAATATCGAGGTGGTCTACGACCATGTGATCCTCGCCCTGAAGGGTGTCACCTTGGAGATCCCGAAGGGCGGGATCACCGCTCTGCTCGGCGCCAACGGCGCCGGCAAGAGCACGACCTTGAAGGCGGTCTCGACGATCCTGAAGTCGGAACGCGGCGAGGTCACCAAGGGCGGAATCACCTTGGGCGGCGAGGCGATTCACCAACTCACGCCAAACGATCTGGTCAAACGTGGGCTCGTGCAGGTGATGGAAGGGCGTCATTGCTTCGGCCATCTCACGGTCGAGGAAAACTTGCTCACTGGCGCCTATACCAGGAAGGATGGCGCGCAAGCGATCCAGCAGGATCTGGAGATGGTCTACTGCTATTTCCCGCGCTTGCAGGAACGACGTCGCTCAATCGCCGGCTATACGTCGGGCGGCGAGCAGCAGATGTGCGCAATCGGTCGAGCACTCATGGCGCGGCCCAACGTGATCCTGCTCGACGAGCCGAGCATGGGCCTCGCGCCGCAGCTGGTCGAAGAGATTTTCGAGATCGTTTCCCAGCTCAACCGTGACGAGGGCGTGACCCTGCTTCTCGCCGAACAAAATACGAACATTGCGCTAAATTATGCCAAATACGGTTATATTCTCGAAAACGGCCGGGTTGTGCTTGACGGCGACGCACAAACACTGCGAAACAATGAAGACGTCAAGGAGTTCTACCTTGGCGTCAGCACCAGCGGCCGCAAGAGCTTTCGCGACATCAAGAGCTACAAGCGGCGCAAACGCTGGCTGTAAATGGAGGAAATGCCGGCGTGATGGAAAGCCACGCGGCAGGGGCGCTGTTGCGACGTATTGATCTCGCCTTGATTTCGGCCCTGCGCAACGACTGGAACGAAGATCCCTATTTGGCCGACGGCCAGATCCGCGAACCCAAGCGTCTCCTGATCAAGGGGGTGGCCGAACGCGTCTGGCCGCTCGCCCTGGACCGCGTGCGCCTGGATACGCCCCATTCAAGCATGGCGCTGGTGATCAACAGTTTCTTGCCTTGGCAAAAGGACGTCGATCGCCTGCCGCTCGGCCCCAAGCTCGGCTTTGATGCCGTGCAGTTCGACGTGCGCTGTCCCACAGGCCTGCGCGGCACGCCGCCCCATCTCGATCTGATGGCGCTGCGCGATGATCACGTGGTCGCCGCGACCGTGCGCGCAGTCGAATATTTAAAGCGCAAGAAATCGACGATCTCCGAAGCGTATGACAAGGCGCTCGCGGAAATTCGCGGCATGGATCCTTGGCGCGCGCATCTCGACGCCTGGCGCGCCAACCGCACCGTCTACGATCACGTCGACGTTGCGGCCCTGGTAAAATATGCAACAGCGCTTGGTCGGACTTTCCCTGATCGCTCATCCACTCTAGTTTACCTCTACTGGGAACCTCTGGACGCGGCGTCTTATGACGAATTTCGGCATCATCGAGACGAGCTGGCCGCGCTTTCGGCCGCGGTCGAGGGTGCGCGCGTCGACATCGTCACCCAGAGTTTCGATACGCTTTGGCAAAGCTGGCTCGACCATGGCGGCCCCGTTTGGCTCAGCGCCCATGTCGAACGCCTGCGCAGCCGCTACGCGGTCTCCCTCGGCGCCGCCAACTGATTGCGACGCGCAATGCGTGTTCACTCGAAACGGTAAGCCCACAAAGCACAAAAAAGCCACGGTCGGGCCGCCCGATGCCTGAGAGGAAGGGCGTTTTCTACGACCGTCTCGAAGTGCGATCTTCCGCCGATCGCGACTGCTCGATGCTGACCGCGCTCCCCGGCTTTTTGCAGCAAGCGGTCGAGAACGCGCCCGCCGCGGCCGCCCAGCTCGAGGGCGTCGATCCGAAGACGATCGACAGCTTCGGGCGCCTTGCCGAGCTGCCGGTGCAGCGCAAAAGCGAGCTGATCGATCGGCAGCGCGACACGCCTCCCTTCGGCGGCTTGAACGGCACGCCGGTCGAGCGCTTGGCCAAGGTTTTTGTCTCACCCGGTCCGATCTTCGAACCCGAGGGCGCGCGCGCCGACTATTGGCGCTTCGCGCGCACGCTGTTCGCGGCCGGCTTTCGCCCGGGCGATCTCGTGCACAACACCTTCGCCTATCACCTGACGCCAGCCGGCTCCATGGCGGAGAGCGGTGCTCGCGCGCTCGGCTGCCCGGTCATCCCCGCCGGCACCGGCCAGACGGAAAAGCAGCTGGAAGTGATCCAGCGCTTAAGGCCGATCGCCTATGTCGGCACGCCGTCATTCTTGAAGATCCTGTTGGAGCGCGGCCGGGATGAAGGCATTGATGTCACCTCGTTCAAGAAAGCCTTGGTCTCTGGTGAGGCCTTTCCACCAGCGCTCGCCGAGGAGCTGGAGCAGAATTTCGGCATCAACGCCTATCAATGCTACGCCACCGCCGATGCCGGCTTGATCGCTTATGAGAGTACGGCCAGGGACGGCCTCGTCGTCGATGAGGACGTGATCGTCGAAATCGTCCGCCCCGGCACCGGCGATCCGGTTCCGGTGGGCGAGGTCGGCGAGGTGGTGGTCACCGTGTTCAATCCCGGCTACCCGCTGATCCGTTTCGCCACCGGCGACCTCTCGGCGATCATGACCGGCCCCAGCCCCTGCGGCCGCACCAACCGGCGCCTCAAGGGCTGGTTGGGCCGCGCCGATCAGACCACCAAGATCAAGGGCATGTTCGTCCATCCGAGCCAGATCGCCAAAGTCGCTAGCCAACATGAGGCGATCGGCAAGGCGAGGCTTCTGGTGGCCCAAAACGACAATCTCGACGTCATGACGCTGGAGTGCGAGAGCGCCGATGACGGCGAACAGCTGATCGCGGCGATCAAGGCCAGCCTGAAAGCGGTCACCGGCCTGAACGGCGATGTCCGACTTGTGGAGCCGGATACGCTTCCCAATGACGGCAAGGTCATCGACGACCGCCGGCCGCAAGGTTGACCCGGCAGATCATTATCCCATGCTTGAGGCTCACAATCTCGCCTGCATCAGGGGCGGCCGTTCGGTTTTCCAGGGGATCGAATTCTCTCTCGGGGTAGGTGAGGTTCTTTCCCTGCAAGGTCCGAACGGCAGCGGCAAGTCGAGCTTGATCCGCCTTCTCGCCGGATTCTTGAAGCCGGTCCTGGGCGAGATCCGCTGGGCTGGCGTCGACATCCGCGCCAACCTCGCCGAACACAGAACGCGCCTCCACTATGTCGGCCATGCCGACGGCATCAAGGCGCTCTTGAGCGTCAAGGAGAACCTCGCCTTCACCTGCGCGCTCAATGGCGCCGCCAACGGCGCGCTTGATCGGGCGCTCGAAAGCTTCGATCTTGAAGGCTTGGCCGACACGCCCGGACGCTTTCTTTCCTCGGGTCAGCGCCGCCGCCTCAGCCTAGCGCGGCTGATCGCAGGCGACCGTCCGATCTGGCTCCTCGATGAGCCCGGCGTCGGCCTCGATGCAGCCAGTCGCGAGCGTCTGGAGCGCGCGATCGATCGGCAGCGCGAGCAAGGCGGCATCACCGTGCTCGCCACCCATGGCGACGTTCGGGTGGCCAACGCCCGTGTCCTGGAGTTCAAAGGATAATGGCCGCGTTCGTCGCCATCCTCGGCCGCGATCTCAGGCTTGGCCTGCGCAGCGGCGTCGATAGCGCGCAGCCGCTGATTTTCTTCGTCATCGCACTCACGCTGTTCCCGCTCGGCGTCGGCCCGGCGCCCGAGATCCTGGAGCGCATCGGCGTCGGCGTCATCTGGGTGCTCGCCTTGCTTGCGGTCATGCTCAGCCTGGACCGCCTGTTCCAGGCGGACGCCGAGGACGGCTCGCTCGAACAGCTGGCGCTTGCCGACCTGCCGCTGGAGCTCACCGTGCTCGCCAAATGCCTGGCGCACTGGCTGATGAGTGGGTTGGTTCTGGTGATCGCGTCTCCTCTTCTCGCTCTTCTCCTGCATCAATCCGCCGAAACCATAAGCGTTCTCGCTCTTGCCCTCCTGCTCGGCACGCCGGTTCTGACCCTGATCGGCAGCATCGGCGCCGCCCTCCTGATCGGTGCCCGCCGCGGCGGCGTGCTCATCGCTCTCCTGGTCCTGCCGCTCTACATCCCCATCCTGATCTTCGGCGTCAGCGCGGTCGAAGCCGAAGTGATGGGCCTCGGCGGCAGCGCGCAGCTGCTGATCCTCGGTGCCACCCTGCTCGCAGCCTTGGCGCTCGCGCCGTTCGCTGCCGCCGCTGCCCTGCGTTTATCCATGGAATAGGTAAAAAAGACGTTAACCCTGACGACATCCGCGATCGTTTGCCCCACCGACCTTCAAAGCCGCCCCGAAATCGCCTATGTAGCCGCTAGGAGAGTTTGCAATGCACAAATATGCCAACCCATTGCGCTACCAGCGGATCGCGGATGCAGTCTTTCCATGGACGCTGGCCGGTGCGGCAATTTTTACCGTCGTCGGCCTTTACTACGCGCTACTGGCGGCGCCGCCGGACTACCAGCAGGGCGAGGCTTACCGCATCATGTTCGTGCATGTTCCCGCCGCCTGGATGGCGTTGATGATCTACGGCATGATGGCGGTCGCCAGCATCATCGCCATCGTCTGGCGTCACCCGCTCGCGGAAATCGCGGCGCGCGCCGCTGCCCCGATCGGCGCCGTGTTCACCGCAATCGCCCTGATCACCGGCAGCGTCTGGGGCAAGCCGATGTGGGGTACCTACTGGGTCTGGGACGCGCGTCTCACGTCGGTCTTGATCCTGTTCTTCCTCTATGTCGGCTACATCGCCCTGCATGACGCCTTCGACGATCCGGCACGCGGCGCGCGCGCGGCCGCGATTTTATGTTTGGTTGGTTCGGTTAATTTACCAATAATTAAATTTTCGGTGGAATGGTGGCACACGTTACATCAACCAGCGAGCATCATGCGCGCCGATGGACCGGCGATCCATCCGAGCATGCTGACGCCGCTCTTGGTGATGTGGGGTGGGTATCTGTGTTTTTTCATCGCCGTGCACATCTTGCGCACCCGGGCGGAGCTGACCGAGCGCAAGATCCGCAATCTTCGGCTGTCGGTGGCGGAGCCGGCGGAATAGCGACCAATCAAAAGCCGGCGCTGTCGCGCCGTCAGGCATGAGGAGATCAACATGGGGGTTACCGGTCAGGACAGTCTCGGGGTTCGGCGGCAGCTGAATGTCGGTGGGACGTCATATGACTATTTCTCATTGCAGGCTGCCTCCGACAAGCTCGGTGATATCAGCCGGTTGCCCTACTCGCTTAAGGTGCTCTTGGAAAACCTTTTGCGCTATGAGGACGGACGATCGGTCAAATCGGAAGACATCGAAGCGGCGATCGCATGGCTGAAGACCCAGACATCCGACCACGAAATCGCTTATCGCCCGGCTCGCGTGCTGATGCAGGATTTCACCGGCGTGCCCGCGGTGGTCGATCTTGCCGCCATGCGCCAGGCCATG
>Ga0224508_10005282_pt1 | contig 10372 bp, 7 predicted proteins | sample SF_Jan12_sed_USG_4_FD_170157 | JGI IMG/M metagenome (GOLD analysis project Ga0224508, IMG submission 170157) | Sediment microbial communities from San Francisco Bay, California, United States - SF_Jan12_sed_USGS_21 | ecosystem: Environmental > Aquatic > Marine > Sediment | place: USA: California... | reverse complement strand
GCCTGCGTTGATGGCGGCGATGGAGGCGTTGTTGATGATGACGCCACCCCCGTGGGCCTTCATGTGCCGGGCCGCTCGCTGGGCCCCGGCGATGACCCCGAACAGGTTCACACCCATGATGTCGGCGAAGTCGTCGAGGTCGTCGTGCAGGAACCGTTTCAGATCGCTGCCGATGCCGGCGTTGTTGAACATGATGTCGAGGCCACCGAAGCGGCCGACGGCGAAGTCGACCAGCGCCTGCACCTGGTCGATGTCGCGCACGTCGGTCTGTTTGAACGCGGCCGCCCCACCGATCCCACTGGCCAGCGCTGTTCCTTCATCGGCATCGATGTCGGCGATCACCACCTTCGCCCCCTCGGCCGCCAGCTTCTCCGCCGTCGCCCGACCGATGCCCCCAGCACCGCCCGTGACGATCGCGACCCTTCCTTCGAGCTCATGGGGCTTCATCGCGCCACCCTACGGCAGGCGGCAAGGCCGCGGTCAGGTGAGGATCTCGACGGTTTCGGCGGATTTCTACGTCCTGAGCTCCTGCGGCCGAGGCGCTGACCTCGGCGACATGGCCGCCGGACCCGCTCCCCGACCGCACTCCGCGACCGGCTTCGATGTCGGCGTATTGTCGATCGGTGATCCAAGGAGCGACTGTGGACGACGTCGATGCAATCCGAAACTTGAAGGCCCGGTACTTCCGGACAATGGACACGAAGGACTGGGACGGCATGCGGCAGGTCTTCACCGACGACGTCGTCGTGGACACGACAGCCTCGGGCGGCAACGTCATCGCCGGTGCCGACGAGTTCGTGGACTTCCTGAAGGCGACGCTCGATGAGGTCGTCACGGTGCACCACGGCCACATGCCGGAGATCGAGCTCACGTCTCCCACCACCGCCACGGGCGTCTGGGCGCTCAACGACATCCTGGTCTGGCCCGACGGGATGCGCATGGACGGCTACGGCCACTACCACGAGGTCTACGAGCGGGGCGATGAGGGCTGGCTCATCAAGAGCACCACGCTGACCCGGCTCCACACCGACCTGCGACGTCCGGAGGAACGCTGATGGCGGTCGCAGTGGTCACCGGCGGCGCGTCGGGCTTCGGCCTGGCCCTGGGGGAACGATGCGCCGCTCGGGGCATGGACGTGGTGCTGGCCGACCTCGACCGCGATCGGGCCACCGCCGAGGCGGCCCGAGTCGCGCAGGTCCATGCGGTCGAGGTGATCGGCATGCACACCGACGTCGCCGACCAGTCGAGTGTGGCCGCGGCGGCCATGGCGGTGGAGGAGCGTTTCGGCGTCGCAGATCTCGTGGCATCCAACGTCGGCGTGCAGCTCTTCGGCAGCATCGAGCGATTCACCGACGACGAATGGCAGTGGTTGCTCGACGTCAACGTCATCGGGTCGGCGCGGGTCGCCCGAGCGTTCCTGCCGTTGCTGCGCCGGGCCCCACGCGGTCGCCTCGCGTTCACCACCTCGTCGTCCATCCTCGATCCAGCCAGCAGGCTCGGGGCCTACCAGGCAAGCAAGTTCGCGGTGTGGGGGCTCGCTGAGACCCTCCGTCTCGAGCTCGCCGACGATGGCATCGGCGTCTCGGTGATCTTCCCGTCAGGAATGATGTCGCGCCATCTGGAGACCAGCGAGGCAGCCCAACCGAGTCACCTGAGACGGCCGATCGCCGACGAGGGCGACTTCGAAGCGATGGTTGCCAGCAACCCCGGCATGGCCGCCGGGATCGCCACACCCGAAGACGCTGCGCGCGGGGTGATCGAGGCGGTCATGGCCGATGAACCCTACGTGATCACCCACGGCGATCTCGTCGCCTCGGTGAGGGAGCGACTCTCGACCTTGACGGAAGCTGCTGAGCGGGCGGCGACGGCTGCGTCGCAGGCCGAGCAGGGAGCCGCGGCACGATCTCAGCTGGGGCCGGAGAGGTAGGCGGCCTCGATGTCGTCGAGTTGGCCCGCAACCGCAGCCGAGCTGCCACTGAGTACGATCCGGCCCCGCTCCATCACATAGACCCGATCAGCGACGGCAAGCGCTTGCCGGATGTGCTGTTCCACGAGAAGCACCCCGGTGCCCCGCTCGTCGACGGTTCGGCGAACCTCTTCGAGGAGACTGGTCACGATGATCGGGGCGAGGCCCAGCGACAGCTCGTCGACGAGCAGCACCCTGGGTTCGCGCCCGAGAGCTCTGGCCAGCGACAGCATCTGCTGCTCGCCTCCCGAGCACAGCCCGGCGCTTCGGTCCATGATCGCCTCGAGGGCTGGGAAGTACTCGACGGCGACCTGGGGGCCGACCCCGGCCAGCCGCAAGTTGTCAGCAACCGACATGTTCATGATCACCGATCGTTCCTCGGTCACGAAGCCGAGGCCGTTCCGGCACCTCACGTGCATGGGGGAATGGGTCACCTTGCCGAGGAAATGGACCTCACCTTGTTGGGGGGTGAGCTCGCCGGCCAGGGCCAGCAGTGTCGTCGTCTTACCCGCGCCGTTGGCCCCGATGAGGGCCACGACCTCACCCTGGTCGACGCCGATGTCGACGTCGCGGACAACGGACATTCGCCCGTAGCCGGCAGAAAGACCCCGGGCTTGGATGAGAGTGTGGGTCACGAGGTCATCTCCTCGGCCGCCTCAGCGTCTCCCAGATAGGCGTCCCGCACCGCGCGGCTGTCACGGATCTCGGCCGGGGGGCCACTGGCGATCACCGCACCGAAGTCGACCACGACGATGCGGTCGCACGTCGACATCACCACACTCACGTCGTGTTCGACCAGCAGCACACCCATCCCCCGTTCGTCGGCCAACCGCCGGATGAGGCGGGCCAGCTCGGCGCTCTCGTTCTGGTCGAGCCCGGCCGCCGGCTCGTCGAGCATCACCACCGCCGGTCCGGAGGCGACCGTTCGAGCGATGCCGACCTGGCGACGCCGCCCGTGGGGAAGCCGGTCGGGGAGGTCGCCAAGATGTGGCTCGAGGCCGAACTCGTGCACCGCAGCCACCGCCGTCGAGGGCAGGTCGGCGCGACCGGGCCAGAACAGGTCGGTCAACCACGACAGTCGTGTGGCATCCAGATCGGCACCGGCTCGGATGTTCTCCACGACGCTGAGGTCTTCGAACAACTCGAGCGACTGGAACGAGCGTCGCAATCCGAGCCGGGCTCGCTGGGTGGCGTTCATGGCGTTGATGGGACGGCCGTCGAAGGAGATCGATCCCGAGTCAGCCGCCACGAAGCCACTCACCGCGTCGATGACCGTCGTCTTCCCGGCACCATTGGGCCCGATGAGCCCCACCACCTCACCCGGGCGAACCTCCATCGAAACCCCGTCGACGGCCACCACGGACCCGAACCTCACCGTCAGGTCGGTGATCGACAGGGTCGCTCCCTTCACCGCCTCGACCCGAGGCGGCGCCAACGGCTCGCGCTCGGGGGCTGGAGCCGCCAGCCTGAGCCTCTGCCACACGCGGCGATGGCGAGTGGCCAGATCGGCGATGCCGTCCGGCTGGGTGATGAGGATCAGAAAGAGGACCAGGGAACCGATGATGAGATCCCACTGATTCTCGAGGCCGAGCCACTCCTCGATCACACGTGTGCCGATCCCCCCGACGGCGGTGAGCGCCCCGAAGGCCGCGCCGAGCACGAATCCGAGACCACCGACGACGGCGGCTCCCAGACTGTTGATCGAGGCGAAGACGTTGAACTCCTGGTACTGGATGACTTGGCTTCGGAACCCGACGAGGATGCCGGCTGCGGCGGCCAAGCCCGAGGAGACTGCGAACGCATAGAGCTTGACCCCGAACACCGAGATGCCGAGCGAGGCGGCCGCTCGCTCGTTGGTCCGCACGGCGATGAGCCGCCGACCGGTGCGTGATCGGCGAAGGTTGGCGACGAGGAGCGCCAGGGCCACGAAACAGATCAGATTGACCAGCGCCCAGGCGTGGGGGTGGTTGAGCGCATCGACCTCGAGACCGAACAGCTCCACCGAACCGATCCGGGTGCCGCCATCGAGAGAATCACCCAGGTAGTGCGGATTGGCGAAGACGACCTCGGAGACGAGAAATCCCAGGCCGAGGGTGACCACGGCGAGGTTGACCCCCCTCGTGCGCAGTGCGGGCAACGCGAACACGAGCCCCACCGGAATGGTGAGCAGGATGCCCAACACCATGGCCAGCTCGACGGGAACGTCAGCACGAACCAGTTGGCCGGCGATGAGCGCGCCGATACCGGCGAAGGCCCATTGCGCGAGCGAGATCTGTCCCGCGTAGCCGGTCAGCACGACGATCGACAGGATCATCACTGCGCTGGCCAGCGAGGTGTATGTGGCCTGGGCCCAGCTCTCGTCCATCACCCCGAACAGCAGGGCGACGAGGACGGCGGCGGCGAGGATGACCCCTTTGATGCTGATCTGACCGGTGCCGAGCTTGGGCAGGCGCTCGGCGACATGGGATCGGAGCGGAAGGCCTCGGCCCCGCACAACCACCACGATGAAGATCACGAGGAAGGCCGAGGCCCGATTGAGCCCGGTGATCAGTTCCTGCCCGAGGAGATCGGTGACGTCGCCGATGTAGCGGGTGGCCAGCGCCTCGCCCACGCCGATGATCAGCCCCCCGACCAGGGTCATCGGGAACGAGTAGAAGCCGCCGAAGAGGGCGGCTCCGAGGCCGGCGACGGTCACCACGATCGTGAACGTGATCGCCGACAGTCCGGTGAGCGGAGCCGAGAGCACGGCGGCCACGCCGGCCAGCGCCCCGCCCACGGCCCAGGTGAGGGCGGCGAGGCGGTCGGGCGACCAGCCGAGGGTCTGCACGGCTCTCTCGTTCTCGGCGCTGGCGTTGATGGCCAGGCCCACGCGTGTGTAGCGGGTCCAGGCCCACAGCCCGTAGGTCACGATCAGGGTGATGGCGAGCATGTAGATCCGCTGCTCCTGCACCCGGATGCCGCCCCAGTCGAACACGTCGTTGGGGAAATAGGAGTCGACCGGCTGGTTGGCCGACCCGTATCGCTTCTCGACGACGGGCAGGAGCAGGCCGACGAGGCCGATGGTGGCGATGACCCGCACGATGGCGGCCGCCTGCTTCAAGGCGCGCAGGATCAGGATCTGGAAGGCGAGGGACACCGCGGCGGCCGCGGCCACGGCGACGACGATGGCGGGCAAGGTCGCCCAGTCCCGATCTCCCTGTAGGTCGACGAACGCGATGTAGGCCGCGACGGTCCCGATCGCTCCCTGGGCGAAGTTCACGATCCCCGAGCCCCGGTAGATGAGCACCGCGCCGTGCGCGAACAGCGTGTAGGTCGCGCCGGCACCCAGACCGATGATCAGGAACTGTAGGAACGACCGCACCGGCGCCGGCTCCCTGTTGGCTGCCAACGGTCGCGCCCGACGCTGAGTGACCGACGACTGCTCGGCTCGACGGTCAACACGGCTCAGGGGCGCCGAAGGGCGAGCCGCACAGCACTTCGCTGAAGCTGATCTCGCCACCGAGGACGAAGTTGCCCTCGTTGCCGTGCCATTCGGCCTCGGGGTCCCACTTCCAGTACGTCCATCGGTCCATGCCGGCCCGCTGCCAGACGCCCGGGTAGTTGAAGGCCGGCGTCCAGGTCTCGTCGCCGAAGATTCCGAGCATCGGGACGTCCTCGGCGTCGTCGAGCATCGAGGTGATTGCCTCGCGCCCCAGATCGGAGGGGCCCTCGTCGCGAATCATCCTGAGCAGGGCGTACAAGGAGATCCACGACATCATCGTGCCGGTCTTCAGGTTCTCGGGCTGCATCGTCTCCTGGTCCGAGGCGGCGAGGTCCTCCCGGAGAACCTGATAGACGGGTTCATCGACCGTCGCCGGCGGGAAGGCCCACAAGAAGATCATCTGTTCGGCAGTGTCGCCGAACTCGGTGACATTCTCGTAGGAGAAGGTGCCGAGGCTCGCGACGATCGGCAGGTCGCTGCCCAGCTGCTGGCTGGCCCGCACCACCTGCACGGCCTCCTGCTCTCCGAGGGCGATCACCATGCCGCTCGCGTTCCCGTCCTCGACGGCCAGGACGAACTGGGTGTAATCGGTCGTGCCGGCCGGCACGGGAACGTCCACCGGGAAGGTCACACCATCATCGCCGTAGAGCGATTCGAAGAAGCTGCTCATGGCGCCCGCGGCGGGAAGGTCGACTCGCACGAGGCCCAGGTCGGTGGTGCCTTCGAGCAGCATGGCCTCGGGCATCAGGAAGGTCATGGCGGTGCCGGACGCGCCGATGGGATAGGCGTTCTGATCGTCCCAGTCGAGGTTGGACACGTTTCCGCCCACCCGAGGGATACCGGCCTCTGCGAAGGCGGCGGACACTTCCGCCTGAGCAATCTGTCCCGCGTCGTTGAGGGTCACGACCACACCGGCGTCATCGAGCTCGCGCACGCACTCCAGCGCCTGGTCGAAGTCGTTCTGGTCGTCGCAGGCAACCACCTCGACGCAGGCGCCGTTGGCACCGCCCCGGGCATTGAAGGCCTCGGCGGCCGCCTCGAGACCGACGACATGATCGATCAGCGACAAGACCGGCGACTCGTGCGGACTCAGATTGCCGACGACGAACGGGTCGAGCGAGCCGTCGCAGGGACCGTCGTCCCACAACCCAAGCGCCTCATAGTCAGTATCGCCGCCGTTGTCGTCGTCGGCGGCGGTCTCGCCAGCGGCGTCGGCGGTATCGCCAGCGGTGGTCTCACCCACCGCGGCCTCGCCGCTGCGGTCATCGTCGCCAGTCTGGTCATCATCGCCACTGCCGCAGGCGGCGGCGACCAGCGCGAACACGGCGATGACGGCGAGCAGCCGAGCAGGAATCGTCGACATCCGCTGCTTCCCCCGTTGCTGTTCCGTCGGACCGATTCGATCTGGACGGATGCTAGTCGTCATCAGGGAGCCGCTACGTCCGTGGGGGAAACGTCCGGTGGATCTCGCTGATGACCTGGGGAAGGGCGAGCAGGTGGGTGCCGAGGATGGGTTTGCCGGTAGTGAGCAGAGCCACGACGAGCTCGCGGTCAGGGTCGGCCCACGTGAACGAGTTCGACATGCCGACGTGACCGAAGGCCCGCGGGTGGTTCCACCCGTAGAGGCTGATCGTGTCGGTGCCGTGCATGAATCCGGCGTCGCCGTAGCGAAACGGCATCCCGATCATGCGGTCGAACGACATGCCCCGCCCAGTGTCGTCGGCGACGGCGCGCGCCACCGTGTGGGGCTCGAACACGCGGGTGCCGTCGAGCGTGCCGCCATCGAGTAGGCACTGGTAGAACCCGGCGGTGTCACCAGCCGTGACGATGACATTGCCCGACGGGATCACGCCGCGCAGGAACCGGGGGTCGTTCGAGAGCTCGATCACCTCCTCCCAGCCCCGGCCGAGCAGGCGACGGAAGTGTCGCGACATCAGTGGGGTGAGCGGAAACCCGGTGGTCACGTTGTGGGCCACCGCGTCGGTCTGGTCGGGGGCAACGCCGTAGTCGAACCACTTCAGCCCGAGGGGCTCCTTCACCTCGGCCTTCAGGATGTCGCGCAAGCTGCGACCGGTGACCGCCCGTGCAACCGAATCCATGACGAACCCGCCCGTGACCGCGTGATACGCCGGTGGGCCGCCCGCCGTCCGGGTCGGTTCGAGGTCGCAGACCAACTCGTCCACCCCGTCGGCGTCGGCCAACAGGTCTAGGTCGAAGGCGTGTGACGGCAGCGATGGTATGCCCGCTCGGTGGGTCAACACCTGCCGGATGGTGATCCGGTGCTTGCCGTGCCGGGCGAAGTCCGGGAGGTGTCCGGCGATCCGGTCATCGAGGTCGAGCACGCCCAGCTCCTCGAGCTTGTGCATCGTCATCGTCGTCACTGCCTTGGCCGCGGAGAAGAGGTTGACCGGGGTGTCGAGGTCGACCAGCACGGCGTCGGCGTCGTCGATGGGCTGGCCGGGCGCCACCCCGCGGGCATGGCCGATCGAACGGTGCAGCACGACCTCGCCGCGGTGACGGAGACACACCTGGACCGCAGGGTGGACGCCGGTGCGGTAGAGCGTGACGATCCGAGCCCACACCGCCTCGATCCCATCGCGGGGCGCTTCGGCACCGATCGTCGTGACGGCATCGACGTCGCTGGGGATCGGGCAACGGCGAATGATCGACTCGCCCAAGCGAACGATGCTGGTCGTCACCATCAGGCCCCCCTACGGACCCGTACCGACACCGCAGCGGCGCCGAACAGCCCGGTCGAAGAATAGGAAGAATCGGACGATGCTGTCACCGGCGCAGTGCTCGACGACCCCGTGCGGCGGTGCGGCGACGGGCGGTTCGAGGTCGGTCACCGATCGTCCGTCGTACGACCCCGCTGAGCGAACCGGTGACGGGTACGCTCGTTCGACGCGTGACCTCGGCCACTCAGCGAGCCTGGGGGCCGAGCCTACCGGGGGAGGCCTCCGTGACCCAATGCACTCGACTGATCGCCGCGACTGCGTGCGTGGCGCTGATCGCAGCCGCGTGCAGCAGCGGCAGTGGCGAGACGGTGTCCGCCGACTCGACGCCACCGTCGACGGTCGACCCGGCCTCCGTTGCCGCGTCGGCACCGACCACGAGCGAGTCGCCGCCGGTGACCCTGCCCGACTACAGCGCAGAGGCGTCGCTCCTCCCCCAGGCGGCCAACGACGCATCGCTGCCCGACATCGTCCCCGAGTCGGCGGTCGGGGCCTACGGGTTCAGCCGGTACGTGTACCAGGACCAGGCTGGTGAGCTGGTACCCACCTTGATCGAGGGCCCGCAGGGCCGTCAGGTACGGTGCCAGCAACTCGATCGACAGTGCTCGTTCACTGAGCTCCAGGCCCTGTACGACAGCGGCGAGGAGCTCCCCGACTATCTGGAGATGGACCGAGAGACGCTGGGTGCGCTCCTCGATCAGCTGGCTCGGGTGAACGCCGCCGTGACGCAGTACGACGATCTCGACGCCGCCTGCGCCGCCGGCATGATGGTGAGCAGCACGCAGAACGCCAACATGGGCATTCACGTCGTCGATCCCGGAGCGGGCAGTGACTTCGATCCTGACCGGCCCCAGATGATCCTGTTCGCCAAGGAGGGCGGCGAGTTCATCCCGCGCTCCGAGCTCGGCCAGTGCCGCGACGGGGAGTTCAGCGGTGAGGACGGCTTTCGACCGGTCGGGGCGGTTTTCAACGTGACCATGTCCGAGGACCATCCCGACGCGTTCGCCGGTGAGCTCGACAACTGGCACATCCACCTCAACACCTGCGGTGGCTCCGAGCTCGAGAACGCCGACGTCATCGATGCCGAGGCGGAGGCGGCCGAGGCTGGGGTCCCGATGAGTCGCGAGGAGTGCGAGGCGAGTGGCGGGTTCTTCATCCCCGTGGTGTCAAGCTGGATGATGCACGCCTACGTGGTGCCCGAGTACGACCCCCAGGGGGGTGTGTTCTCGATGTACAACCCGAACATCTGGCCTCTCGCCGAGTCGCCCGAGCAACTGCGCGAGCAGGAGACCGTCGCCGCTGATGACAGCGTCGTGCCCGCACCGATCGTGAACTTCGACTACGGCGACATCGACGCCGAGGTCGGCGAGCCGATCGTGTTCGCCAACGCCGACAGCGTGCCCCACACGGTGACGTCGGGGTCCGCCCTCGACCCCACCAGCGACTTCGATTCCGGCGTGCTCGGCACCGGTCAGACCTTCGAGCTGTCGTTCGACCAGGCTGGCGAGTATCCGCTGTTCTGCGTGCTCCATCCAGAGATGCAGACCACGGTCTCGGTGAGCTGAGTGCGGGCCGATCACTCCGGTCCGTCTCGTCGCAGAACCGTCATTCCGGGATCGGCGCCACTTCGGCCTCGGCGACGAACACGTCGACTCCCTCGGGCAGCAGGAACCCGGCGTCGCGAGCGGCTTCGGCCGACGCCTGGACCTGCGCGACGTAGTCGTCGTGTGTCGGATACAACCCTGCGAGCACCTCGGCGGGAAGCGGGGTCGTGGAGCCGAAGAGCGAGCAGATGACACTGGCGTCGGGACGAGGTGCACCCGAGTGGACGGCCACGGGCACGTCGACGTCGGGTGTGCGAATGCCACCCACGGCGATGCCGAGGTCGTCGCGCACGAGCGCGCCGCCGTTGTCGAGCTCGAGCTCGGGCGCGGCTGCGGGTGGCGTGCCGGCGACGACCCAGCCGACGAGATCACTCCAGGCTCGCTGGAGCACCTCTGGCTGCGGGCCCTGGTTGAGAGTGCCGCCGCACAGCTCTTCGAAATCGGGAAGCGGGAAGTCGGGTTCGATGACCCTGATCGAGGCGTTGCCGTAGTCGAGCTGCGACTGGTCGGCGTGGGCCGCGCCGGCAAGCTCCCAGGTCACCAACCTGTCGGTGTCGGGCTGGCGGGCGACGAAGCCACGAGCGAC
>Ga0224508_10005281_pt1 | contig 10375 bp, 8 predicted proteins | sample SF_Jan12_sed_USG_4_FD_170157 | JGI IMG/M metagenome (GOLD analysis project Ga0224508, IMG submission 170157) | Sediment microbial communities from San Francisco Bay, California, United States - SF_Jan12_sed_USGS_21 | ecosystem: Environmental > Aquatic > Marine > Sediment | place: USA: California... | reverse complement strand
CCGGTCCACACGGAGATCGACGCTACAACAGCCGCAGCGGCTCGACCGAATCGATCAGGCCGTGTTGGTGGGCGCGGTGGTAGTACTCGGTGAGACCGGCGAGCTCCGCTTCGCCGAGCCGGAAGTGGAGATTCTCGGTCAAGTACTCGCGAATCGACTCGCGGTCAATCCCGAGATCGTCCGCGGCGCCAGCCACCAGGGTCTCGATGTTGTCGAGACCCGCCGCAAGGCTATGCTCAAAAAGCTCCGCCAGACCATCCGTCACCACCCCGCCCCGGACGGCCCAGACCGCAAACACAAACGGATGCCCCGTAAGCAAACGCCACTCACGCGCCAAATCCAGAACCTCCATCCCGCCAAGGTCCACCCGCAACGCCGGGTCACCGATCAGAAGAGCCGCGTCGTTGGCCGCCAGCATGGAAGCCAGGTCTGGGGGTGCCGGCGCGGTCTCGACCTCCAACCCATAGCGATCGCCCAGAATGATCCGTACCAACGCGGCCGAGGTACGGCTGTTTTGGTCGAGCGCCAGTGTTCGTATGGCCCGGACATCCACACTGGAAACCAGAATGACGCTCCGGACCTCGCGCTCAGCGCCCACGCAAAGACGAGGCAAGATCGAAAGCCCCTGGATTCGTTGGTACTCGATCGACGGGATCAACCCGATATCGATCTGACCGGCGGCGAGCAGACTCGCTACCCGCGCCGGCGATTCGAAGATCGGCTCGAAACGCCCGTCGAACTCGCCAGTGAGAAAAGACCAGGCGAGCGGCTTCGAGTTCAGGTAGTCGACGATGCCGACTCGGAGCTTCTCTGCCATCTAGCCGGATACGCTGGTTGATCTATGCTCCGGCCACCGCGAGTTGCCGGCGCCTACTTGCCCATCGCGTCCAAGAAATCCGCGTTGGTCTTCTTCTTTTTGAGCTTGTCCCTGAGAAGTTCCATCGACTCGACCGTCGAGAGCGGGTTGAGCACCTTGCGCAGGACCCAGACCCGCCGCAGCTCGTCTTCCGGCATCAGCAGCTCTTCCTTGCGGGTGCCCGACTTGTTGATGTCGATCGCGGGGAAGATGCGTTTGTCCACCAGCTTGCGGTCCAGATGCAGCTCGGAATTGCCGGTGCCTTTGAATTCCTCAAAGATCACGTCATCCATGCGGCTGCCGGTATCGACCAGCGCCGTGGCGATGATAGTCAGCGAACCGCCCTCTTCTACGTTGCGCGCGGCACCGAAAAAACGCTTGGGCCGATGCAGAGCGTTGGCATCGATACCACCAGACAGAACCTTGCCCGACGGCGGTTGTACCGTGTTGTACGCGCGCGCCAGGCGGGTAATCGAGTCGAGCAGAATGACCACATCCTTCTTGTGCTCCACGAGGCGCTTGGCTTTCTCGGTCACCATGTCGGCCACCTGGACGTGACGCGTCGCCGGCTCATCAAAGGTCGATGACACCACCTCGCCCTGGACCGACCGCTGCATGTCGGTCACTTCCTCCGGTCGCTCGTCGATCAGCAACACGATCAGGATCACCTCCGGGTGGTTGGTGGCGACGGCGTGCGCGATCGACTGCAGCAACATCGTCTTACCAGTGCGAGGCGGAGCCACGATCAGAGCACGCTGCCCCTTCCCCATCGGTGTCACGAGATCGAGGACCCGTGAGGACATGTCCCCTTCGAGCTCCAGGCTGAGCCTCTCGAGCGGGTACAACGGCGTCAGGTTGTCGAAGAAGATCTTGTTTCGAGCGACCTCAGGGTGCTCGAAGTTGACCGCCTCTACCTTGATGAGAGCAAAGTAGCGTTCGCCATCCTTGGGTTGGCGAACCTGACCCGAGACCGTGTCACCCGTGCGCAGGTCGAAACGGCGGATCTGGCTCGGGCTCACATAGATGTCGTCCGGACCAGGAAGATAGTTGTACTCCGGCGCCCGCAGGAAACCAAAGCCGTCCGGCAGGCATTCGAGCACGCCCTCGGCGAATATCAGCCCGCTCTTCTCGGTCTGCGCTTGCAGGATTTTGAATATCAGCTCCTGCTTGCGTAGCGCACTCGCTCCATCAATGCTCAGGTCCAGCGCGACCTGGGTGAGGTCCGCGCTCGGCATCTCTTTGAGAGCGCTGATGTCCAAACTGTCTTCGCGCGCGGTCTTGCTCGGTGTTTCCGATTCGGCGGTCTTAGTCATCTCTCATCCTCGTTGGGTTCTTGCTCGTGCTCGAAGTAGCTTTCGATTTCTTTCCAGATCTCGCGCACTCCCTCACCGGAAAGCGCCGAGAAGGCGATCAAGCTCGCGTCCTCCGCCATGGCCAGCTCTCGCCGGATAGCCGCCAGCTGAGAGGGCCGCTTGTTTCGCGAGATCTTGTCGATCTTGGTCGCGACGACAGCGGGGACGATTCCCAGCGAGACGAGATACTCCGTAGCTTGAACGTCGAGCGGTGTCGCCCCGACTTTTCCATCCACCAACTGAAAGACCTTGGCGTCCCCCGAGGTGCGTCCCAGATACTGATCCATGAGTGCCGCCCACGCCTTGCGTTCGCTCTTGGAGACCTTTGCATAGCCATAACCGGGTAGATCGACAAAATAGAAGCGGGAATTGATCAGGAAGTAGTTGATGGCGCGTGTCCGGCCGGGCGTGGAGCTGATCCGCGCCAACCCCTTGCGACCCACGAGCCGATTGAGCAGGGTCGACTTGCCGACGTTCGAACGACCGGCAAACGCCACTTCGGGCAGACCGTCTCGTAGGAAATCTTCACTTCGAACCGCCGAGCGGATAAACCGCGCAGTTTGAACCTTCAATCTCGCCTTTCGATCCCTGAGGACCCAGGTTGCCCCCTCCTCGAGGTGACGACAAATTACTTTTTTCGGAGAACCGGTTCGAAAAACCGGCGAACTGCGGACACGGAGAGTCTACCGGGTTGGGCTCCGGAGGTCCAGCCTTGTTTGCCGAAGAGTGCGCGAGCGCACTAGGGGTTTGCCGACAAACCCTGGTTGGTCGCGCGTCATGGGCTTGTGGCGCAGGTCCCAGGCGGGAGGAGGAGGCGATGCCGTAGCATCGTCGACGACGAGCAACGCCGGAGATGTGCCGCAACCCCTTGGCGCCCTTGGGTTACGGCGCCGTGGCGCCCGTAACGCTACCCGCGAGGGTTTGTCGGCAAGCTCCTAGTGCGCCACAGAGCCGGACTCGGTCGACGGGTCGGGCGCCGGCTTGTCGAACGCTGAGTCGCCCTGCGGCAGAGACTCGACTTCGCGGTCGAGAGCCAACTCCAGCACCTCGTCCATTGTCTCTACCAGGTGCACTTCGAGGACCTCTCGCACTTCTTCCGGTAAGTCTTCCAGATCCTTTTCGTTGTGCTTTGGCAGCAGAATCTCGACGATGTCGGCGCGGTAGGCGGCCAGCAGCTTGTGCTTGATGCCGCCGACGGGCAGGACCTTGCCCCGCAGGGTGATCTCACCCGTCATGGCGATCTCCTTGCGCACCGGCACACCCGTGACCGCCGAGATGAGGGCGACGGCCATGGTGATGCCCGCAGATGGCCCGTCCTTGGGAATTGCCCCCTCGGGGACATGGATGTGAAGGTCCTGATCCTCGGCGAAGTCCGCGTCTAGGCCGAACATGTCGGCGCGGCTACGCAGATAGGAGAGCGCCGCCCGCGCGGATTCCTTCATCACGTCGCCGAGCTTGCCGGTCAGCGTGAGTTTGCCCTTGCCGGGCATGAGTCCCACCTCGGCCTCGAGGATCTCGCCGCCGGCCTCTGTCCACGCTAGCCCGGTAGCAACCCCAACCTCGGACTCGTCCCGCTTCTTGCGTGAACGAAACTGCACTTTGCCCAGAAGCTCGGTGACCTTCTCGGGCTCGACGACCACCTTGTCGCTGCCCTTCTCCTGCACTACCTTGCGCGCTACCTTGCGGCAAATCTTCGCGATGACCCGTTCGAGATTCCGGACACCGGCTTCGCGCGTGTAACCCTCGATGAGGGCGCGCAGCCCGTCTTCCTTGAACTCGATCGTCTTCTCCGTCAGTCCGTGCGCTTCCTCCTGCTTGCGGACCAGAAAGCCCTTCGCGATCTCCAACTTCTCACCCATGGTGTAGCCCGGGAGCTGGATCATCTCCATACGATCCTGCAGGGCCGGCGGGATCGTGTGGCTGACATTAGCGGTGGCGATGAACATCACCCGCGAAAGGTTGTAGTCGACGTCCAGGTAGTGGTCCTTGAAAGCATCGTTCTGCTCGGGGTCGAGAACCTCGAGCAGCGCCGCCGATGGATCACCGCGAAAATCCATCGACATCTTGTCGAGTTCATCGAGGAGAAACACCGGGTTGACGGTTCCTGCCTTCTTCATCATCTGGACGATCTGCCCCGGGAACGCGCCGATGTATGTCCGGCGATGGCCGCGGATCTCGGCCTCGTCGCGCAGACCGCCAAGCGACAGACGGACAAACTTGCGACCGGTTGCGCGAGCGATCGACTTGGCCAACGACGATTTCCCTACTCCCGGGGGCCCGACAAAACAGATGATCGAACTCTGCTTCTGCGGCGCCAGTTTACGGACGGCCAGGAACTCGAGGATCCGCTCTTTGGGCTCTTCGAGACCGTGATGATCCTCGTCGAGGATCTTCTCGGCGCGGTCGAGGTTTTGTATCTCCTTGCTCTTCTTCTTCCAGGGTACCGACACCAACCAGTCGATGTAGTTTCGCGACACCGTAGCCTCGGCCGAGACCGGGGGCATCGCCTCGAGCCGTTTGAGCTCCTGCTCTGCCTTTTCCTTGACCGTTTTGGACAGTCCCGCTTTCTCGATCTTGGTCTTCAACTCGGCTAACTCGTCACTCTTGTCGTCCGATCGCCCGAGTTCCTGATGGATCGCCTTGATCTTCTCGTTGAGGTAGTACTCCTTCTGAGCCTTCTCCATCTGCTTCTTGACTTTGACGTTGATCCGCTTGTCGATGTTGACTTTCTCGACCTCTACCTCGAGAAGATCGTGAAGACGCTGGATGCGCTCGTACGGATTCAGAAGCTCGAGGAGATCCTGCTTGTCGGAAGTGGACACCATCAAGTGAGCAGCGAGCTGATCGCAGAACCGATCGGGATCGTCGGTCTTGATGGTTGACACGAGACCCTCAAAGGCGAGGTGATGGGACAGCTTGGCGTATTGCTCGAATACGCTAAACACCTTGGTGATGTACTTGGTGAGGGTCTCGTCCGCCTCGAGATCGATCGTGTAGGTCTCGAGCTCGCCGACCAGCGAGCCTTCTTCCTCCCGCAATTCGATCATCTTGGCCCGCTGCACGCCTTCGACCATGACCTTGACGTTGCCGTTAGGCAGACGCAGATTCTGGACCACCTTGGCGATGACTCCGACATCGAACATGTCCTGACGCTGGGGGTCGTCAATCTTCGGGTCATGTTGAGCGACCAGGAAAATGCGGCGGTCGTCGCTCAGCAGACTCCTCTCGAGCGCCCGCACCGAAGCCTCTCGGCCAACGATGAACGGCGCCATCATGTGCGGAAATACCACCATGTCGCGCAGCGGCACCACCGGTAGGGTGATCCGCTTTGTGTCTATGTAGTTGACGCTCTTCTTGGTCAATTCCAATGCCTCGCTGTGACCGCCGGGCTCACCGGTTACGGACTTCTAAACTGCTTTCTTGAGAGGAGTCGGCTGGTTGCGGTTCAGGACGACATCCTCGGTGATGACCACCTCGCTGATGTCCTGCTGCGATGGGATCGTGTACATCAGATCCAGCATCAACTCTTCCAGGATGATTCGGAGACCGCGCGCACCGACATTTCGTTTTGTGGCCTCACCAGCCACCGCAACGAGCGCTTCATCGGTGAACTTGAGCTCCACGTCTTCGAGCTCGAACATCGTCTGATACTGGCGCACCAGGCTGTTCTTGGGCTCGAGGAGGATTCGAACGAGATCCTCTTCGTCGAGCTCCTGAAGTGTCGAGACAACCGGCAGCCGGCCCACGAACTCGGGAATCAACCCAAACTTGATCAGGTCACCAGGCGCCACGTGCTCGAGCAATTTGCCCGCCCGCCGCTGTTTCTCGGTCTTGATCTCGGCGGCAAAACCGAGGGCTTTCTCGTTGAGTCGATCGGCGATCCTTTCCTCGAGACCCACAAAGGCACCGCCGCAGATGAAAAGAATGTTGGTCGTGTCGATCTGCAGGAACTCCTGGTGCGGGTGCTTGCGGCCGCCCTGTGGCGGCACGTTGCACAGGGTTCCCTCGAGGATCTTGAGCAGAGCCTGCTGGACACCTTCGCCTGAGACGTCGCGGGTGATCGACGGGTTGTCTCCCTTGCGAGCGATCTTGTCCACTTCGTCGATATAGACGATCCCCCGCTGAGTCTTCTCCTTGTCGTTACCGGAGGCCTGATACAGCTTGAGGATGATGTTCTCGACATCCTCGCCCACATAGCCCGCCTCGGTCAGTGTGGTGGCATCCGCGATGGTGAAGGGAACCGACAGCAACCTGGCAAGCGTCTGGGCCAGAAGCGTCTTACCCGTTCCGGTCGGGCCGATCAACAAGATATTGGACTTCTGAAGCTCTACGTCACCGCGAGCTTTCTCGGCAAACTCGATTCGCTTGTAATGGTTGTAGACCGCAACCGCCAGCTTCTTTTTTGCCAGTTCCTGACCGATGACATAGTCCTCGAGAAAAGAGTTGATCTCTTTCGGCTTTGGCAACGCCGTTTCTTGCTGCTGCTCCATCATGCGGTCTTCCGCAATGATGTCGAGGCAGATGTCGACACATTCGTCGCAGATAAAGACGGTGGGCCCGGCGATGAGCTTTTTTACTTCACGCTGGCTCTTGTTGCAAAACGAGCACCTCAGCGCTTCGTCACCGGTGTCTTTCTTTGGCATCTAACCTCCGAACCTCCCGACATCGCCTGTCGATGTCGTTGGTCTCTACAACTAACTCTGCGACAAGCCTATTCCGCCGGAACCCGCAAACCCGCGCTCCCAGGCGTCCGGCCACACGTCCGTAATCATACCAGAGTCCCCTGGAAATCAGCTGTTAGCTATTTATCTCTTGCAGCCCGTGGGGCAGTCGAGACGGTCGCTCACTCGGCGAGGCTCCGAGGCTCCATCACCTGGTCGGCGATGCCGTATTCCACCGCAGCCTCGGCCGTGAGAATTTTGTCCCGCTCGGTGTCGAGGTGAATGTCTTCCTGCGACTTTCCGGTGTGGCGGGCGAGAATCTCATCGATCCGATCTCTCATCCGCATCAGGTCTTTGGCGTGAATGTCAATGTCGGTTTGCTGTCCCTGGAGACCGTAGAGCAACGGCTGGTGGATCAAGACACGGCTGTTGGGCAGCACTGAGCGTTTTTCCGGCGTTCCACCGGCCAGAAGCACGGCCGCCATGGAGGCGGCCTGCCCCACACACAAGGTGGCGATATCGGGCTTGACGTGCTGCATCGTGTCGTAGATTGCCAAGCCGGCGGTCACCGACCCACCAGGCGAATTGATGTAGATCGAGATGTCCTTCTCGGGGTTCTCGGCTTCCAGAAAGAGCAACTGCGCGATGATCAGGTTCGAGACGTCGTCGTCGATCGACCTTCCCAGAAAAATGATGTTGTCCTTCAACAAACGCGAATAGATGTCATAGGCGCGCTCGCCTCGATTCGTCTGCTCGACAACCATCGGAATCAACATGGTTCCTATTCCTCCTCACCCTCGTCATTGGGTGCGCTGTCTGTGTCTTCCCCTAGGAGCTGGTTGACCGTTTTCTCTCGCACCAACTGGCGCTTGAACGGCGCCAGTCGCCCCGCCTTGTCGAGCGCCTGCCGCACCGACCCACTCGTACGCCCTTCAGCTCGGGCGATCGCAGAGAGCGCGGCCTCCAGGTCCTCATCGGAAACCGCCACACTCTGTTCCCTCGCCACCTGGTCGAGGATCAGCCGTGCCTTGACCCGCCGCTCGGCCTGAGGGGCCATCTGTTCCCCTAGTTTTTGCCAATCCATGCCGGTCTTCTCGACATCGACTCCTTGGCGCGCCAGATCGTTGGCGTAATCACCGAGCATCTGTTCGACCTCGTGCCTGACAACTCGCTCAGAGATCTCAAAGGGATGACGCTCTACCAACTGGTCGAGAAGGGCCGTCTCACGCTGCTTCCGGCGCTGCGAGCTGTTGCGCTGCCGCAGCCGCCGACCGACATCCTCCTCGAGATCCGCCAGCGTCTCGAAATCGCCGACACTCGCAGCGAAGGCGTCGTCCAAAGGCGGTAGATCGCGTTCGGCAACGCCCAGGATCTCACCTTCGAACTGGCGCACGGCCGGAGCCCCGGCACCGGGCTCTTCTCCGGTTTCCTCATCACCAAGGTCTGGGCGCTCGAATTCGATTTGCTGTCCGGTCTTTCGACCCGTGGCGGCGAGGCTCAACTCCTCCCACACCTGTGCATCACCGATCTCGAAAGTTACATCCTGGGCTTCCGGCAAAGTATCCTCCGGCTCATCTGCCCCTTCCACTCTTTCGCGGATCTTCGCTTGGATCCGGTCGCCCTGTGCCGCCGCACGGTCCACCTCCACAAACTTGGAGAGTTCCCGCCGCACATCCTGGACCGCCGTCGAGATCTCCTCTTTGGCGGGCTCGACCCCCGGATCGGGTAGCTCGAAATCGCTGACGTTGCGAAGCTCGAAGTCGGGTGCGACGTCGACATGTGCGATAAACGTCAGATCCTCCCCCGCTTCCTGGTCGACAGCACCCAGCTCAGGCGGCATCAGCAAGTCGAGCTGTGCCTCGCTTTCGGCCTGGCTCCAGTAGCGCGGAATGAGGACCTCCGTTACTTCGCGCTCGATGTCCTCTGCGAACCGTTGCTGGATCACCGAGGCAGGGACCTTGCCTTTTCGGAACCCGGGTATCCGGGCCCGTTTTCGGTACTCGCTGGTCACGCGCTGTGTCTCAGCGGCCACCGCGGGAGCCGGCACCAAGATCTTTACCTCCTTGCGCCCGGCTCCGGATTCCTGAATCGAAACGATGACGCTCATGCCGCGGAGTGGGAGTGCTGGTCTCGGAATCCGCAAAAGGCGCTCGAACGGCCTCACGCTCAACGAGCCGGAAACGAGTCTAGCAGTCTTACGATCGAGCGCAATGGTCTATCAAAGGGATGGTGCGAAAGGGGGGACTCGAACCCCCACCCCTTTCGGGACTAGATCCTAAATCTAGCGCGTCTACCGATTCCGCCACTTTCGCCCGCCGGCGCTCCGAGAGCCTGACCGACGCTGTTGAGAATGCCATTCGGTCGGCCGTATATCAAGCCAGGCTCCACTTCCCCTCTAGTCAGGTACGGCCCGCCCCATCGATGACCGACTCCCTTGACGACTTCGAGGGCAGCCGCGTAGCCTGACCGAAGTGATCGAAGAGTCGGTGGAACGCATCATCTGTCCACAATGCGGGCAAAGGTCTCCCCAGGCCGAGGAATGCTGGAGTTGCGGCATCGTCTTCTCGAAATTTCGTCAGCGCGAAGAAGTAACGCCGGATGAAACTCGCGCATCCGGCGGGCGCTCTCTAGGTCTCCTCCTTTTCTTACTAGCTCTGGCCTGGGCCGGTACGATGGCGGTTGGCGCCATTCTGGAACGGCAGCAGGACTCCGAGCTCGCATCCGCCGCGGTCACGGGCCTCGCCCCGATCGAATCAGCCGGAGCCCCAAGCGTTACTCCCCCCCAGAACCCGGGTCCCTCGTCGACCGACAGGGCCAGGCTGGCGGCCGAGAAGGCTCTCTCCGCCACGCGCCCAAGACGGCAACCCACTCCAACCCAGCCTCTCGAGACATCGGCCAGGCGCGTGCCCTCGAGTCACTCCTGGTATCAGGGCGCGACCGGTTTTCTACAAGGTTTCGAAGAAGCTGAAAGAGAGAACAAAGCCGTCCTCCTCTACTTCTATACCGACTGGTGCCCCTACTGTAAGAAGCTGGACCGCGACATTCTGAGCCGCGCCCAGGTGGAAGCGACCACCAAGTTCTTTGTCAAGATCAAGGTCAACCCCGACAACAGCGGCGGCGAGGAGCTCCTCAAGACTCGCTACGGCGTCAGGGGCTACCCTTCACTTTTTGTGCATGCTGCCGGGTCCAACCGGCCGACCAAGATTCGAACCATGACGAGAAAGAACGGAAAGTGGCGGACCAGCTCACCAGCCGACTTCTCTGCTTTGTTGACCCGGACCGCCGGCGAGCGGTTTGTCGCCGGCTGAAGTGTGCCTAGCCAAGAAGGGCCGCGACCAAAACCACGACGATCATCACCGCCGCGAAACACCCACACCCCAGGCAGCCGCCCCCACGGGCGAGAGCCGCGTTGAAGAGGCCACGTCCCGCTGCGCGGCCAACGACCGGGACCGCGGCGATGGCCACCTTGGCAGCCGTCTGGCGCCACCGATCGGCCTCCTCCCGCT
>Ga0224508_10005280_pt1 | contig 10378 bp, 8 predicted proteins | sample SF_Jan12_sed_USG_4_FD_170157 | JGI IMG/M metagenome (GOLD analysis project Ga0224508, IMG submission 170157) | Sediment microbial communities from San Francisco Bay, California, United States - SF_Jan12_sed_USGS_21 | ecosystem: Environmental > Aquatic > Marine > Sediment | place: USA: California... | reverse complement strand
TTCGGGGTGCCTGCTCAATCGAGAGGCACCCGGGTCACCTCGCTGTGCCTGAACGTCCGTTCCCCAATGCGTGTGATGCGGAAGCGCGCGCCGCACAGCGGATCCGGACAGGCGATCTCGGCGTCGGTGGTCATCCAGTCGTTCGCGTGGGTCAGTCGCTGCTTCGCCGGGAGAAGCGGCAGGATCGCCGCGAGGGGGTACAACGGGAACGTCTGACCATCCGGAAACCGGATGTCCTCGCCCGAGACCTCGAACCAGTCGCCGACCCGGTGGTTGCAAACCATCTCTCGCTCGCCCGCGACCACCTCCACCCTGAGATCGAAGAGGACGAACTCGTCGCCGTGACCTGACACTGGAGCCTCCTGGCCGGGATCGTTTCGCCCGGTCGGTCGGGATCGGTACGTTCTGCGGGCCTCGCAGAATCGATTCACTCGAACGGGGGTGCAACCGTGTCGGAGAGCCCGCCGCTGGAGTTCCGAGGAGGTTCGGTCGGGGCGCTCCTTCCGCTCGTGGCGTTTCTCGCGGGGGTCGGGACGCTCGGTCTGGCCGGCGCACCGGACGAGCGCGGCTTCTGGCCGGTGCTCCTCGGTTGTCTGGCGATGGGGTTGCTGCTCGCGCGCGACTCGACCGCCTACGCGGAAGCGGTGCTCCGGGGCATGAGCCGGCCGATCGTCATGCTGATGATCCTCGCGTGGCTGCTCGCGGGGGTCCTCGGCGCGCTGATACAGCAGAGTGGGTTCGTGGACTCGCTCGTGGGTGTGGCCGCGCGGGCGGGAGTATCCGGGGGCGGGTTCGTCGTCACCTCGTTTCTGATCGCGGCGGCGGTGTCGACGTCGACCGGCACGAGCCTGGGGACGCTGATCATCTGCGTTCCGCTCCTCTACCCGGCTTCAGGGTCCCTCGGTGCCGATCCCGTGTGGCTCATCGGCGCGATCCTCGCCGGGGCGACGTTCGGCGACAACATCTCACCGGTCTCCGATACGACGGTCGCTTCCGCCACGACCCAGGAAGCCGACATCGGCGGCGTGGTGAGGAGCCGCCTCCGATACGCCCTTCCGGCAGCGGCCGCGGCGGCGGTCGTGTACGCTCTTGTCGGAGCGCACGTCTCGCAGGGGGTCGCGGGCGCCGGAGAACGCGGGGCGGCGCCGTCTCTCCTTCCGCTCGTCATGATGGCTCCGCCCGCCCTCACGATCGCCTGCCTGCTCAGACGTGCGCACCTGGTGACCAGCCTCATGTTCGGAATCCTGTCGGCGCTGGTGATCGGGCTCCTGGCGGGTCTCTTCAGCCCGGCCGACCTGCTGCACCTCGACCGTGAGTCGTTCGTCGCGACCGGGATCGTGCTCGAAGGCATGGAGCGCGGCGTCGGGATCTCCGTGTTCACACTGCTCCTGATGGGCCTTGTCGGCGGACTCGAGGCCACTGGCCTGATGGACAGATTCCTGGAGCGCGCGGAGCGAGGCGCCCGGACGCCAGCGCGGGCCGAGTGGTCGATCTTTGGAGCCATCTCGGCCGCGGTCATGCTGACGACTCACTCGGTGGTCGCGATTCTCGCGGTGGGACCGCTCGCACGCGACATCGGCCCGGAACACGGTATCTCGCGTTATCGCCGGGCGAACATCCTCGACGTATCGGTCTGCACCTATCCGTTTCTGCTGCCGTTCTTCATCCCGACGATTCTCGCCGCAAGCCTGACGGCGTCCGGGGCCGAGGCAGGGGTCCCCCGGGTTTCGGCGCTCGACGCGGGCCTCGCGAATCTTCACTCGTGGGGTCTGCTCATCGTGCTGCTGATGGCGCTCGCGACCGGACGGGGCCGCTCGGCCGGCTAGTCCGGGTGCGCGGATAGCGCGAACATCCCCGCCTATCGGCGGAGGAGGCTCCCGATCCAGGACTCGTAGAGCTCACGCGCAGCCGAGTACGGAGACACTTCGTTCGCCGCGAGACGCTCACCGAGATCCTCGCTCCCCTGGCTCCACACCCCGAGCGCATCGCGCTGCGCCAGCCGCATCAGCACATCCTGCGTCCGACGGAGCCGTCGCTCGGCTCGCCGTGACGCCAGCTCGCCCGTCGCCTCGAGCCACTCGAAGTGCTCATCGAGAGCGACCGACAGCTCGTCGACACCGTCCCCGGTCGAGGCCGTGGTCTGAAGCACCGGGGGCGATCGATCGCCTGTCTCGACCTCCGTCGGTCGGTCGACCCTCGCACCGTGGTGGCTCGCGATGTCCTTGATCGCGTTCCCCTCGCGAATCGCGATCATCACGCGGATCTCCTTCTCGAGCCGATCGGCGCCCGATCGATCCGCCTTGTTCACCACGAACAGGTCCGCCACCTCCATCAACCCGGCCTTCATGGCCTGGATTCCATCCCCGGATTCTGGCACCAACACGACGGCCGTGGTGTCCGCGGAGGCGGCGATGTCGAGCTCGGACTGACCGACACCTAACGTCTCCAGGATCACGCGGTCGTATCCAGCCGCGTCCATCAAGTCGGCCGCCTCCCGTGTCGCAGTCGCGAGACCGCCGAGAGATCCGCGACTGGCCATGGAGCGGATGAAGATCCCTTCCTCGGTGGCGAGCTCATTCATGCGGATCCGATCGCCGAGCAGGGCTCCCCCCGTGAACGGGCTCGTCGGGTCCACGGCGATCACGCCCACGGTGAGCCCGGTGTCGAGATAGCGCCGCGCGAGCTCGGCCGTGAGGGTCGATTTCCCCGCCCCGGGCGGACCGGTGATGCCGATCCGACGGGCTCGGCCGAGCTTCGCGTGCACGGCGTGCAGCAGGGCCTCGAACCCCTCCGTCTCGTTCTCGACATGCGAGATTCCGCGGGCCAGGGCGAGAGGCTCGCCGCTCGTTAGGCGGCCGGCGAGACCTGCCACGTCGAACGCGTGCGATGCGCCGTTCATCACACCATGAACTCACTGGCCAGCCCGAGGAGAAGCAAAAAGCCGAAGAGGTCGGTGAACGTGGTCACGAACACCGACGACGCGACCGCGGGATCCGCGCCGAGCCGTTCGAGCACGATTGGAAAAAACGCGCCGAGTGTCGTCGCGACGACGAGATTCCCCCACATCGCGACCATGACGATCGGACCGAGGACCGGCGATGCGTCCGGAAGCACGGCCGCGACGCCGGCGACGAGGAGCCCGAGGGCGAACCCGTTCACGAGCCCCACGAGCAGCTCCTTCCATACCGCCGACCAGCGCTCGGCCATCGTCTCGTCCGCGATCGCGATTCGGCGGATCGTCACGGCGAGCGCCTGCGTACCGGCATTCCCACCGAGCCCGGCGATGACGGGCATGATGGCGGCGAGAACCGCCGCCTGCTCGATCGTCTCGCGGTAGATCCACACCACGATCGCGGCCATGGACAGGGTGACGAAATTCACGGTGAGCCAGGGGAGCCGGCTCCTGATCGCACCCCACGTGCTGCCCCGAAGCTGCTCCTCCTCCGAAACAGAGGCGAAACGGAGGATGTCCTCCGTCGTCTCGGCCTCGACGACATCGATCACGTCGTCGAACGTGATACGTCCCAGCAGCTGCCCGTCCGCGTCGACCACGCCGATCGCCGCGAGGTTGTAGCGTGACAGGATACGGCCGACCTCCTCCTGGTCCATGTCGACCGGGACGACCGCTGGCGGCTCCTCGGTCATCTCGCTCAGTGGGCGGGACGGCGGGGCGAGGGCGAGCGCCTGGAGCGTCACGACCCCGCGCAGTCTCCGGGCCGCGTCGACGACGAAGATCGTGTAGAAGTCCTCGCGGTCGGCGGCCTGCTCACGCAGCTGCTCGATCGCCTGACCGGCCGTCGCCTCGGCGCTGACCGACACGAGCTCGCGCGTCATGATCCCGCCCGCGGACTCCTCCGGATACTCGAGAAGCTCCCGGATCTCCTCGGAGTCCTCGACCGCCTCGAGCACCCGCTCCTGCTCCGCGGGCTCGAGGTCACCGATCAGGTCGGCCGCATCGTCGTCGGCGAGTTCCTCGACGAGCTCGGCGATCCGCTCGGGCTCCATGCGGGCAAGGAGTCCCGACGGGTCTTCCTCTTCCTCCATCTCCGCGAGTGCGTCGGATGCGAGCTCGGCGGGAAGCAGATCGAGCAAACGGATGCGGGCCCGGTCGTCCTCCAGGTGCTCGATGACGTCCGCGAGATCGCTCGCGTGCAGGTCTTCGACCCATCCGAGGATCGCGTCCACGTCGCCGGACTTCAGCAGATGCTGAAGCTCGTCGAGATACCTGTGGAGACGCTCGGCGCTATCCGACATGCCCCGAAACCCGGAAGAAGTTGAACACGAGGGCCGGCCACGCGGGTGGACGAGGCGGGCCGGTCATGCCGCCGCGCCCGGAGGCACGGCATTCGGGGGCTAAACTACGAGCGTCGACTGCGGGCGCCAGCACGGACCGGCCCGGGGATGCGCCTCAACGGAGAGTCTCGAGCAGCCGCTCCTGCACGCGGAACATCTCCGAATCGTAGCGGTCCTCCCCTTCCGGGTGATCGTGACCGAGCAGATGGAGCGTCCCGTGAATCGCGAGTCGGAGGATCTCGTCTTCGACGCGCTCGCCGTGCTCGGCCGCGGACTCGGACGCCACGTCCGGACACACGTAGATGTCTCCGAGGAGACCCGGGGCGGCCGACTCCGGTGTAGGGGTACCCTCAGCGGCCTTCAGGCCGAATGCCAGGACGTCGGTGGGCGCATCCACCTCATGGAACCGCCGATTCAGATCGCGCATGTCGGCTGCGGCGACAAGCGTCACCGAAACCTCGGTGGTCTCTGGCGCGGGGCCGTCGACACGCCCCGCGGTGAGCGTGACGTGGACCGCCGTTCGGATCCGCTCAGGCAGGTCCGCGGGGAGGGAGCGGTCCTGCGCGTCGTTCACGTGAATGGAGGATCCGATCACCCGGGCAGGACGTCCGAGCTCGCCGACTCGCTCAACTCGATCGAAATCTGCTCTTCCGGCGTCCGAGCCATCTCCCCGGGCGCGTCCGGCGCTTCCTCGGTCGGAGGTGGCGGGCCGGGTGCCCCCACTCCGATCCCGGCGTCCGGCGGCAGCGCCTCCGTGACCGCCTCTGCCAACGGTTCGCGTGGCACCGGCTGCGGGTAGTCGATCCGGTGGTGGTACAGGCCCGTCAGGACCCGGGCGAACTCGCGTTTCGCCCGGTCAAGATCCCGGAACGTGAGACCGCACTCATCGAACTGGCCGTCGGAGACACGTGCATCCGTGAGCATCTGGATCAACGTCCGGATCTTCTCGGGACTCGGCTCGGCCAGCGTGCGAGACGCCGCCTCAACCGCATCCGCCAGCATCGCGACCGCGGTCTCCTTCGTTTGCGGCTTCGGCCCCGGGTAACAGAAATCGGCCGGATCGGTGGTCTGGCCCGGCTGTTCCTGCTCGGCTTTGGCGAAGAAGAACTCGATCCGCATGGTGCCGTGGTGCTCGCGGATGAAGTCCTTCACCACGCGCGGGAGACCGGCCTCCTCAGCCAACACCAGACCGTCCCGGACGTGGGCCCGCAGGATCTCGGCGCTCTGGGCGGGCTGGAGCCGGTCGTGCGGGTTCAACCCCTTCGGCTGGTTCTCGATGAAGTACTGCGGTCGGGTGAGCTTTCCGATGTCGTGGTAGTACACGCCGACGCGAGCGAGCAACGAGTCGGCGCCGATCGCGTCGCACGCCGCCTCGACGAGGTTGGCCATGTTGATCGAATGCGAATACGTCCCCGGCGCTTCGCGGGCGAGACGTCGGAGCAGCGGCCTGTTCATGTCCGCGAGCTCCAGCAGAGTCTGCTCGGTCGTCCGCCGGGTGAAGATCTCGAGACCGGGAAGGACGGCGCCCATCGCGAGCGCCGTGCAGACCGCGGCGTTCCCGAAACCGACCGACCCGGTCACGAGCCACTCGGTCCAGGTGAACGCGCCGATCAGCTTGAGACAGAGCCCGGTGACGAAATAGGACGCGGAGATCAGCGCGATCAGGACCCAGCTCTGCGAGCGGCGACGCACCTCACGCACGGCGAAAGCAGCGGTCACGCCGGCCGCGGCCGTCAGCATCGGCACCGGAAGCCCTTCGAAACTCACCTGGCCCAGGAGAATTCCGGCGATCGCACACACGACTACCACGGCGAGGAAAGCGTCGAACAACCCCGCCACCAGCAGGGCGGCGAACGCGACCGGGATGAGCGCTGGCGGCCATTCCACGTTGCTGATGACACCGGCGACGGCCAACACGAAGAACACCAGGAAGAGCAGTACGGAAAAGCTCCGGGGGTCCTCATAGATCTCGCGTCTGAACGAAAACGTCGTGAAGACGAGGATTCCGAGAACGCTGGCCGCGAGCATCGTCATCCCCAGCGATCGCCAGAACCCGGTCCCGCGGGCGGCGATTCCCTGCTCGACGAGCGCCCTCTCGTAGGACTGGAGCCGGCGCACGTCCTGTTCGCTGATCGTCTCGTGCTGCGTGATGAACCGCTCGCCCTGCTGGACGCGATCCGCGGCAGCCGTAACGGCCGCGCGCAGCTGCTCCCCGTGCGCGGTCATCGCGTCCATGTCGAGCAGCAGGGTAGGCTCCGCGAACTGAACGAGCAGAGCGCCGAACAGCGCGACGGCCTCCTGCGGGAGATCGCCTGTTACACGGGCCGAGGCGTCCTGGAGGAACCCCTGCATCGTCGGGATGGTGTCCGCCAGCTGCAGCTGATCGCGATCTTCTTCCCTCAGCACCACACGCCGCGTCGCTGCCTCGGCGAGCGCCTGCCCCCGAACGATGCCCGGTCGAAGCCGCGTGTCGAACGCCACCTCGATCGCGTCGCTGATCCGTGCCCGCTCGGTATCGTCCGCGAGGATCTCGAGCTGCTCTGTCGTCAGGAACGGGATCTGGTGCGTGCGGGCGAATTCCGCGAGACCGGTCAGAACTTGCGTCTGCTGCGCCTGGGCGTCGCCGCCATCCTCCGCCGCATCCGCCTCGAGAACGGTGATCGTCGAATCGAGCGCGGCAAAGAGGACACGTGAACGCCGCATCGACACGTCGGCGTTGGCGGGGTCCTTCGCGAGGATAATCGGGACGATCCTGCTCGCCTCCCGTCTCTCGGTTACGAGCTCCGCATCGGTCTTGTTGACGTTGAAGGAGATCTCGGCGATCACGTCCCGGTCGGCCACCGCACCCACCGTCATCCCCTCGAACTCCGGAAGGGACGTGCGGGGGAAAAGGAGCGGCACCGAAACCGCGACGATCAAGACGATCGCGGCTCTGAAGCCGTGGTGGATCCAGGAATCCCGCCAGTCAGCCGGCGCCCGATGGATCGGGCGAAGGAAATCGCGCGCGCGGACCCAGGGGTTCATGCGGCTCCGTCACCCTCGTTCGAGTCGTTCTCGCCGTACGCCTTGATGATGTCCTTCACGAGCCGGTGCCTCACTACATCCTGATCATCGAGATAGACGAATTCGATCCCCTGGATCCCGTGCAGTACGGTCTCGATCTCGATGAGCCCCGAGTCGTGAGGCCGCGGAAGATCGATCTGCGTCTTGTCGCCGGTGATTACCGTCTTCGAGTTCAAGCCGAGCCTCGTAAGGAACATCTTCATCTGGGCCGTGGTCGCGTTCTGCGCCTCGTCCAGGATGAGAAACGCGTCCGAGAGCGTCCGGCCCCGCATGTAGGCGAGCGGCGCGACCTCGATCACCCGGTCCTCGATGGCACGACGGATGCGCTCGGGTGCCATCATGTCCTCCAGCGCGTCGTAGAGCGGCCGCAGGTACGGATCGACCTTCTCGCGGATGTCGCCCGGCAGGAAGCCCAGCGCCTCGCCGGCCTCGACGGCGGGCCGTGTGAGGATGATCCGCCGGACGCGCTTCCGGTTGAGCGCCTCGACCGCGGCCGCTACCGCGACGTACGTCTTCCCCGTCCCGGCCGGACCGATACCCACGACGATGTCGTTGTCCCGGATCGCGGCCAGGTAGGCGTCCTGCCCCGGCGACTTGGGGCGGATCGCGCGCTTCGCCCCGGCGAGGGCTACCTCCGGCTGCCGATCGTCGTCGTCCGTGTGCGGGACCCCGGACTCACCGTCGCGGATGAACCGCTCGACATCGACGGCGTCGAAGCCCCGACGCATTCGTGCGAATCGGATCATTCTCTGCGCGGCGGGCGACGCACGATCTACCGCGGCTCTCGGGCCCGAGAGCACCAGCTCATCGTGCCTGAGGACCACTCGGACTTCGCACTGTCGTGCGAGCGTCGTGAGGTTCGAGTCGTTTACGCCCGCGAGCAGCTGCTCGTCCGCGCCATCGATCGAGATCCGACGCTCGGTCGCTGCCGCGGCGTCGACCTCGCCCGTTGTCTCAGGCTTTTCGCTGATACGCCGTCCTCCCGGATGCCTCCGTCGCCGGCCTTTTCGGCCGCGAGCCGTCGGAGACCCTTTTCTCAAGGATCGCTGCTACCCCTGAGGGTCGATCCTGATTCCCAGCTCTGCAAGTTCCTCAGGCTCCACCGTCGATGGAGATCCTTCGAGCAGACCTCGTGCCGCGGCGGTCTTGGGGAACGCGATCACGTCCCGGATCGACGTCGATCCGGCCATCACCGCAACCAGCCGGTCGAGCCCCACTGCCACCCCCCCGTGCGGCGGCACGCCGTACCTGAACGCCTCCAGAAGAAAGCCGAAGCGGGCTTCGATCTGCTGCGGAGTCAGCCCGATCGCCGACAGGATCGCGCGCTGCACATCCGGATAGTGGCACCTGATGCTGCCGCTCCCGAACTCCATTCCGTTGTACACGATGTCGTATGCGTGGGCCGTGACCGAGAGCGGGTCTTCCGCTATCAGCGCCGGATCCGGGTTTACCGGCATCGTGAACGCGTGCTGGGCCGGCGCGATCTCCCCGGTGTCCCAGTCCTTCTCGAAGAGCGGGAACTCCGTGATCCAGAGCCATCTGCTCTCGTCTTCCGCAACGGCGTCCAGCTCACGCGCCACGTACCGGCGGAGCACGTCGAGCGCCGGGTTGGACTCGTGGTCCGGGCCCGCGACGATGAACAGGATGTCGCCCTCGTCGATCCCGGTGAGGGCCACCAGCTCGGCCGCCGTTTCTTCGCCGACGAACCTCGCCGGCGCACCCGACCAACCCTCCGACGTCCGCTTGAGCCACAGGGCCCCCTTCGCGCCGGCCTCCTGAGCTCGCTCGTTGTAGTGGTCGACCCGCGACCGGGAGAGCGCCGCTCCTCCTCTCGCGACGAACCCGCGGATCCGACCGCCGGCCGAGGCCGCGCCGTCGAAGATCCCGAACCCGATTCCCGTCAGGACGTCTGTAAGGTCGATCAGCTCCCAGGGAATTCGCAGGTCGGGCTTGTCCGTGCCGTATCTCTCGAGCGCCTCCGCGTGCGGAAGGTGCGCAAACGGCGTCTCGAGCTCCTCCCCGAGCCCATCGGACCATATCCGCGTGAACATCCGTTCGGCCATCTCGAACACGTCTTCCTGCTCGACGAACGCCATCTCGATGTCGATCTGCGTGAATTCCGGTTGCCGGTCAGCGCGAAGGTCCTCGTCCCGAAGGCACTTCGCGATCTGGAAGTACCGATCGCACCCGCCGGTCACGAGCAGCTGCTTGTAGAGCTGTGGCGACTGCGGCAATGCGAAGAACCGGCCCTGGTGCATGCGGCTCGGAACGATGTAGTCGCGCGCGCCCTCGGGCGTCTGTCGCGTGAGGAGCGGCGTCTCCACCTCCAGAAACCCCTGCTCTGTCAGCGATGCTCTCGTCGCATCGGTGACAACGTGACGCAGACGAAGGTTGTGCTGCATCTCGGGCCGCCGGAGGTCCAGGACGCGGTGCTGCAACCGGAGCTCATCGGACGGCAGCTCCTCCTCGGGCGGCTGATAGACGAGGATGGGAAGCGGCTCGGAGACCGAAAGCCGGTCCAGGTGGGCCACCTGAAGCTCCACTTCCCCGGTTGACATGCCGGGGTTGATCGCGGCCGCCGGCCGTCGACCGACGATCCCTCGCGCCTGGATCACGTCCTCCGGGTTCAGGTCCTCGAGGAGATTCAGGGAGGACTCGTCGGTCCAGTCGCCGAACGACAACTGGAGCAGCCCCGTCCGGTCCCGGATGTCGACGAAGTAGAGCCCGCCCAGGTCGCGACGGCGATGCACCCAGCCCGCCACCACGGCGTCCCGGTCCGCCCACGACGCATCGAGCTGCCCGCATCCGGCGTCACGATATCGGGTCTTCAAAGGTGCTGAATCAGTCATTTGTCCCGGTCCGGGTCGGCCTGCCGCCGGCCCCCTGGCTACGGTTCATGCGTTCGCTCTGCCGACAGCAGCGCCTGGTGAAACTCCTCCGCCGACTCCGCCGCGGCCAGCTGGGCACGCGTCTTCTCCGAACGGAGCAAGCGACTGATCCGGCTGAGCGCGCGTACGTGCTT
>Ga0224508_10005279_pt1 | contig 10379 bp, 6 predicted proteins | sample SF_Jan12_sed_USG_4_FD_170157 | JGI IMG/M metagenome (GOLD analysis project Ga0224508, IMG submission 170157) | Sediment microbial communities from San Francisco Bay, California, United States - SF_Jan12_sed_USGS_21 | ecosystem: Environmental > Aquatic > Marine > Sediment | place: USA: California... | reverse complement strand
GCGTCGCATCTGCCGCGCCTCAGAGGACCGCTGCTCCGCTGGCTAGCGGAGCAGGAGTGGCAGCAACCGCAGTTTGGTGCCGGTGGGCCCAGTCCTCTAGATCCACCGCCGCGCGTTCGGTGTAGCTCCGTCGACGGTCTCTTTTGCGGACACGGCCGGCCAGATCAGGAAAAAGACCGTAATTGATGTTGGCCGGCTGGAAATGGCTTGAGTTGGACTCCGTCAAGTGGCGGGCCAGCGCTCCGAGTGCCGTCGAAAAGGGCAGGGGAGCGGCCTCGACGCCTTGACGCTCCAGAGTCAGATAGAGCGCGACCGCCAACCCGGTCGCAGCCGACTCGAGATAGCCCTCGACACCGGTGATCTGACCGGCAAGCCGTACCAGTGGCCGGACCTTGAGTCGGTAGAAGGCGTTGAGGTGGACCGGCGAATTGATGAAGGTATTGCGGTGGATCTGGCCCAGGCGTACGAAGCGAGCCTGCTCCAGACCGGGGATCATCCGTAGCACGCGCTTTTGCTCCGGCCATTTCATCCGCGACTGAAATCCAACCAGGTTCAGATGGCTCTTGGCCAGATTTTCCTGCCTCATTTGAACGATGGCGTAGGGCACGCGGTCTTCGGATTGAGTGGGACTGGGAGGCGTGAGCCCCACCGGTTTCATGGGGCCAAAGCGCAGCGTGTCCGGACCGCGGCGGGCCAGTTCTTCGATCGGTAGACAGCCTTCGAAGAAGAGGTTTTTTTCGAATTCGTGAAGCGGCAGGATCTCGGCCTCGAGAAGGGCCGCGAGAAAAGCCCCGTATTGCTCTCGATCGAGTGCCGAGTTGAGATAGTCTGCGCCGCCCTTGCCGTAGCGGGAGGCCCAGAAGAGCTTGGACCGGTTGAGACTGTCGGACTCGACGATCGGGGCGATGGCGTCGTAGAAGTAGAGATGTTCTCCTCCCAGCAAATCGGCGATGGCGTTCGACATCGCCTTGGACGTGAGCGGGCCGCTGGCGATGACCACGTCTCCTTCCGGGAGTGTTCGGACCTCGTTCCGGTGGATTTCGACAAGAGGGTGGGCTTCGAGCGCGCCGGTCACGGCGGCGGCAAACCTCTCTCGGTCGACGGCCAGCGCACTGCCTGCGGGCACCGCCGATCGCCGTGCGCTCGAGATGATAAGCGACCCGAACCGCTCCATCTCGCGTTTGAGGAGGCCGGCGGCGTGGTGGGGGTCGTCGCTGCGCAGCGAGTTGCTGCACACCAGTTCGGCCAGATCACCGGTCTTGTGGGCGGGTGTCTTCTTGACCGGCCGCATCTCGTGAAGAACCACGGACACTCCGCGCTCGGCGAGTTGAAACGCGCACTCCGCGCCCGCCAGACCGGCGCCGACGATCTGTACCGGTTTTTGCGAAACAGTCACCGCAGCATTATAAGGAGCACGGTATGAGCGAGGGTGCGTTGAGGGCGTCGCTCGCTCCTCCGGAAGCCGGCTCCCGGTGCCTTCGGAGGCGAGCCGGTGCGGCCCAAGCGAAGTCTCCGCAGGGCACGGCACGCGCTACTCTGACTACGCAATTGAGAGGCACGCGCCTCGGTTTTCCTCGCGCCGAGTCGGGCTCGGACTATTCTGTGCCTTGCTATGCGCTCGGTCAAACGTCCCTGATGGAGCCTCCGCCTGGGCCGTCACCGCGGCTCGCGCACCGAAGGTCTCGGGCCGGCGGACTCTGTCCGAGCCGAGGCCGTCGAATAGCCCGCCATGCGAGCGCCAAATCGCGAGGGCCACCTCGCGAAGGCGCGAGCAAATCAGAGGCCCTTAGCGGCTGCCGGGAGGAGAGATTGAGTTGACGGAACGGGCAGATGCGGGCCATGAGCCGGCCTTCGGGAGGAAAGAGACGCCGGCCAATACCACCTTCGTCCGCTCTCGCGAGGTACAGCACCGGTCCACCCCCGGAGTGGGTCTTGCCGTTGGTCGGGACCCTGCGACCACTCCCGTGCTAGCTGGCGGCTTCTTCCGCTTCGCCCTCGAGCAGCTCCTCCCAGTCACACTCCTTTTTGTGACAGACGAGGTGCGGCCCTTTCTTCTTGGTTGTCTTCTTGGTCACCAGGGGGAAGCCGCACTGGGGACACTCGCGTTCGACCGGTGGATTCCACAGCGCGAACTTGCAATCGGGATAGCGATTGCAGGAGTAGAAGATCTTGCCCCGCCGTGAACGCTTCTCGGCGATCTCACCCTCTTTGCATTCGGGGCACTTGATCCCAGTGAGTTTTGGCGGTTCGGCCGCCGGTCCGGTTTTGCGAATGTTCTTGCAGTCCGGATAACCGGAGCAGCCGTAGAAGGCTCCGTAGCGGCTGCGTTTCAACACCATCGGCTGGCCGCACTTCTCGCACGGCTCGACTTCTTTGGCATCCTCAGCCGCTTTTTCGTCGGCGTCCTGTTCGACGTCACGGGTGTACTTGCACTCCGGGTATTTTGTGCAGCCGAGGAAAGAACCGTAGCGCCCAAACCGCATGACGAGAGGCGACTTGCAATCAGGGCAGACCTCGTCTGTCGGCACGCCGTCCTTCTTGACGTTGGGCATTTGATCGCCGGCGGTCTCGAGATCGCGCGAGAACTTGGTGTCGAACTCGGTGAGCGCCGCACGCCACTCGAGCTCGCCTTCTTCAATGCGATCGAGCTGTTGCTCCAGACTGGCGGTGTAACCCTCGTTGATGATGTCCGAGAACCCTGCCTGCAACATCTGATTGACCATCTTGCCGAGCGGCGATGGTTTGAACCGGCGCTCTACCTTCTCGACATAGTTGCGGTCGGAGAGTGTCGACAGGATCGAGGCATAGGTCGATGGGCGGCCGATGCCGTTGTCTTCTAAGGCGCGCACCAGTGTGGCTTCGCTGAAGCGGGCGGGCGGGCGGGTGAACTTCTGCTCGGCTTTGAGCTCCTTCAAACTGAGCTCCTGGCCCTCGGTGAGCGGTGGCAGCAAGCCTTCTCCTTGTTCCTCTTCTTTCTCTTTGGAGGCCTTGCCCCGGACTTCCTTGTAGACGGCGAGAAAGCCGGGCGACTTCATGATCTTGCCGTTGGCCCGCAGCATGTAGTCGCCGTTGTCGATGTCGACACGGGTCAGGTCGAATACCGCCGGTGGCATTTGCGAAGCAACAAAACGATCCCAGATCAGGCGGTAGAGTTTCAGATCCTCTGGCTTGAGAAACGGCGCGGCCTTCTCAGGCGGCAGATCGAAGGTAGTCGGGCGGACCGCCTCATGAGCGTCTTGCGCTCCTTTCTTCGAGCGGTAGATGTTGGGTTCGGCGGGAAGCTGTTTGGCGCCATAGGTGTTGGCAATTACTTCGCGTACGGCCTCGATCGCCTCGTTCGCCACCCGGGTCGAGTCGGTTCGCATATAGGTGATCAAGCCGATCGAGCCTCGGTCGCCGATCTCCTTGCCCTCATAGAGACCCTGGGCAATTCCCATGGTCCGTTTGACGGAGAAGCCAAAGCGGCGCGAGGCCTCCTGCTGCAGGCGGCTGGTAATGAAGGGCGGCAGAGGCTTTTGTTTGGACTCCTTGCGCTCGATCTTGCCGATTCGAAAGGTGCCGGCCTTGAGATCCGAGACGATTCGCTCCGCATCCTCTCCATTGCCGACCCCGGCTTTCTTGCCACCGATGTGGCGCAGGCGGGCGGTAAAGACTGGTGGTTCAGGACCCTCGAGGTCGGCGTCCAGGTGCCAGTACTCGACCGGTTCGAAGGCATCGATCTCCGCTTGGCGCTCGCAGACCATCTTGAGAGCGACCGACTGGACGCGCCCTGCCGAGAGACCCTGTTTGACCTTTTCCCACAGCAGCGGAGAGAGCTTGAAACCCATCAGCCGATCCAGGATTCGTCGCGCTTGCTGTGCCTCGACCCTGCGCTGGTCGATCTGGCCCGGGTGCTCGAGCGCTTTGAGCACCGCCTGTTTGGTGATCTCGTTAAAGGTCACACGGCGAATTGCTTCGGGCTCCTTTTCGAGGACTTCGGCGATATGCCAGGCGATCGCCTCGCCCTCGCGGTCTGGATCTGGCGCCAGAAACACGATCTCGGCCTTCTTGGCCGCCTGGCGCAGTTTCTTTACGACGTCTCTCTTGGCGGGAAGGATCCGGTAGCGAGGCTCGAAGTCCTTTCCGATCCCGAGATTTTTCTTCTCGAGATCTCGGATGTGTCCGACAGACGCTTGTACGTCGTAGCCTCGTCCAAGGAATTTCTTGAGTGTGCGTGTCTTGGTTGGGCTCTCGACAATGATGAGGTTTTTGGCCATGTGATTGTTTCCTGGGGGGTAGCCCCGCGGGACGGTCGCGGACGTTACCACAGGGGGGCTCTACGGCCTTCGGCAATACGACGGACCGGGATACCGTCTCACCCAGCCGCCGAGTTCCAGGCTCAATAGGTGAGCCAGGACCTCTTCGATAGGCAACCCGGTCATCGCTACGACCTCGTCCTGGGGTATCAACTCGCCTCGCGGCACGACATCGAGGACGGCCCGCTCGGTTCTGGTTCCCGGTAGTCCGCGTTCCCCCGATCCACTCACGTTTCCGTCGACCGGCACCAATCTGTCCTGCTGGCGCGAGGGAAGCGCCTCGATGATGTCGCTTGCCTGTTGAACCGCCAGGGCGCCGTCGCGGATCAGCGAGTTGGGTCCAACCGAGCGCCGGTCATAGATATTTCCGGGAAGTGCGTAGACATCGCGTCCCAGCTCGAGCGATAGCCGCGCGGTGATCAGAGAACCGCTGCGCTCGGTGGCGCGCACGACCAAGGTGCCGATCGCCAGCGCGGCGATGATGCGGTTTCGTACCGGGAAGCGCCAGGCCTCCGGGTGCGTGCCCATTCGGAACTCGCTCACCAAGGCGCCGTTGCGGGCGATCCGATCCGACAGCTTGCGGTGGCCTCGGGGATAGTCGACATCGATGCCGCAGCCGAGGATCGCGACGGTTTTCCCTCCTGCCGCCAGGGCGCCTCGGTGGGCCGCCGTATCGACGCCGCGAGCGAGTCCGGAGACGACAACGACTCCTCTGGACGCCAGATCGGTAGCGAACCTCTCAGCCACCTCGAGACCGTAAGCGTCGGCATCGCGCGAGCCGACAATAGCAACGGCCGGGGCCGCCGTAAGCTCGCCACGACAGTAGAGAACCGGAGGCGGCAGATCGAGCTCACCGAGCTGGGCGGGGAGCTCCGGATCGAGACGAGTGATGATCCGCGCCCCGCTCGCCTCGGCGTTACGGGTTTCTCGTGCAGCGATCCCTGCTGCGGGACCGAGCAGAGACTTGGCCGCTCGAAGAGACTTTGTGTCTACACCCAGCGTGTGCGCCGTTTGATGATCTTCAGAGTGGCGGCCTGTCGCCCACGTTGCTGGAGAACGAGCCAGCACAAGGGCTTTGTCACGCGGAATCTGTTCGGCTGCGTTCAAGGCGATCAACAGCTCGCGTTCACGAGACGAGTCGAGCGCTGAGGGCGAATGGGCGCCGTTCATACTCCTTAAGACGAAAACAGCCGCAAGAAACTTGCGCTCGAGCAAATCTGAGTCGATTTCTGCTCGTATATACTCCTGAGCCCGATTTGTGCCCGGCTTCGAGCATGGAGGGAGAATCGAGATGTCGAGCAGAGCTGCCAGAAAAACCCTTGCGATCGTTGCCGCAATGATGGTGGTCGCTCTAGGGGTAGGCACCAGCGCCGAAGCGCAAAAGCGAAACAGGCGAGATCAGCCGGGGCGCCGCACCGTCACCCCCGAGCAGCAGCTTGCTTTTGGCATCGACATGGCCAAGCAAGGCCTATGGAACGAAGCTCTTTTCCGCTTCAAGCGCGCCAGCCAGTTACGTCCGGGAGACTCTGCCATCCTCAACAACATGGCGGTGGCCTATGAGGCGGTGGGGGATTTCGACCAGGCCCTCGAGTCCTACAAGAGCGCACTCAAGTCGGATCCGAGCAATCAGGAGTTGAAGCGAAACTATTCACGCTTTGTAGAGTTCTACCAGAGCTTCCGCCCGCCGGAAGCGGCGGAAAAGGCCGCCGAGGAGGCTGGCGGAGAGGAGGCTGCGGCCTCCGATTCGAGTCGTGGCTGAGTAGCGGTCCGTGACTTGCAAGAGGACTTGCCCAAGAGAGCGGCTTGACGACTGACAAGGCTACCGGCGCGAGGAGGACGCGAGGATGAGGCAGTGGAAAACGGATCGTAATTTCAGTGTGGCGTCCCGCGTAACGTTGGCCGTCCTGGGATTTGGACTCTTTGCGTCTTCCGTGGTGGTCGCCTCCGGTGTCGAAGTCAAGTTCACGGTTCCGGTGCGGGCGCGGCTCGACCTGATGGATCGCTCGACGATCACCCTGGCGCCCTTTCTGGTGGTGACCGAAGAAGGGGAGGGGACGATAGAACGCCGCGGTCTGGATGTTCAGTCAGAGTTTGAAGGGTATCTGCGGCGCCTACTCAAGCGCCGGACGCGATTGAAGCTCCTCGACTCCATGCCGATCGATTACCCGAGCTTTGATCTGGCCGAGCTGTCGGCGGACACCGACTTCTGGCGGGTCGTTGGGGAGCGCTCGGGCGCCGACTTGATTCTCGCCGGCAGTCTCGACTTCGACATCCAGGATCGCAGCGGCTATCGAACCGAGGAGTACGTTTCTCCCTTCGACGGCCGGACCTACTACCGCCAGGTGCTTGTCGATCAAACCGGGTTCGAATACGACATCGTCATGGAGGTTTTTGATGGCAAGACCGGAGAGCGGCTCTACATCGACAACTTTAAGGACTTCAAACAGTTCGAAGGAGAGTCGGTCGACCCGCTCGAGGGGATGTTCGAGAACCTGCGCGCCCTGGAAGATCGAATCACGGGAGTCTTCAGCCAGAAACAGGTCGAGACGAGCCGCATCCTATTGACCAACTAGCTGCGCTTCACGTCTCTGTTATCGAAGAAAAGGAGGAGGGATTGACCCGTCTCAAAACTCGCTGTCGGTTGCTAGCAACGACGCTGCCGGCCATCGCCCTGATCTTCTCGCTAACCGGAGCCGCCGAAGCGCAGTTCGGCAAGAACAAAGTCCGCTACAAGGACTTCCAGTGGGAGATCTACCACTCGACCCACTTTGACGTTTACTACTACGAGGAAGAGAAACACCTCCTCGAAAAGGTGGTTTCTTACGCCGAGAGTGCCTACGACGAGTTATCGCAGAAGCTCAACTACCAGATCGAGCAACCGACGCCACTGATCTTCTATCAGACCCACGCGGACTTCGAGCAGAACAACATCATCCTCAATTTCATCCCCGAAGGGGTTGGAGCCTTTGCTTCCCCTGTTCGTAATCGGATGGTTCTGCCGGTGGATCTTCCGGGGCCCGAGCTCTTGGAGCTCATCCGCCACGAGCTGACCCACATCTTCCAGTACCAGATGCTCTTCAACGGCAATCTGTCGAAGGGCGTGGCTTCGTCGCCGCCTCTCTGGTTCATGGAGGGAATGGCGAGTTATATGGCCGAGGACGAGTCGGCCCGCGACCGGATGTACCTTCGCGATGCCGTGGTCAACGATCGGTTGCCACCGGTAACCGCCAACTTCGGCGGCTTTTTCGCATATCGATACGGTCATGCGCTGTTCGACTTCATCGAGGAGCGGTACGGCGAAGAAGGTGTGCGTGATTTCATGATCGAGACCCGCAACACGCTTGGTGGAAGGGTGGGGCCGGCGCTCGAGCGTTCCTTTGGCGAGGATCCTGAGGACTTCAACAACGAGTTTCGCCGGTGGTTGAGAAAGAAATACCTGCCCGAATTGATCGAGACGGGTGAACCGGCCGATTTTGGTAGACCCTTCCGCAAAGCGCCGGGCCCCAGGAGCATGCAGGCCTCGCCTGCCGCCTCGCCGTCAGGCGACCTCCTGGTGGCGTTCAGCACCGCATTCGAGATGTTTGGTACCGGCGGCTCGCCGCGGGTGGATGTGCTGCTCTACAACGCCAACGAGCGGAAAGTGATCCGTAACCTGACCAAGAACTTCGACAAGGAGTTTCAGTACTTCGTTGCCCAGGAGCTCACACTTGGGCGCAAACACGGCCGCGATATCGCCTTTTCTCCCGATGGCAACGAGGTAGCCTTCTTTGCGCGACGCAACGAGGGCCGAGTCCTTGTGCTGGTGGATGTTCTCAAGGGGGGCATCCACGAGGTCTTGGATATGGACGTTCAACAGCAGTCGGCGCCCGCGTGGAGCGCCGACGGCAGCTCGATCGCTTTCGGCGGTCACCGCAACGGTCAATTCGACATCTTTACCGTCGACCTGAATACCGGCTCCATCACCCAGATCACCGACGATGAGGTCTTCGATGCGGCGCCGACCTACTCGCCGGATGGCCGCTCCATCGTCGCGACATCGGTCGTAGGAGGGTTCTCGAAGCTCTTCCGGATCGATCTCGACAAACCGGGCGAGCGGTTCCCGCTGACACACGGCGAGACCCACGACACCGACGCCGTGTATTCTTCGTCGGGCGACAAGATTTTCTACACATCGGACCGTAGCGGCGCCAATAACATCTACAGTCTGGACGTCCCAACAGGCGCCATTCTGCAGCACACCAACTCGGTCACCGGCTGTTTCCAACCGACCACGCTCGCGGGAGCAGGCGGCGAACGGCTGGTGTTCACCTGTTACTGGAAGGGCCGGTTCGATCTGTATTTGCAGGAGATCGACGATCCGATTACCGAGCCCGTCTTGATCGCGGACTCCGGGGACAGCGAGACCGACGTGGTGCGCACCGAGGATCTGCCGGCGTTTGAGCCGGCGATCGAAGTGGCGATCGACGATCGCAACCGGGACAAGTACAAGGGCGGCAAATTCTTTATCGAGAACATTGGCGGCGGGGTCGGAGTGTCGAACGACCGCACCGCGATCGCGCAAGTCGTTCTTTCGTTCACCAACTTCTTGGGCGACAAGCGGATCATCGGAGCCTTCCAGTCTGTGGAGAGCTTCCAGAATTTCGATGTTTTCTACACCAACCTGTCCAAGCGGTGGCAGTGGCAAGCGCATCTTTTCGACGACCGAGACTTCTTTAGGGGACGAGATGCGCGGACCGGCTTCGTTGTTCGCGGAGACACGGCCTTCTCGCAGACAGGTGCGATTGCTTCGATCATCTATCCGTGGAACGTCTCGCATCGAGCGGAGTTTGGTGCCGGGTACATCAGCCGCGAGATCGGGTTTCAGAACTTCATCGAGGTGCCGGCAGAGGAGCTTTCACTTCTAGAGTTCAGCAGTCTTTTCGCGGATGAACTGGAGTTCCTAACGTCGGGTCTGTCTCCCGCCCAGAGCGCCGCGCTGACCCTGAATCTCTACAACGAATTCATCTCAGCGGGTGGTCCTGTCCCCATTCCGGTCGTCACTCCACGGAAAGACGACTACCCAGTCATCCAGGCGGCCTTGGTCGGAGACACGGCGGTGGCGACCCAGTGGGGCCTGGTGAGCGGGAGGCGCTGGCGCGTCGGTGCGAGCTATGCGCCGGACACCAGCGAGAGCGGCACGTTGACCCAGAGTCTCACGCTCGATTTTCGCCAATATGTCCCCCTGACGCGCCGCTCGAACCTGGCGTTTCGCGGCGTTGGTTACTTGAGCGAGGGCAACTTCCCCAACCCGACCTATTTCGGCGGTTACGGCGATGTGCGGGGGGTCGACTTTCGCTCGCTAGTGGGCAATAAAGCCTTCTACACGAACTTCGAGGTGCGGTTTCCGCTGATCGATCAGCTTTCGACACCGGTTCTGCGCTTTGGTGGCATCCAGGGCGTCGTGTTTCTCGATATCGCGGGCGCCTGGTACGACGAGGTCGAGGATTTCGATTTCTACAACAGTGCCGAGGATCGGTTGGAAGACGCCATCGCCAGCTATGGTTGGGGTGTCAGCTTCCGGCTCTTTGGGCTGCCGTGGAATATCGACTTTGCGAATCGGACCAACTTCGCCCACTCAGGAAACAGCTTCTCGTCCGAGCTCTGGATCGGACCAAGGTTCTAGCGAGGGCCAACTGACAGCGACCCGGTCCACGTGCGGCTGGAAACGGCGCTCGCTTGTCGAGCTTGGATGAGCTCGCTCGCGCCTCGTTGTTTCGCCCGCGCGGACCGCTCGAAAACTGCCCCGAGCGGCGAATGCTCACGGGCTCACAGCGTTCCTGCCGGCACATTGACCGGGCCGCGAAGGGCTGGCTCTTCATGTAGGTCGGTCTTTGAGTCGCGGGGTGCCCTGCGGAGACTCCGACCCGGCCGCCCCGTATTCTCCCCGCTCGGTTGGCAGCGTCGTAAGGCGGAAGGTAGACTGCGCACGGCACGATGCAGATAGAAATCTTGGGCTGTTTCGGCGGCGAAAGCAAGAACTGCCGGATGACGTGTCTTCTCATCAATGAGACGATCGCGTTGGACGCCGGCTCCCTCTCTCAAGCC
>Ga0224508_10005278_pt1 | contig 10379 bp, 7 predicted proteins | sample SF_Jan12_sed_USG_4_FD_170157 | JGI IMG/M metagenome (GOLD analysis project Ga0224508, IMG submission 170157) | Sediment microbial communities from San Francisco Bay, California, United States - SF_Jan12_sed_USGS_21 | ecosystem: Environmental > Aquatic > Marine > Sediment | place: USA: California... | reverse complement strand
CGCTCAACGACTTGAGGAGCACGCGCGATCAACCCATGCTCTCCGAGGGCACGTTACTCTTGCTGAACACCGGACCTTTTGAGCGGCTCCGGAAGAGCAAGGCGCCGGAACCTGCGCAAGCTTACGGCACCGCGGTTCCCGCACTCGCCCAGCGGGTCCGTCCAAGATTTCAAGCGGCACTGCTCAGTTGGATACGCGGCGAGGCTGGCGAAGCCCATCTCGACGAGTTAATCCAAGTTTGCGATGCACTTGAATCCGAAGCGGAGTCGGAACCCGTTCGACAACTCTGGACCGTTACCGCTGGCGTCATCGTCGCACTCAAGAAAGGTGACTTTGAGCCTTCGGTTTCAATCAAGCGCCTGCTCGGTCAGGCTGACAGACAACTGAAACGCCTGATCGATTCCGGTGAACAGGCCTTCATTACCGCGCCACCGGTCGAGCTGATGAACTCGCTCCTTTATTACGTTGCGCGCGCGACCAGCGACGATGAGCGGCTGTCGAATCTCAGGCGAACCTTCGGCGTCGACACCGTTATTCCGGGCGCCGAAGAGATCGAGCAAGCCCGTGAAGATCTCGCCGGGCCGAGCGCCAAGCTCATGCGCACTGTCGCCGAGGCGATCAAGGAAGATCTGAGCGAAGTAAAAGACGTTCTTGATATTTTTGTCCGCACCGGCATGGACAACATGGCTGAACTCAAGCCGCAGCTCGACATGCTCAAGAAGATCGGCGACACACTGGGCGTGCTCGGTCTCGAGGCGGCAAGAGGGCAGATTCAGACGGAAGCCGAGCAATTAGCCGCCATCGTGGATGCCGACGCGGTAGCAGACGCGTCCGTACTGGAAGGAATTGCCGCATCACTGCTTGATGTCGAAGACATGCTGGATCGCGAGCTCGTCAGTTCGAATGCGGCAGACCGAGCAGATAAAGACGCGCAGGCCGATGACGATTCACTCGAATCGAAACAGTACCGGCATGTCACGCAGGCGGTAATGCGTGAGTGCATCATCAATCTCGCCAAGATCAAAGAAGTTGTCGTCAAAGTGCTCGACAATCCGGATTCACTTAAGGCACTCGATCAAGTCGGCCCGCAAATGCGCGGCATCGTTGCCGGGCTGTTGATGCTGAATAAGAACAAGGCTGTCAACATCATTGAACGCATCGGCCGGACGATTACTACCCGGCTCGCGCCGGGCAATGATTCACTGAAGCCGAACCTCGTCGAGCGGCTCGCTGACTCGATTGTCAGTATCGAGTACTACATGGAAACGGTTGCACTCGGCCGATCCGATCCGTTCTATATGCTCGACAACGCCAATCGTTGCCTCGATCTGCTCGACAAGTTTGCGGGCGGACCGGCCGACACTGCGTCTGCGGCAGAGGCGACGCCCGAAACAGAGCCCGAGCCCGATGCCACTGCAGCCGAAGAACACGCCAAGCCGCTGTCAGTGATGGCTCGTCAGGAGGATCGCTCTGAGCCCGAGCTCGTTGAGGTCTTTATTGAAGAAGCGAAAGAGGAAATCGAAAAGATTCGCGAGTTCCTCCCGCAATGGATGGATCAGCCGCAAGACAGCGAGGCATTAATTGCGGTGCGCCGCTCGTTCCATACGCTGAAAGGGAGTGGCCGAGTGATCGGCGCGGAGCTGCTCGGCGAATTCGCGTGGAGTATCGAGAATCTTCTGAATCGAATAATCAACCAGACGCTCGCGCCGACCACGGACATGGTCGATTTCATCAGCAATGCAGCAAGCGAACTGCCGAGCCTGGTCGAGCAACTCGAGATCGGCATTACGCCGGCTGCGAATATCGGCGCAATCATTGCGAAGGCTGAAGCCTTTGCCGAAGGCAGAACAGAGTCAGACGCGGTAGACAGTGACGCGTCAGCTATCGAGCGCGCCTCAATACTGGATGCCGGCGGCGACGGCGCGGCGATGGACCCGGTGCTCAAAAAGATCTTTATCAAAGAGGTCAGGGAGCACTCAAAAACGATTCGGGAGTTTGTCGGTGAAACGACCAACGCGAGCGCGCCGATCGCGATTACCGAAGCACTGCATCGCGCTTGCCATACATTGTTCGGCAGCGCTCGGATGGCGAACTTCGCTGCCGCGATTGATCTTGCCGGACCGGTCGAGCGAACAGTCAGTGCAGGCTTCGAATCCGACACAGGCCTGACGGCGAGTGGCGTGGCGACGCTTGGGCGCTTTGCCGATGAGTTCGAGCGCTTAAGCACGGCACTGGAAGCCGACCAGGCGCTTGTTGCCGACCCGGCGATTATCAACGCCGTGGCCGCGCTCGGGTTGGCGAAGTCCGCTGAAGACGCCGAGCCCGAACCGGCAACAGATCGTGCGGCGAATGGATCTGACGCACCGGCCGCCGACGCACAGCCCACAGCCGAGCCGGAAGAGTCTGTCGATTACGATCCCGAGATCGCGGCGATCTTTTGCGAAGAAGCTTCCGAGTTGCTCGATCACGCCGAGATTCAGCTGCAGGCGCTCAAGCGCTCCGCTCATTCGGAGCTGGCATTGGCCGAACTCAAACGGGTAATGCACACACTGAAAGGCGGCGCGAGGCTTGCCGGCATTACCACCATGGGCGATTTGAGCCACGCGCTTGAAACCATGCTGCCGAAACTCGCGCTCGCTTCGGCCGACACCGATGGTTTTGGCGTTGGCCTCGCGCAGCAGGCTCTCGACCGTTTGCACCAGATGCGCGATGCCGTGGATGCCGGTAAAGCCGCGACAGGTGCGAATGAACTCGTGGCCGAGTTGGAGCGGTTTGGCGAGTCGCCGGTTCTGAGTGACGAAACCGGCATTCAACCGGCGATGACAGCCGAGCTGGTTGACGCTGCACAGCCGCCAGACGAACGTGCCGCGGAACGCGTCGAGGCGGTCAGCGACGACACGATGAATCAGCTCGCCGCGCCGATCGAAGCGATCGTCGAGGGCGCGAACGCAAATCTGACCGAACCTGCGACTGCGGAGCCGGAGCCGGTCGAAGCGAAAGCGGCGGCGCCGGCGCCAGCCGAACCGAAAGTTGCGGCACCCGAGCCAGCCGAGCCAAAAGTGGCTGCACCGGAACCAGCCGAAACGAAAGTTGCACCGCCTGCGCCACCGGCGCCAGTCGAAGCTGCGGCTTCGCCGGCCAGCGCCGAACCTGCTCCCCCGCCGGGCGCACCACGCGTCGAACGGGTCGAGATGGCGCGCGTCGATGCCGAGCTGCTTGACGAATTGCTGAACGAGGCCGGGGAAGTCAGCATTTTTCAGTCGCGGCTCAATCAGCAGATCCATTCGATCGAGTTTCATCTCGGCGAACTCGGCCAGACCGTGACCCGGCTGCGCGAACAGCTCAGGAGTCTTGAGGCCGAGACAGAAGCACAGATATTGCATCGGCATCATGGCGATGCAACCGGCGACGAACAATTCGATCCGCTGGAGCTCGACCGGTATTCGACGATTCAACAGTTATCGCGCGCGCTTGCCGAAACTTCAAACGACGTTGCGAGCATCAATGAGCTGTTGAACGGATTGACGTCCGAGGCCGACACCCTGCTGACGCAGCAATCGCGTGTCACGACCGAGTTGCAGGACGGGCTGATGCGAACGCGCATGGTTCCGTTCGACCGTCATTCGTCGCGCCTGTCACGGATTGTTCGGCAGGCCGCCACCGAGAGCGGCAAGCCGGCTGAGCTTGCGATCGTCGGCGCCGCAAGCCAGCTTGACCGTCAGATTCTCGAGGCGATCCTGCCCGCGTTAGAGCATTTATTACGCAATGCCGTTGTGCACGGTATCGAATCGCCGGCGGCAAGGGCCGCTGCCGGGAAACCAGCGGACGGCACGGTGACATTATCCGTCCGGCGTGAGGGCTCAGAGGTACTGATCGAAGTCAACGACGATGGCGCCGGGCTCGACACCCAGGCCGTTCGGCGCAAGGCGCTCGAAAAGGGATTGATCAAGGACGGCGAATCGGTGGCCGACGACGATGTCGTCGAGCTGATTCTGCTGCCCGGCTTCAGCACGGCGGACGAGTTGACGCAGTCGGCAGGGCGCGGCGTCGGTTTGGATGTTGTCTATAACGAGGTCAAGCGCCTCGGCGGCTCGCTGCGAATTACCACCGAGACCGGCAAGGGAACGCATTTCCTGATCCGCTTGCCTTATACCTTGGCGATCACGCATGCGCTGATCGTCAATGTTGGCGACGAAGCCTTTGCGCTGCCGCTGCCGACGATCGAAGGCATCGCGCGAGTTCGTCGCGAAGAGCTTCTCGACATACTGACGCAGGATGATCCCAAACTCGCTTATGGCGACGGCAGCTATCGGGTTCAGCATCTGGGCAGTCTCGTTGGCGGGGCGCCTTCGTCTATGCCGGAGGATGAGGTTGCCGTGTCGCTGGTGCTGGTGCGCGCCGGTGAAAACTCGACAGCGCTTTTGACGGATACGCTCGAAGGCAGCCGCGAAATTATCGTCAAGACGCTCGGCCCGCATGTCGCAAGTGTCGATGGCGTCACCGGCGCCACGATTCTGGGCGATGGCCGCGTCGTCGTCATACTCGATGCCGCCACGCTTGTGCGTGCGCAGCCAGGCGATTCACGACCGGCAGCAACGGCCGCTGGCGACGAAGCAAATGCATTGACCGGTTTGGTTGTCGACGATTCGATCACGATGCGCCGCGTAACCCAGCGCCTGCTGGAGCGGCGCGGCGTGAGCGTGCACACGGCACGCGATGGTCTCGATGCGATCGAGGTTCTGCGCGAGCACGATGCGGACTTCATCGTGCTCGACATTGAGATGCCGCGCATGGATGGCTACCAATTCGCCACCCATGTGCGCAACGATCCGAAGCTCAAGGAAATGCCGATCATCATGGTGACTTCGCGGTCCGGCGAAAAGCATCGCGCCCGTGCGATCGAGATCGGTGTTAACGATTACCTCAGTAAGCCCTATCAAGAGGCGGAACTGATTGCCGCGATCGAATCGCTGGTCGGGAGATCGGTATGAGCGCGCCGAACGAGCTCTACAGCCTGCTGATACCGCTTCGCAACGAACGAATCCTGGTGCCGCGAATGTGTGTGGCAGAGGTCATCGCCTTTGCCGATACCGAAAAACGCGACGATCCCGATGCGCCGGACTGGCTGCTCGGTACCGTTGACTGGAGCGGCCGGCGCGTGCCGGTGATTTCGCTCGACGCCCCCGGCGGACAGGACGAGACGCCGAGCGGCAGGAAGGGCTCGCGTTCACGAATCGTCATCTTTCATGCCATTGGGGAGTCACTGAAGCCAGCCTACTTCGGCGTCTTGACGCAAGGCTTTCCGCAGCTGGTACGAGTTAATCGCGACGTATTGACGCTAGACGAAGAAACGCCGCCGCCATTCGGCCAGCCGATGTTGTGTCGGGTACGGATGATTCACGAGTTTCCGCTGATCCCCGATCTCGAACAGATCGAGCAGCGCCTGGCGGATCTCGCCGCAGCCGCTTAAGCCTTCGGCTGCCCCAGGTCCCCGATCAAGAGCTGCACTGAGGTCAGCGCGGCGATTGCGGCCGTGTCAGCTCTGAGCGTCCGTGGCCCCAGCGAATGCATTGCGAACTTCTCGGTTGCAAGCAGCTCCGTTTCGGATGGACTGAAACCGCCTTCCGGCCCGATTGCCAGGCTGGCGCCGGGTTGTGTGACGTCATTCGCTTCGAGCGGCCTGCCGGAACCGACGTCGAAAGCAATCCGCGTGAAGTCGGCCGGTAAGGCCGCGATTGCTGCATCGAGCGAATCGCAAATTGCCAGGCTCGGCGGGCGGTGCCTGCCGCACTGTTCGCAGGCGCTGGCCGCGATCCGGCGCCAGTGCCCCAGCCGGCGGTCTTTGCGATCGTCGTCGAGTCGAACGACGCTGAAGTCCGTTCGGGTGGCAAAGACCGAATCGGCACCGAGTTCGGTCGCCTTTTGTATGATCAGGTCCATCGCGTCGGATTTGACGAGTGCCTGCAGCAGAATGATAGGCGTCGTCGGCTCAGGCAGCGGATCGATGGAAGCCCCGAGCGCGATGACCGGCCTGCGCCGGCCAAGCGACTGGATCGTAGCGCTGCGTTCCTTCCCGCGCGCATTGAATACGACGATCGCGTCGCCTTCGCGGCAACGCAGCACGCGGCCGAGGTAGTGCGCCTGCTCGGTTTCGAGCGCGAGGCTCGACGAATCGAGCGCTGCGTCAACAAAGAGGCGCGACGGCGATTTTCTGGATCGAGTCATTGCGAAGAATCTGGACTGATCGATTACTCTAGCAGCTTGGACCAAGAAGTGATCATCGACCGAAAGACCGGATGGCTGAACGATGTCGCGTGCGTGCCATCGCCGAATTGCGATCAGCGACCCGTGGGGCTCGAGGCGTCGTTGATCGTCGTGCATGGCATCAGCCTGCCTCCGGGTGAATTCGGCGGCCCATGGATCGATCAACTGTTTACGAATTGTCTCGCTCCCGCCGATCACCAGTACTTCGCAGAGATTGAGCACTTACGCGTCTCCGCGCATGCATTGATCCGGCGCGATGGCGAGCTGTGCCAGTACGTGCCGTTTACGGCGCGCGCCTGGCACGCGGGTGAGTCGAGCTATTGTGGGCGCGAGGCCTGTAACGATTTTTCTATTGGTATCGAACTCGAAGGTACCGACGATCAGGCTTACACCGACGCTCAGTATGAAACGCTTACGGCCCTTGTCGCCGCACTGCGCCGCACCTATGCTTCATTGCGTGAAGCGGAAGTCGTCGGTCATGAGCATATTGCACCCGGCCGCAAGACCGACCCCGGTCCCGCATTCGACTGGGAGCGACTGAACAGTGCACTGGATAACGAGGAAGCCTGAACGATGATTCTTATCGCGTTAGCGCTCGGCCTCGTTCTCGAGCATCTCGCAACGGCGATCCTGCACCTGCGCGAGCTGCGTTGGTTCGATCGGTATTACGACGTTGCGATCCGTATCGTTTCCAGCTGGCCGAGTTGGGCGACCTATTTTGGTCTGATTCTGATTCTGGCGTTACCCGCGTTACCCGTTTATCTGGTCAGCTACTACCTGCAGAGTTCCGAGAACATCTGGGACTTCGATTATCTGGCGTTCGCCGTGCTGATCGTTTTTTTCTGTCTCGGTCCGCGCGATCTCGACAGCGAGGTCCATGAATACTGCGAGGCGCGCGACCGTGGTGACGATGAGGCGGCAGACCGGGTGCTGATCGAAATGTCAGAATCTGAGCGGCCACGCACCAGCGATATCGAGATCGTTGAGGACGCGATCTTTGTCCAGTCCATCAATCGCATATTCGGCGTCATTTTTTGGTTCGTCTTGCTGGGACCAGTCGGTGCGTGGATTTTTCGGGTCAGCGATCTATTGCGGCGCCGCATCGTGTTTCAGCATCTGCGCGCCGAAGAGGGTGATGAAACGATTCTTAACGCGATCGAGGCAATCTACGGCATTCTAAAATGGATTCCCGCGCGCCTGGCGATGCTCGGCTACGCATTGAGCGGAAGCTTTGACGATGCGATCAACGCGTGGCGGGCCGAGCTTTCGGCTGACGGCACCCCAATCGATGTGCGCAATGACCTGCTCGTTGCGCGCGTCGGCAAGGCCTCAATGGCGGGTTATCTGGACGAGCCGGCCAACTCCAGCGCGGCGGCGCGAAACTCAATGCGGATCGTTCACCGAACGGTGTTTATCTGGGTCATCGTCATTGCCCTGCTAACGCTATTCGGCTGGGCGCATTAGGTTCGGACCTTTTTCTGCCATAGCGTCTCGCTGCCCCCGTCGCGCCTGGCCAGGCAGCGGGCGGCAACGAAGAGCAGATCCGATAGCCGATTCAGGTAGCGCAAAAGTTCCGGGCCAACCGATTCGCGTTCCGCCAGTTCGAATGCTCTGCGTTCGGCACGACGGCAAACCGTTCTCGCGAGATGGCAGGCGGCAGCTGCGCGATCGCCACCTGGCAACACGAATTCTTTTAGGGGCGGCAGATCGTCGTTCAATTCGTCCAGCGCTTGTTCGAGCGCGGTGACGCTGGTCGAATCGACGCCGCTGTACTCAGGCATCGAGAGTTCCGCGCCAACCTCGAACAGGTCGTTCTGAATGTCGAGCAGAGTGGCGCGCAGTTTCTCGGGCACTGTTGGCTCCGCCAGCACAAGCGCGATTGCGCTGCTGGTCTCGTCGACCGTTCCGAACGCCTCAATGCGGATATCGTGCTTGGCCACGCGTTCGCCACCGGCCAGGCCGGTACTGCCGTCGTCGCCGGTGCGCGTATAGATCTTGCTGAGTCGATTGCCCAAATCGTCATCCTTTCGGTTTGATGATTACTTTCGACTATACAGAACGGACGGATTCAACGCGGCGGACGGGGAAATTACTGAGATAATGCCGACGTGAAACGAATCAACCCGATCTTTCTGCTTATTGCGCTGAATATACTGCTGATCCTGTTTCGAGACGTGCTGTTCTCCGATGAAACGTCAGCAGCGATTGCTGAGACCGTAGAAGCCTCCCTTATAAGCCTCGGCGTTTTTGGATATGTAGGGATCATCGCAGGATTTGTGCTTTGTGCATTTTTCTTTGTGCCGTTGCTTATTCCGTTGAACATTCTCGGCGGGGCGCTTTATGGGGCCTATGAGGGGACAATCGTGGCACTCGTCGGAGTCACACTCGGCACGATGGCTTCGACAGTATCGGCTCGCCATGTATTTACCGGGATGCACGCGTCGATTGACAAACGCGCCGGGCTCAAGCGGCTGCTCGCCCGTGCGGACAATTATCCCAACTTAACGATATTGCTGATGCGATTTGCCGTTGTGGTTCCCTATTTGTTTCAGAACATCGCGCTAGCGGCAACGAAAATCTCGATCACGCGGATTACGCTTGTGACTGCCGTCAGCGCGATTCCGGGCGCTGCAATTTTTAGCTTGCTGGGTGCGGGCCTGGTCCGCGCAAATCAGGTGGACGAAATGCTGCTATACCTAGCCGCGCCAATTGCGCTGATGCTCGTGGTGACTGGTGCGTTGGCTTACTTCAATGCGAGATCTGAAAGCGCTGTCATTGCTGATGAAGCCGGCGACGAATAGGCGCCGGCCCGGAACAGACCGAATGGGTCATGGAGTGTGCTTCCGGTCTCCTTTTAAGACGCCACCCAACGGGCTCAATACAGCGGATCCACCGCGGTTCAGCACGTGCGTGTAGATCTGCGTAGTGCGTATATCCTTATGCCCGAGCTGTTCCTGAACGGTGCGAATATCCATGCCGCGTTCGAGCAGGTGCGTGGCAAAGGAGTGGCGCAAAGTGTGACAACTTGCGGGCTTCTCGATGCCCGCTTTGCGAATGGCTTGTTTGACCGATTTTTGCACTGCGCCTTCACCGATATGGTGGCGACGTTCGACCCCGCTGCGCGGATCTATGCTTCGCCGGCGCGCTGGAAAGACGTATTGCCATGTCCATTGCCGGCCGGCTGACGGATACTTCCTGGCCAATGCATTCGGTAGATAAACGTCGCCGCAACCGTCGGCAAGATCCTTGTCGTGAAAGAGTCTTACGGACTGAAGATGGCGTTTTAACGGTACGATGAGTTCGTCGGGAAGCGTTACGACACGGTCCTTTCCACCCTTGCCCCGCCGGACGATAATTGCGCGATGATCGAAATCGAGGTCCTTGACTCGTAGCCTCACGGTTTCCATGAGCCGAAGGCCGGAACCGTACATCAGACAGCCGGGGAGCCAAAATTCATTGTCCAGTTTTTGAAGAATCAAGGCGACTTCGTCCTGCGTTAACACTACCGGGAGCCGATGCGGACTCCGCGCGCGCACCATCCCGTGAATTTTGCCAAGCGGCCGCTCCAGCACGAATCTATAGAGAAAGTTCAGCGCGTTCAGCGCCTGATTCTGTGTGCTCGACGCAACATCCCGCTTGACTGCGAGATAGGTTAGAAACTCCACAACTTCGCGTTCACCCATCTCACGTGGATGCCGCAGATTGTGAAAGCGTATGTAGCGGACAGTCCATTGAACGTAACTTTCCTCTGTTCTAACGCTGTAATGACGTAAGCGAATAGTCTCTCGAACCGTTTCGAGGAATGGTGATCGCCTTGATGTCGCGGGGCTCATGTTGAGTTAGCACGAGAGTCGATCTTGGGGACTCTAGGATCCTATTCCGGGCGAAGATTTGAACGTGTTAAAACACGTACGATTTACCTATTTCTCCGCTTGAGCACGCGTGATGCTGAGCCAAAAAGCGCGTAACACCTTGATTTAGTGCCAAGAGCTTGGCTCGCGGATCCGGACGGAGTAGGTTTGACCGGAGAGCAGGCACACGGAGTATCAGACTTATGTGGAAAATGTTCGTGTTAGAACACGTCACTCTTACGTCTACTCTTAGTTAGGTGGCTA
>Ga0224508_10005277_pt1 | contig 10380 bp, 11 predicted proteins | sample SF_Jan12_sed_USG_4_FD_170157 | JGI IMG/M metagenome (GOLD analysis project Ga0224508, IMG submission 170157) | Sediment microbial communities from San Francisco Bay, California, United States - SF_Jan12_sed_USGS_21 | ecosystem: Environmental > Aquatic > Marine > Sediment | place: USA... | reverse complement strand
GCGGCTGGCAGGAACGAAGCGGCCGACAGATCACCGACGTGGCCCGCGAGCTCGCCGACGCCGGCGTCGAGGCGCTGATCGTCACCGAGATCGAACGTGACGGCACGCTCGACGGCCCCGACATCTCCGGTCTCTCCGGCCTGCTGGCGGTCACCGGCATCGCCGTGATCGCGAGTGGTGGTGTCGGCTCGCTCCACGACATCGACGCGTTGCGCCGGATCGATGTCGACGGTTCGAGGCTCGCCGGCGTCATCGTCGGCCGAGCGATCTATGACGGCGCGTTCAGCGTCGGCGATGTGCAGGAGATGCTGCGATGACGGACCGGACCACCGATGCAACGGTGCGCGCCGCCCGGGTCATTCCCTGTCTCGATGTCGACGCGGGTCGGGTGGTGAAGGGTGTGAACTTCGTCGACCTGGTCGACGCCGGCGACCCCGTCGAGCTGGCGGAACGCTACGACGCCGCGGGTGCCGACGAGCTCGTGTTCCTCGACATCACCGCCTCGTCGGATGACCGTGACACCATCGTCGAGGTCGTCCGACGTACGGCCGAGGTGGTCTTCATCCCCTTCACGATCGGCGGTGGGATCCGATCGGTCGAGGACGCCCGCCGGCTCTTGCGGGCCGGCGCCGACAAGGTCTCCGTGAACACGGCCGCCGTCGAACGGCCCGAGCTCGTCGCCGAGATCGCAACCGAGTTCGGCAGCCAGTGCGCGGTGGTCGCCATCGATGCCAGGCGCGCGCCGGCCGGCGAGGCGGGCCCGCCCAGCGGATTCGAGGTCTTCGTCCACGGTGGGCGCACACCGACCGGGATCGACGCCGTCGCATGGGCGGCGGAGGTCGAGCGGCGCGGCGCAGGCGAGATCCTGCTCACGTCGATGGACCGCGACGGCACCCGTGACGGGTTCGATCTCGAGCTGACCCGGGCGGTGAGCGACGCGACGAACATCCCGGTGATCGCGAGCGGTGGTGTGGGCACCCTCGAACACCTCTCCGAGGGCGTCATCGACGGCCACGCCGACGCCGTGCTCGCCGCATCGATCTTCCACTTCGGCGAGGCGACCATCGGCGAGGCGAAGGCCGACATGGCCGAACACGGCATCACCGTGCGGCCGAACGAGGACTGACGCCTCCGCTACGCCAGCGCGAGCTGGCGGATCACAGCTGCGATCGACTCCCTCACCTCGGCCGTCGCACCGGCGAGGAAGTGATCGCAGTCGAGGAGCACCTGCACCGTGGTGTTCGGCCAGTCCGCGACAGCGGTCCGGGCATCTTCGGGGGACAGGAACTGATCGTGTTCGGGGACGATGAGATGTTTGGCACGCCGGTCGGTCGCTGTCGCCATCTCGGCCGGGGGGATGCTGCGAAGCGGCGCCGCCACGAGGATCCAGCCGTTGACGACGGCATCGTCGACCGTCGCCGCGAGGTCGGCGCCGAACGACCAGCCCACAACGGTCACGCCGATCCCGGGGACGAGCCCACTCAGGTGGCTGACCGCCGCGGCCACGTCGAGATGTTCGAGGCTGCCATCGGCATGCACCGAGCCCGACCGCTCGACCCCCCGGAAGTTGAACCGCAGCACTGCGACGCCGATGCGGTCGAGACCTTCGGCGATCGCCACGAGAAGCGGTGCTCGCATCGACCCGCCGAACTGGGGATGCGGATGACAGATGACGGCCGCTCCCCATGCGTCGGGCGGGACCGCCAACAGCCCTTCGAGCGCGACGCCGTCAGCGGTCGTGAATGTGACGACGTCGTGGGCCATGCCGGCAGACGGTAGCGTCAGCAACGTGAGTCCCGCCGAAGCGTCGTTCGCCGACGACAAGCTGCCGATCAAGATGTTGAACGATCGCATCCTCGTTCGCCTGGGCGCGAGCGAGGGCGAGCGCCGATCCACCGGCGGGATCCTCATCCCGGCCACGGCGCAGGTGAGCAAGCGCCTCGTGTGGGCCGAGGTCGTGGCCGCGGGAGGAAATGTGCGCAACATGGAGATCGGCGACCGCGTGCTCTTCAATCCCGAGGACCGCTACGAGGTCGAGGTCCGGGGCGAGGAGTTCATCATCCTCCGTGAGCGCGATGTGCATGCCGTGGCCGCGGAACGGCTCGAAGAGTCGGGTACCGGCCTCTATCTCTGACGTGCACCCGTCACGCGACGACTTCCGGGCCCTCGCCTCGTCCTACACCGTCGTTCCGGTCGGCGCGAGCTGGTGGCCGACCTCACGACCCCTGTCGCGGCGTTCGCGCGGGTCGTCCGAGATCAGCCCGGATTCCTCCTCGAGTCGGTCGAACACGGCGAACGATGGAGTCGGTTCTCGTTCATCGGACGGAACCCGCTGGCCACGTTGACAGCTCGGGGCCGGGCCGTCGATCTCCAGGGAAGCATGCATCCCGACGTGCCGCTCGACCGGGGGATCCTCGCGGCGCTCGAGGCGATCCTCGACACGTATCGCTCCCCGAGCCTCGCCGACCTGCCGCCTCTGCACGGCGGCCTCATGGGGTACCTCGGCTACGACGTCGTTCGTGAGGTCGAGCATCTTCCCGACGTACCCCACGACGATCTCGGGCTCCCCGACGCGGTGCTGTCGATCATCGGTCAGCTCGCGGTGTTCGACCACTGGCGACAACGCGTCACCCTGATCCACAACGTGGTCGTGCCCACCGACGCCACGATCGACGAGCTCGACGCGCTCTACGACGCTGCCGGTTCCGCCCTCGACCAGCTTGCTCTCGACGGGGCCCGACCGCTCGGGGAGCCGTTCCTCGAGCCGCCAACCGGCGACGACCCGCTCCCCGACGTCACATCGAGTATGTCACGCGCCGACTACTGCGCGGCGGTAGAGGTGGCCAAGGAGCACATTCTCGCCGGCGACATCTTCCAGGTCGTCCTCGCCCAGCGGCTCGACTTCTACCTCGGGGCCGACCCCTACGACCTGTACCGGGTACTCCGACAGGTGAATCCGAGCCCGTACATGTACTTCCATCGCCACGACGACGTCACGCTGGTGGGCTCGTCGCCCGAACCGATGGTGCAGTTGCTCGGCGACCAGGTCATCTCCCGGCCGATTGCCGGGACGCGGCGGCGAGGCGCCACCGAGGCCGAAGATCGCCGCCTTGGCGCCGAGCTCGCAGAACATCCAAAGGAGGTCGCCGAGCACATCATGTTGGTCGACCTCGCCCGCAACGACGTCGGCCGTGTGGCCGACTTCGGGACGGTGACCGTCGACGAGCTGATGACCCTCGAGCGCTACAGCCACGTGATGCACCTCACCTCGGAGGTGTCGGGAGACCTCCGTGCGGGGCAGACCCCCATCGACGTGCTGCGGGCCACCCTGCCGGCCGGCACGGTGTCGGGCGCGCCCAAGGTGCGGGCGATGGAGATCATCGACTCGCTCGAGCCGGTGAAGCGCGGGCCCTACGCCGGGGTGGTGGGTTACCTCGACTTCTCCGGCAACATCGACACCGCAATCGCGATCCGTACGATGGTGATCAGCGGCGATCGCGCGTCGGTTCACGCCGGTGCCGGCATCGTCGCCGACAGCGTGCCCGAGGACGAACACGAGGAGTGCCACAACAAGGCCCGCGCGCTGCTGTCGGCGGTGGCCGCAGCCAGGCGCATGACCGAGGCGCGGGGCCGTGTGGACGCGATGGGAGATCGATCATGACCGCGACGCTTGTAGCTGCCCGACTCGAACGCGATGTCGTGATCGCGCGTGGCCCCGGTACGGCGGACTACCTCCAGGGCCAGCTCGCCCAAGATGTTGCTGCGCTCGGTGACGGCGACAGTGCCTGGAGCCTGCTGCTCGAACCCCAGGGCAAGATGGTCGCAGTGCTGCGGATCACGAGGGCGACCGTCGACGAGTATCTGCTCGACGTCGACACGGGCTGGGCCGACGCCGTCGTCGCTCGACTCGAGCGATTCAAGCTCCGGACCGCCTGTGACTTCACCGCGGTCCGGTGGCCGGCGATCTCCTATCGGGGTCCGGGTGCCGAGGCCGTCGAGGCCGACGCGCCGATCGTCGCGGCTGCGGCGTGGGCGGGTGTGGAGGGCGTCGACGTCGTCGGCCCCGATGTGGCCGGGCTCGAAGTGGTCGCCGGCGCGGAGCTGGTCACGGCCGGGCAGTTCGATCTGTTGCGGATCGGGGCCGGATGGCCGGCCATGGGCGCAGAGATCGACGCTTCGACCATTCCTGCCGCGTCCGGTGTCGTCGACATCGCGGCGAGCTTCACGAAGGGCTGCTACACCGGCCAGGAGCTGGTCGCGCGGATCGACAGCCGGGGCAACAACACGCCGACCCGGCTCGTCGGGCTCCGGGCGGCCCCCGGCACGCCGGTCGTCGCTGGTGCGCCTGTCACGGTGGGCGGTGAGCCGGCGGGCACCGTTACGTCGGTGGCCACGGACTCGGACGGCTCGGTGGCGGCGCTCGTCTACCTGCGTCGGGCCCACGAGGCTGCGGGCGTCGGAGAGGTCGGCGCCGAGCCCGGCCCGGCAACCGTCGAGCTGCTCGAGCTCCCGGTCAGGCCCTGAGCTCGCGGCCGGTAGGCCGATCGTCCATCGCGCCCGGACCCTCGGTCGTGGGCAGCAGGACCTGGAACTGCGTTCCACCCGTCTCGGGGGTCGTCACCGTGACGGTGCCGCCCATCGCCTCGGTCAGCTCGCGCACGATCGCGAGTCCGAGCCCCGACCCGGTCTCCTTGCGCTGGGGTCTGCGCCGGGCGACGTAGAGGCGCTCGAAGACATGGGGGAGGTCATCGGGTGCGATACCCGGACCGTCGTCGGCGACGACCACCCACGACCAGCCCGGGTGGCAGCCGGTGGCGACGGTGACTCGTAGCCCCGCGTACCGGAGCGCGTTCTCGACCAGGTTGGCGACGACCTGTGCCACCCGATCGGGATCGGCGAAGGTGGGGGCGGCCGATTCGGCCGTGACGTGGTCGAGCTCGATGTCGGCCGACTCGGCCCGATGACCGAATCCGGCGACCACGTCGCCGGTGACGTCGGACAGCTCGAAGGTGCGGGGATGCAGTGAGAACTGCCGGGCGTCGAGCTTGGCCAGGTCGAGGAGGTCGCCGACGAGGCGTTCGAGACGCTGCGACTCGCTCTTGATCACGGCGGCTGCCCTGACATGATCGGGTGCGGTGCCGTCGGCGATCGCATCCGCATATCCACGGATGGACGTGAGGGGTGTCCGGAGATCGTGTGAGACCGACAGGAGGAACTGCTGCTCGAGTCCCTGTGACCGTTCGAGCGAACCGGCCAGCTCGTTCACCGAGCCGGCGAGGTCGTCGAGCTCGGCGTTGTTGCCGGGTGGCTCGACCCGAGCCGCGAAGTCGCCGCCCGCGATCTGGCGAGTCGCGTCGGCGGCGGCGCGCACCGGTCGGGCCAGGCGGCCGGCGAGAAGGTACGCAACGACGAGTGCGGCCCCGAGCGACGCCAGGGCAGAAAGGAAGAACCAACGGAACGCGGGGCTGAAGAGCTCGCCGGCGTCGCGGGTGACGACGACGAAGACGCCGGTGGCGGCGACGGCATCGGTCGGGCCACCGATGCGGGCGACCGCGTAGACGACGTCGCCGCTGCGACCGCTGAGCGAGCCGTCGCTGAGCTCGATCGGCTCGATCTCGTCGAGTGGCAGACCGGCCGGCACCTCGGTGATCGCATCGCCGTCGCGCACGACCAGGAGCCGGGCGTCGTCCTCGGCGAGCTGGGTCTGGAGGCGGGCCAGTCGGGCTCGAACCAGGGTGTTGTCGAAGTCGACGGCCGGCACGGCCGAGAATGCCGTGGCCAGTGCACCTGCCTGCGACTCGAGGTCGGACTGCGCGGAACGGAGGGCCTCGGCTCTGGTCAACAGCAGTGTCCCGATGCCGGCGAGCAGCAATGTGAGCAGCGTGGTCGCGATGATCGACCTGCCGATGCGGCGTCTCACCGGGGCCTCCGGGGAACATCGTCAATCGAGGCGATAGCCCACCCCCCAGACGGTGGTGAGCGGCAGCGCGTCGCCGAGCTTCTTGCGGAGCTGCCTGACGTGTACGTCGACAGTGCGCTCGTCGCCGACCCAGTCGTGGCCCCAGACACCGTCGAGCAGCTGCTGGCGGCTCAGCGCCAGTCCACAGTTCGCCGCGAAGTGGCGCAGCAGGTCGAACTCGCGGGCGGCGAGGGCAACCGGCTCGCCGTCGACCCGGACCTCTCGACGGCCGGTGTCGACCTCGACATCGCCGGCGGCCAGGATCGCCCTGGTCTCGGTGGGTCCGTGCGCCCGGCGCAGGATCGCACGAACCCTGGCGACGAGCTCGCGGGGCGAGAACGGCTTCGTGACGTAGTCGTCGGCGCCGAGCTCGAGCCCGAGAACCCGATCGATCTCGGTGTCGCGGGCGGTGAGCATGAGGATCGGGATGTCGGACTCGGCCCGGAGTCGCCTGCAGATGTCGAGGCCGTCGAGGTCACCCGGCAGCCCGACATCGAGCACGACGAGATCCGGGTTGTGGTCGCGGATCCGGTCGAGGCCGGTTCGGCCGTCGGCGGCCTGGTACACGCGGTAGCCGTCCTTGCGCAGATACATGTCGACGAGGTCAGCGATGTTCGGGTCGTCCTCGACCACCACCACGACTGCACCATCGGCCATGGCACCAATGATGCTCGCGGAAGTGTGAGGATCCTGTGATGGCAGGGTGCGGAGTCCATGATCGAACCGGGCTGAACAGCTCGTGCGGGCTGTGGTGGTCACGAGCGCCCGAGCGGATCCGAGTCCTAAGCTCGATGTCGTGGCCGATGATCGCTCCCACTACGCCACACTCGGCTGTGAACCCTCGGCATCGCCGGTCGAGCTGCGCCGCGCCTACCTGCGCCAGGCGCGGCTCCATCATCCTGATTTCTTCTTGGGCTCGTCGGCTCGACGTCGTGGGGACGCCGAGCTGCGGATGCGGGAGATCAACGAGGCCTGGACGGTGCTCGGCGACCCATCGAGCCGCGCTGCCTACGACGCCGGCGAGGCGAACGGCGCTCGCCATCGTGTGTTCCACGATGAGTGGGTCCCCTACGATCCGACCGATGGTCCCGACCCTCGGGATCTGCTCGACGACACGCCGATGCACGGGTCTCGGGGCCTGCCGGACTGGCTCACGATGTTGCCGGTTGTCCTGCTGGTGTGCTGTGTGTTGTTGTTGGGTGCAGGTGTCTTGTTGAAGCTCGGTGCAGTGCTGGCCGCTGCGGCCGTGACAGGCGGTCTCGCCGTCGTGAGCTTCTTCGTCGTGCCCCTGGTGGCCCTGTCGCGGAGCCAACGAGACCCGGGCATGGCCTCGCCCCGACGCCGGTAGCGTCCCATCGTGGCCGTGACCTATCTCGACCGGATCCTCGCCCATCACCGCGATCGGGTCGCGGGCGACCGGCGCGACCTTGCTGCGCTTGCTGCTCTCGCCGCCGACACCGCGCCGACGCGGGGCTTCCGTTCCGCCCTGGCTGCGGCCGCGGGGCTCGGGGTCATCGCCGAGGTGAAGCGTCGCTCACCGTCGAGAGGTGACCTGAATCCGGGCCTCGATCCGGCCGTTCTCGCGGCCGACTATGAGCGAGGTGGTGCGACCTGTCTCTCGGTGCTCACCGACGCCGCCCACTTCGGTGGTTCGGCCGACGACCTCCGGCGAGCGCGGGCAGCCACCGGGCTTCCAGTCCTGCGGAAGGACTTCACCGTCGCGCCGGTCGACGTCTACGAGACTCGGATCATCGGAGCCGACGCCGTCTTGTTGATCGCAGCCGCGCTCGATGACGACGAGCTCGTCACCCTGCACGGACTGGCACGCGATCTGGGCCTCGATGTCCTCGTCGAGATCCACGACGAAGCCGAGCTCGAGCGGGCTGTCTCGATCGGCGCCGACCTCGTCGGCGTCAACCAACGTGACCTCGTCACCTTCGAGGTCGACCAGCAGCGAGCCGGCCGCCTCGCCCCGCTCATGCCGCCCGATGTCGTGCGGGTCGCCGAGAGTGGCGTGCGCGGGCCCGGCGACGGAGCATTGCTCGCTTCGGTGGGGTACCACGCCGTTCTCGTCGGCGAGGCGCTCGTGACCTCCGGCGACGCCGCGCAGGCCACGGCCGCGCTGCGCGCTTGCGCATGAGGCCGGACGTCTGGTGGTGACCTGATCCGGAAACTTCCCGGAACGGCGCGAGCGTCGGGTGGGTCGTCAAGTATCGTTCGGGCTCGTGTTCGTGAAGATCTGCGGGATCACCAGCGAAGAGGACGCCCTGCTCGCCGTGGCCATGGGCGCCGATGCAGTCGGGTTCGTCCTGGCGCCATCGAGCCGGCAGATCGCCGCGGTGCGGGCCGGCGACATCGCCAAGCGGTTGCCTCCCGAGGTGCTCACCGTCGGCGTCTTCCGCGACGAGGCACCCAAACGGGTCGTCGAGCTGGTGAACAAGGCCGGGCTCAAGGCCGCCCAGCTCCACGGCGGCGAGTCGATGGACGACGTGGCACACGTGCGCGAGCACGTGCCGGTCGTCATCAAGGCGTTCGCCGCCGGCAGCGGCGAACTGGCGCGCGCCGAAAGGTACAAGTGCGACGCCATCATGATCGACTCCGCGACACCGGGATCGGGCAAGGTCTTCGACTGGGCGCTGGCCGAGGACGCGCCGCAGTCGATTCGCCGCGTGATCCTGGCCGGCGGTCTGCACCCGGGCAACGTCGCCGAGGCCATCCACAAGGTCAAGCCGTGGGGAGTCGACGTGGCCAGCGGCGTCGAGCGCTCACCCGGACGAAAGGACGCAACGCTCGTCCGCCAGTTCATCTCGGCTGCGAAGGCCGCCGCGCCCCGTCGGCCGGTGATGCTGCCGACCGAGGACGTCGGCGACAACGTCCTTCCCTACGACTGGCAGGAGGACGGCTGAGATGGCCATGACCGACCCGACGTCCGATGGTCGCTTCGGGCGATTCGGCGGGCGGTTCGTCCCCGAGACGCTCGTCCCCGCGTGCCTCGAGCTCGAGCGGGCGTTTCGCGAGGCATGGGCCGACCCCAGCTTCCGCAACGAGCTCGACGCATTGCTCCGTGACTACGCCGGCCGGCCGTCCCCCTTGACCGACACGCCTCGGTTGTCAGAAGAGCTCGGAGTTCGACTCCTGCTCAAACGCGAGGATCTCAACCACACCGGCAGCCACAAGATCAACAACGTGCTCGGACAGGCGTTGCTCGCCCGGCGCATGGGCAAGACCCGTCTCGTTGCCGAGACCGGCGCCGGTCAGCACGGGGTCGCAACCGCAACCGCAGCTGCATTGTTCGGCATGGAGTGCGTCGTCTACATGGGCGAGGTCGACATCGGGCGCCAGGAGCTCAACGTGTTCCGGATGCGACTGCTCGGCACCGAGGTCGTCCCGGCGAGCAGCGGCAGCCGAACGTTGAAGGACGCGGTGAACGAAGCCATGCGGCACTGGGTCGCGACGGTCGAGGACACCCACTACCTGCTCGGTTCGGTCATGGGACCGCATCCGTATCCGTGGATGGTCCGCGAGTTCCAGCGCGTCCTGGGCGACGAGGCCCGTGACCAGTGCCGTGATCGCACGGGTGGTGACCCCGACGTGGTCGTGGCATGTGTCGGCGGTGGGTCGAACGCGGCCGGGATCTTCTCGGGATTCGCCGACACCGACGCCGAGCTGGTCGGGGTCGAACCCGCAGGTGGTGCGGCTATCGGCCACGGGGTCCCCGGGGTCGTGCACGGCTCGCATTCGTTCCTGATGCAGGACGAGTTCGGCCAGGTTCTCGAAGCCGAGTCCATCTCGGCCGGCCTCGACTATCCGGGCGTCGGGCCCGAACATGCCCATCTCGCCGAGAGCGGCCGTGCTCGCTACGAGGCCGTCACCGACCAGGAGGTCATCGAGGCGTTTCAGCTGATGAGCCGGACCGAGGGCATCATCCCCGCGCTCGAGCCGGCCCATGCCCTCGCATGGATCTCCCGGTCGCGGGCCGAGCTCGCCGGCAAGACGGTGGTGCTGAACCTCTCTGGGCGCGGTGACAAGGACGTCGCCCAGATGATGGACATTCTCAGGTGACGACCGGGCAGCTCGAGACTGCGTTGCGGACCACCCGTGGCGCCGGTCGGAAGAGTCTGGTGCCCTACATCACCGGCGGGCTCGGCGACGACTGGGTCGACGCTGTGCGGGCGGCGGTCGATGCCGGCGCCGACGCAGTCGAGATCGGCGTTCCGTTTTCCGACCCGGTCATGGACGGCCCCACGATCCAGCGAGCCAGCGACATGGCACTCGCCGCGGGGGCAACTCCTGTGACCATTCTCGACGAGCTCCGACGGGTCGACGTCGGTGTCCCGTTGGCCGTGATGACGTACTACAACCTCGCTCACCACATGGGCCTCGAACGGTTCGCGTCCGAGCTGTTCGACGCAGGTGTGTGC
>Ga0224508_10005276_pt1 | contig 10381 bp, 6 predicted proteins | sample SF_Jan12_sed_USG_4_FD_170157 | JGI IMG/M metagenome (GOLD analysis project Ga0224508, IMG submission 170157) | Sediment microbial communities from San Francisco Bay, California, United States - SF_Jan12_sed_USGS_21 | ecosystem: Environmental > Aquatic > Marine > Sediment | place: USA: California... | reverse complement strand
GTTGATGCTGTTCGCAGAGCTCAAACGATACCTCGTACTCAGCACCTGGTCCTGGAAGGCGGCCTTGACCAGTGCCTGGCACGCATCGAATGGGCCATTCACGCAGAACGCCCGAACGTTTCCGGTCCAGCAGGTCAGCTGCTTCTCCTGCCGCGGTGAGACCTGACCCTTGGGATAGAAGACCATCACATTGACGTTCGGTTGCCCATGAAAAGCAGCCGCTACCGCGCCGCCGGTATCCCCCGACGTCGCCACGAGTATAGTCAAAGGCTTCTCGGCATTTCGGTTGAGCCGGCTGAGACAAGCGGCCAAAAAACGCGCGCCGAAGTCCTTGAACGCAGCTGTAGGACCGTGGAAAAGCTCCAGGACATACAGGCCCTGGTGCCCGCGCACCTCCCGCATGGGCGCCGGAAAGTCGAAAGTCTCCCGGCAGATATCGGGCAGCTGCGCAACCAATTCGGATTCCTCGAAAAACGGATCAAGGAATCTCGCGCCAACCTGGGCCAGAGACTCCAGGCCATCGAAGTCGGCCGGTTTGAAACTCGGCATGCGCTCCGGCACGAACAGCCCGCCGTCCGGCGCGATGCCCGCCTGAATCGCGACGTCTATCGATACCACGTGCTGCCGGTCGCGGGTGCTCGAGAACTTCATGACGGGTCAACCAGACGCGCGCCCTCGGCAGCGGCGGGAGAGATCCAATAGCGGGCCGCAACATCTTCGCCGGCAAATGCGGCCACCATGTCCTCGGCAACCCGCTGGACGTCGTCCTTCTTACACCATGCGAATACGCTTGGACCGCTCCCCGAAATCGAGCAGCCCAGCGCACCGCCAGCCAGCGCCGCTTTCTTGACCAGTGGGAATCCTGGAATGAGCCGCGCTCTCTGAGGCTCGATCAGCACGTCGCTCAGGCTGTTCCTGATGAGGTCGAGATCGCCGGAAAAACAGCCGGCGATAAAACCAGCCAGATTGTAAGACTGCTCGACCGTAGTGACGAGCGGCACCTGGTCTTTCAGCACGCTCCTGGCGTTCTTGGTTTCGATATAAAGCTCTGGATAGACGACGACGCAGGAGACGCCGGCGGGCGGCGGTATGCGCGTGACCCGGGATGGCAGGCTGGGCTTCGAAAGCACGATCCCACCGTAGAGGCTCGGCGCGACGTTGTCGACATGCATCGACCCCGTGGCCTCGGCCTCGCCGGCGAGCGCAAACGCAAACAGGCGCGCCGGCTCCAGAGGCTCATCGAGCAGGGCGTTCGCCGCCACGACCGCGGCAACAGCGGATGCGGCGGAGCCACCCATCCCGGCACCTATGGGAATGCCCTTCTCGATGGAGACCTCCATCCCGAACGGCAATCCGAGCTCCCGCTGCATCCCGAGCAGCCCGACCGTCGCCGTGTTACGTTCTGGCTCCGTGGGGAGCTCGGTGGGGCTGCCTGTAATGCTTGCGATGCGAATCTGCGGAGTATCAGTCGCACGAATGCGAACCGTGTCGCCGACCGCGGAGATGGCCTGCCCGAGGATATCGAAACCCACACCCAGATTCCCTACCGAAGCCGGGGCGAAGGCAGCAGCCTCTTGAAGGACGGGCCCCGTCATCTGGTAGCGCCCAGATAAGAGGTCAGGCGAAGCAAATCCGCGAAGACACCGGCTGCTGTCACGTCGGGTCCGGCGCCAGGACCTTGAATGATCAGCGGATTGCCCGAGTAACGGCGCGTCTTGTATTGGAGAATGTTATCGGTGAGATTGATGATGGCGAAAGGATGGTCGGCGTCGAACTGCTCGAGTCGCACCGACGCAGCGCCGTGTGCGCTCAAGCGCCCAACATAGCGCAAGACCTTTCCGTTCGCCTGCGCCTCCTCCAGGAGACGATTCATGCGCTCGTCGAAACGCGGCAGGCCGTCCAGATACTCCTGAACGGAGCAGTTCGCGAGTTCCTCGGGCACCAGGCTTTCCACACTAACGTCGGACAGCTCCAGCTCCAGACCCATCTCCCGGCCCAGGATGATGACTTTACGCGCGACATCCATGCCGGAAAGATCCTCTCTGGGGTCCGGCTCGGTGAATCCGTTCGCTTTTGCGTCCAGCACGATCTCGGAGAAGGGCCGCCGGCCGTCGAACAGGTTAAACAGATATGCGAGCGTGCCTGAGAAGATACCTTCTATGCTGAAGATCTCGTCGCCCGTCTCCTTCAGATCCCTCACAGTCTGGATAACCGGCAGGCCCGCGCCGACATTGGTTTCGTACAGATAGTGGCTGCCGGCCTTCCTGCGACGCGCACGCAAACTCGAGTAGTCGTCCCAGGACCCGGAGTTCGCCTTCTTGTTTGGAGTCACGACATGAATCCCACTCCCCAGCCACTCACCATGATGCAGGGCCACCTCGTCACTAGCCGTGCACTCCACGATGACAGCGTGAGGGAGGTGATCGGCATGAATATGGTCAACGAACGCGTCCAGGTCCGCTGCAACGGCTTCCTGCTCGAAGTGCTCGCGCCAATGCTGCAACTCGATACGGCGCGGCGCTAGAAGCATGCGCGTGGACGACATGATCCCCCTTATCCGCAGATCCAGGTTCGCCTCCTCGCTGAGGCGGCCCACCTCCCCCGCCAGCTGATCCAGGAACACGCTGCCTATACTCCCCGGCCCGATCAGTCCGATGGAAATCGTCTGCGGCGAGAGATAGAAGCCCGCATGGACGGCCCGCAACGCCCGACTGGCATCCTCACTGCCGATCACGGCGGAGATGTTCCGCTCCGAGGACCCCTGGGCGATAGCCTTCACGTTGACCCCCGCCTTCCCCAGGGTACCGAAGAACTTCGCCGCAATCCCTGGCATGCCCGTCATACCTTCTCCCACTACCGCCAGAATGCTGTTGTGGGGCGTCACCTCCAACTTCTGGATCTGACCCTCCCGGATCTCTCTGTCGAAAGCTTCGCGCACCACTGTCTGCACCTTCACACTGTCGCTCTCGGGCACGGCAAAACATATCGAGTGCTCCGAGCTCCCCTGGGAGATGAGCACTACGGACACGCGCGCTTCTCTAAGCGCGCCAAACAAGCGATTCGCGGTGCCGGGCACGCCAATCATCCCCGCTCCCTCCAGGTTGACGAGCGAAATCTGATCTATGCTCGTAATCCCCTTGACCTGACGGTTGTTGCTCCCTGCCGGTCCGATACGGGTGCCCGGCTCCTCCGGGGCAAAGGTATTGCGGATAAGAATAGGAATCGAGTGCTCGACCGCCGGCGCCATCGTCTGGGGATGCAGAACCTTGGCACCGAAGTAGGCCAGCTCCATCGCCTCGCTGTAGCTCAGCGAGCGGATGATGGCGGCATCTGGGACCAGCCGGGGATCGGCGCTCATTACGCCGTCTACGTCGGTCCAAATAGTAATCTCGCTCGATCTCAGCAGGGCCCCGAACACCGACGCAGAAAAATCACTGCCGTTACGTCCCAGGGTGGTCTGCAAGCCTTCGCTGTCCGATGCGATGTAACCCGTGATTACAAGAATCCCGCTTCGGTCCGGAGTGAGCGCATCGGCGAACCGGGCAGCAGACTCTTCCCAATTTACTAGAGGGCCCAACTCACCCTGGTCGACAACAAGCACTTTGCGCGCATCCAGCCAAGTGGCATTCCCGTCTTCGTTGCTGTTCAGGAATTCGCTGAGCAGGCGTGCCGACCAGAGTTCTCCATAGCCAGCCACGACATCTTTCGTCCGCTGTGCCGCAGAACGCAGCAGTCGGGTCGAATGCAGGATATCTGAAATGTCGCTGCAGTCCTTCGTCACCGCCTCGCGATAGCGCTCAAGGCGATCGGATTCCAGAAGATCGTCGGCCACTGAAAGCTGTCGTTCACGCACCTGTGTAAGCCCGTCACTCGTAGCGGGATCCTGCTCGACGGCACCGCGAACCAGATCCAACAGGCTGTCCGTCAGCCCCCCGATCGCGGAGACAACGACAGCCTGGGGCGCTGTCCCGGTATGGGACAAAATTCCTGCCACCCGCCGGAAACATTTCGCGTCCGCGAGGCTGGTACCACCAAATTTGTGAACAATCCAGGCGTGTTCAGGCATGCGCTTAGGCCGATCTCGAAGACATTACCAATCAATTACTTAGACTGGTTATGTTACCCCACTAATAGGAACAAATCTCCCACACCTGATAGAGATGCTACGCGCACTCGCACGCAGCTGCGGTGCTGTCGAAGAACAACAACTCAAGAGGTTCCGGCATCAGTCTGCCGGATGATTACGAAGCCCCGGGTGCTTTCACTCACCCAGGAGCGGAAGCGACATCAAAAACGTCTGGGACGTCTTTCAGTTTTTTGCCGAGCCTCGTTTATTCTCAGGCTGCGGCCACCGAAATCTTGACCGTTCAAAGCAGCGATCGCTGTCGCCGCATCACCCCCATCCATCTCGACAAAACCAAACCCTCTGGGCCGGCCCGTGTCTCTATCAGTAATCAACTTAACCGACTCCACGTTACCGTGTGCCGAAAACAGCTCACGCACATCCTCTTCTGTGGATGTAAAAGGCAGATTGCCCACATAAATCGTCGTCATTTTTGCTCCAAAGCTCTTCAACTGGCCATGGGTCATCGACCACCGACGATGGCCCACGGGCCCCCCCGACCATCCGCACTGTGCATGTCCGGTCTGGCCAGAAATCGGATGTTTACACTCATGTAGATGAAACGCAAGCGGATTTATGTGCATTTGTCGCGGAACAGCCTCCATTGCTTGGATTCTGGGTTTGAGTTCCGCAACACGCCGCCTCACAGCAGCATCAAAGTAAACTGAGCATTACATTTCCACAGCACGTGGCTCCACGAAGAAGTCGGGCGCGAGTTGCGCGGCGGAGTCTACAGCGTAAAGCGAAAGATCGGTGACGCCGGCATCTTCCAGGATCTCGTCATCAACACAGAAGTTGCCGCTAAACCCCCTGGCAGGCCTGGTCAGGATCTCGTGAGCGGCATCGGCCATGATCTCGGGCCTGCGTGATCTGCGCATCAACTCCTCCCCACCCAGGAGGTTCTTGATCGCCGCCGTGGCAATCGTCGTCCTCGGCCACAGGGCGTTGAAGGCGATACCCTCCCCACGAAACTCCCCTGCCATGCCCAGCACGCAGAGGCTCATGCCGTATTTTGCCATCGTATAGGCGACGTGGGGCGCGAACCATTTCTCCTCGAAATTGAGCGGGGGAGAGATATTCAGGACGTGCGGATTCTCCGCCTTGCGGAGATGGGGGATACACGCCCTCGAGCACAGGTAGGTCCCCCGCGTGTTGATCTGGTGCATGAGGTCGAAGCGCTTCATGGTGGTCTCTTCGGTCCCGGTCAGCTGTATTGCGCTGGCATTGTTGATACACATGTCGATGCCGCCGAAAGTCTCCACCGTCTTCTCAACGGCTTCGCGCACCTGGTCCTCGAAACGTATGTCGCATACGAGGGGCAGCGCCGCCCCACCAGCCTCCGTCAGCTCCTCTGCCGCCGTGAAAACTGTACCCGGCAGCTTCGGGTGGGGCTTCGCCGTCTTTGCCACAACCGCCACATTCGCGCCATCCCTCGCCGCCCGCATGGCAATCGCCAAACCAATTCCCCGGCTCCCACCCGTCACGAAAAGGGTTTTACCCGCTAGTTTTTTCATCTCGTTTTCATCCGCCTTTGTGTGTCCAGGCACCGTACACCCTGGCGCTAGCGCCAACTTGGGGTGATCGGTCCACCCGCAAAATAACTGTTACACTATCGACACACAATGTTCAAAGCTTTGGCAAGGTAGTCGTGAGCGTCCCAAAAAAAACTAAGCCCGATACGGGGGCTGCTCGTCCGAGCCGGGAGGAGGCCGAGAGGGCCGTGGAAACGCTGTTGCAGTGGGCCGGGGAAGACCCCAGCCGCGAAGGCCTGCGCGACACTCCCGGCCGGGTCGTACGCGCCTACGAGGAGTGGTTCAAGGGCTACGCCCTGGACCCCATCGAGTATCTGCAGCGCACCTTTGAGGAGGTGGAGGGATATGAGGAATTGATCGTGCTGAGAGGCATCGATTTCGAGTCACACTGCGAGCATCACATGGCGCCCATCATCGGCAAGGCCCACGTCGGCTACCTTCCGATCAAGAAAGTCGTCGGCATCAGCAAACTCGCCCGGGTCGTAGAGGCCTTCGCACGCCGCTTTCAGGTACAGGAAAAGATGACGGCCCAGATCGCCAAATGCATTCAGGAAGTACTCTCGCCCAATGGCGTGGCGGTGGTCGTCGAGGCTGAGCATCAGTGCATGACTACCCGCGGTGTGCACAAACCGGGCGTTACCATGGTGACCAGCCAAATGCTCGGGACCTTCCGCAGCGATGCGAGAACCCGCATGGAGTTCCTGAGCATGATCAAACAGAACAGCACCTGGGACGGCTAGGAAGGGGACACCACAGTGCGGCAGTGAGCGGTCATTGCGAGCGTAGCGAAGCAATCCCCAGAAGTACGCGTATCGGTTGCGATATGGCCGCGACGCTGCGCTCCTCGCGATGAAGCCTCTGTCGTCTTTCTACATATTCCTGCGGTACTCGCCGCCAACCTGATACAGGGCTCCGGAAATCTGGCCGAGGGAGCTGCTTCTCACTGTCTCCATGAGCTCCTCGAAGACGTTCCCGCGCGCCCGCGCCACCTCCTGAAGCCTAACGAGCGCCGCCGGACTATCTTGGTCGTGATTGGCCTGGAACGCCGACACCGCCTCGATCTGAGCTTGCTTTTCCTTCTCGCTCGAGCGCATCAGCTCATGCTTCTGCACCACACCGCCCTGCCCTTGTTCCGACAGGAACGTGTTGACACCGACGATCGGCAGCTTGCCGTCGTGTTTTCTGCTCTCGTAGTGCAGACTCTCGTCCTGAATCTTGCCGCGCTGGTACATCGTGTCCATGGCGCCGAGCACGCCGCCTCGTTCCGAAATACGGTCGAATTCCAGGTAAACGCTCTCCTCCACGAGGTCCGTCAGCGCCTCGACGATGAAAGAACCCTGCCACGGGTTCTCGCAGAAATTCAGCCCCATCTCGCGGTTGATAATCAGCTGAATCGCCACGGCGCGGCGTACGGATTCCTCTGTGGGTGTCGTTAACGCCTCATCGTAGGCATTGGTGTGCAGGCTATTGCAGTTATCGAAGATGGCATAGAGTGCCTGCAGAGTCGTTCTAATGTCGTTGAACTGGATCTCCTGGGCGTGAAGACTCCTGCCCGAGGTCTGGATATGGTACTTCAGCATCTGGCTGCGGCGATTCGCCCCATAGCGCTCCCGCATCGCCCGGGCCCAGATGCGGCGTGCGACGCGGCCGATGACCGTGTACTCCGGATCCATGCCGTTGCTGAAGAAGAAACTCAAGCTTGGCGCCAGCTCGTCGATATGCATGCCGCGCGCCAGATAGTACTCGACGATGGTAAACCCGTTGGATAACGTGAAAGCGAGCTGGCTGATGGGGTTGGCACCCGCCTCGGCGATATGATAACCGCTGATCGAGACACTGTAGTAGTTGCGAACATTGTGATCGATGAAATACTGCTGCACATCCCCCATCATTTTCATTGCGAACTCGGTAGAGAAGATACAGGTATTCTGAGCCTGGTCCTCCTTCAAGATGTCTGCCTGCACCGTGCCTCGCACCGTAGACAGGGTCTCAGCTTTGATGCGCTCGTAGGTCTCGCGATCGACTACCCTGTCTCCCGAGACGCCCAACAGGCCGAGCCCCAGCGCATCATTTCCTTCAGGTAAATCGCCTCCATACGATGGACGATGCTTGTCCTCGAAGTACTCATCGATCGCCTTGCGCGCCTGCTCCCAACGCCCAGTCTCCCGCAGATGCTTCTCGACCTGCTGGTCAATCGCCGTATTCATGAAGAACGCCAGAATTATCGGGGCGGGCCCGTTGATCGTCATCGACACGGATGTCGTAGGCGCACACAGATCGAAGCCCGAGTACAACTTCTTCATATCGTCCACGGTGGCGATCGATACACCAGAGTTGCCTACCTTACCGTAGATATCCGGCCGCGGATGCGGGTCCTCGCCGTACAGGGTGACGGAGTCGAAAGCCGTCGACAGACGGGCCGCGGGCTGGCCGAGAGACAAATAGTGGAACCGCCGGTTCGTGCGCTCAGGCGGACCCTCGCCGGCAAACATTCGAGTGGGGTCCTCGTTTCCTCGCCGGTAGGGATAGACTCCGGCCGTGTACGGGTAGCTGCCGGGTAGGTTCTCCATCATCAGGAAACTCAGGATCTCTCCCCAGCCGCGATACTGAGGCGGGGCGATCTTGGGAATCGGCAGCTGACTCAAGCTTTGCCGATAGTTGCTGCCCGTGACTTCCTTGCCGCGAACCAGATAGCTGTACTCATCGTCGCTGACGCTGCGCTTCTTCGCGGGCCAGTCCTTGAGCAATCCGACCGCTTCGGGACCAAGCTCTTTGACTGCCTCCTGATATCTGTGCCGTATACTCAGCAGAGTGGCGTCCGCGCCGTCGAGCAGGTCGGTGGACGCGTACTGCTCGAGGGCATCCGGCAGCGTGGGGTCGTCCAGCTCCTTGAGCGTCGCGAAGAAGTGCTGCGCACGGTCGGCGATCTCGGCAAGGCGCCGGATTTCGCTGTTGAGGCTCCGCCCCTGCTCGGATATCTCTGCCAGATAGCGAACGCGGTGGCCCGGAATCAGCGCAGTGGCACGCGGCTCCTTGAGACTGAGGTCGATCTCAGGCGTCCACTCTTTCCCATCGAGCGACAGTCTGTTCGATATCCGCCGGCAGAGATTATAGAACATCCAGGTGACGCCCGGATCATTGAACTGGCTCGCAATCGTCGGGAACACTGGAATCTCGGCATCCGCTTTGTCAAACGCCAGATGATTGCGCTTCCATTGTTTGCGTACATCCCGCAGGGCGTCTTCGGCGCCGCGCTTATCGAACTTGTTGAGCACGACAAGATCGGCGAAGTCCAGCATGTCGATTTTCTCCAGCTGGCTCGCGGCCCCGTAGTCGCTCGTCATCACGTAGACCGGCAGATCGACGAGGTCGACGATCTCACTGTCACTCTGGCCGATGCCCGCAGTCTCTACGATCACCAGATCGAAACCCAGCGACTTGAAGAACAGGATCGCATCGCCCAACATCTCGCTGGTGGCCAGATGCTGGCGCCGCGTGGCCATCGATCTCATGAACACCCGCTCCGACCGAAGCGAGTTCATGCGAATGCGGTCTCCCAGCAGCGCGCCTCCGGTTCGACGGCGCGTCGGATCCACTGCCAGCACGGCAATCCGCATCTTAGGGTAGCAGTGCAGAAATCTGTTCATCAGCTCATCCGTGACGCTGCTCTTGCCGGCACCGCCGGTACCGGTAATACCGACTACTGGCACCTTGCCGGCCTTCACACGCCATTCCTTGCGTAGCCCCTGCAGCCCGGCCGCCGAGAACTCGCCACGCTCAAGCGCCGAGACCATGGCAGCGATCTCGGCGTCATTCGCCGAACCTTTCCTTTCGGGCGAGGTGGGGCGCCTGCGCTGTGTCACGGTGCGAGTGATCAAATCCTCGATCATGGCAGTGAGCCCCATCTGCAAACCATCGTGCGGATGGTAGAGGCGCTCCACCCCATAATCGTGCAGCTCGCTGATCTCATCGAGCGTGATCGTGCCGCCGCCGCCACCAAATACTCGAATATGCCCCGCGTCACGCTCTTTGAGCATGTCCACCATATAGCGGAAGTACTCCATGTGCCCGCCCTGATAAGAACTCACGGCTATCCCATCAGCGTCTTCCTGGACGGCGGCCCGCACGACGTCCGCGACGCTGCGGTTGTGGCCCAGATGGATCACCTCTGCACCTTGCGCCTGGATCAGGCGTCTCATGATGTTGATGGCCGCATCGTGACCGTCGAAAAGCGACGCCGCGGTAACGAACCTCAACGGCGGACTGGCGGTCTGCTTCTCGACTGCGGGGACATCGCTGGCTGCTGTACTCATACAAAATATCCATGAAGGGTCGTTACTTAGGCTGCCGGATATTCTACCTAGAATCCGAATTCCGTACCGAATATATGGGCGCACGAGCCAGGGGCCAGGTGCACTGTTTCAAATACCGAATCTCAGTGAAGAATCGTTTGCAAGTGAATGATTTTCATAGTCGATTTCTTTGCTCGCACCGACCATATATAATCCGCGCCATCCTCGAAACGGGGAAGCATCCGACGAGCTAAATAGAATTGGTGAGCTGATCTGCAGCCCGCTGGTGGCCAGAGCGGCCGACGCAGTTCAGCGGCTGGTGTTCGATTCCCTGCAGGACAACGGTCCCGGCGACCCCGGCGACCCCGGCGCAACGTTCGCGGCCGCCATGAAGGACCTCAAAGACGAAATGCAGCGCGAGCTCCGGCGTCACT
>Ga0224508_10005275_pt1 | contig 10381 bp, 10 predicted proteins | sample SF_Jan12_sed_USG_4_FD_170157 | JGI IMG/M metagenome (GOLD analysis project Ga0224508, IMG submission 170157) | Sediment microbial communities from San Francisco Bay, California, United States - SF_Jan12_sed_USGS_21 | ecosystem: Environmental > Aquatic > Marine > Sediment | place: USA... | reverse complement strand
AAAACAACACCGTTGCCTCGGCCGACTCAACGTCGAGCTTGCCACCTGCGCTGAGCAGATTCTTGGCCACCTGCTCGGGTACATATCGGCCAAGGGTCTTACGGATGGTCTCGCGTTCCTGCAAGCCGGCGACCATGCCATTGATCGAACGGTTTGCTTCGTCGAATTCACGCACGAGGCTAGTCGGCAACGGGCGTGCATCGGCCAACCGCCCCTCGCTCACGGTGCGCGCAACGCTGGCGATGGCCTGCACGGGCTGACTCAAGCGCCGCCCCATGAGCACGGCGATAAGCACCGACAGTGCGAGCACGACCAGCCCAGAAGCGGCCGCAAAAAACAGGCGATCGACGACCGTGCTGTCATTGGCCTCCAAGTCGAAGTACACACCGATGGTCCAGGGGCGTGGGCCGTAAAGATCGATGTCACGGTATAAAAAAACATAGTCGCGCCCTTGTACGTCGACGGTCACCGCGGTGGTCCGTGCAAGATCAGGTTGCATGAACAGGCTGTCACTGTCGGGAGACCAGATGCGTGGCAGTACCTCGTCATCAAGTTCGTCAAGTCGCCTTAGCGATTCGTCCGCCGTGGTCGCCGGAATATCATCAACCAACGTCGGGTGCGCGAGCACTTGCTCCTTGTCATATAGAACGAAGGGTACGAATCCGGTGCCGTTGGTGAGTTCGACCAGCGTGGCGGATAGATCCGAAATCGGTACGACCTGACCGAACATTCCTAGAAAGCGACCGTCACGGCGCAGCGCGACGTCATGTAGCAGAACATAGGCCTGGAGTGTGTAGGTCCAAAACGGCTCGCGCCACGCGGGCGCAGTGGCGGCCGCGCCAACTGCCAACCAATCCATGATCTCGGGTCGGTTCGACCAGTCCTCCTCGATAATCTCCGGCCCTTCTCTGCCCCAACGACGGCTGTGACCGTCCGGATGCACGATGGCGATCCCCGTGACCTGCGGCGTCGCCGAGAGCGCGCCAACAATGAAGGGGTCGAGGGACTGTGTGTCATTGAGCTCGATGACGCCGCTTTCCACCCGCTCGGCAATCCAGCTCGCTTGGGCCAGTACCGGTTCCAAGCGATCTGAAATTCGCTGCGCCACAGAATCGATGAAATCGTCGACCTGTTCTGCCAGCAGGCTGCGGGTGTTGTCGGTCGCACTCGAAAGACCCAAGTAAAGTGCGAGCGCGACCGTGCCCCCCACCAAGGTGCCGATACCGAGTACGGTCACTGTCGCTATCGAAACGCGATACGCCATAGGGCTGGATATTGTCACTAAACGGCGAACCGTGATACCAGTCGGGGAGAGTGGCATTTGCTTTTGTGCAATGCTCAAAAGAAGCCCCCACCTTTCCTGACAGGTTCTTCTGGTATGTCCCTAGACAAAACAGTGCGCCTCAGTCCATTCTGCCCGGACTGCTCGACCACACTTTCCTCGACAGCTCCCTCAACTCGTAGCCATGAGCTTGACTAAAAGCTGTGAAGCGCACACGCACAATATCCCCGTGGGGGTGGGTATCCCCTTCTGATTACGCCACTACAAGGGATTGAGTCTCGATCCAAGCGGATACCTTTTCGGGCGTTGTTATTTTTTGTTATCCCTGCGGCCTGGAACCTAACAGCAATGGATTATGAGACTCCTTCAGGCATCAATCTACAATACGCCACAACTAACAACCACAAACCAATCAGCACACTAGAACAGTCAACCTATTGGGAGTAGTTGTCGTGTTTGGTAGTTATTTGTCGTCTAGTGCACCAAAAGTGCACCACGATAGTGTGGTATCGAAGAGCCATCCGGGATGGTGGGCCGTGCAGGGATCGAACCTGCGACCACCTGATTAAAAGTCAGATGCTCTACCAACTGAGCTAACGGCCCGAGTGTGTTTCCGGTCTCCTCTTGTTGGAAGAGACAACCCGCAAAATTCCAGATGCTCTACTGACTGAGCTTGCAGACCAAGGGCGGGGGAGGCGCATTATCCCGACCGGCTGTGCGCGCTGTCAAATTCACTCCGGGGTTCGGCTGTATCGGCATCGCGGGTAGAAGATCTCGGTGATGTGCAGGCGTTGGTCGGTGTTAGCCTGCGTACCTACGACCGAAACGCAGGTGTGACTCATTGTGTCGAAGTCGACGGCGCCTGCTGCTCTATTTTTTGCAAACGAGTTTGGGCAGAAATCGCAACCCGACTATCCGGAAACTGATTGATCACATTGGTCAGAGTGGCACGCGCATCTTCCATGGCGCCCATCTCATACTGGACGTAGCCAATCTTAAGCAGCGCCTCAGGCACCCTCGGACTTTGGGTATAACGACTGATCACCGTGCGAAACCCCTGTAGCGCTGCGTTGAAATTGCGCGTGACGTAGTGTGCTTCGGCAATCCAATACTGGGCATCGTCGGCCAAGTCGCTGTTCGGGTGACGAGCCAATAAACCGTTAAAGGCAGAAATGGCGTCCTCATAACGACTCTGACGCAGGAGCTCGAATGCAGCCAGGTACGCTTCCTGGGCATCCCCCGACGCCGGCTGTGTCGTGGAAGGGGTAGCGGTTGAGGGAGAAGAAGTAGTGGGTGAGGTTGCCCCGATGGTAATCTCGTTCACACTGGGCTCGGTACCCGTTTGCGGTTGTGTAACAGTTGTTGTGGAAGCGTCCGAACCAACACTGGGCGTACTCGGCTGATAAGTCGGGGTGTTACTAGGCAATGTTGACAAAGACGGCGTCGTCGGCGTTGAAGGCGATAATCCACCCTGACGCTCCTGCGAACGTATACGTTGATCAAGTTCACGGTAGAGTTCGCGTTGTCGTTGCACCAAGCGTTCCACTTCCCGCCTCTGCAGCTCCGCTTCATTGCGGAGATCCTGCAGCTCTGTCTGGATCGCCTCCATTTGCACCAATGCCTTTAGCATCTCGGCGTCCGCCTTCGGCGCAGGGGGTTGTGGTGGCGGAGGTGAGCTTGCACACCCACCGACCACCAACAGTATCCCCAGTGTTAACCCTAACCGTATTCGCTGATTCGCCACGGAATTGTGAGATAGTTAATTGCCATAGAGGATCTCGACCCTCCGATTCAACTGAAATGATTCTTCATCTTGACCCAAGGCCACCGGCCGCTCTTCGCCATACGACACAGTCTGGATCCGATCGGCGGTAACGCCCAACGCTTGCATCAGTCGAGCGACCGCCTGGGCGCGCCGCTCACCCAGCGCGAGATTGTACTCGCGTGTGCCGCGCTCATCAGCGTGGCCTTCGAGTACTACGCTGAGACTGGGGTCAGTTACCAGATAAGCTGAATGCGCTTCGACAATAATGCGAGACTCATCATCGATCGCACTGCTGTCGTACTCAAAATAGACTCGACGTTGATTGAGCGGATCTCCGTCACCGGCCCCTAACAATCCTCCTGCTGCTCCGCTTTGGTCATCCATACCAGTGGCGCTGGCGCCTTCATCGATTACCATGGTTTCTTCTACTTCTACACCTTCTACGGCTTTGCGTTTGCCGCAGCCTACCACGGTCACGCCTAGCAACAACACCAACAGGACGATCAGCTTATTGCGCATCATTTTGACTCCTTATAGTTTACGGTTAAATGGAGACCAAGCCGGTTCCCGCACGTCTCCTTGCAGGAACTTCAACACCTGTTTTACCCGCCCGTCGGCGGACACCGCTGCCAACACCCCTTTACCACCCGCCTTGGTGGCATAGAGAATCATCTGCCCGTTTGGGGCGAACGAGGGAGACTCGTCGAGGCTCGAATCAGTTAGTATTCGAGTGGCCCCGCTGTTCATGTTATACACGCCGATGCGAAAGCCACTGCCTTGATTGGTCACCAAGGTCAAACGTTGGCCATCTGCGGCGTACGAAGCACGCGCGTTGTACGTACCTTCAAACGTTACGCGCTGCACCCCGGTGCCATCTGCGTTCATGCGATAGATCTGGGGCTTGCCACTACGGTCTGAGGTGAAAACGATTTGTCGCCCGTCCGGTGACCATGCAGGTTCGGTATCGATGCCAAGGTGCCTAGTCAAACGCTCGAGCTGGCGATTTGACACGTCTAATACATAGATCTCTGGGTTACCATCGCGGGATAGCGCCATGGCGAGGCGACGACCTTCCGGCGACCAAGCCGGGGCACTGTTAATACCTTGAAACTCTGCCACACGATTACGCGTACCGTCGGAGAGTCGCTGTATATAGACCATGGACCGACCATTCTCGAACGACACGTAGGCAAGATGGGTGCTGTCGGGTGACCACGCCGGTGACATGATTGATTCCTTAGATTGCAGGATGGTCTTGGGACCATACCCATCCGAATCCGCCACCCTTAATAAGTGTCGAGCACTTCCGTCTTCTTGTCTCGAAACCGTGACGTAAGCGATACGCGTGTCGAAAGCGCCTTTTTGGCCCGTGACCTTCTCATATATAAGATCGCTGATTTGGTGCGCAAGTTTGCGCAACTGTCTACCACTCACGGTATAGAAAAAGCCTGCGACTTGACTGCTCTTAAACACGTCAAACAGTTGAAACTGGACTTTGTATCGATCGCCTCCAACGTCTTGCACGCGTCCGACCACCAGCCATTCCGCCTGGATCAGACGCCAATCCTTGTAGTTGACTTCTGTATGGTCGTGGGGCTGGTTTAGAAAATCCTCTTGGGGAAGCGGTTCGAAGCGGCCGCTGCGTCCCAGATCGGCCTCAACAATGTCACTCACTGAATGAGGCGGTTCTACACCTGAAGTCTCAAACGGCACCACAGCAACGGGATAGCCTCGCTCCACACCCTGAGTGATGTCTATTTGTAAAGGCTCGTTTTGTGCGACCGCGCTGGTAGATCCGAGGCCAAACGTCAATATAAAGAATATTCTGATCAGTCGCTTCATTGTATTTATGAGATCAAGGGTGCATCCGGTTTAAATCTAAAAATGAATTGGCGAAAGAATCCGTAAAGTTCTTGATCCCGCGGGATGGGTAAGGGTGACGCCTTGAGCACTGCGGCTTCCACCGAGCGGTCAAATATAGGATCACCGCTGCTGCTGGTCACCTTAGCTTCCAGCACTTCTCCCGACGGGCTTACCGTAACCAGCACTTTGGCCTCCAAGTTCGATTCCGAATCCGGAGGGCGAATCCAGTTGCGGCTTACCGCTTGCTGGATCGCGGGTATAAGGGCGGCAAGCGCGCTTTGGGCCCTACCCCTTAGTCGTTCTTCTGCAAGCTTTTCTTGCAGTTCTTCCTCTTGCCGGCGTTTTTCCTCGGCCGCCTTGCGCGCGACCTCTTCAGCTTTGCGTTTTTCTTCCTGTTCCTTCTCGAGCTTGACCAGTCTTAACTCTTCCTCTTTCCTTTTCTTCTCCTCCTCTTCTTCACGTCTCTTTTGCTCGGCAAGCCGCTTTTTCTCTGCCTCGGCCTTTTGTTGGTCTTCTTTACGCTTCTTCTCTTCGGCCAAGACCTTGGCTTGCTCTTCTTTGCGCTTTTTCTCCGCTTCTAACACCTTTGCCTGTTCAGTCTTACGTTTTTTCTCCGCCTCGGCAATCTTCTGTTCTTCTTGTTTTCTCCTCTTTTCTAGCTCAGCGAGCTTCTCTTGCTCCTGCTCGCGCAGCTTCTTCGCCTCCTCGAGCTTTTGTCTCGCCTCAAGCGCTTGTTGCTTCTTACTCTCGTCTTCCGCCTTGAGCTCGGCAAGATGTTGTTCTACGTCGGATTCATCCACCACCATGGCTTGGATCGGAACGCTCTCTGGTGCCGACTGCGCTATCGCGCCTGAATCCCGGCTGAAATGCACCATCATCAACATCAACACGAGCCCATGGATCACCAAAGCAAGGAAAAGCGACTTGGCGGTGAGTCCAAATTTTCCGGCACGAGTGGCCATGACTAGTTACTGCCTTCCTCAGGGGACTCTGTAATCAGTCCGACATTAGGTACTCCGGCCTGTTGCAGCGCAACCATAGCACGCACCACCTCACCATAGGCAACGCTCTCATCGCCATACACCAGAAAGCGGGTCTCCGGTTGATGTCGAAGTACAGCTGCTGCTTTGACTTTCACAGCCTGGGGCGATGACACCTCCTCATCTTCATTAACGAAGTAGTCGCCATTTCGGTCTATTCTCAATATGAACGGTTCTGTCTCGTCTTGCTCTATAGGCGTGGCTTCAGCCGACGGCAGATCAATGTCGACGCCCTGTGTAAGCAACGGCGCCGTAATCATAAAGATGACCAGCAGCACTAACATGACGTCGATATAAGGCACGACATTGATCTCCGACATCCTTTTCTTGCGGTGCTTTCTGTAGTCAGCCATGGCAGTTATGCGGCGTGGGCCGCGGTAAAAGCTTGACGATTTACGATACTCAAAAATTCCTCCATGAAAATCTCATAACGGCTAATCAGGCGTTCCGCGTCGTTAGAGAAGCGGTTATAGGCAATCACCGCGGGTATCGCAGCAAATAAACCCATGGCGGTGGCGATCAACGCCTCAGCGATACCCGGGGCGACAGTAGCGATAGTCACTTGCTGCAAGCTCCCAAGGGCGCGGAATGAATTCATGATCCCCCACACCGTGCCGAACAACCCTATGTACGGGCTGGTGGAACCCACAGTCGCCAAGAAAGATAAGTTGGTCTCCAACGACTCAATTTCCCTGGTCAAGGCCACACGCATGGCGCGGTGCACACCATCCACAATGTCCGGTCGATCGATGTGACCCTTGCCTGACAACCGAGTGTACTCGCGGAAACCCGCCACAAATATACTAGCCATTCCGGTGGGGTCCTTACGCTTACCCGACCACTCCATGTACAGTCGATTCATGTCCCCGCCCGACCAGAAATCGTCCTCAAAGTCGTCGGCAGAGCGCATCGCGGTTTTGGTGCTGAACCACTTCTGGAAAATCATAGTCCAGGAAATCAACGAAGCCAGCAACAGGATCACCATGACGGCCTGTACCAACAGGCTCGCCTGTCTAACCAGCTCGATCAGAGAAACGCCGTCGACGGACGCGGCGAGGTTTATCCCATCCATGCGCTGAGCTCCGTAAGTAGGGGTAAAGGCAGGCGCACTGGCGAAAGCGAAGCGGCATCCAGGCAGGCCAGTCTCACTCGCGCCTGGCACATCCACTCTGCGTCACGATGCATCTGTTGGATGAGGCGAATACTGGCACGTCCACAATGCTCGAGTTCGACCCCTACCTGCAACAAATCGTTCAGTTTTGCCGGTTTGAGGTACTCGACCTGCAGCGAGCGGACCGCTAGCAGAACCCCCTGATGTTCTGTCAATTCGTTGATTTCGAAGCCAACGCGGCGCAACCACTCAGTGCGCGCACGTTCCATAAATCTCAAATAGTTGGCGTAGTATACAATGCCACCCGCATCGGTATCCTCATAATAGATCCTGACGGCAATCGCAAACATAACTGTCATCGGGTTCTAGCCGACCGCCGGCCACGGGCATAGACACACCCGTCGCCACCAAAGACAGTCAAGGGGTGGGGTCGCGAATCACTAAAGAATGCGCCCGATGCGCCGTTGATGCAGTATAGACTTTCTGGTGCCACGCTGACTATGGGTTCACGGATCATTGGATGATGGCCGGTTCGCCCTGGTCCGGGGCATTGTGGGTAGATGTGGTCAACTCTGTTCGAACAGTCCGGCTTGTGCAGCCAATGTGGCCGCAGGCGGCTCTATGCCCAAGTGAGACCAGGCCTTTCGGGTTGTCACCCTACCGCGTGGCGTACGCATCAAGAACCCCTGTTGAATCAAGAACGGCTCCACCACGTCCTCTAGCGTCCCGCGCTCTTCGCCCACAGCCGCGGCCAGATTATCCACCCCGACTGGTCCGCCATCGAATTTTTGAATCACTGCAAGCAATAGACTGCGATCCAGCACATCTAGCCCGTATTGGTCCACCTCCAACATATCCAGGGCCTGGGCCGCGACCTCTCCGGTCAGCCGTCCATCGGCCTTCATTTGCGCGAAATCACGCGATCGGCGCAGTAAACGGTTAGCAATACGTGGGGTTCCGCGGGATCGTGCCGCTACGGCGTGCACGCCTTCGGGATCAGCTTGGATATCTAGAATTCCTGCGGAGCGACTCACAATCCGACCGAGCTCGTCAGCGCTATAGAACTCAAGCCGTTGCACGATACCAAATCGGTCGCGCAGTGGCGACGTCAACAACCCCGCCTTGGTAGTCGCACCAACCAACGTAAAAGGCGGTAGGTTGAGCTTGATCGATCGCGCCGCAGGCCCTTCCCCAATAATGATGTCTAACTGATAGTCTTCCAATGCCGGGTAAAGAATTTCCTCCACCACCGGGCTCAACCGATGGATCTCATCGACAAACAACACGTCCTTGGGCTCAAGGTTAGTCAAAATCGCGGCCAAATCGCCGGCGCGCTCCAGCACCGGCCCCGAGGTCTGACGCAAATTGACACCGAGCTCGTTGGCGATGATATGCGCCAATGTGGTCTTGCCCAGACCGGGAGCTCCGAATACCAACACATGGTCGAGGGCCTCACTGCGCTGGCGTGCAGCACCGATAAAGATCTCGAGCTGCGCCCGTGCTTTAGCCTGACCTACGAATTCATCCAGCCGTGCAGGGCGAAGGTTGTGCTCAAGCACTTCCTCGTCTGGGGAAGTCGCCGCCACCGAAGACACCAAACGCTCGCCTTCGCTCATGCTGCACTGCCTGACATCGAGCGCAATGCCTCACGAATAATCTGCTCGCTGGTCATGTCGTCATTATCTACCGTGCGCACGGCCCGGCTCGCCTCCGCGGGCTTGTAGCCCAGGGCGATTAACGCGCTAACTGCATCCTCGACCGGATTTGGCCTAGCAGCCGTGGTTGCTGTGGCGCGCTGGCCCGGCGCAAAATCCTCCTCCATTCCTTGCATCTTATCACGCAACTCCACCACCAAACGCTGCGCGGTCTTATTACCAACGCCCGGGATACGCGTCAGATACTCAGCATTGCCGCTGGCCACACTGGCCTGGAAATCTTCGATGGAAATGCCAGACAGGATGGCCAGCCCCACCCTTGGTCCAATACCGCTCACCCGCAGCAGACTGCGGAAAAGTTGGCGATGCGCGTTGCGGCTGAAGCCATAAAGTAATTGGGCGTCCTCGCGCACAACCAAATGGGTATGCAGCGATACCTCCCGATCGATCTCCGGCAGGTCATAGAACGTCGTCATGGGAGCTTCCAGCTCGTAACCCACCCCGTTGACGTCCAGTACCAACAGAGGTGGCTGCTTGAACACCAACTTACCGCGTAGATGCCCTATCATGCTCGCCAGACGTTAGTGGATTATCCTCGTTTCGATAACGGCGCTCACTTTGAGCGGTGTGAATATGACAGATCGCGCAGGCGAGCGCATCGGCAGCGTCAGCCTGCGGGCGCTGCCTCAGCCCCAGCAGCGCGCGTATCATATGCTGTACCTGGATCTTTTCCGCTCGTCCATTACCCACCACTGCTTGCTTGACCTGCAGCGCTGAATATTCCACCACACTCACTCCGAGATTGACCGCCGCACAGATCGCTGCGCCACGCGCATGACCCAAGACCAGTGCGGCTCGGGCATTACGCGCCATGAACACTTGCTCCACCGCAACCACGTCCGGGCTGTGAGCCTCAATCACGTCGGTAATGGCATCACAAATGCACTTCAATCGATCAGCCAAGTCCTGACCGGAGACTTTGATCGCGCCACTGGCGACATGGGCGAGATCCACCCCCGACTCAAACTGGACTACACCGTATCCAGTAATACGCGAACCCGGATCAACACCCAACACCCGCATCAAACGCTGGTTACCGGCCGACACTAATCAACCCGCATCTTGCTGGAGTAATTCAGCGGGAAAATCTGCATTACTGTATACGTTCTGGACGTCGTCCAGCTCTTCCAGCGCATTCAGAAGTGTCAACACCTTCTCGGCGTCGGCACCGGCAATTGGCACGTCGGACATTGCACGCTGAGTGATTTCCGCCTCATCCGGGGTGAGGCCCGCCTCAATCAACGCATCGCGAACCGCGGTGAATCGCTCGGGCGAAGTGATCACTTCAACCCCGCCGTGGTCATCGCTTTGGATGTCTTCGGCGCCAGCCCCGACCGCGACATCCATGATTCGGTCTTCGTCAGCGCCGTTTACGAAGGCTAGCACCCCAAATTGATTGAACAGGTAGGCCACCGAGCCATCGGTTCCAAGATTACCGCCGTGCTTGGTGAATGCATGGCGCACTTCACTGACCGTGCGCTTGCGATTGTCGGTGGCACATTCCACCAGTACTGCAGCCCCTCCCGGCGCATAGCCTTCGTAGCGCACTTCCTCATAGGCGACGCCCTCTAGTTCTCCGGTGCCACGCTTAATCGCCCGCTCAAC
>Ga0224508_10005274_pt1 | contig 10382 bp, 10 predicted proteins | sample SF_Jan12_sed_USG_4_FD_170157 | JGI IMG/M metagenome (GOLD analysis project Ga0224508, IMG submission 170157) | Sediment microbial communities from San Francisco Bay, California, United States - SF_Jan12_sed_USGS_21 | ecosystem: Environmental > Aquatic > Marine > Sediment | place: USA... | reverse complement strand
ATACGCGGGCGCCGGAGCGTTCCCCCGCGTCGGTGGAAACCGTCGCCCTGCCCGAGTTACTAAGCCGCGCGGATATTGTTGTGCTTTGCTGTCCGTTGACAGCAGAAACCCGTGGCATGATCGACGACAACGCATTTCAGGCAATGAAGCCTGGGGCCTGTTTGATTAATGTATCGCGCGGTCCAATCGTCGAAGAGACCGCACTTTTGAACGCATTGAATTCAGGCAAACTGGCAGGTGCGGCAATTGATGTGTTCGACAAGCAGCCATTACGAAACGATCACCCAATCTTCGACGTCCCCAATGTAATACTGACGCCGCACATGGCCGGCATCACCGATCAAAGCATGTTGCGAATGGGGCACGGCGTTTTAGATCACGTTAACCGGGTTTTGAATAACCAACTGCCTGATCCCCTTGTCAATCCAATGGCATTGCCGCGCTTTAATGAGAGATTCTCGATCTAACCCGAGCTATCGGTTTGCGAGATTTTCTCCGCTTTCCTGATCGAACAGAATAACCTTGTCAGGATTCCAACCAATGCGAACGACTTCGTCCAGCTTCAGATGAATTTTGGCTGACACGGTCGCGTGGAAACGGTGGGCGTCGGTATCAAGGGTCAGGATCTTCATGACTCCGTGATCTTCGATATCGAAGACTTTGGCTTCTGCAGGTGCGCCGCTCTCAAGGACCATGTCCTCCGGTCGAATTCCTACAGTTGCAACGCGACCAGACACGGCGTCGCCAACGCTAATCGGCAGCGAGGATTTGTCGTTTAGGCGGACTTGATTGTCTTCGATCATGCCGTCGAACAGATTCATCGGTGGTGTCCCCACCGATCTGGCTACGAATGTGTTTTTGGGATTTGTATAAATTTCGGACGGCGTTCCGACCTGAACCAAACGCCCTTTGTTCAGCACACCGATCTTGTCGCCCATCGACATCGCCTCGACCTGATCATGTGTCACATAAAGAAAAGTCGCTCCAAGGTTGGAATGAAGGGCCTTCAATTCGACGCGCAGCGATTCGCGTAGTTTTGCGTCGAGCGCGGATAAGGGCTCGTCCATCAGGAATACTTGCGGTTCGCGGACAATTGCCCGCCCGATGGAGACCCGCTGCATCTCGCCGCCCGACAGTTTTTCTACTTTGCGGTCCAGCAGTGGTACAATTTGAAGCGTTTGCGCGGCTTTTTCGACCCGCGCCGCGATTTCGTCTTCCGTCATGTTTCGGATTTTTGACCGTAGTGGAAATTCGAGATTACCACGCACAGTCAGCCGGGGATAAAGCGAATATTGCTGCAGAACCAGAGTGACATCCCGCTCAGCTGCGTTCCAGCCGTCAACATCCTGGCCGCCAATCATGACCTTGCCTGCGTCCGGCTTTTCCAATCCGGCAATAACGCGGAGCGTTGTGGTTTTGCCCGCCCCCGTGCGGCCCAACAGGACAAAGAACTCGCCATCTGCGATTTCCAGATCAAGACCCCGAAGAGCCTGATTGCCGCCGAACTTCTTCTCAACGCTCTTTAGTTGAATGGACGCCATCAGTGCCTCCCCGACAAAGAAAGACCGCTTGCGCCGTCAAAGAAATGCGCCTGACTTGCGTCGATATCGACCCAGACCCTGGCACCCTCGCCGCCAATAAACCCAGACGCTGTGCGGGCGCGCAGCGTCGCCTCGCCCACGCGAACATCGACAATGTCATGGCTTCCTAATGGCTCGACATTGGTCGTTGTGACTTCAAACCCGTGTTCCAGTGGGTCATGTGAAAGGTGCACGGCCTCCGGCCGAATACCCAACATCAACTCACCAGTCGGTTTGTAGGACACGGCCTTTTCCTCGCTCGAGAAACGAAAACCCTCCTCGGCGCCGCCAACATTCAATTTGGTGCCAGATCCATTGGCAGAGAACCGGGCGTTCGTTACATTCATGACCGGGCTACCGACAAATTGCGCGACGAACAGATTGGCCGGGTGCAAGTAGACTTCGTCGGGTGCGCCGATCTGTTGCAGGAATCCGTCGTGCATGATGACAATCCGGTCGGCCAGCGACATCGCTTCAACCTGATCGTGGGTGACGTAAACCGAGGTTGAGTTCCTTGCGATGTGCAGCCGTTTTATTTCGGCGCGCATTTCTTCGCGCAACTTCGCATCGAGCGCGCCAATTGGTTCATCCATGAGCAGCGCTTTAGGCCGGCGAACAAGAGCGCGACCAATGGCAACCCGCTGCATATCGCCCCCTGACAAGGCCGAGGGACGTCTGGAAAGCAGGGATTCGATGCGCAACACCTCGGCAACTTCTTTCACCGCCTTGCCGCGTTCATCGGTCGACATGCCGACCGCGCGAAGTGGAAACGCGATATTCTCGTAGACCGTCATATGCGGGTAAAGCGAGAAAGACTGGAACACGAATGCAATGTCACGATCCGCGGATTTCCGGTCTTGCACCTCCGCACCGTCGATCAGGATTTTGCCCGACGTCACGGACTCCAAACCCGCGATGGCGCGCAACGTTGTTGTCTTACCGCAGCCAGACTGCCCCAACATCACGACGAATTCGCCATCGTTGATCGTAAGATTCATGTCCCGAATGACATGAAGCGCGCCAAAGTATTTCTGTACATCAACCAGATCGATCTGCGCCATCAGATCAGATCCTCATCATCGTCGTGGACCAGTTCAGGCTCAGGTCCGATATGGATGGTCACGATGAAGCCCACTAATCCAATCAGGGTTATGGTAAGGCCGAACCGGTGGAAAAACAGGCTCCACGGTTGGCAAAGAGCGACGATACCGAAGATCATTGTCCACTGTGCGACCGGAACCAGCACTTTCTGATTTAGCGCGCGAAAAGTCATTTGCGGATCGCTCCGAAAGACATGCCCCGCAACAAGTGATTACGCAGGAGGAAGGTGAAAATGGCAACCGGTATCAGGAACATGGTTGTGCCCGCAGCGATCACTGTCCAGTCGGGCAAGCCGGAACCCACCTGACTGGGAATGAAGGGCGGTGCAGTTTGGGCTTTGCGGTTGGTCATGATCAAAGCGAATGCGTATTCGTTCCACGCCGTGATGAAGCAGAAGACGGCAGTTGCTGCAATTCCGGTCATAGCTTCGGGCAGAACGATTTTGAAAAAAGCCTGCATTCTTGTGTAACCATCAACCAGGGCCGCCTCTTCATATTCGCGCGGAATTTCGTCGATGAAGCCTTTCATGATCCAGACGGAGAATGAGAGGTTAAAGGCTGTATAAAGAATGATCAGTCCAAGGTGTGTGTCATTCAATCCGACCACGCGATACATCAGGAACATTGGGATCGCGACGACCACGGGCGGCAGCATTCGGGTTGATAATATGAAAAACAACCAATCATCTTTGCCCGCGACCTTGAACCTGGAAAACCCGTAAGCGGTGAACGTGCCCATCGAGACCGCGAAGAAGGTCGAGACGATTGCCACGATCAGCGAGTTTGTGAAACGTTGCCCGTATCCAGATGGGCGAATGTCTCCAGCGCGATTGCGGACAATTTTCTGGCCACCGTCCAGGACAAGCTGTTCCCACCAAGGAGCCGCGGAATAGATTTCGTCTGATACCGGACCACGCAATTGCGATCGCTTCACAAACGTCTTGATATAAGGCGCGACGGTGGGTTCGAACATAACCGTCGGCGGCACCGTTGTTGCAAGGTTGCGCGGTTTGATCGAAGTGGACACGATCCAGTAGATCGGCGCCAGCATGACAATCAGCGCGACGAAGACTGCGAATATCGCAACACGATTAAAGATCACCTCGCGCTGGGTCTGGACGGCGGCCATCCTAGCGCTCCTTCACTTTGTTGAGGTATTTCACATAGATATTGGTGATGCCGACCACCATGATCAAAACGATATAGGCGAATGCGGACGATTTACCGGTTTGCCATTCGAGGAAGGCCATTTTGTAGAGCCTGATAGAGATTAGCTCGGTAGTCGGTTGGCTTGCCATAATGAAGGCCAGATCGAATGTCTTGAAAGCCTCCATGGTTCGAAAGATAATTGCGATCATCAAGATCGGCAGTACCAGCGGCAAAGTGATCCTAAAAAATGTGTAAAATGGACCTGCCCGGTCGATCTCGGCCGCTTCATAAAGATGTTGGGGAACCGCAGAAAGCCCTGCGAGCGACAAAAGCATTACAAATGGTGACCACATCCAGATGTCGGTGATTGCGATGGCAAAGAGCGCCATGTCGGGATCGGCGAGCCATTCGAATTTTCCAAGTCCCAACGCGTAGTTGATGATGCCAAAGGACGGATCGTAAAGCAGTTTCCAAAACAAGCCGACGACAGCCATGGATAACATCATTGGAAGTAACAGCAGAGTTGTGATGAGGCCCTTGAATGGGATGGCCCGGTTCAGAAGCATTGCAAGGCCGAAGCCAACGATCACTTGCCCAGCAACTGAAATGATCACGTATTTTGCGGTGATCGTGAAATTGCGCCAGATGAAGTCGTCGTTCAGCAATTCCTTATAGTTCTGAAGCCCGATCCAGTTCGCGGGCGCATTGGTCGAAGCACGGAAATCGGTAAACGAATATCCCAGCGAATAAAGCAGCGGGAAAATATTGAAGATGATCAGGAAGGCGATCGTCGGAATTATAAAAAGATTCCGGATCGTAAGATCGCTCCACCCTCGCGCGGCCGCACGGGAATTCGGGTCGAGTGAGGTCATAACCAAATCGGCCACTATCGGCGTCTCCTGCTCGAATGATGTGAACCTAGAATTGCAGGGGGCGGCGTGGCCCCCTGCACAGTCGGCTTCTTCGTTACTGGCTACGTCCGTATTTTTCGAAGGTCTTTTTCCAGTCGTCTGCCAAAAGATCGAGCGTTTCTTGAGCTGTTCCTTCGTCACCCACGATGAACGGATATAGTCGCTGGTTCGCTGCCGTTAGCAGTTCGGCAAACTCCGGTACAGCCCAGAAATCCTTCACTTTGAACATCGTCTGATAAAAGGCTTCGTTATACGGAGTTGCGTTGCGAAACGCGTCACTGCTGAGCGTTTCTGCGTGGGCGGTATAGCCGCCCAGATCAGCCCAGCGCTGCTGCACTTCGGGTTGAATGAACCACTCAAGAAACTTCATCGAGGCTTCCTGGTTCTCCGAATACGAGATGACCGAAATGCCCTGACCGCCAAGTGCGGCGTGTTGCGCGCCAGTAGGCCCGGCTGGGTTTGCGAAGAAGCCGGTACTCTTGGCATTCGGGTTAGTCGCTTCGTTCAGCAGTGCCGGGAAGAAGGCGAAATAGTTCATCGACATCGCCGTCAGGTTCTCGGTAATCGCCTGGTTATTCTCGACAAAGAATGACTTCGCCCAGCCCGGAGGCGTATAGCCATACAACCGCTTGTAGTCTTCCAGAGCCTGCGCATTTTCGGCAGAATTCAGAATACCATCCACTTCGTATGATTCGAAATCTCCAAGCTCGCCGCCATAAGAGAATATCGCATTCTCGACGCCCATGACCATCGCGTCATAAGAGTTGTCGGTATAGATCGCGACGCCATAGCGATCTTCGTCAGGACGGTGGAAAAACTCGGCAATATCCAAAAGCTGTGCCCAGGTTTCGGGCGGCGCCAGATCGTAGCCGTATTTTGCATTGAAAGCTGACATTTCAGCCGGGTCTTCGAACCAATCCTTGCGATAGGACCAGCCGACGGCGTCGCCCTCAGCCGGGATTGCCCAGAACTTGCCTGAGTTTCCGGGGTATTCGGCGTAATACTTGACAGTAGCAGGTGCCATGATCTCGCCGACATTATGCTGAGCGAAGAAGTCGGTCAGGTCAACGTAATGCCCACCTTCTGAAGCCGCACCCAACCACTGGCTATCACCGACAATCATATCGTAGGCGGACCCGCGTGCGTTGAATTCGGTAAATGCCTTAGTCTGGAAGTCTGACCACGGGGTTGTTTCGACGGTGACAACGATCCCTGTTTCGTCTTCGTAGTCCAGCACCAGTTCTTGCAGGAAGTTGGCGGGATCCCATTCAGCCCAGAATATCACCAATTCCTGAGCCCACAGAGGCGAGACGGTTAGCGCACTAAGCGCCGCGCCCGCCAAAAGGCCGGTAACCTGAGTTTTCATTCTATTTATCCTCCCAGTCGTTGAGCGTTGGTTCGCGACTGGCGCGGCACGTTTCTATGGCGTGTCGTTCAACAGGTCTGAACTGCGCTTCATCGCAACGGTATTACTGTGGTATTACCAGATTACCCTTAGTGTCAAGCATTCGGCAGCGGCCAAATTCGCCCGCGCTACACGGCAAAACTCTTCAATACCTCTATGTTAGGACGAAATTATTGAAGATCTTCCGCCACGCAGAACTTGACGGTTTCAGAGGCAATGTTTTTCGATATAGAAAAAAGTTTGCTCTATCTGGCCGGACCAGATATTGCAAAATCAACAAGAACCGGCGATTTGGGTCATGACTGAAGTTTGGATTGCAGGGACGTTTGACACCAAAGTTGCAGAGCTTGAGTATCTGCGAGATTGCCTTGAACAGCAAAATGTGGATGCGCGCCTTATCGATCTTTCCACGCAAAAGCACGGCCACAAGACAGATATTTCCGCCAACGATGTTGCGGCATTTCATGCCTCAGGTGTAGCAGCAGTATTTGATTCACCGGACCGTGGGACCGCGGTTGCCGCAATGGAACAGGCGTTTGCCTCACTTTGTGCGCACCGAAGGGACTGCATAGCAGGAATAATTGGTGCTGGCGGCGGCGGCGGCACGTCAATTGTCACGGCCGGTATGCGGGCGCTTCCATATGGCGTCCCGAAGGTCATGATATCGACGCTGGCATCGGGCGACGTCGCGCCCTACGTCGATATCTCCGACATTGTTATGGTTCCATCGATCACGGATATTGCGGGATTGAATCGGATCAGCCGGCGCGTGCTGCGCAGCGCCGCAGGCGCGTTTGCCGGGATGCTCGCCGCGCCGACAGAGGAAGATGTCGTGGGCAGGCCATCGATTGGGCTGACAATGTTCGGCGTGACGACACCTGCAGTTACCTCGACGGTTAGCGCGCTTGAGCCTGACTTTGAATGTATCGTCTTCCACGCGACCGGGACAGGTGGGAGGTGTATGGAGCAACTGGTTCAGGAAGGGATTCTGGGCGGGCTTTTAGATATCACGTTAACCGAAATTGCGGACCTGCTGGTCGGTGGGGTGCTGCCAGCAGGCGAGGAACGCTTGGACGTCGTTGCGAAGACAGGCGTTCCGTGGGTCGGATCCGTTGGCGCGCTTGACATGGTGAATTTCTGGGCGCCTCACACAATTCCAGAGCGATTCAAAGACCGGCTTTTCCACCATCACAATTCCAACGTGACATTGATGCGCACAACGGTCGATGAGAACCAGAAAATGGGCGAGTGGATCGGGCAGAAGCTGAATCGGTGTGACGGTCCGGTGCGCCTTATGCTGCCCGAAAAGGGGATATCCGCACTGGACATCAAAGGCGGCCCATTTTGGTCACCGGACGCAAACGCCGCGCTTTATGCAGCCATCAAGGATACAGTGACGGTTACAAAGGATCGTCAGATCATCAACCTGCCACATCACATCAATGATCCGGAGTTTGCAGCAGCCATCGCACGTATTTATCGAAACGTTTCTGGGAGTTAGCACGCCAATGCCGGCAATCGCACGAAGTCAGATTCTCGCCCATCTCGGCAAGATGATCAATGATGGTACACCGATTATTGGTGGTGGTGCCGGCACAGGTTTGTCCGCGAAATCCGAAGAGGCCGGCGGAATTGATCTGATCATAATCTACAATTCCGGGCGCTACCGAATGGCCGGGCGGGGGTCAGCCGCCGGGCTTTTGGCTTATGGAAATGCTAATGAGATCGTCAAGGAAATGGCGGTTGAGGTGCTGCCAGTTGTCAAATCCACACCGGTCCTGGCTGGTGTGAACGGAACCGATCCTTTCGTTCTGATGCCTCAGTTTCTTGCCGAGTTGAAGGCGATGGGATTCTCGGGCGTGCAGAATTTTCCGACAGTAGGTCTATTTGATGGGTCAATGCGCGAGAGTTTTGAAGAAACCGGAATGGGCTATGGCCTTGAGGTTGATATGATTGCCGAAGCCCACCGCATGGATCTTCTTACGACGCCTTATGTTTTCAATCCAGACGAGGCTATCGCGATGACAAAGGCCGGCGCCGACATCATCGTGGCCCACATGGGTGTGACAACTGGCGGCGCCGTTGGCGCGACAAGTTCCAAGGGGCTGGACGCCTGCGTTGCAGAAATCGATGCCATCGCCGCGGCAGCCCGTGATGTTCGCAAGGACGTAATTGTACTGTGCCACGGCGGGCCCATTTCAATGCCTGATGACGCAGCATTTGTGTTGCAGCACTGCGATCGCTGTCATGGATTCTATGGCGCGTCGTCCGCCGAACGATTGCCAACAGAAATTGCAATCCGCGATCAGATCGTGGCGTTCAAATCCATCAAATCTACTTAAACTCTGGAGGCGTCATGTCTGACCCTGAAAAGCTCTTCATCTATCCCAATGACGTTGATAACTTTGGCTTTGACTGGGGCCGGCTTGCCCTGACTGTGGGTCCGGAAGTGAACGATGCCAAGGCGTTTTCAGCCGGCGTTGTATTCGTTCCGCCAGGACAGGGCCACACACGCCACAACCACCCAGGCGCCGAGGAGATAATCTTTATTATCAAAGGCAAAGGCGACCAAATGGTTGAAGATGAGGAAGGAAACCCCATCACTCGCGAGGTCACTGCCGGATGTTCGGTTTTCATCCCCGAAAGCCGCTTTCATTCGACACTAAATACCGGCGACGAGGCAATGGAGATATTTGTCGTCTACTCCCCGGTGGGGCCAGAGCTCGCACTGCGGGAATTGCCGGATTTCCATATCATACCGGCGTCGGAACTATGAGTGCACACAAACCCCGTCAGCTTGCCCGCGAACCGAGCGATTTAGACTATGCCTTCGATCACCTCGACGAATTGATGGAAGCTGATGGCATTGACGTCCTGATAGCCAGCTCCAAACATAATGTCCGGTATTTGCTGGGGGGCTATGAGTTCATCTTCTTTTCGACGATGGACGCTATTGGACACAGTCGATATCTGCCTCTTTTTGTCTATGTCCGAGGAAGTGCGGACAACACCGCATACATCGCCAACAAGATGGAGAGCGGCGAACATGCCGTCCACCCATTCTGGGTGCCTGAATTCAAGCCCGTCGCCTGGGGGTCGTTCGACGCAATGGCGGCAGCAATTGATCACCTGCAATCGATCGGCATTACAGGCAAATCCATCGGCATCGAGACAGGTTTCCTGCCTATGGATGCGGCCGATGCACTGCGTTCTGCGTTTCCCGACAGTAGCCTTTTCAATGCAACCGGGACTTTGGAACGCTTGCGTGCAGTGAAGACACCGCGTGAAATTCGGCTATTGCGTGAAGCAACCGAATTGATCAGTGCGGCATTGCGGGAAACGATGAACGGCTCGAAAGAGGGCGACAGCAAGCACGAGATTGTCCAGCGATTGCGCAGCGAAGAGGCCGCGCGCGGACTTCAGTTTGAATATTGCTTGATTGCCCTTGGAGACAGCCACAATCGCGCGGCGTCCAATCAAATCTGGCGTAAGGGCGACGTGATTTCGCTGGATTCCGGTGGCAACTTGCATGGCTACATCGGGGACATCTGCAGGATGGGTGTACTCGGAACGCCGGATGCCGAGTTAATGGATTTGCTGGCCGAAGTCGAAGAAACGCAAAAGGCAGCATTTTCGATGATTGGCGCAGGCAAAACCGGTGCTGAAATGATCGCCCATGCAACTGCGATCAAAGACGGGCTTTCGAACGGCAAATGCACCGATTTCTTTGTACACGGGATGGGATTAATCACGCACGAAGCGCCATTCCTGATGACCAATCACCCTGTGGCATATGACGGCACCGATAGCGAAAAGCCTCTTCAAGCGGGAATGATTCTCTCGGTCGAAACGACAATGCTGCATCCGACACGAGGGTTTATCAAACTGGAAGATACCATCCTGGTAGAAGATAACGGATGCGAAATATTTGGCAGCGATGGGCGTGACTGGACATGCTCCAAGCCATGAAGTTGGCGAGTGTGGTCAAAATTTATCAATTCGACCAATCCTTGACGATGCGCCCTCAACCGCCTGAAAAACCTGGCGTCTGGTCAAAGGCGCGCTCCCTCACTCCCATTGGTAGTTTTTTGGCTGGTGCTACCGAAGTTGACATTTGTACAATGCGCAGCAACTGACACTTTGGGCTCAAAGCCGCCGTTCGCTGCAGGGCGGCACTCCAAGGGTGGATGAACGTCTGCTGTGCGGACACTCCAGACCTCAGGCGGAACTGATCGCG
>Ga0224508_10005273_pt1 | contig 10382 bp, 10 predicted proteins | sample SF_Jan12_sed_USG_4_FD_170157 | JGI IMG/M metagenome (GOLD analysis project Ga0224508, IMG submission 170157) | Sediment microbial communities from San Francisco Bay, California, United States - SF_Jan12_sed_USGS_21 | ecosystem: Environmental > Aquatic > Marine > Sediment | place: USA... | reverse complement strand
CTGTAAAGCGCCACCGGCCGACCAACCGATCGGCGGCGCTATCCCGGCCGCGGCTCAATACGTGCCCGGATAGGCCCCGCCGTCGATCAGGAAATTCTGGCCGGTGATGTAGCTCGCCTGGGCGCTGCAGATGAAGGCGCAGAGCTCGCCGAATTCGTCCGGCTGACCAAATCGCTTGGCCGGTATGGCCGCCGTGGCGTCCGCAGCCAGTTCCTCCTCCGAGCGTCCCGATTTTTGCGCGGCGAAGGCGAAGCCGGAGCGCAACCGATCGGTGTCGAAGCGGCCGGGCAGGATGTTGTTGATGGTGACGTTGTGCTCGATCGTTTCTCTGGAGACGCCAGCGACGAAGCCGGTCAAGCCCGAACGGGCGCCGTTCGAAAGCCCGAGGATCGAGATCGGCGCTTTCACCGATGATGACGTGATGTTGACGATGCGCCCGAACTTCCGGCCGATCATGTCGTCGACCACCGTTTTGATCAGCTCGATCGGAGTGATCATGTTGGCGTTGCAGGCGCTCTGCCAGTCCTCGGGCGACCAGTCCCGGAAATTGCCCGGCGGCGGGCCGCCGGCATTGTTGACGAGAATGTCGAGATCCGGACAGGCGGCGAGTGCGGCTTTGCGCCCGGCAGGCGTGGTGATATCACCGGCGACCACGGTCACGTTGACGCCCGTGGCGTCCCGGATGTCCTTGGCGGTCGCCTCGAGCGCGCTTTCGGTGCGTGCGGTGATGGTGACGTCGACGCCGTTTTTGGCGAGCGCCATGGCGCAGCCGCGCCCGAGCCCCTTGCTCGCCGCGCACACCAGCGCCTTCTTGCCCGCAATGCCCAGATCCATCTTTTTCGACTCCCCGTTTTCAGCTTTGCCTGTCGTCCGCTCGTTCCGCGTCTCGGCCCATCGACCGATCCAGTGCGATGCGCGCCAGCGGAACGGTTATCGGCCTTTGCCGCGTGAGCGACAAGTGGTCGAGGGTCGCCACGAGCCCATGAGCGGCTTCGAACGAGCGCTCCATATGGGTCAGGAGATAACGGATCACCGGCTCCGGCACCTTGAGTTGGCGATCGTCGAACAGCTTGAGCAACAGGGCGGCGAGCAGCTGATCGTCAGGCGCGCCGATCGCGATCGAAGGGGCGGCGGCGAGGCGGGAGCGCAGATCGGGAAGGTCAATCGTCCACTTGGCGACCGGTCGTCTCGCCGTCAGCAGCAGATGACCGCCGTCTTCGCGCAGGCGGTTATAGAGCTGCAGCAACGCGATCTCGTCGACCACAGGCTCCGCCGGATCGACCAGGTAGCACCTGGAGGCATCCAGATCGAGCGTATCGCCCAGCCCTTGCCGATCCAATGTCAGGGCACGGCTCCCAGCCGCCCAGATGGCGGCGAGATGGCTTTTGCCAGCTCCTTTCGGCCCATACAGCACGAGCACCGGGGCCGGCCAGTCCGGCCAGCGCTTCAGCCAGGCGAGCGCATCCTCGTTGCTCTCGGCCGGCATGAAGTCTTCGAGCCCGGACGCGGGGTCGTGCGTAAAGGTCAGCGGAAGCTGGCGGGCGCCGCTCATCCCGTCGATCGGCCCGTCGAGCCGGCCTTGTGCCGCTCAGGCACGGCGGCGACATTGCCGTCGGCGTCGAGCACGGCGACCGGCGTGTCGTCTCGGCCGCTTTGATGGTAGAGCGCGCTATCCTGGTAACGCCCGACCCAAAATCGGATCAGCACGCCGAGGACTGCGGCGAACGGCACGGCGAGCAGGGTGCCGATGATGCCGAACAGCGTGGTGCCCGCGAGCACCGCGAAGATCACCCAGACCGGGTGCAGATGAATGCGGCTGCCGACCAGGCGCGGGCTGATCAGATTACCTTCGATGAACTGGCCTAGCCCGAAGATGCCGGCCACCACAGCGACCATCCAGAAATCCTGGAACTGAAACGCGGCGACCGAGAGCCCGACCACCATGCCGAGCGCCATGCCGATGAACGGCACGAACGAGACGAGCCCGGTCAGGAGACCGATGATCAACCCGTAACGCAGATCGACCATCCAAAGCCCGAGGCCGTAGAACAGGGCTAGGAAGCTGCAGACCAGCCCCTGGCCGCGTATGAAGCCGGCCAGCACCTCGTCGATCTTCTCGCCGAGATGGTCGAATGTCGCCAGGTGATCCGGCGGCACCAGCTTTCGAATCACCGCGATCATGCGGTCCCAGTCGCGCAGCATGTAGAACGTGACGATCGGCGTGATGAACATCAGCGCGACCAGATTCAACAGCGCGACGCCCGATTGCAACAGCCCGCCGATCCAGCTGACGAACACGTTGATCGCCTTGCCGAACTGCTCCTTCAACACCCCGTCCGCAGCCAGGTCGGTCGCCAGGCTGAAGCGCTCGATCAGTTGGGTGAGCGCCGGCAGCATGCGGTCGCGCATGCCTTCAAGATAGCCCGGCAGTTCCACGGCAAGCTGGGATGCCTGGCTGGCAAGCGGCGGCAGCAGGATCAGCACGATCAGCACCAACACCAGAAAAAAGGAGACGGTGATGATGCCGGTGGCTGTAATTCGGCTAAAGCGCATGCGCTCCAGTCGATCGGCGACTGGGTCGAGCAGATAGGCGGCCGCCATGCCCACCAGGAACGGAAACAGGATCGAGCCCAAAAAGGTCAGGCCGAGCACGATCAGCGCGAGCGGCAACAGCGCGATCAGGGCAAAGCGTAGGATCTTGCTCCAAAGTGGGCTCAAGAGGCCCTCTCCAGATCGGCATTGCGCAACGCCTGGACCACGTAGCTGCCGCCGGAGATCAAGGTCATCGCGGCGACCACCCAGATCATCGGCTGCATCAGATCGCTGACATCGGCGATCCCACCCCAAATGCCGAGCGCCATCGCCGCGAGGATGATCTGGGTGAAGGTGTTGAGCTTGCCTGTTTTCAGCGGGCGCACCCGAAACACCGGATCACGCCGCCGGATCAAAATGACGCCGAGCACGATCGAGACGTCGCGCCCGACCACCAGCGCCGCCAGCCAGATCGGCAGATGACCGGAAAGGGCGAGTGCTATATAGACGCCGTCCAGGAGCACCTTGTCGGCAAGCGGGTCGAGGATCGCGCCGAGGTCGGTGTTCTGGTTGAAGGTCTTGGCGATATAGCCGTCGAGCGCATCGGAGACGCCGGCGGCCACGAACACCCAAAAGGCGGCCCACACACGGTCGGTCACGATCAACCACATCAAGGGTGGCACCATCAAGAGCCTGCCGATCGTGATCAGATTGGCGAGGTTGAAAGGTGATGCGGCCGTCAGAACGAGGTCGACGTCTCGTTCAGCGGCTCGTTGACCCTTGGGATCGCCGCCGTTGGCAGCAAGAGCCATGACTCCTCCTCCCGCGACAACGTGAGGCCAAGGCCATCCAGGGCCCGCTCGAATCCGACCTCATCGCCTACATAGTAGATCTGGGCTTTAACCAGGGTCTGGGCAAATGCGGCGATCTCCACCTGGCTGACCACCGGTAGATTTTCGAGGTTCCGGCTGATGTCCACCCAATCCGTGAGGCTTTCGATGGGAATATCGACGAAGATGAGGCCGCCGGTGTCCAAACGCAAGATATGCTGACTTTTCCATTGCTCGTCGAGGCTGTCCTGCAGTCTGACAACAGCGTTTTCAAGAACGCTCGCCAAGGGTTCGCCGGGGGCGCCATTGAGCGTGAACGGCTGGCCGCTGCGGCTCAGGCTGCCGACCCGTTCCGCACCCAGGCGCACCGAGACCGGGCCGTCACCGCTCGGATCGGACAGCAGCTCGGCGCTGGCGACGATCCCGTCTTTCGCACCGTAGCGGTTGGCGAGACGTTGAAGGGCAAGCTGGTCGCCGTTTTCCGCCTGCTCGATGCTCATCGCACCGACATCCTCGAGGTCGCCGAGCGGCATGATCAGGCGAAGCGGGCGCTCCGCCTCGAGCGTCTTGGCGAAGGCGGCCCACCAGGGATTGCCCTCCGGCCAGAGCTTGGCGCCATCAGGCGCCTTGAACAGCGGCAGAACCAGCACCGGCTGCGACACTTTTTCCGAGAACGGCAGACGTTCGGCCTGCAGCAGCTCCTTAACGCGCTCGGAATCGAAGGCGATGGTCATTCTGGCGAGGTAGCGGGTGTTGGAAAGCTGCTCGCCCGCGATCTCGAAGTTCTGCACATAGCGCTCGGCCTGCAGGCTTGCCGCTGGCGGGATGAGGCTTTGATCGCTTGCCGGCACCAATCGTTTGAGCAGCCTCGCCAGGCCGTCCCGCTGACCCTGCTTGTGCGCCTGGCTGCGCGCGGCGACCGCATTCTCCGCGGTCGCGTCCACGGCGATGTCGGTGACCGTGTAGAGATCGACGGTTTGCGCCTGCGCTGATCCGTTGGCCAACCAAACCAATCCCAACGAAACCAAACAGAGAGAAAACATCGCCGTCGAAAAGCGTTTGGATTGAAGCATTGCAAAGCGGTCCAGATCGCCTAAGGTGTCGACACTCAACCATCTGGGCACGCCCGATACAAGACCAAAGCGCAGCATGACGATCGATCAGCCATGACCCCATCGACCGATCGGCGGCCAGCCGACGACCGTTATCTGGAGGCCGGCGTCGACATCGATGCCGGCAATGCCTTCGTGAAGGCGATCGCACCGCTCGCGCGTTCGACCGCGCGGCCCGGCGCCAGTGGCGCGCTCGGCGGATTCGGTGGATTGTTCGACCTGAAGGAAGCCGGCATCGACGATCCGGTGCTGGTCGCGGCGACCGACGGGGTCGGCACCAAGCTGCAGCTGATCGCCAAGGCGGACCAGCACAAAACAGCCGGCATCGACCTGGTGGCGATGTGCGTGAACGACCTTTTGGTCCAAGGCGCCGAACCGCTGTTCTTTCTCGACTATTTCGCCAGCAGCAAACTCGATCCGCTCGCCGCCAAGGACGTGATCGCCGGCATCGCCGAAGGCTGCCTCGAGGCCGGCTGCGCACTGATCGGCGGCGAGACCGCGGAGATGCCCGGCCACTACAAGCCCGGCGATTTCGACCTCGCGGGCTTTGCGGTGGGCGCTGTCAGCCGCGACAAAATGCTCCCCCGGAACGATATCGCGATCGGCGATGTCCTGCTTGGCCTCGCCTCATCAGGCCTCCACGCCAATGGCTTCTCGTTGGTCAACAAGGTTCTGCGTGACCAACGTCTGGCGCTCTCCGATCCCGCGCGCTTCGATCCGGGAAATATCCTCGCCGACGCGCTTTTGACCCCGACTCGCATCTATGTGCAGAGCTTGAAGACGCTGATCGCCGAGGGCCGGATCAAGGGCCTGGCCCACATCACCGGCGGCGGTCTGGTAGACAATCTGCCGCGGATCCTTGAGGACGGCGTGATGGCCAAGATCGATGCGCGGGCCTGGCAGGCCCCGCCGGTTTTTCGCTGGCTCTACGAGGCCGCGTCGATGACGCCCGAATCCCTTCTGCGCACCTTCAATTGCGGCATCGGCATGGTGGCGGTGGTCGCCGAGGAAGAGGCGAAAACGGTAACCGAGGCGCTGAAGGCCAAGGGCGAGACCATCTACCGTCTCGGCACTCTGGTCAAAGGCGACGGCCCTCCATGCGTCGAAATCACCGGGGCATGACCATGCCATGGTTGACTTGGACCTCGACACCTCCCGAACCCATGTAGCCGTCCTGATTTCCGGGCGCGGCTCTAACCTGAAGGCGCTCATCGAGGCCGGGCAGCGCCCGGAGGCTCCCTTCGACATCGCGCTGGTAATATCGAATCGGCCAGGCGCCGGCGGTCTCGGCGTCGCCGAGGCGGCGGGCATTCCGAGCCTGGTGATCGACCACAAGACCTTCGATGGCCGTGAGCCCTTCGAACGAGCACTGGACCAAAAACTGAACGAGGCCGGCGTCCGGCTGGTCTGTCTCGCCGGCTTCATGCGCCTGTTGACACCTTGGTTCGTCGAGCGCTGGCGGGACCGCCTCTTGAACATCCACCCCTCGCTCTTGCCGGCCTTCAAAGGCCTCGACACCCACGCCCGCGCCCTTGAGGCTGGCGTGCGCGTCCACGGCTGCACCGTCCATTTGGTGCGCGCCGAGCTCGACGACGGACCGATCCTGGTCCAGGGGACCGTGCCGGTCCTCAAGGACGACACCGAGGGATCCCTCGCTGCGCGCGTGCTCGAGGTCGAGCATCAGGCCTATCCGCTCGCCCTCGACCTCATCGTCACCGGCCGCGCGCAGTTGGTCGATGGGCGGATGGCCGTTGATGGGGCTAAGGCGCCGACCATATGCTGGACCAATCCGCAGGGATCAGACGATCTCGACCTATGATGTGGTCACACCACTTATGATGTGGTCACGCCACTAGAGCGTACCCCGATTAGGTGGAACCACCCTCGGGCTTCGCTGATCCGCGAATTTGCCGGCACTGTTTGAGTTCTGCGATATGCAGAAAGCTCAGACCGATTCCATCATACCGGGATCCGGTCTAGCTCGCCGCTGGCGCTGTGGACGCCTCGAACGCGGCGGCATCAACGCTGCGAACCCAATCCGGGAAGGCTTCTTGAGGCATGGGCCGGGACAGGAAATAGCCTTGGGCGTAGCTGCAGCCGTTGCGCTGCAAGAACGCCAATTGCTCCTCGGTTTCGATCCCCTCGGCGACGACATCGAGGTCGAGCGAGCCCGCCATGCTCAAGATGGAGGCGACAAGGATCTCGGTATCTCGGTCAAAGCCGACCCCGTGCATTAGGCTCTGGTCGATCTTCAGGGTTTGGAAGGCCAGGCGCTTTAGCCGAGCAAGGTTGGAATAGCCGACGCCGAAATCGTCGACGGCAAAGCGGACACCGGCGGCGCGCAGCGCTTTCACCTGCGTCTCGACGCTATCGCTGTCGAGCATGGCCGTCCCCTCGGTGACCTCGATCTCGAAGGCGTGGGGGTCGAAGCCGGTTTCCCGGATCTGTTCGAGAATCCAGTCGGAGAAATCCTCGGCCTCCAGTTCCTCCACCGAAATATTGACCGCTAGGCGCAGTGGACGATTGCACACCAGGGGCCAGTCGACCGCGGCGCGCAAAGCGGCGCGCACCATGACCCGGCCGATTTTGGACATCAGCTTGGCCTCTCCGGCGACGTCCATGAACCGATCCGGCGTCAACAAGCCCTCGACCGGATGCTGCCAGCGTATCAGCGCCTCGGCGCCGACCACATGGCAAGGCACAACCGAAAATTGTGGCTGGAGGTAGAGCTTGAACTCCTCTTCCTCGATAGCTCGGCGTATTTCGCGCTCAAGCGTCACGCGTCGGATTGCGATCTGGGCGATATTCGCATCAAAAAAGCAGTAGGTGTTGCGGCCGGCCTGCTTGGCCTGATACATCGCCGCATCAGCATGCTTGAGAAGCTCTTCCGGCGTATCGCCATCGGCGGGGAACATGGCAATGCCGATGCTGGTCGAAGCCAAGAAGACCTCGCCGCCCAGATCGAACGGCTCGACCAGGGACGCGACGATGCGCTCCGCGACGATGGCCACGTCTTCCGATTTGCTGAGGTGGGAAAGAACGATGGTGAACTCGTCGCCGCCCAACCGTGCGACGGCCGATCGCGGCCCCTCTTCATGCGTGATTTCCGGGTCGCTCGGGCTGCGCATCACAGCGACCGCGTCAGACTGCCTGATACAAGCCTGAAGGCGTCGCGCAAACGCGGCCAGCAGCTGATCGCCGACATGGTGGCCGAGCGTATCGTTGACATGCTTGAAGCGATCGAGATCGAGAAAGACCAGGGCGACGGACTCGCCGCTACGTACGGCGTCGGCGATGGTTCGCTTGAGAAATTCTTGGAACCAGGCGCGATTGGGCAGGGACGTCAGCTTGTCCTGATAGGCCAGTTGCTGAATCTCACTCATGCTCCGGCGCAGACCCTCCAGCATGGTGTTGAACGATGAGGCCAGGTGCTCGAGCTCGTCATTGGTCTGAAGCTCGATGGATTGGTCCAACTCGCCATGGGACGCACGATCAGTCATGGCGATGAAGTCATCCAGGGAGCGAGTCAAACGACGGGCAACGAGGATGCTCAGGAAAACGCCGACAACGACAAAGGCCATTCCGGCCACGAGATTGCGAATCCAGACGGAACGAAGGTCTTGATGGTAGCTGTCCAGCGCGATCCCGAAGCGGACTGTCCCCAGAAACTCCGTTCCGAGCTTGACCGGAAGACCGATATGTTCGGTGTTTTCGTCACTCTCGCGTAGATGTTCGCCGGTCTTCGTAACCTCATCTGCAAGCGCGTCCTCAAGAATGTGTAGAAAGGTTTCGCCGACTTCGATGCTGCCCGACGCCAGCTTCATGCTGTCCTGGTCGACGACATAGACATAGTCGATGTCGGGTTGACGCTGCAAGTCTTCATAAATGAGCTCGAGGTCCGACAAGCGCAGCTCATAGAGATAAGATGCGGTGACGTCGAACAGGAGCTTGCCCAAATGCTCGATTCTGTTGTCGAGGCGCCGCTCGATCAGCTCCAGCTGAAGATGGAGGTTGGTGAGGATCGCCGTCGCAACAAAGCTGCTGAGCAACAGGCCGAAGACCAGGGCCAAGCGCCGGCCAAGACCGAAGGTCAGCGCCTTGAAGGCGTTGGCGGACCACTCACGAAAGAACACCTCCTTCGGTCCGCTGGCCTAGAGGACGCCTTGGGCTTCGAGCTCATCCAGGAGGTCGTAGATCGGATTGAAGGTGGCCTCGACGCCCTTGGGAAAATGGCCAAAGCGCGTGGTCTTGTTGAAACGCTTCAGAACCTCGCGGCCGCGCTCGGACTGGTCCATGGCCGTAAACACCCTCTTAAGGCCATCGATCAGTGTCTGCTCCATGCCATGCCGATGAATGACCACCTGTCGTGGGACCTCGATGCTGCGGGCGATGACCCGCACCGACCCTGGCTTGGCGCGGGCCAGATCTTGATAGCTCTGGGGATCCGTCGCGGCGGCGTCGACCCAGCCCTTGTACAGCCAAACCAGCGTATTCTTGTCATCCCGCGTGAAAACATAGCCGACCTCACCGTCACGCGGTTGGGCTGAGCGCGACGGCAGTTCACGCAAGGTCAAGCCTTCGCGGCGCAGCATGCCCGCCGGCAACATGAAGCCGGATGTGGAATCAGGCTCTTGAAAGGCGATACGTCGGCCTGCAAGATCCGCGATCGTATGGATGTCGCTGTCAACGGGCACCATGATCACGGAGTGATAGGACCCGATCCCCCGCTTCCAGCGACGCAAAAAGGGTTCGCTGTTCGAGGAGCGTGCAACCTTGGCGGCGACCAGTGGGCTGTCGAAATAAAGGTCGACCCGTCGATCATGAAGGGCTTCCGCCATTGCGTCGGCCGACGACAGAACGGTGAACTGGACATCCGTCACGCCGTCTCCTGATAGTTGCTCAGTCAGGTACTCCGCCAACGGCTCGAAACGCGCGAAGTGCTTCTTGATGTTGTCGCTGACGCTGCCCAGGACGAGCGTTCTCGCGGAGGCTTCGAACGAGGTCAGCAGACCAAACGTCAACAGGACGGCAAGAAAGACGGCTCGGGACATTATCGATTTCTCCCTGGTGAATCGATGAATTTTTACCAAGGAGAGCTAAAGATTTTCCTAAGAGCCTGGCCGCCGGCCAAGAGACTGATTTGGAAAGGCTATCTTAACGATACCTGGAGAATCAAATGAGATGGTCACACCACCTTCTCTGGCGCTTCGCGGAACTGGCTGACGAAGTCGGCGAGCCCGACCTGGCGGCGGCGTTTGAGGCGTTCGGCGACCAGGACCGAGCGGGCGGCGGTGATGCTTTTTTCCAGGTCGTGGTTAATCATCACGTAGTCATATTCCGCCCAGTGGGTGACGTCTGCGGCGATCTGGGCAAGGCGTTTGGCAACCACCTCGTCGGTATCCTCGGCCCGCTTCTTGAGGCGGCGCGCCAGCTCTTCGGTGGACGGCGGCAGGATGAACATGGTGACGATGTCCTGGGAGACCTGCTGGCGAAGCTGCTGAGCGCCCTGCCAGTCGATGTCGAACAGCACGTCCCGCCCCGCTTCGAGGGCGCCTTCGACCGCGGCCGCCGGCGTGCCGTAGCCGTGGCCGTAGACCTCGGCGTGCTCCAGGAGCGCACCCTCTTCGACCATGCGGTCATAGGCCTCGCGCTCGATGAAATGGTAGTGGACCCCGTCCACCTCGCTCGGGCGCTTCGGCCGGGTCGTGACCGAGACCGAGAGGGTGAGTTCGGGCTCCGCGTCCAAGAGCCGGCGCGCGATGGTGGTCTTGCCCGCACCCGACGGCGAGGACAACACCAGCATCAGGCCGCGGCGCTTGACGTTGATCGGGGCGGAAAGGGACGCGCTCGGTGACATCGGGTGACCTTGGCGGCAGAAGCGTTTAGGACATCTTGATCTCGCGGTCCG
>Ga0224508_10005272_pt1 | contig 10382 bp, 4 predicted proteins | sample SF_Jan12_sed_USG_4_FD_170157 | JGI IMG/M metagenome (GOLD analysis project Ga0224508, IMG submission 170157) | Sediment microbial communities from San Francisco Bay, California, United States - SF_Jan12_sed_USGS_21 | ecosystem: Environmental > Aquatic > Marine > Sediment | place: USA: California... | reverse complement strand
TTTAGCTACGGGAGAAACTACATTTTTGGGGCCGCAAGAAAGATTTGATGGTCTTGATCAAGGAGCAAGACTGGCAGCCTATTTCAACTATTATAAAACGAATGACTTGACGATAACATTTGTATCCGAAGCGGTGCAATTAGTTTTTGATACGAGTCTGGGTTCCCTGAATTTGGACATTTGCAGCATTAACGGTCTTTTTGATGCTAATAACACTGCATCAAGCACAGGGACCAGTGGCAACCAGTCTGGCCCGGGCTCATCTCCTGTATTCCAGGTCAATGACGGGATAGATAGTGATAATGATGGTATCTCTGATGAATTGGATATTGATTCTGACAATGATGGTATTCCAGATAATGTAGAGGCCCAACTGACAGCATCTTATACGCCCAGAGGAGTGGCCGATAGTGACAATGATGGTCTGGGGGATGCTTACGAAGGGACAGGAGATCAAGGGTTATCAGCTATAGATACGGATGGTGATGGTATTGCTGATTATCTGGATACAGACACTGATAATGATGGTCTGTCTGATATCGAAGAAGCAGGCTTTACTATTGCCCCGAACAATTTAGATACAGATGGAGACGGACTCTTAAATGGATATGATGATGTAGATACCACTGGCGGCGCTTTTGATTCCAATGACGATCAGGATAACGGGGCATCTGACTTGCCAAATATTGCTATTGTTTCTACCCCGGAGGTCGATTATCGTGAAGTAGGTATTGATGATAACGATTCAGATGGTATCGCCGATTCTGTTGATACGGATGATGACAACGATGGTATTTTAGATACCATGGAAAGTCCTTCTGGAATAGATCCAAGTAGCGATGCCGATGCTGACGGTATTCTGAATTATAAGGATATAGACCTGGGTGCAGATGCGAATGGCGACGGAATCGTTGATAGTTTCGATGCTGATGCTGATGGAGTTCCTAATCATTTCGACTTAGATGGGGATAACGATGGGATCTATGATGTAGTTGAATCTGGTAGTGGTCAACCATTTACTTCTGGACGTTTGCTTGGAGATGTAGGTGCAGATGGTATTCCAGATTCAGTTCAGTCTAGTGGGCAACAGGACAGTGGTAATGTAAACTATATAGTTGCAGATTCAGAGACTACTCCTGATGGTATCGCAGATTATTTAGAATTGGATGCGGATGGTGATGGGTGTAATGATGTACTTGAAGCTGGTTATACAGATAATGATTCTAACGGAATTCTTGGGGATTCACCAGCAATTGTGGATACAAACGGACTTGTAACGGGCACCAATGTTTCAGATGGGTATACTACACCCAACAATAGAGACGCTCCTTCAAATACACAATATGATTTTCAACAACCTGGAATAGCTCCTAATATCGCTACAGCTGGGGATCAACCACAAGACATTCTAACAAATGGAAGTTCAGCTGAAACTTTTACGGTGAATGCCACAGGTATTATTTTATCGTATCAATGGCAGGTTGACGATCAACTCGGGGGAGGATTTATTGATATTGATCCATCAAATGGAACTGACATTTATACGAATAGTGATACTGCTACATTGACCTTAACTGGGGTTACCGCCACCGAGAATGGTTATCAATACAGAGTTATAATTACAGATGATACTTTTTTATGTGCACCTATTATATCCAATACGGCTAGTATTACATATGATAATCTGGCGACGATTGATATCACAACACCTATCGAGGCTGATGGCATTGTTAATGCTATCGAGGACGGTGATGTAACCATCTCGGGCACAACCGTTGGCGTTGAAGACGGACAGACCGTAACGGTTACTTTCTTTGATGGTACGACAACCCTCACCACCACAGCGACCGTGACCGGAGGGGTTTGGACTGCAACGGATACCGATATCTCAGGATTAACCAATGGACCGATTACAGTAGATGCTGATGTTATGGACTTGGTAGGGAATACTGCCAATGATGAGCAAACGGTCACACTAGACAATACAAATCCGACGATAACTATCACAACTCCAATCGAAGGTGATGGCATCGTAAATGCGATCGAGGACGGAGACGTAGCCATCTCGGGTACAACCGTTGGCGTTGAAGATGGTCAGACCGTAACGGTGACCTTCTTTGATGGTGTGACAACGCTCACGACCACAGCGACCGTGACTGGAGGGGTTTGGACCGCAACGGATGCCGATATCGCAGGATTGACCAATGGACCGATTACAGTGGATGCTGACGTTATGGATTTGGCTGGGAATCCTGCCAATGAAGAAGAAACGATCACACTGGACAATACTAATCCAACGATAACAATCACAACACCTATCGAAGGTGATGGCATTGTAAATGCTATCGAGGACAGTGATGTAACTATCTCGGGCACAACCGCTGGCGTTGAAGACGGACAGACCGTAACGCTTACCTTCTTTGATGGTGCGACAACGATCACGGCCACAGCGACTGTGACCGGCGGGGTTTGGACTGCGCCGGATGCTGATATCTCTGGATTAACCAATGGAACGATTACCGTGAATGCCGATGTAACGGATATCGCTGGTAATCCCGCCACACAAGCTACTAGTAACATTGAACACGATTTAACTTCTCCAACGCTATCTATTGACGTAGTTGCCGGAGACGATATCATCAACGCGATTGAAGATGACAGTCCGGTTACGATTTCCGGTACCACAGATGCCGAAGACGGTCAGACAGTCACCCTTATTCTGAATGCTAATACTTATACGACTAGCGTTACAGGCGGTACCTGGAGTTTGGATATACCTGCTGCAGATGCACAGGCCCTGGGTGCTAGCGAAACGCTTACCGCTGATGTTTTTGATCTAGCAGGCAACCCGGCATTGCAGGCGACCCGTGACATTGAACACGATGTGACTGCTCCGACGCTGACTATTGATGTAGTTGCTACAGACAATATCATCAATGCGCTTGAAGATGACAGTCCGGTTACGATTACCGGTTCCACGGATGCCGAGGATGGTCAAACGGTTACCCTTGTTCTGAACGGTAATACTTATATGACTAGCGTTTCAGGCGGAACCTGGAGTTTGGATATTCCTGCTGCAGCTGCACAGGCCCTGGATGCTAGCGAAACGATTACGGCAGATGTTTCTGATGAGGCCGGTAATCCTGCGACACAGGCAACCCTTACTATAGCACATGATGTGACCGTTCCAATGCTTACTATTGATATAGTCGCTGTTGACGATATTATAAATGCCCTGGAAGACGATAATCCGGTGACTATTTCGGGAACTACGGATGCCGAGGATGGACAAACAGTGACGATTACACTCAATGGAATAATATATACAACAACTGTATCAGGAGGTTTATGGCTTTTGGATGTGCCATCTGCTGATGCCCAGGCATTGAATGCCAATGAAACGATTACAGCGGATGTAAGCAATGTAGCAGGTAACCCCGCTATTCAAGCAACACGTGACATTGAGTATGATGGGGTAGTTCCCAGTGCGCCTCTCGTGACCAACATAACTAATGATACTAATGTAGTCGGAGATGGGATTACTTCAGATACAACGCTTATATTCAATGGTACTGCCGAACCCAATGTTTCCGTAGAAATCTTTATCGATGGTATTTCAGTTGGAATTTCGGTTGCGGATGCTTCTGGAGACTGGTCCTTCGATTATCAAGGAACTGTATTGTCCGACGGATCCTACACGATTACTGCAACATCAACTGATACATCAGGAAATACGAGTATTATCTCACCAGATTTCCTAATAATAGTGGATACTTCGGAACCTAATGTGGATAGCTTTTCAACCGAAGACATCACACCCATAGTAACGGGACAGGGAAATAGCAACGAAACGCTCGATATCGAAATCGATACGGATGCTGATGGTAATCCTGATGTTGTTTATACAATTTCAACCGATGCTAACGGTGATTGGTCTCTGGACACTGAAACCGCTATTCCCAATAACGGTTCCTTTCCTTCACTGGCCGACGGTGACATACTGGATATAACGGCAACAGACCCGGCTGGCAATCAAGGTACGGGAACAGTAAACATATCCTTAGATGCAGACGGCGACGGCCTTACCAATGCTCAAGAAGATGCTTTGGGTACTGACCCGAACAACCCAGATTCCGATGGAGATGGTATCAATGATGGCCAGGAGGTCATGGATGCTACGGATCCCTTGGACGATTGTAGTTCCATAAATGGATCCCCATTGGCGAACAGCGATTGCGATATGGATGGACTAACCAACGCCGAAGAAGCAGATCTGGGTACTGATCCGAACAACCCTGATTCGGATTCGGACGGCCTGACTGATGGAGAAGAAGTCCTTTTGGGTACCGAACCTGTTAATGCCGATACAGACGGCGACACCATTAATGATGGACAAGAAGTGACCGATAATACCAATCCGTTAGACGACTGTGATTCCGATGGTGGAATCGCACTTCCCACAAGTGATTGTGATAACGACGGATTGACCAGTTCTGAGGAAAATATGTTGGGAACAGACCCTGATAAGGCCGATACAGACGGCGACAGCATTATTGATGGACAAGAAGTGACCGATGAAACAAATCCACTGGATGCTTGCAGTTCCAAAGGAGGAACAACACCTTCCGAAGCCTCTTGCGATATTAGTATCGAAAGTGATTTAATAAGTCCAGGAACCAATGAGGGGGTATTTCGGATTATTAATATAGAATCTTATCCGAACAATACTGTCAGAATCTATAACAGATGGGGAATACTTGTTTATGAAGCCAACGGTTACGATAACAATGGCAATGCATTTCGGGGAATTTCCAATGGCAGAGGAACCATTAATAAGAATGATGAGCTTCCTGTAGGTGTATATTTCTATGTTATAGAGTATGCGGATGAACAGCAAGCAAGAACAAAGAACGGCTACTTGTACATTAATCGATAAACACGGCAATATCAATCATCCCCCAATATTCTATACCATGAAAAAACTCATGATAACAACCGTACTTTTAGCTGCATCCATCTGGGGCTTAATGGCACAACAGGACGCACAGTACACGCAATATATGTACAATACCATCGCAGTAAATCCTGCTTATGCGGGTTCCAGGGGCGTATTGAGCATCTCAGCTCTGCACCGCTCGCAATGGGTAGGACTGGACGGCGCACCTACTACGCAGACTCTTAATATTCACTCGCTTGTTTCGGAACGTGTAGGTTTGGGTTTATCTGTCGTGAACGATGAAATAGGGAACGGCACGAACCAGGACACCTATTTTGATGCGATATTCTCGTACACTATCCCCGTTTCACCGACCGATAAACTGTCTTTTGGGGTTAAAGCAGGCGGGCATTTGTTGAATATTGATTTTAACCAATTGCGAAACTTCGATCCTTCTGCAACTCAAGCGGGAACAACTAATATTGACAAGAAGTTCTCGCCTAACTTTGGTGCCGGTGTTTACTATCATACCGAAAAATTTTATGCAGGACTATCAGTACCCAACTTTTTAAAGACCGAACATTTTGACGTTTCTGACAGCGGATCCTCATTTATTGCCGAAGAACGGATGAACTGGTACTTGATTTCCGGGTACATATTCGACTTGAACCCATACTTGAAGCTGAAACCGGCTATCCTTTTTAAAGCGGTGGCGGGCGCTCCACTGCAGGCAGACCTTTCGGCAACTTTTTTGCTGAACAAAAAATTATCGCTGGGTGCAGCTTATAGATGGGACGCTGCAATAAGTGCCCTTGTGGGTTTTCAGTTAAACGAGAAACTAATGTTAGGGTTGGCCTATGACCGTGAAATTACGGAGTTGGGCAATATGGCCTTCAACGACGGCTCTTTTGAAATATTCTTGAGATACGAGCTGTTAACCAGTTACAAAAAAGTACTGACCCCTAGATTCTTCTAAAATATAGGGAATGAACAAGAGTCAACTACCGGTGTCATATATAATTGTGATAAAGCATTAGTAGTAGAATATCAATTGCTTTCAGTTATAATTCGAGATTTTAATTATTTTTATTTACTAATTCGAATTAGAAGGATCTTTCACTTTTTTTTACTCTATCAACCCTTAGTATATTAACCCCGCCTTTGAGTAAGCATATCTTTGTGATATGGTTCACTTCATTGTCTAGCCTCTTTTCAGGATCACGGCGTAGCCGTGAACATGATCAAGCTTGCCTACCGGCAGGTAGTTTCCAGAAACCAAATCAGTCCAGAAAAAGTTTAATTGTGGCATTCGGCGTAATACCCAAAGATTGTTGCAAATTCTGTTGGGCATTTCCCAGGTTATTAACTCTGTAAAAGGTATTGATCGTATTCTTTCGGTTAAGTATATTCCAAACGGAGACACCAGCATGAATACGGGAATTCTCCTTTATATCAATCTTATACAAAGCAGAAAGATCTAGGCGCAAATAATCAGGTACGCGAGCCGAATTTGCACTGTCGTAATTTATAGCATCATCTTGAACTTCCACTCCCGGAATAGGCGGTGTGTAAGGCTTACCGGTATGCCAATTGGCCCCTGCAGCGAAACTCAGGTTCCGGGTAGAAAAGGTTATTCCGCTGGACAAGGAGTGCGTAACGTCGAAATTACTTTGAAAATCATTTTCTGAAAGTTCCTCAAAATGATAGGTGTTATTTAAGAATCCATAGCTAAGCCAAGTATTCCAATTGTCAAACTGTTTTCTCATAAGGAAATCAATACCATAAGCATCGTACTCACCCGATGTCCTTTCAAATTGAAACCGGTCAAGAAATCCCTGGCTTTGAGAAGTGATACCGCTAATCGTCTTAATAAATCCAACGGCATTGAGTAACCAACCTTTACGTTGATAACTCAATCCCAGGGACGCCTGCTTGCTTTGGATCACTGGAATGTCTTCATTATTGGATAATTGCCATCGTCTTTTCTCAACGCCAAAGAAATCGGTTTGAAAATTAATGACCTGCGAAGTGCTTTGATGCTTGAATTCTCCCAAAATCTCAAGGTTAAACCATCGGAGAAACCGTTGGTTGAAACTTAATCGGGGCTCCCATATCGATTTCCTGAATTTAACCAAATAATTATATCGCAATCCCGCATTTAGTAAAGTAGTTTTTTCAACGGGTGCCCAATTAAATTCAGTAAAGATCCCGTGAGACCTAAGTACTTCCCCTTCCAGATTCCGAAATATAGGGTCATCCACGTCATCCAGGTTCGTGATCTTGGTCTCGGTGAATTGATATCCGTTTTGCCAACCGGCGTTTTCGAACACCTTATTTTTTGATATGATCCGGATCCCTGTTTCCGACACGATATTCTCTTGCAAGAACCGCTGGTCCTGAAGAACGTTGGCATTTATGGCTTTTAGTTTGTAATCCGTTTCATAAAGGCTAAGCTCTGTGGAGAATTTCAGGTTCCATTGGCGGGAATAGTGTATTCCACCAGCTATACTATTCTGATTCAGATTACTTTCACGGATCTTTTCATCACTCGCCACCAGGGCACTTTCGTTAAAGACCACTTCATCAGCTGTATGGATGAAATTCAGACGCAACAGATCTTTATCCGAAGGTTTAAACAACAAGCGAAAAGAAGCATCATAAAAATCAAAACTGATATTGGAATTTACGACCGTCTCATCATTAGTTTCGATTTCCGTTCCTTGTGATATTCGAGACAAATATTCGGAATAGGTAGGTGTTTCAAAAAAATCTGTAATTGCTTTGCGTGCGGCAACCTGTATGGAAGCGTTTTGCCCAAGTGGAACATCTATAAAACCGTTGGCGTCGATCAGGTTCATACCAAGGCTTCCATTAATGTCGGGGTTTATATTATTATCCGTATTCATGGCTATGGTACCCGATACACCATCTGTTAAATGCACTGGGGAACCATTTTTCTGCAGGGCTACATTTTGCGTGATCTGGGGATTGTACATTGAGATCAACCCGAAAAAGTGACCGGATTGGTACATTTTGATATCGTCCCAAAGTATCAGGTTCTGATCATTGCTGCCACCCCGAATATTGATATTGGAAACGGTCTCATCAATACTAAGGATACCCGGAAGTGCTTGTACCGACTGTAATACGTCTTCCTCAACAAGTCCCGGAAGTATCGAAAATCGATCAAAATCAACTTGAATGGAGCCATTATCCAATTTATCAATGCCCTGGATTAGATATTGGGATAATACGATCTCCGGCAAACGTTGTTGCTCCGGAGTCAGATATACAATACTGCAATCCTCCCTTTCGAATAACCGGAATTCACGCCGTATGGTTCTATGTCCATAATGCCTGATCAGTACTATATCGGAGATATCATATATACGAAGCTCAAAGTATCCGGCTTCATCGGTCACAGTACCGCGGCCATTACTCTGCACGGTTGTATAGGGTAGTGGTTCATCGGATTCTTTATCCCGTATGTTACCACAGAGTACAAATTGCCTTGCCTTAATGGAGATAATAGTATTATTCACAAGAAGAAAATCAAGTCCGGTTTGCTTTCCTAAAAAGGTCAATACTTCCTGAAGACTTAGTGAAGTGTCAGGGGAGGGGATGCGTATATTCTCTATTAATTCCGAGGCATAATTGAATTGGACCTGGTATTTCTCCTGCAACTCGATTAAAATTGGTAGCAGTGACCTATCTGCATCTACTTTCTGTCCAAAAATTGATATGCCCTGAAATAAAGTTAAAAAACAGTATGCAATTGCAATTTTATTTCTCACGTGCCTGAATCCTGACTTTATCTTTTTGAAGAATCGTATAATCCAGATCTAAGGGTTCGGTAATTGATATTAATGCATGGTCCAAATTATCATGGACAAATGCCCCCGTAAATAATTGCGATGTATTTACTTCTTCCAAAATGATTTTTATACCATATTGTCTTTCCAGTTCTTCGAAAATCTCAGAAACCGGAATTCTTTGAAAATCACTCAAGTTATTAAACCATGAGGGATTTGCAGCTGTATTTTTCCCCGTTATGACCTGCCCATCTAAAAAACGAATATAATCGCCTTCATGCAATATAGCATCATTGGTATTGGATGTGACTTGCACTGAACCTTCAAAACATTTCACTTCAAAATAGGTGCCCCGCTGCTTTACATTGAACTCTGTACCCAAAACCGTTACCTTACCTGCGGCAGTGATTACGTCGAACTGTGCCCCTTTGGCTACATCAAAAAAAGCTTCTCCTTCTAAAACAATTTTCCGGTTCTTCTTCCATTTTTTTTCGTTATAGGCGATTTCGGTTATGGCATTCATAGTTACGGAACTTGCATCCGGCAAAGTGATGGATATCTTTTGACCGAAATCCGACTGCAATTCCGTCAGGTTTTCATACAAGAAGATGAAATACAGCGCTAAACCAACTACAAGAACACTGGCAATACGCAAGAGAGGTTTAACCCAGTGTAGCTTTTTTATTTTTACCGGAGTCTCAGTTTTCTGTATTCTTGTCTTCAATTCCTGATAATCTCGGGCGCCAGAAAACTGAGATGCCTTAAAAGCAGCAGCATCCGAAGTGACACCCTTCATAAATGCCGATCCCTCCAATGCTTCGAAAAGCTCGAATTCCTCTGCAGAAAGTTCATCAGCCAACCACTTTTGTATCAGGTATTCTTTATCCATAAACACGCGTATTTATAATAGAACAATCCTAAGTCCCGTTTTCCTGATCATTTAATGTTAAATTCCGATAATTCACTTTTTAAAATATTGAATGCAGAGTAGATCCGGTACTCCACAACCTTACGTGTAACTCCCAGGATATCTGCGATCTCCTGATGTTTTTTACCTTCGGCCTTATTCAATAAAAAGGCTGTCCGTTGCTCTTCAGTTAAGGTAGACAACACTTCCTGGTATTTTTGAAAATACTCCTCTTTCTCCATGATATATTCTGGGGATTCAGGGCTGAATTCTTTTGGCTTAATGTGCTGATATCTTAAAACTACCTTTTGATGTTTAACCTCATTGAGCATCAAATTGTTAGCTACTGTATATAGGAAGGATTTGGCCTTAGCGGGTGTTATTTTTTTGCAATTTTCCCAGAGCTTGATAAATGCCTCCTGAGTCTTGTCCTTGGGATTGAGGTTCTCACCAAATTTGTAATATAGAAAATTATGAAGGTCATTGGCTAATCGTTCATATAAGCCGGAAAAAACCTTTTCCTCACAAATGTTTTCGTATAAATCCCTTTCCAAAGAAGTGCAATAAGTACCGCTCAAAAGTAAGAAACAAATTTCTTTATTTTTTTTCGGGAGTTTTTAATACGAGATTGTTTCATATGTAAAGACAACGCTAAAACTTTTATGCTATGAACCAATCAGGAAGACTTCTAGGTATTATTTCTCTGGGAATGATCCTATTTTTCACC
>Ga0224508_10005271_pt1 | contig 10382 bp, 6 predicted proteins | sample SF_Jan12_sed_USG_4_FD_170157 | JGI IMG/M metagenome (GOLD analysis project Ga0224508, IMG submission 170157) | Sediment microbial communities from San Francisco Bay, California, United States - SF_Jan12_sed_USGS_21 | ecosystem: Environmental > Aquatic > Marine > Sediment | place: USA: California... | reverse complement strand
CTACCGACAAGATTTACTGCGTCGATCCGCTGGCGGCAGGCGAGCAGGACGATTTCTGGCAGGTGCTGCTCGCTCGCGACTGGGTGGTGCACTCGGCTCGCCAGGATATCGAGGTCATCTGGCAAACAGCCGGCGCGATGCCAACCGCTATTTTCGATACGCAAATCGCCGCCGGATTGCTCGGTTACCCGGCGCAAATGGGTTACGCGAGCCTCGTAAAGGAGTTGTTCGACGTCGATATGGACAAGTCGCATACCCGCGCTGACTGGACCCGCCGGCCGCTCAAGGAAGCGTGGCTGCAATACGCTGCCGAGGACGTCGAACATCTGCTGCCGGCGTTTGAGCTGCTGCGTGAGCGGCTGAAAGCGGCGGGAAGGCTCGAATGGGCGCACCAGGATGCTGCGCTGCTTCTGGACCCGGGTCTTTACGAAGTCGGTAATGGCCAGGCCATCGAGCGCTTGAAGGGCGCAAGAAACTTTCGCGGTCGGCGCCGTGCCGCGGCGGCACGGCTGGCAGACTGGCGAGAAGCGGAAGCGATTCGGCGCGACCGACCGCGCCAATGGATCGCCCGCGACAGCGTGCTGCTCGACATCGCATACAAACTCCCGGCAACCGAACAACAGCTGGCCGAAATCGACGACATGCCGGCAAAACTGGTCGGTCGCGCCGGCAAACACTTGCTGGCGGCTGTAGCGGCATCTTCGAGCGACGACAACGGCTACAACCCACCGCGGCCGCCGACGGAGCAGCAGAAAGCACTGCTGAAGGCCATGCAGGCGCGCGTTGCCAACTGCGCCGACGGGCTCGGGCTGGCCGCCGAAACTATCGCATCGAAGCGCGAGCTCGCGGGCGTCATCATCTCCGGATCGAGGGAGTCGCGCATATTCAAGGGCTGGCGGAACGAGCTGATCGGCGATGAGCTGCTCGCGCTCTTGTAGGAGATTTCTTCGCCGCCGGCAGCGAGCGCGGGGAAATCTCGCGAAGCGACTTCGCGTTAGCGCGGACCTCGGTCCCGCTTGACGGGAGCAAGCGAGATATTCACCGTGATCGCTGCTATGGCAACCGGGCTAAAAAGTAAAATCGACGCCTGCCAACACGAGTTTCGTCGTATATTCTACCCTAGATCGGTGGAGCGAATTTCGATGCGAAGTCTGCTAGCTATGCTTATGTGCGCCCTGACTATTTCGGGCTGCACCGGGGGCGGGAGTGACACGCAGTCCACTCCCGCGCCAGAACTGCCAACGATTTCGATAGCCGATGCAACCGTGATCGAAGGTGACAGCGGCGTCGCCGCGCTCGAATTCACGGTAACACTGTCCCGCGCCAGCACGGCCGACGTCGTTGTTACTTACTCGACATCCGACGCGACCGCCGCAGCAGGCAGCGATTACACATCAGCCACCGACCAATTGACGATCGCATCGGGCACTACGTCGGGAACAATCAGAATCGATGTCATCGGCGACGCGATCAGTGAGCCCGACGAAACCCTGACGGTGTCACTGAGCAGTCCGACAGGTGCGCTTATCGCCGACGGTGCCGCGATCGGTACAATCGAGAACGATGATGCCGTCGCATTATTCGGGCTCGATGACAGGCCAGACAACCAGACCTGCGTAGCACCGCAACGACCAGAGGCGATTACGGACGTCAGCTTCGAGGATGCGTTCCCGGGTCTCAGCAACCTGCCCGCGCCAATCAAACTGGTCTTCGAGCCGGCTGCCGATCCCCGCTGGTTTATTGTGCAAAGGGGCGGTCAAATCGTGACGCTGGACCCCGAGGACCCGACGTCTGTCAGCCTATTCATCGATATCTCGTCCGGTGTCGTCACCAGCGGTGAGGGCGGATTGCTGAGCATGGACTTTCACCCGGACTACCCGAACACGCCAGAAATTTTTCTCTCATATACACGTGCCGGTACTACGACGTCGATGCGCTCCGTGATCACGCGCGTTATTCTCGATGATATCGTCGCACCCGGTCCCGTCGGCGCGGGGAGCATCGAGCAGGAAATCATTTCGGTCGACCAGTTCGCCAGCAACCATAATGGTGGCGACATTGCGTTCGGGCCAGACGGCTATCTGTACTTCGGGCTCGGCGACGGCGGCGGCGGTGGCGACCCGCAGGAAACCGGGCAGGACACGACCAACCTCCTGGGGTCGTTCCTGCGTCTTGATGTCACTGGCCCCTCGGTTTCCTTCCCGGCCAATCCCTATGCGATTCCGACCGGCGTCGAGGGTAATCCTTTTGCCGACCAGCCCAAGTGCGGTCCCGGGCTGATTAACCCTAACGATTGTCCCGAGATTTATGCCTGGGGCTTACGCAATCCGTTCCGCTGGTCTTTCGACCCGGTCACGGGCGAGCTGTGGGCGGGCGACGTCGGTCAGGGATCTCGCGAGGAAGTCGATATCATTGAGCGCGGCAACAACTATGGCTGGGATTGTCGCGAGGGCTTCAGCGATTTCGAGACCGCCGGCTGCGACGGCAGCTACACCGACCCTGTGCACGACTATCCACGCAGCGACGGCAGTTCAATTACCGGCGGTGTCGTTTATCGCGGATCGGCGATCAGCGGCCGAATCGGCGAGTATGTTTATGCTGATTACGGCTCTGGGCGCATCTGGGCGCTGCGAGCCGACGGCCAGGGTGGCTATATCAACGAGCAGCTGCTGGACGGGCCCGGCGGGCCGGTGGCATTTGCCGCCGATGCTGCGGGTGAGTTGTATTACGCAAACATCAATAACGGCCGCATCATGAGGCTGATCCCAAGCAGCAGCGGCGGTAACACTATTCCCACGTTACTGTCCGAAACGGGCTGTGTGGATCCGAGCGATATCACGCAGCCTTATGCCGGCCTGGTGCCTTACCACCTGAATGCCCCGTTCTGGTCCGACGGCGCGGCGAAATCGCGCTTCCTCGGCCTGCCAAACGGCACGACGCTCACCATCGACGGCCAGGACGACTGGCAGTTTCCGGTTGGCGCCATCATCGTCAAAAACTTCCGCCTGAACGAGAACCTGATCGAAACGCGCCACCTGATGCGGCACCCCGACGGCGTATGGGCGGGTTACACATACGAGTGGAACACCCAGCAAACCGAGGCGACGCGGGTCATTGGTGGCAAGACGGTAGACATCGCGGGCCAGGACTGGATATTTCCGAGCGAGGCACAATGCGACCAGTGTCACACCAGCGCCGCCGGCTTCGCGCTGGGGCCGGAGACTGCCCAGCTCAACAAGGACTTTACGTACCCGAGCACCGGGCGCACGGACAACCAGCTGGAGACGCTGGATCACATCATGATGTTTGCAGCGCCGCTGGCCGGCACGCCGGACACGCTGCCGGCGCTGGCCGATCCATTCGACACAAATGCCAGTCTCGATGATCGCGCGAGGGCCTACCTGCACACCAACTGCGCGAGCTGCCATCGCCCCGGCGGCGGTACGCCAGTCGACATCGACCTGCGTTACTTCACCGCGTTGCCCGACACCGCTGCCTGTGACACTGTCCCGCAGGCGGGTACGTTAGGCATCACCAATGCACGCATCATCGCGCCGGGCGCGGCCGCGAGTTCCACACTCGTCGCGCGGACCAACCGGCGCGGCGATTTCGTCGCAATGCCGCCGGTCGGCTCAAACGTCATCGACACGGCGGGAGTCGCGCTGCTTACGGAATGGGTTAACGCATTGACGGGCTGTCAATAATGTAAATCGTCCGACCCAGGTGGCGGCGGCGATCACGGCGAATATCTCGCTTGCTCCCGTCAAGCGGGAGCGAGACAGTCCGCCAGCAATTATGTCGGTCGCCCGCCAATGTCACTATGAGAACGTTCTAGGTAAGCGCTTCTACCAGTCGTTCGTAAACGTCGTCGATGCTGCCGCCGGCATCGACCGTGGTGAGCTTCCTGCGCTTCGCGTAGAAATCGATGAGCGGTTCGGTATTTTCCCGATAGACCTCCAGACGATTACCGATGGTTTCCTCGTTATCGTCTTCCCGTTGGATCAGCTCACCGCCCGCCTTCAAACACTCGTCCAGTTCTTCCTGCGACGAAAAATAAACGTTGAGTAGCTTGCCGGTCAGTGAGCAGGTACGACGACCTGTCAGTCGTTTCATCAGGATGTCGAAATCCACGTCCAACAGCACCGCTGTGTCCAGGGGTGTACCCATCTGGTCCAACAGCTCCTCGAGATCGAGCGCCTGCTGCGTGGTCCGCGGGAACCCGTCGAGGATGAAACCGTCGGCAGTATCGGGCAGGCTCAGCCGCTCGCTGATGATGCCGAGTACCACCTCGTCCGGCACCAGGTCGCCCGACTCCATGATGGACTTGGCCCTGAGACCGAAGCGCGTCCCGGCTGCGACCGCTTCACGAAGCATGTCGCCCGTCGATACCTGCGGGATGTTTCTGTCCGCCATCAGTTTCTTGGCCTGCGTGCCTTTTCCTGATCCGGGCGCGCCCAGCAGTACGATTCGCATCGGCTTGTTCTCTCTTCGAATTCCGGGGCAAAGAACGCTACCGGCTAAGGTGAATCAGGTCAATGCGTAGATGACCCGCTGTTCGGTAATTGCCGATGATCCGAACCGCCATTTCCGTTATGCTCTGCGCCTCTTTTTTGTCAGCCGCAGGGAATCAACATCATGTCTGCAATGAATGCCTTCTATGCCCAGTCGGGCGGTGTCACCGCCGTCATTAATGCCACGGCCTGTGGTGTCATCGAGACCGCGCGCAAGCATACGAACACGTTCGCCAACGTTTACGCCGGACGCAACGGCATCATTGGCGCGCTGACCGAGGACATGATCGACACCAGCAAAGAGAGTGCGGCGACAATTACAGCGCTGATGCACACGCCGGGCGGCGCGTTTGGCTCTGCCCGCTACAAGCTCAAGGGCATCGAGGAGAACCGCCGCGAATACGAGCGCCTGATCGAGGTCTTCAAGGCGCATGACATCGGCTACTTCTTCTACAACGGCGGCAACGATTCCATGGATACGGCGCACAAGGTGTCGCAGATCTCAAAGAAGATGGGATTTCCGGTGACCTGCCTTGGCGTGCCGAAGACGGTCGACAATGACCTGCCGATTACGGACACCTGCCCCGGGTTTGGTTCAGTTGCCAAGTATGTGGCCGTATCGACGCAGGAGGCTGCGATGGACGTGATATCGATGGCCGAAACCTCGACCAAGGTTTTCATACTCGAGGTCATGGGCCGACACGCCGGCTGGATCGCGGCGGCTGGCGGCCTGGCCGGCAAGAAACCGGGAGATGCGCCACATATCATCCTGTTCCCGGAGATCCCGTTCAAGAAACGCGAGTTCCTGAAGCGCGTGCGCCAATGCGTCCGCGATTACGGTTACTGCGTCATCGTTGTCAGCGAGGGTGCCGCATTTGCCAACGGCAAGTTCCTCGCCGAGGCCGGCACACGTGACGCCTTTGGTCACGCCCAGTTAGGCGGCGTCGCACCGGTGGTCGCGAATATGGTGCGTGAGAATCTCGGCTTCAAGTACCACTATGCGATCGCCGATTATCTGCAGCGCTCGGCCCGGCATATCGCCTCCGACGTCGATGTGAAGCAAGCGTATGCGGTTGGCAGGGCGGCCGTGCGGTTCGCGTTGCAGGGCAAGACGGCGGTCATGCCGGTGATCAAGCGCCTCTCGGACAAGCCCTATCGCTGGAAGATTGCATCGGCGCCGCTCGGCCGGATCGCGAACAAGGAAAAGATGCTGCCACGACGCTACATCACGAAGGATGGTTTCGGTATCACCGAGGCCTGCCGGCGTTACCTGCAGCCGCTGATCAAGGGTGAAAATTACCCGCCATATATCAACGGCTTACCCAAGGTAGCCAAGCTCAGGAATCGTTCGGTGAAGCCGAAGACTGGCACCAAATTTGTGGTATGATGCGCCGCCCGCCGCGGTCGGCCCTCACAAGAATCACCAGCCAGGGTTTGGGGAGCGCGCGCGGCGCCTTTGCTTTGACAATGAAATTATGTGACCAACGCGCCCTGACGCCGGCATCAAGCGGCGACGGCGGCCTCGTTTGGTCCGTTCGCTAAAAAAATCAGGAGAAGATCTGATGTCTAACGAGTTGGCCCTGTGGCTCTCGATCGGTGCGGGTGCGCTCGCAATTCTGTTCGGTGTTATCTCAACGCAGTGGATTCTGAAGCAGCCTGCTGGCAATGCCCGCATGCAGGAAATCGCTGCCGCAATTCAGGAAGGCGCGAAGGCCTACATGGATCGTCAGTACATGACGATCGGTCTGGTCGGTGTCGTGTTGTTTGTCATCCTGGGCTTTGCCCTCGATTGGGCAACCGCAATTGGTTTCGCCATCGGCGCTATTTTCTCGGCCCTCGCCGGGTACATTGGCATGTATGTGTCTGTGCGCGCGAATGTGCGCACTGCAGAGGCAGCGACGAACGGCGTGAATCCCGCACTCAACGTGGCATTCAAAGGCGGCGCTATTACCGGTTTGCTCGTCGTCGGCCTCGGACTGCTGGGTGTCGCGGGCTACTACCTGATCCTGCTGCAGATGGGCTCGACGACGGACCACGCGATTCACGCGCTGGTCGGCCTCGCGTTTGGCGGCTCGCTGATTTCAATCTTCGCTCGACTGGGCGGCGGTATTTTCACGAAGGGTGCCGATGTCGGTGCCGACCTCGTGGGCAAGGTTGAAGCGGGTATTCCGGAAGACGATCCGCGCAACCCGGGTGTCATCGCCGATAACGTCGGTGACAACGTCGGTGATTGCGCCGGCATGGCAGCCGATCTGTTCGAAACCTACGCGGTCACGATTATCGCAACGATGTTGCTGGGCGGCCTCGTTGCGGTCAGCTACGGCCCCGAGGCCATTGTCTACCCGCTGGTGCTGGGCGCCGTGTCAATTGTCGCCTCGATTATCGGTACGTTCTTTGTCAAGACATCACAGGGCGGCAAGATCATGGGCGCGCTCTACCGCGGCATGATTGTCGCCGGCGTGCTGGCGGCAATCGCGTTCTACTTCATCACGGATGTGATGATGGCAGGCAGCGGCTTGTCGATGAGCATTTACTACTCGGCACTGATCGGCCTGGCGCTCACCGCGGCCATGGTCGTCATCACCGAGTACTACACCGGAACTGATTTCAAACCCGTCAAGACGATTGCTGAAGCGTCACTGACCGGCGACGCGACCAACATAATCGCGGGCCTCGGCATCTCGATGAAAGCGACGGCGCTGCCGGTGCTGGCCGTCTGTGCAAGCATCTGGGGCGCGTTTGCGCTGGCTCCGGACGGCAATAATCTCGCCGGCCTTTACAACATCGCGATCGCCGCGACGACCATGCTGTCGATGACAGGCGTTGTCGTCGCGCTCGATGCGTTCGGCCCGATCACGGACAACGCCGGTGGCATCGCCGAGATGGCGGAGTTGCCGCCCGAGGTACGTAAGATCACCGACCAACTCGACGCCGTCGGCAACACGACCAAGGCCGTCACCAAGGGCTACGCCATCGGCTCCGCAGGCCTCGCCGCGCTCGTGCTGTTCGCGGACTACACCAACGCCCTCGAGCAGGAGGGCATCATCGTGGATTTCCTGCTCAACGACCACATGGTGATCATCGGCCTGTTCATCGGCGGCCTGGTGCCGTTCCTGTTTGGTTCGATGGCGATGGAAGCGGTCGGCCGGGCGGCTGGCTCGGTCGTCGAGGAAGTCCGTCGCCAGTTCCGGGAAATCGAGGGCATCATGGAGGGCACGGGCAAGCCGGATTATAGTCGCGCCGTCGACCTGCTGACCAAAGCGGCAATCAAGGAGATGGTTGTTCCTTCGTTGTTGCCGATCGCGGTACCACTGCTGGTTGGCCTGATTCTCGGCCCCAAGGCGCTCGGCGGTCTGCTGCTTGGCACGATCGTGACAGGCCTGTTCGTTGCCATCTCGATGACGGCCGGGGGCGGCGCCTGGGACAACGCCAAGAAATACATCGAAGATGGTAATTTCGGCGGCAAGGGTTCCGACGCACATAAGGCGGCAGTTACCGGCGACACTGTCGGCGATCCGTACAAGGATACAGCCGGCCCCGCAATTAACCCGTTGATCAAGATCATCAACATCGTCGCACTGCTGATGGTGCCGCTACTCTAAGCTGGCATAACGACGCACGAAAAGAAGCCGCTCGATTCGTCGGGCGGTTTTTTTTTTAGCCCGGCTAACCTAATACAGTCGTCGTGCCAGGGATTCGGCTTTCTGCATAGTCCTTGCCGGTAGACGAACATTCGGTTCACCTGCAATCAAGCCGGTATACAGCGTACCAACCGGCCTGGCACCGATCAGCTTCGCAGTCATTTTGAGCTGTTTGCCAGTACTGTACGTCAATCGTCCGAGGATTCCAGGCGCGGCGCACGAGGTGACCAGCAGCGCTTTCTTAGTGATCGATTGGGCTTTCCGGAATACCGGTGAATTAGCGCCCCACGGCCAGAAACCGTAAGTAATCAGCCGCTCCATGAACCGCTTGAAGATTGCTGTCACCGATCCAAAATTTGTTGGTGCCGCAAGAATGTACGCATCTGCCTGCTCGATCTTGTCGATGATCCCGCGCATGCTGTCCTCGAGCACGCAGAGCCCGGGCTGTTCGCCGGGCTGCTGTGTGCAACTGCGACAGTTCATGCAAAAGCGGATATCTTCTTCGCGCAGTTTGACAGTTTCGACATCCACACCTGACTCCGTCAGAGCCCGTGTTACGGCTGCCAAAGCCTGGTCGGTAATCCCATCGTCACGATAGGAACCATTGATCGAAAGTACCCGGGTTGGAATATTCATTTTGAGACTCCATCGCAGTGTTGACTTCTGCAAGTCCAAAATACCACCGCCCCTGTCGATTCAGCATTGCGGATAACCGAATTACGAACTACTCGGGCATCAGCGCTCGAAGGGTCCGGCAGCCGACGCCGCTTGCATGTGCTCGGCAGCACTGGCGAAGCCATTCATACTCAGTGCAACGCAATGGCGATCTTCTGCCGGTTGTCGATCTGATCGATCAGACCGTCCGTCGGCGTCGGAACATGCCCAACGCCGCCAACCCGATTCCCAGCAGCGCCAGCGTGCTCGGCTCGGGAACCAGCATGCGGCTCGCGGTCGCGTACGTGAACAGTTTTGTATTTGAGACGTTGGTGTATGTTCCGCTACCACAGAAACTATCCAGACAGAGCTGGCCGGAGTTCACACGCAGGTCATTCACGATAGACGTACTAACCGCGAATAATGGTCCCCAGTTATTCACGCCAAATCCGATGTTACCGCTGCCCATGCCCAGCGTGTCGGCAAACAGGCGCGCCAGGCTATTATCGCCCCACCAGACCTGTGTCATCAGCGTTGCGTCCAGCTCGTCGAACCTGCCGTCCAGAAGCGAAATATCCCACACGCCGTCATTATCCGGGTCAGCGGATCCGTCGATGACGATTGGATCCGCGCCGGCGACGAAGGGCGAAAAGACGAACAATGCTGCAATGATCAGTTTTGTTTGTCGCATGATGATTCCAGAAGTGTTGCTTTCCAGGTTCTAAGGATTCAAGGTTCGGTAGGATCCGGTCGATTCAGTGCCCAGTGTTGCCGGCGCTTCAATAAAGTAACCCTGCGCGAAGTCGACGCCGATGTCTCGCAGCCAGTCGAAGTCTTCCTGTTGTTCGACCTGTTCGGCAACAACGCGGAACTGCATGGTCCGCGCGAGCTTGATCATTGCCGCTACCATTTCCTGATTGACTAGATCGGACTGCAGGTTACGCGTGTACGTACCGTCGATTTTAAGGTAATCGATCGGCAACTGCTTGAGACTCGAGAACGAGCCGAGCCCACTGCCAAAGTCATCCAGCGAAAACTCGCAGCCGATGCCGTGCAGAACCTCGATGAAGCGCCGCGCCTGCTGCACATCGGACAAGATCGCTGTCTCCGTGACTTCGAAGCAGATCGATTCGGGAGAAACGCCCGAACGATCCAGCGCATCAACGACGAATCCCAGGAAAGCCTCATCCGTCACCGTCTGGCTCGAGAGATTTATTGCACAACTGCGATGCGCCGGCAATTTGATTTCATTACTGCTGATAGCGCCCAGCGTCGCATTGATCACCCACCGATCGATCTGCGGCATCAACTGGTAGCGAGTAGCCGGTTTCAAGAATTTGGCTGAATCGGCTGGACGGCCGTGGTCATCCGCGAGCCGGATCAACACCTCGACGGCGGGTCCGGAATCGGCCTGCCCGCTCATCGCGATGATTGGCTGCAGTGCCAGTTCGAAACTATCCTCATGCAATGCCGTTTGCAGCTGCCGTAGCCACTGGATGTCACCGCGTTCCCGTGCGACTGCCTCGTCGCGCGCGGAATAGACGTGCACCTGGCCCTTGCCTTGCTGCTTCGCCAT
>Ga0224508_10005270_pt1 | contig 10383 bp, 8 predicted proteins | sample SF_Jan12_sed_USG_4_FD_170157 | JGI IMG/M metagenome (GOLD analysis project Ga0224508, IMG submission 170157) | Sediment microbial communities from San Francisco Bay, California, United States - SF_Jan12_sed_USGS_21 | ecosystem: Environmental > Aquatic > Marine > Sediment | place: USA: California... | reverse complement strand
GGCTTCACAAGGAGCAGGGCGCCGGCGACCAGGGAATGATGTTCGGCTACGCCTGCGATGAGACTCCCGAGCTGATGCCCGCGCCGATCCGGATGGCCCACAACCTGATCGAGCGACACCGCAGCCTCTTCGAGAGCGGCGCGCTGGCCTATCTGCGGCCCGACGCGAAGTCCCAGGTGACCCTCGAATACGACGGCGACCGCCCGGTGCGCGTCGACGCCGTGGTGCTCTCGACGCAGCACGCCCCCGACGTGGCCTACGACCAGCTGCGCAAGGACATCGTCGAAGACCTGATCCGGCCGACCCTGCCCGCCGAGTGGCTCGACGACCAGACCGTCTTCCACGTGAACCCCACCGGACGCTTCGTCGTCGGCGGCCCCATGGGCGACGCCGGTCTCACCGGCCGCAAGATCATCGTCGACACCTACGGCGGCATGGGCCGCCACGGCGGCGGCGCCTTCTCGGGCAAGGACCCCTCCAAGGTCGACCGCAGCGCGGCCTACGCCGCCCGCTGGGTGGCCAAGAACCTGGTCAAGGCAGGCGTGGCTCGGCGCGCCGAGGTGCAGCTGGCCTACGCCATCGGCGTGGCCGAGCCGGTGTCGATCCGGGTGGAGAGCTTCGGCACCTCCTCGCTGGACGAGTCGGGCCTCGAGACCCTGGTGCGCAACCACTTCGACCTGACGCCGCGGGGCATCGACCAGGCGCTCCAGCTGCGCCGCCCGATCTACCGCACCTCCGCCTATCACGGGCACTTCGGACGCGAAGACCATGGCTTCCCCTGGGAAGAGACCACGCGCGCCGACGACCTGCGAAACGCCGCGGGCGGGGTGTGAGTCCGGCGCATCGCGCGGCCCCCCTGCTGCTCGGATGGCTCCTGTGCGTCCCGCTCGCCGCGGGCGGCGCCGAAGCGTTGCGCGTGCTGCTCCGGGAGGAGCGCGGCCCCCTGCGGGTGGCAGGCGCCGAGGTGGAGGCCGCGGGCCCGGGCCTGGCCGTCGCGGGGCGGCGGGTCGGCCCGCGCTGGCGCGCGCCCGGTCCCGGTCCGCACCGCGTGGGGGGTCTCGAGGTGCGCGGCGAGGTCTGGGTGGAGCGGGCGGGCCCCGCGCTGCGGGTGCTCAACCGGGTGTCGCTGGAGTCCTATCTGGCCGGCACCCTCGGCCGCGAGATCTACGCCAGCTGGTCCCGGGCGGCCCTGCGCGCCCAGGCCGTGGTCTCGCGCACCTACGCGCTCTACCAGCGCGCCACCTACGGTGAACGGGGCTTCGACGTCGAGGCCGACACCTCCCACCAGGTCTACGGGGGGCTCGCCGCCGAGAGCGCCCCGGTGCGCCGCGCGGTGGCCGACACCCGCAACCAGGTGCTGGTCTGGCGGGGGCAGCCGATCCTGGCCGCCTTCCACTCGGCCTCGGGCGGCCGCACGGCCAGCTCCGAGGAGGTCTGGGGCCAGCGCCTTCCCTACCTGCGCAGCCTGTCGGTGGAAGGCGAGGAGAAATCTCCCGACACCTACTGGCGCACCCGCGTCTCGAAGACCAAACTGGGCCGCGCGCTCGCCCCGCTGGGCCTCGATCTGGGTGCGATCCGGGGGGCCCGGGTCGTGGAGCGGTCCGCGAGCGGACGGGTGCTGGGGGTCGAGGTGGCGGGAAGCCGCGACTCGGGACGCCTGGCCGGCCGGGCCCTGCGCAGTGCGTTGGGCGCGGACATCCTGCGCAGCACGCTATTCGAGCTCCGCGACGACGGCGAAGCGCTGATCTTCGTGGGTTCGGGACACGGTCACGGAGTCGGCATGAGTCAATGGGGAGCCCAGGCCATGGCAGAGCGCGGCGCCAGCCACGCCGAGATCCTGGCGGCCTTCTACCCCGGCACCGAGCTGGTGCAGTGGAGTCCCAAATGAACCCCGGCAGACCATCGATGCCCCGGAGTCCCGAATGAATCCGATCTTCCTGCAGGCCGCGGCCGAGCCCTCGCCCCTGGGCATGCTCGTGCCCATGGCCCTGATCTTCATGATCTTCTACTTCCTGCTGATCCGGCCCCAGGCCCGCCGCCAGAAGGAGCAGGAGACCATGTGGCAGTCGCTCGAGAAGGGCGACGAGGTGGTCACCGCCGGCGGGGTCCATGGCAAGGTGGTGGGAGTGACCGACGACGTGCTCACCCTCGAGATCGGCGCCCTCAAGAGCGGCGACCGGGTGCGGGTGAAAGTGACCCGCACCAAGATCGAGTCGGTGCAGAAGGGCAAGAAGGGCGATTCATGAGCGGACTGCGTTGGAAGCTCTCGGCGGCGATCGGCGCGGTGCTGCTGTTCGGCTTCCTGACGGTGAGCAACTTCGCGTCCGAGGAGCAGCGGCTGGCGAGCCCGCTGCTGCCCGACGGCGGGCTGCGGCTGGGCCTCGACCTGCGCGGCGGCATCCACTGGGTGCTGGGCGTCGACCTCGAAGAGGCCGAGGTGCAGGAGCTCGGCTTCTGGGCCGACACCCTGCGCTCGGCGCCCGACGACGGCGCCGAGTTCCGGGTCTCGGAGGTGCGCGTCACGGACGGCACGCTGCGCGTGAGCGTGCCGAGCGAATCCGACGCCGAGGCGCTCGACCGCTGGGTCGCGCCCAGCGGGGCCCTCGACGCGGTGGGCGAGGGCGGTGGCACCGAGCGGGTCTTCCGGCTCTCCGACCTTTCCGCCGAGGACGCCCGACGCCGCGGCATGGACCAGGTGCTCGAGGTGCTGCGCCGGCGCATCGCCGACCCGGTGCGCGGCATCCCCGACTCGGTGGTGACGCGCCAGGGCCAAGACCGGGTGCTGGTGCAGATCCCGGGTGGGCAGATCGACCGCAGCCGCGCTCGCGAGCTGCTGGCCGTCACCGGCCATCTGCAGTTCAAGATCGTGCAGGGCGCGGGCGAGAGCGTCGAGCTGTTGAGCGCCGAGTATCCGGACGGGCTGCCCGAGGGCACCGAGATCGCCTCGGAGATCGACAAGGAGAGCGGCCGGGCGCTCACGGCCTACCTGCTGCCCGAGCAACCGGACCTCACCGGCGACTACCTGAAGGACGCGCGGGTGGGCTTCGACACCCGCCAGCGCCCGATCGTCGAGTTCCAGTTCAACACCGAGGGGGCGCGGCGCTTCGCCGAGCTGACCGAGGCCAACGTCGGCAACCAGCTCGCGATCGTGCTCGACGAGACCGTCTACAGCGCGCCCACCATCCGCTCGCGCATCGGCGCCCGCGGCCAGATCGAGGGACGCTTCACCTCTCAGGAGGCCGCCGACCTGGCGGTGGTGCTGCGCTCGGGCTCACTGCCGATCCCGGTCGAGATCGAGGAAGAGCGCACCGTGGGCCCGGCTCTGGGCAAGGACTCCATCGACCGCGGCCTGCGGGCCTCGCTGCTGGGGCTCGGCGTGATCGTGCTCTTCGTGCTCGGCTACTACCGCCTCTCGGGCGGCTACGCGAGCCTGGCCCTGGCCGCCAACCTGCTGCTGTTGCTCGGCATCATGTCGATGTTCGAGGCCACCCTGACGCTGCCCGGCATTGCCGGCATCGTGCTCACCGTGGGCATGGCGGTGGACGCCAACGTGATCATCTTCGAGCGCATCCGCGAAGAGCTGCGCAACGGCAAGCTGCCCCGCGGAGCCATCGCCACGGGCTTCAGCAAGGCCTACTGGACGATCATGGACGCCAACATCACCACCCTGATCACGGCCATCGTGCTCTTCGAGTTCGGCACCGGGCCGATCAAGGGTTTCGCCGTCACGCTCTCGATCGGCATCGTGACCAGCGTCTTCGCCGCTCTGGTGCTCACGCGCCTGATGTTTGCTCTGCACCCGGGAACCCGCACCGTCGAGACCCTCTCGATCTAGCCGCCGGAGGAGTCCTCCTTGTTCGAGATCGTCCCGCCTGGGACCCGCATCGATTTTCTAGGCCGTCGCCACATCGCGCTGGTGGTCTCGCTGGCGTTGCTCGCCGCCGGGATGGTGGCCGCCTTCTGGAAGCCAGGCCTCAAGTTCGGCATCGACTTCGCGGGCGGCACCGAGGTGGCCGTGCGCTTCGACCCCGGCACCGACGTCGACGAGAAGCGCCTGCGCGAGCTGGCCTCGCTGTGCGGCGTCCTCGACGATCCGGTGAGCGTGGTGCGCTACGGCGAGACCGAGCGGCCCGAGTTTCTGCTGCGTTTCAACCGCGTGGCCGACGGCGCCGCCGCCGCCGAAGAATGCCCGGTGGACGCCGCGGACGTGGCCCGCCTCGAGGAGGTGTCGGCCGCCTCCAACCCCACCGGCGAGGGCGAGATCGACGTGGTCGACCTGCTCACCCTCGCCATGGCCGGCGCGGTGGGCCCCCCCGAGATCCTGCGCGTCGAGTACGTCGGGCCCCGGGTGGGCGACGAGCTGCGCCGCGACGGCTTGGCAGCGATGGCCTATGCCGTCTTGTTCATTCTGATCTACATCACCTTCCGCTTCAGCACGCGATTCGCGCCCGGCGCGGTGGTGGCCCTGGTGCACGACATCTTGATCACGGCCGGCATCCTGGTGATGCTGGGCGTCGAGTTCGACCTGCGCGTGCTGGCCGCCCTGCTGGCGATCATCGGCTACAGCCTGAACGACACGATCATCATCTACGACCGCATCCGCGAGAACATGGAGCTGCGCACCAAGTTCGATCTGGAGGACGTGCTCAACCGCAGCGTCAACCAGACCCTGTCGCGCACCCTGCTCACCTCGGTCTCCACCCTGAGCGCCTTGCTCTGCCTGCTCGTCGTGGGCGGCGAGGTGATCCGACCCTTCGCCCTGGCGATGTCCATCGGCATCGTGGTGGGCACCTACTCGTCGACCTTCATCGCCGCGCCGACGCTGCTCTTCCTCGAGCAGTCCCTGGGCGACGGGCACGGCGGTAGCGGCGCCAAGGCGGGCAGCGGCAAGAAGGCGCGCAAGAAGGCGGCCTGAGCCGGCAGCGGAAAACAGGGCGGCCCGAGGCCGACCGGGCCCCGCTCAGCCGGCCTTGCGAACCTCGGCGGGACCGGCCGGAGCCGGCGCGGAGCCCGCGGCGGCCTTGGCGCCCATCGAGATCGCGCCGTTGAGCACCGCGCCTTCGGCCACGATCAGCTTCGGCGCGTGGACGTCTCCCTCGACCACGCCCGTGGCCTGGATCTCGATGCGCTCGGCGCCGTGCAGGTTGCCCGAGACCCGGCCGATCACGACGATGGTCTTGGCCTTCACCTCGGCCTGGACGTGGCCGTCGGCGCCCACCGTGAGCTGACTGTTGGGCAGCGAGACCTTGCCCTCGACCTTGCCCTCGACGACGAGGTCTTCCTCTCCGCTCAGCTCGCCGGAAATCGCGATCGACTTGCCGATGTTCGCCATGCTCGTTCCCTTCGTCGTCCCGCGCTCCGGGCCCGACGCGGCGGGCGGAGGGGGCGCTGCGATGCGCCGCGCCGAGGCCCCCGACGGGGGCGCATCGAGCGCGGAATCTTCGTTGCGTCGAAACAGACTCACGAGCCGAGCAGCTTACCGCAGCGGTGCGACCTCAGCGATCTGGATGTTGCGGTTGCGCAGCAGTGTGCCCTGGGCCCGGTCGAGGGCGGTCACCGAGGTGCGGTAGGCCTGGAAGGCCTCGATCTCGTCGCGCTCGCGCTCCACGAGGTCTTCTTCGCGCTGCAGCACCTCGAAGGGTGTCGACTCGCCGTACTCGAGGCGGATCTCCTCGGCGCGCAGCTGCTCCTCGGCGGCTTCGCGCGCGCTGCGCGCGGCGGTAATCCCCTCTTGGGAGGCCAGCAGATTGCGTGCAGCCTGGCGAACTTCGATGATGATCTGCTGCTCCAGGCGGAGCAGCGAGGTGCGCGCCCGGGCGAACTCGAGCTCGCTCCGCGAGGCGTTGGCCCGGGCCGTGCGGTTGGGGAAGGGGATGCTGAAGCGCGCGCCGACGCGGTACTGGGGGAAGTCCTCGTAATCGTCGGTGCTGCGCCGGAAGCGGCCGTTGTCGAGCAGGCCCGTGGGCGGCGTGGCGGGACAGCCGGCCGGGGGCGGCGTGACGAACTGGCAGACCGCGAAGTTCGGGTTCTGCTGGCCCGACAGGCCGCTCTGCCCATAGCGGAAGAAGCCGTCGAGCTCGGGCAGCACCTGGTTGCGGGCGAAGCCGCGCTGCAGTTCCTGGCGTTCGAGCTCGCGCTGGGCGCCGGCCAGCTCGGGACGCAGCTCGAAGGCCCGCTCCACCGCCCGCTCGACGTCGACCTCGTAGGGCACGAAGTCGTCGGGCCGGTCGGTGGGCCGGATCTCGAGCGAGGAGTCGGCGCGCAGGTTGGGCCCCAACACCAGGTCGATCAGCACGTCCTGCTGATTGCGGTACTGGTTCTCGGCACGGATCCGCTCCACCTCGCGGCGCGACACGCCGGCCCGGGCCTCGGTCACCTCGACCCGCGACACCACGCCCACCTCGTACTGGGTGTCGGTCTGCGCGAGCAGCGCCGAGGCAGCCTCCAGGCTCTTGTTGGCCACGCGCAGGCTCTCCTCGGCGGCCATCAGGTTCCAGTAGGCGTCCTCGATCTGCTGCACCTCATCCATGGTGGCGCGGCGGAACTCCTCCTCGCTCGAGCGGTAGGCGAGCTTCGAGGTGCGCACCTGGGTCCAGGGCTGGTTCCAGATCAGATCGCGCATCAGGGGCTGGGTGACGTCCACCGACCAGCCGGAGGTGTACTCGGGCGAGAAGGTCTGGATGGTCGAGTTGGTGGTGGCGCGCCGGCCGTCGAACTGGGCGCTGAACTCGGTGCTGAGCAGAGGCAGCTGGCCGGCCACGCCGCCGAAGCCCTCGCTGGAGCGGTTGACGGTGGTGTTCACCCCCGAGAGCGCGAAGGAGTTCGGGGTCTTGGAGTCGTTGTAGGCGAACTCGCCGAAGAGGGTGGGGTCGTAGGCGCCCCAGGCCGCCGTGAGGTCGAAGTCGGCGATCAGCGGCGCATAGCGCTGCACCTGCACGTCGAGGTTGTTCTCGAGCCCCATGCGGATCGCGTCGCCCAGACTCAGCTCGAGCACCCCGTGGCGCAGCGCCGAGGGCGGCGCGGCGGCGGTCTCGCTCGGAATCTCGCCGGAGTCCGGCGCGGCGGCGGTCTCGCTCGGGATCTCGGCGGAGTCCGGGGCGGCGGTCGCCGGGGCGTCGGTGGCCTCGGGCACGCTGATCGGCGCCGGGTCTTCGGCGTGCGCGCTGGCGGCGAGCGCCACGCTGAGGGCGAATGCGATCCAGACCCGGTGTGAAGACACGAGGAACCTCCCGATGCGGCGGGCGGACTCTACCAGCGAATCTCCCCCTCGCGCACGGCGCTATTCTCGCCCGATGCGCGCGGCGGCGATCCTGCTGGCGGCGGGGCGGGGGGAACGTCTCGGCCACGCCCTGCCCAAGGCCTTCGTGCCCCTGGCCGGCCGCAGTCTGCTCGCGCGCTCGGCCGAGGCGCTGCGGTCGAGCCCGGGCGTGGAGGCCGTGCAGCCCGTGCTGCCCGCCGGGGCCGGGCTTCCCGAGGACGCCCGCGGCCTGGGACTGCTCCCCCCGGTGGCGGGCGGCGCGCGGCGCCAGGACTCGGTGCTGGCCGGGCTGCGCGCTCTGCCCGAGGGCTTCGAGTGGGTGGCGGTGCACGACGCGGCCCGGCCCCGGGTGCGTCCCGAGGCGGTGGCCCAGGTGCTGGAGGCGGCCCGCCGCCACGGCGCCGCGCTGCTGGCCGTGCCGGTGGCCGACACTCTGAAGCGGGTGCACGAGGGGCGCGTGGTCGAGACCGCGCCGCGCGAGGGACTGTGGGCCGCCCAGACCCCCCAGGCCTTCCGCACCGAGCTGTTGCGCGAAGCGCTGGAGAAGGCCCTCGCCGAGGGCCGCAGCGGCACCGACTGCGCCTCGTTGGTCGAGGCCCTGGGCGCGCCGGTCTGGGTGGTGGAGGGCGACCCCGACAACCGCAAGATCACCGGCCCCGAAGACCTCGCCGAGGCCGAGCGCGAGCTGGCTTCCGTGGAAGCGGCCCCCGCCGGAGCGAAGCGTTGAGCGGGATGCGCATTGGTCAGGGCTTCGACGCTCACGCGCTGGTGGAGGGCAGACCCCTGGTCCTGGGCGGCGTCGAGATCCCCCATTCGCGCGGGCTCGCCGGCCACTCCGATGGCGACGTGCTGCTCCACGCCGTGGCCAGCGCCCTGCTGGGCGCGCTGGGGGAGGGCGACCTGGGCAGCCACTTCCCCTCCTCGGACCCGGCCCTGGAAGGCGTCGCCAGTGGCGAGCTGCTCGACCGTGTGCTGGAACGGGTCGAGGGCCGCGGGCTGGCCGTGGCCAACCTCGACACCACCGTCGTCGCCCAGGAGCCGCGCCTTGCGCCCCACCAGGGCGAGCTGCGCGCTGCGCTGGCGGCCCGGCTGCGCACCGAGCCCGCCCGCGTCAACGTCAAGCTCACCAGCACCGATCGCCTCGGCGCGCTGGGCCGCGGCGAGGGCATCGCCGCCCTGGCGGTGGTGCTGCTGGAGCCGGCGGCGTGAGCGAGGACCGCTTCCGGATCGTCTCCGAGTACGAGCCCACCGGCGACCAGCCCTCGGCCATCGACGCCCTCAGCGCCGGCCTCGAGCGCGGCGACAGGCACCAGACCCTGCTCGGCGTCACCGGCAGCGGCAAGTCCTTCACCGTGGCCTGCGTGGTCGAGCGGGTGAACCGGCCGACGCTGGTGATGGCTCCCAACAAGACCCTGGCCGCCCAGCTCTACACCGAGTTCAAGCAGCTCCTCCCCGACAACGCGGTCGAGTACTTCGTCTCCTACTACGACTACTACCAGCCCGAGGCCTACATCCCCTCGACCGACACCTACATCGAGAAGGACTCCTCGATCAACGACGAGATCGACAAGCTGCGCCACTCGACCACCCACTCGCTGCTCACCCGCCGCGACGTGTTGGTGGTGGCGAGCGTCTCGTCGATCTACGGCCTGGGCGCGCCCGAGCACTACGGCTCGATGCACGCCTACCTCGAGCCCGGCATGCCCTGCGTACGCGACGAGCTGCTGCGCCAGCTCGTGGACATGCTCTACGAGCGCAACGACTTCGACTTCCACCGCGGCAGCTTCCGGGTGCGGGGCGACGTGGTGGAGATCTTTCCGCAGTACGAGGCCGAGCGGGCGCTGCGCGTCGAGTTCTTCGGCGACGAGATCGACCAGATCGCCGAGATCGACCCGCTGCGCGGCAAGGTGCTGTCGCGACCCAAGAAGGCGATGGTCTACCCGGCAAGCCATTACGTGGCGAACGACGCCGTGATCCGACGCGCCGTCTCGGGCATCCGCGACGAGCTGCAGGAGCGCCTGGCCCACTTTCGCGACAACCAGAAGCTGCTCGAGGCCCAGCGCCTGGAGCAGCGCACCCTCTACGATCTGGAGATGCTCGAGGAGATGGGCTTCTGCCACGGGGTCGAGAACTATTCGCGCTGGCTCGACGGACGCGAGGCCGGCCAGACCCCGTACACGCTCTACGACTACTTCCCCGACGATCTGCTCGTGGTGCTCGACGAGAGCCACATCAGCGTGCCCCAGATCGGCGGCATGTACCGCGGAGACCGCGCCCGCAAGGAGACCCTGGTCGAGTTCGGCTGGCGCCTGCCCTCGGCGCTGGACAACCGCCCGCTGCGCTTCGACGAGTGGGAGGAGCGCGCCACCCAGCGCCTCTACGTCTCGGCCACGCCCGGCGACTACGAGCTGGAGCGCTGCGAGGGTGTGGTGGTGGAGCAGATCATCCGACCCACCGGCCTGATCGACCCGCGCGTAGAGATCCGCCCGGCCCAGGGCCAGGTGGACGACCTGCTGGGCGAGATCCGCAACCGGGCCGAGGCCGGCGAGCGCGTGCTGGTCACCACCCTCACCAAGCGCATGTCCGAGGAGCTGACCAACTACTACGGCGAGCTCGGGGTGCGGGTGCGCTACCTGCACAGCGAGGTGCAGACGCTCGAGCGCATGCAGATCATCCGCGAGCTGCGCGAGGGCCAGTTCGACGTGCTGGTCGGGATCAACCTGCTGCGCGAGGGGCTCGACATTCCCGAGGTGTCGCTGGTGGCCATCCTCGACGCCGACAAGGAGGGCTTCCTGCGCTCGACCCGCTCGCTGATCCAGACCATCGGACGCGCCGCCCGCAATGCCAAGGGGACGGTGCTGCTGTACGCCGACAAGGAGACCAACTCGATCCGCGAGACCCTCGCCGAGACCGACCGGCGGCGCGAGGTGCAGGAGGCCTACAACCTCGAGCACGGCATCACCCCGCGAACCATCGTGAAGCGCATCGCCGACATCCGTGACTCGATCTGGGAGCAGGACTACGTGACGGTTCCCGCCGAGCCGCCCGAGGTGGAGCGGGTGGCCGAGGGCGAGCTGCCGGCGCTGCTCGATTCGCTGCGCGGCGAGATGCGCGAAGCCGCCAAG
>Ga0224508_10005269_pt1 | contig 10389 bp, 12 predicted proteins | sample SF_Jan12_sed_USG_4_FD_170157 | JGI IMG/M metagenome (GOLD analysis project Ga0224508, IMG submission 170157) | Sediment microbial communities from San Francisco Bay, California, United States - SF_Jan12_sed_USGS_21 | ecosystem: Environmental > Aquatic > Marine > Sediment | place: USA... | reverse complement strand
TCGAAACAAAAAGATGTTTGAGGAAATAATTAGAAGGGTAAGAGTTCTAAAAGATCTCCTAAAAGAGCAAAAATTACCAATTTTAGAACCATCTACTGATTGTTCAGAATGCCAATATTATGAAAGATGTTACATGAAAAAGAAGAATCCCAAGCAGTCATCTCTAGCTGAGATGTTAGGGATGGGCAACAAAGACTAGTTGGATATATGAAAAATACTGTAAAGGAAGAATTCCTTTTGTTTAATCTAGTGGTTCTGGATGTCCTTTTCCACGAAGAGCAAAACACACTACTGCCAGTGCAATTGAAATTCCTATTGCTGCACCATATGCGGCCATACCTGCTTCTGCCATTGATAAAAAACAATGAAACATACTTTTATAACTTTGCCAATATTTTTTCTTTAAAAACAAACTATCATAATTTTAAGATTTTATGATACTATTGGGTTTATTTTTTAAATTCAAAATGAAGTTCATTTTCTTGACCACTAGTCATTGAGCTTAGATTGTAAAAGACATCACCGGTAACTCTCCAATTTTGATTATCATCTCTAAGAATAGTCCATAATTCGGGAGTATTTTCAGAACCTCTCAATGTAATGGTATCTTTTAGAGTGATTGAGTTCTCACCAAGGAGAGTATAGTAGTTTGATCCAAATTCAACCATTCCTGTAGGCCTACTGCCTATTTCGCCTCCTGAAATTTGTTCAGATTCAGAATAATTTGTTTCAAATAATTGATAATCCATAGTTTGGACAATCACGGCACGTGGATTAGGATTTGAAATTATAAATCCAATATTGATTGTAGCTGTTCTTTCTGAAATGTGTTCAACAGAAATATCATCTAATTCTATTTGAAGTGGTTTAGCTTGTGGGATGCTTTGAGTACCATCACCCTCTTGAGATGGTACTATTGTGGGTCCCATCAAAAGAATTCCTCCTAAAATTGCAGCAAGAATTGCAACTGCAACACCAACAAAGATTTTAGGATTCATGGTTTTTGCATTTCCTCTAGATGTCTTAAATGTTGAGATAGTTATTATACCATTGCAGACAGAAAAAAATATGCAGTACTTTCAAGCAGTACAACAAGGAAAGCAAAGAGCAAATAAATCACAAATGAAGATGTTTGAAGTAGCTGGATTTGGCATGTTAACTTTAACAACTAAAAAAATTGATGGAAAATTTCATCCAGTGGGGGAAGAAGAATTTACTGCTGTAATTAACTCTCCAGATGGGCATGTAGCGATAATTGTAGATAAAGATGGTTTTACAAAGGCTCAATCTAAGGCTGTGGGAAAAGAAGAAGCGCTATCAATTTACAAAAAACTCAGAGAATTAGGGATTTTAGAATATCCAGAAAAAGAGATTCAAATTTGGTCTGAAGCAAGACCTACAATTCAAGCTGATATTTCTGAATAATTATTTTGAAGAGAGGATTATTTCGGTGCCTACATCACCACCTTTAATGGCTTTTTCAATAATTTTTGGATTAGCCTTTAGAATTCTTGTTTTAATTTTAGAGCGCTCTATGATTTTTAGAGCAACAATATCCATCAAGTCATAGCCCCCTGCAACAGAATCTTCATGAACCAACATATTTTTCAAATTTTTCATTTCAATTCGTTTGAATTTTTTTGCTTTTTTGAATTTGTTTGGATCCATATCATAAACTCCATCAACATCAGTAGCATTAAGAAATTGCTCAGCTTGAACTTTTTCTGCAATCAAGGCTGCAGTACCATTAGTACTTTGACCAGGATGTAGACCACCTGCTACTACGATTAATCCATCATCTACTGCATGTCTAACTTCCTGTAAAGTGGTTGGAGGATGTGAATATGCCTTGTTCTTTAGAGCATAAATCAATAATTTTGCATTAAGTCTTGAAATTTCAATTCCTAGTTCATCAAGAGTAGACTCATCTGCTCCAGAGGATCTTGCATGAGATATGTAATGTCGTGCAATATTACCACCTCCAGCAATAACAATTGGTTGGCAAATCTTACTGATTTTTACTAGAAATTCTGCATAGTCTTTTAGAACTTTGACATTATCTATGCCAAAAACTCTTCCAGATAATTTGATAACAATTCGCTTTTTCATTTTAGATCACCAAGGATTGATTTTGCGGCAATTTCAACTTTTTTTCTGTTATTTTGATGAGTATAGATTCTAAGAATATTCATGAATCCAGAAATGGCTGAAACTACGGGTATTTCTGAAATTGGCATCTCTTTTGCCGATGATTTTTCATCTTCATTGGTAATCAAAATGATAGATTTTGACTCATTCTTTGATGGTGCTAGAGGGATAGATGGAGTAACAGAACTATCTACAAAAATTTCATTTTCATCAACTTTAGATTTTTTAGAAAGTGTAATTCTAAGTTCATCAGTTCGAGTTTTTTTCAAATTAGTTCGGCTTGTAAGTATTCTCTCAAATACACATTTTAGTAATTTCCTATTTTGATAATCTTCTGCAAATTGCCTAGCACGTTTTAATTTAGAAGATTTTGATGAGATTAAAGATGATAAAACATATTCGTCAGTGAGTTTGACAAATTCATTTAGATTAAAAGATGTAAAACCAAATTCATCGTCAGACAATCTTAATGCTTCAATCAGCATAACTTCTGCTGCACGTACAGTTTTATGAAAATACACTGCCTTGAACATTTGATATCTAGAATGCATCATTGATTCAAAAGAATACAATGCTGAACGCTCCAAAGCTAATTTTTTCTTATGTACATCAAGTGATTGTGTAATTCTTTTATGATCAATTTTTGCATGCTCAGCACCTGTGAAATATCCGTCTCGAAGTAAATAATCCATCATATCTGCACTAAGTACGCCTGAAACAATTTCATTCATGTATTGAAATTTGGAATCTCCAAAGGCAACTTGAGCAATAAGTTTTTTGTCAAAACCATTCTTTGATAAATTATCACCAATTTCAGATTTTAAAATAATTTTTTTACCAAAGTCTTCATGTGAAATTTTCTTTTGTTGAATTATTTCCTCAAAAAGATGAGAGAACGGTCCATGACCAATATCATGTAAGAGACCAGCTAACCGAAGGATTTCAATGTCACCAGATTTTAAAATTCCTTTTTCATTTAATGCATGGCCTGCTTGACTGGTAATGTGCATAACTCCCAATGAGTGTTCAAATCTTGTATGTTGTGCTGCAGGATATGTTAAGTGAGCACCAGAAAGCTGTCTAATTCTTCTCAATCTTTGAAAAATTGGATTATCAATTATCGATAGCTCATGTTCATAGACACGAATAAAATCATGAATCGGATCAATAATATCTAGATAATTTTTTTTCATAAGCCCAGTTTTTTTGAGAATGTCTTCAAAATCTCTTCATGAACTTCTTCTTTAGGTTTTGATGCATCAATTATTTTCCAATGTTTTTTCTTTGCAGTAGTATGATAGATTTTAGAGATTTTTCTTAAAAATTCTTTATTATTTTCAAACTTGTCTCTATGAGTTTTTTGTCTACGAAATGATTCTTTTTGTGTAACATCAAGTAAAATTACAAGATCAGCTTTTGGAAGACCATTATCAAGATTCTCAAGCCATTTTTGCTTCATACCATTAGCTAAACCATAAATTAAATTTGAATGATAATATCGATTCATAATTAGAACAGAATTTTTTTCTTTAGCTGCTAAAATCTCATGAAGTTTTTCCCATCTATTTGCAGCTAAAAGACAATGAATTACTTGAGGGGGAAATTTTCGTTTTCCATCCAAATATTTTCTAATTTCTTTTCCTATTGGGGTTTTGTAATCAGGAAAATGAAATAGTTTGGTTTTGATCTTTCTTTTTTTTAGTGCTTTTTCTAATAAAGTTGATTGTGTTAACTTGCCTGCTTGGTCTCCACCCTCAATTACAATAATCATAAGTTATCAAAACAGAGAAATTAATTGATTAAAAATCTATCAAGATTTATAACCAAAAATGGAGTATATAACACAAAATGGGACTTGTTAAAGAAGTAATGAAGGAAATTGGAAACAAATCCAGAGAGTTCTACGAATTTGTTTTACCACCAATTGATATGTATCATAATGAAAATAATCTTAAATTAGTAATTGACATTCCAGGATTTAACAAAGAGGACATTAAGTTGACTTTGTGTGGAGATATACTTTCTATCAAGGCTCAAAAAACAATTGATGAAAAGGAATCAGAGACGTTAATTTCAAATCAAAGACCAAACATAATTGATAAAAAAATCAGACTTCCAATTGACATTAAACAAGGTGAAGAAAAAATAGAATCTGCAAAATATGAAAACGGAGTTCTTACATTGATTATCCCCGTAACAAAAAAGGGGAAAAATATCTCAATAGAGTAATCTAGTATTTTCTAAACAATATCGAAGCTGTCATTATCAAACCAGAACTAATCATTCCAACTAAACCTAGATACTCACTAGACTGGAACAAAAATGTTGAACCAACAAAAATTGCAGAGGCAAATATACTTCCACTAATTAAAACCACTGGTTTTCTTTTTTTCATATAGACAGAAAACTCATCTCGGAGTTTTTCCATTTCAGGTCCAATTCTAAGTGCAGAATCAATTGATTTTGAGAAATTATCAAAGGAGATCTTTAGTTCTTTGATATATGCCCCCATAATCAGGTTCTCTTCTTCAAGAATATTTTTCAAGACTTTAACAAACTTGAAATCAACATTGTGTGTTTTGTAGATTCCCTCAATTATAGATGCCATCCTCATGTATAGGGCCAAGTTTTTTGGCAGCATGAATGGAAATTTACTCATTGTTTGATTCGCAAGCTCCATCAGGCTTTGTACTTCCATTTCATCAGGTTTGTTTCCATACATTGTACGAATTGAAAGTTCAATTCCCTTTTCCATAACTGATCTGTTGTATCCAGGTATTAGCATACCAAGATCATTCATAGCATTAATTACCCTTGGAGGGTTTCTTTCAACTAGTGCAAGGTAAAGTCGAATTAGCTTAAATCTGGTTTCGTCATTTATTCGTCCAACCATTCCATAGTCATACAAGATTAATCTGCCATCATCAGTTACCGAGATGTTTCCAGGATGGGGATCTGCATGAAAGATTGAGTGTTTGAGAAGCATGGTAAAAAAGACCTTATGAACATCAATGACTAGTTGCTCTCGGTTAATCCCTTTCTCATCAAGTGCCTGAACATTTGTAATCTTGATTCCTGGAAGATATTCCATTGTTAGGACATTTCTTGAGGAATAGTCATCAAAAACTGATGGTACGACTACATTATCGCTTTGTTTCATATCATTTTTAATTCTTTTAAGATTCTCAGATTCATTGGCATAGTCCATCTCTTCGTGAATAGTCTCAATAAATTGAGATAGCATGGCCTTTGCTGAATAACGTAAATTTGGGTCAACGAATCTTAGTGCAAGTGGAAGGACTTTTTTTAAAACTTTGATATCTTCTTCTACAATTTTTTCAATTCCAGGTCTTCTTACCTTGATGACAATTTGTTGACCAGAGATAGTGCCACGATAAACTTGTCCTAGTGATGCACCTGAGATAGGATTTGTATCAATTTCGTCAAATCTTTGGTCAATCGGCCCGAGATCTTTTTCAATTATTGGTTTTACCTGATCAAAAGGAGCAGATGGGACGCTGTCCTGCAGTTTTGAGAGTTCCTCTAAATATGGCTGAGGCAAGATATCGGCCCTTGATGAAAGCCATTGTCCTAATTTTATGTAGACAGGTCCTAGTGAAATGAATGTATCAAGTATTTTACGGGCATTTTTTCTAAACTGTTCCAGGTCCAATTGTTTTTTCTCTTGATGAATCCATTTTTTTCTATCCCTGCGTAATGCAAGAATTGATGGTAACAGTTTGATAAGTACATGGATTGTTCTAACAGTCGACATGAAATTTACTCCAGATAATTTTTAATTTTCTTTGTTGTAACATATCCCAGATATCCAGAAATGATAGATGAAATCAAAGTAGAAGTAAGAGTTGATTTTTTTGAATTTTTATTGAGAACCTTTTTTACAATTTGTGAACCGCCAAAAATTGCACATGCCAAACCGATTAAGACCTCTGGTGCATCATTAATCAAATGTCCAACTGGATCTTTTCTAGGATCAATTCTGTCAGTATGAACTAGAAATTTATCATCATACTCTCTTATGTGTAAATTACCGTAACGGTATTGCTTGTCTGCTCCATTTTTTTGTCCAAGGAATGTTTCTTCTGCTTCTTCTAGCATGAATTCTCGTAATTCCTTTGGGACTTCAATCTCATCCCCTGGCATGATCGCAAGATCTAGTAATTGCTTATAATCTTACGGTCTAGAAAGTGTCTCAGCCTAAGACCAAAAACATATTGTACTTTGGTGACGACTAGATTAAATTTTGTAAACTAGTATTTAGCACTCATTGAGAATTTATACGGGTCTTTTTTGTACAAATTTCATTCATTCAATAGGTGAAATGAAGGGTTTCCAGAAATGAGATCTTACATTAACTATTGAATATACAAAAAAGATTTCAAGATGTCTTTAGTCGATCTTTTGTAAACATTATGAAACTAATTGAAAAAACTGCCAGCATTGCAACCCCTGTAACATATGCATAGTTTAGTCCTATACCGGGATGGTCTTCTTGATGATAGTAGTTGATCAAGAACGTTACAACTAACAAAATCACTCCAACAATTGTTAGTTTCTGATGTGTTTCCAACAAAGATGATTTTACCAGTAACTATATGAATTTAGAAGGATGATAGAAAATATTTACTGAATTAATTTGATAAAATCCTTAGTATTCATAATAAAAAGAGAAAACATCTTTTGACATATAATCAATAATATTTCTTTAGGGAACGGTAAAAGAAGATACATTCTTCCTAGAATTAAAAAGAATTAGATCAGGGATTGGGTTCCATTTGAGATAGTTTTTTAATTATCTGTTCTAGTTCTACCTTGTTTTCATTAATTACTTGTTTCATTATATCGATTTCCTCATTTATTTGATCTAAATTAATGTCATCAGAGTTTTTGATCTGCTCTTCTAGATCTTTTAGTATTTCTTGATTGTACAGATTGATTTTTTCAAGTTCATTTTTGTATATCTCTAATTTTTCATATTGATTAGAAATTTTAGGAATTTCTCCATAGTTTTGATTTGTAAGAAAACCTAAAGAGATCACTAAACTTCCTACTGCTAAAACTGCAATGAGAACAATTATGACTAATCTCAATTTAGTATCCTCGTTTTTTCTTTCAAGATTTAAAATTTAACATCTAACTTGTCTGTGCTATTGTTTTTTTACGCCTACGAATAACGTAAATTCCAACACCTATTGCCACAATAATTGGAATGATTATCATTGTTGGATCAGGGCCAGACTCGTCATCATTCGATGGTTCTTTAACAAATATTGTCGCATCATATGGTAGAAAGATCTCATCTCTAATGCTATCTTTGTATCTCACAGTGATGGTGATATCATGTTCTCCATATTTTGGCTCACCATCAAATTCAATTGGAATGTTAAATGGAACGGGGGCATCAATCTCAATTTCATCAATGAATTGAGTATTTGATTTGATGTTAGAATCTCCACTAGGTTCAACAGTTACAAAACCAAACAACCCGTCTTCGTTTCCTTCATTAATTATTTCTCCAATTACCATTTGTATGCCAGACAATTCAATGACATCAATATTGTATATCGACAAATCAATAAGACCTTTAACATAGAAATCAGCAATTCGTGAAATGGTATGTTTATCACCATGCGCATTAAAATAAGTTATTTCAATGGGTGCGCGAAGTGTATCACCTTTCAGAGATTCTGGTACGTATACATCAAGTTCAACAAGTTTTTTTGATTTTGGATCAATCTCACCAATCTCCCAATCAGTATTTAGAATCACAACATTCTCAACATTAGTGATAGATTGAGTTGTTGATGCTCTTTCACTTTGTGTATTTTGTAGTGCAATATTTACACTTGAAATTGGTGCGGTTCCGTCATTTGAAATTTCAATTGTTACATGGTTTTGCTGTAAGGATGTAAGGAATGGATTCAGTGCGCGTATGTTTATGACGCTTTCTCCAGTTATTTTAAAATCAAAATCCTCAAACGCAGTTCGAACTCCAGATTCACGTAACCGTGAATAATCAACTTTGACAGTACCGGGATATTGTTGGATTCTAATTCCATCGTCTATATCAACAAAAAATGTTAGATGGAAATTTTCTCCGGCAAGAGAATTGGAATTAGCATCTGCATAGATTAGAGAACCAGGTCCATCTGAGGCTGAAAATCCGAGAGGTAGTGATAGTTGTCCTCGTATTCCCGTAATATCTTGAGTTCCAACATTTGCCATTACTACGGTAAATGGTACATTTTTGTCTCCTGCATCAACCTCAAATTTTTCATCGATTGTTCCAAAGTAAGCATCGAGGAATTTTACATCTCCAAAGTCTCTTTCAAAAGGAGAATTGCCAAATCCTCCAGAGGTGATTTGTGCATAAGAATTATCAAAAAGAAATGGAGAGAATCCAATTACAAATAACAATAACAAGAGTCTAATATTCATTAGACTAAAACCTCCATTCCGGAAGGTTGTTCACCTTCAAATGCCCTACCATCTTTTATTGTTATCACTTTATCTACTTCACCAAAGTGCTGTCTATCATGTGTAACTATGATGAATGTTTGATTAAGTTTTTTGGCCATTGATTTCATTAGTTGGACAATTGTTTCTGAAGTTACAGAATCAAGATTACCAGTAGGTTCATCAGCTAAAACAATTGAGGGTTTGTTGATCAGTCCCCTTGCAATTGCTACTCTTTGAGCTTGTCCGCCTGAAATCTTGTTTGCACGTTTATTAATTTGATCTTCAAGTCCAACTGCTTTTAGTAAATCCCTAGCTTCTTTTTCAGCAACGCCATCAGTTCCTCCAATTTGTCTGGGTAACAATATATTTTCTAAAACAGAAAGATCAGCAAGCAAGTTGGAAAATTGGAAGATAAATCCTAATTTTTTATTTCTAAATGAAGAAATTTGATCATCATTTAGTGTTGTAGTATCAGTTCCATCAATGGAGATCTTTCCACTTGATGGATGATCTAGCAGCCCAATCATATTAAGTAATGTAGATTTTCCAGAACCTGAACTTCCTACAATTAGGACGATTTCGCCCTGTTCAATTGAAAATGATGCGTTATCAAGAGCCTTAACTTTACTATCGCCTTCTCCGTAAATCTTGCTAACATTGTTGATTTCAAGTACTTTAGACAGTTCTCATCGCCTCCACTGGTAATAGCTTTGTCGCCCTATACGAGGGATACAAAGATGCAATGACTGCCAAAGCAAAAGAAGTCAAAGCAGTTTGGATGATCTTTTCCCAGTTATAGCTGACCTCAAGGGGCAAACTATTGTTAAATGACATTTTTGTTTCCTTTGCATAAACAGTATAACCTAGTCCTGCTGCAGTTCCCACTCCAGCACCAATTGCTCCAATTATCATTCCTTGAAAAATGAAGACTATGAGAATGTCTTTTCTTTTGGCTCCAATTGCTCTCATAATACCAATTTCTTTAGTTTTACCATTTACTAGCATCATCTGAATTGTAAGAATTGCAAATGCAGAGGATCCCATTCCAAAATAACCTATCATGCTAATCATTGCAATTCCAGATCTAAAACCTGCAAGTTGCTCTTCAGCTGATTCCTCTATTGTTTCTGCAAGGAAGTCATCATTAGGAAATGATTGTAAAAAGAATTCTTTTACTTCTAATGCTTTAGAAGGATCATTTAGTTTTACCATAAAGGAGCCAGTATCTCCAGGTCTATTCATCATGTCACGTAAAGTATCAATATGCACAACGGCTGTATAATCAAATCCTTGACCTCCAGGTGATTTTGCAATTCCAGAAACAGTAAATCTCCTAATCTGATCTTCTCCGAATCTATCAACTACAAGAACCTTAACACTGTCACCAACTTCGGCTCCTCCTAGATCTGTTGCTACATTAGATCCCAACACAATAGAATTTCTTGAAAAGACATAACTTCCTTCTGAAACAGTTTCATGAACAGTAGATGCTCTAATATCGCGAAATGGATCAATGCCCACAATTGGTACTCTAGTTTCTTCAATTAGATTTCCATTCTTTGTCATATTCATTTCAGCACTTGATGAAAGCCGCGGTGTTGCCCCCGCAACATAAGGTATTCTTTCAAACCAGCTTACAATTGACAAATCTGACTTGTCGATATAATCAGCTTCATCAGTTACAAGAATATCGCCATTTCTATAATCACTGATATCTCTAACGATAGCATCAAAAAGTCCTTGAAATATTACAAAGTTAAC
>Ga0224508_10005268_pt1 | contig 10390 bp, 7 predicted proteins | sample SF_Jan12_sed_USG_4_FD_170157 | JGI IMG/M metagenome (GOLD analysis project Ga0224508, IMG submission 170157) | Sediment microbial communities from San Francisco Bay, California, United States - SF_Jan12_sed_USGS_21 | ecosystem: Environmental > Aquatic > Marine > Sediment | place: USA: California... | reverse complement strand
GATATCGACGTAGGCGTTTTCCGGGTCAAAGCCGGAATCATAAGTGTCATTGTCGTCGATGGGACCGAAACCCTGTTGCTGGCAGAACGGCGGATTAACACTGGTATCGGAAAGTTCTGCAGAGCAGCGCTGAATGGATACAACCTGTTCTCCCCCGGTGCGCGGCTGGACGAAATATATGAAGCCCTCCTCGTCGATACGAAAAACGGCTTCCTTGCCGGAGATTCCACTGGCACCCATGTCATCGATGCGTACATGTCCCAGGAATGCGTCGTTTTGACTCCAGCGCGAAAGGCGTGGACGCAGATCCAAGGGCGGACTGCCGGTGCCGTTGGGGTCACATTTCACATAGTCATCGAAGAAATACTGTTCCCCGCTTTCGGTGACATGTACATAGAGCGGGTCCAAAACGAAGTTAACAGGCGCCTCTACATCTGCGCCACAGAACTGACTGCCGATAAAGCCAACAAGACCATTAGTGTTCACGGCGAGAATATAATCGGCCATGAGCTGTTCGGCATTGGGCTGGCTGTTGATGTAGTCAATCAGCCCGCCGGCCTCGGTCGTACGGTAGTCATCGATGAAAAACGGCAACAAAGGCGCGACAAATTCGCCGTTTTGCGGTGGCTCCTCAATGCGGAATTGCAGCGGGTCCGGCACTGTCGGTCCGGTGGGGTCGTGTGAGTAAGGCAGCAGGTCCGGGTCGATACCGGTCAGGACTATATCGACCGGCTCGGACGTCAGGGTGTCAGCCATTTTCATTACTGCCATCGGCGGCTGGTTGCTGCCGGGCGTTTTCACGGTCACGAGCTGTTCGCCGGTTGCGACGTTCGGCATCGGTAGCGCGTTGTCAGCCGCCGACCAGGTGACGACCGTCCGCGTGTCCGGTAATACATTGCCATCCGGGCTATTGGTTGACTTGCTGACGTCGGGATCTATGTCGGCAAGATCGACGACCAGTGGCTGGCCCAGCGGATAGTCTTCAAGATCGATGACGACATCACTTTCGATGACCAGCCCCGGCGGCGGCACGAGGATTGGCGCCTGCGTATCCTCGACCGTAAGGGTCTGCGTAAGCGTGCGCGAGAAGTAATCGAGGTTGTCGACGATGCCATCGTCGTCGTGATCGATGCCTGGCCTTGCGGCACCCGTATCGCGCACAGTCCACGTAACGATCGTATCGCCGATCGGCAACACCTCGGGCGCATCATTACGGAGGATTACCGGTCGGCCACAACGATCGGATGCAGTGACCGATGCGCTGAACTCCTGGAGGTATCGCGCGAGCGTCGTGCCACCGATATCGGTCGCCTCAAACGTTATAAACGGCTGGTCCGTCGAGATTGTCGGCGGGTATATGTCGTAGACGACAATCTCTTGCAGGCGCGCCCGCGAGACTAACTTTTTGCCTTCGAAAAACTTTTCGATGAGCGTCTCGGCAGTGATTTGCTCCCCGGCGAAAACCGCAACCGGCAACGCTTCTTTTAGAATCTCAAACACCTGTATCTTGCGATTCAACCTGTTCAGGAACTTCGCCAGCTGCTTGGTATTGTTTTTAATAGACGATAATTCGAGCGTGGTTTTGCGGAGGTTCTTCAGCTCACCGATTAGATCCAGGAATTTGAATTCCGCTGCGGCCATGACGGGAACCAACGCTATCGGCACGAATAGATCCCAAACCGGATACCAAATATTTGTTGCCCGCCATTCGAGCTGATGTCTGCCGGCACCGATTTCGATCGTCTGCGCAATCGGCACGAAATTGTTGGGGCCATCCTCGAATACCCCGGCATCTGCAAATATATTGGCAGACGGCCCATTCAGACTGAGAACGACATCGGTATGGGCGTGAATTACTTCGGGCGTCCCGAGATCACCGAACGTGACAGGCTCGTCATTCGGATTAAAAAAAGCGTCATCGCCGAGTTTGGGCCACAGCCCGAGAAAGTTCTCGAACTTGGCTTTGGTGCGCGGTAATTGAATTGAGTAACTACAGAGGTCCGTCCCTCCGGGTTCCATGGTGTCCGGGTAGACGGTAAAACCATCTGGCACGACCAGGTAGGGTTTGGTGAACTTCAGGGTATTGTCGGCGGTAATACCGACCAACTCGGCGGGTATCGAGACCTGCGGTATTGGCACGAAGCCGATCGGAATGGACGCATTGTGGGTCGCGATCAGCCCCAACTGTGCGGCGTAAGACTTGTTGTTGTTCTTCCGCTGTGCTTTGGGACTCAATCTCAGTTCATCGTCAAACGGCCCGACATACTGAGCGAAACTGGTCGTCGTACCGAGAATCAAGCAGGAGGCAACCAAGCCTATGGCGAGCTTGGCGGGAACGGTCGTGCGTTGCGTATCCATGGCATGCACCCGTTGAGTTAGTTACGCGATTGCTCAGAAAGAAGAGAACACGCCCTAACAAGAGCAAGGAGGTCGGAGAAGATTTTCTAGTTTTTGAGAATAATTCTTATTCGTATTCTATTGCCGTCTAGTATAGCAGACGCGCAGACCACTCTGTTTTCAATAGGTTGCGCTCCCGGTATCGGGATCACGCGCCGCGGTAATTGATTGGTGGGCCCCCGGGGACTCGAACCCCGAACCAATGGATTAAGAGTCCACTGCTCTACCAATTGAGCTAGAGGCCCCACCTGATTGCTGGCCACCGGGAGCCGATGACCGGAAGGAGTTGGGGTGGACGATGGGACTCGAACCCACGACGACCGGGATCACAACCCGGGGCTCTACCAACTGAGCTACGCCCACCATAGATGTTCTTCTATTCTACTCCGCCTTCCAAATTGGCGCGCCCGGCAGGACTCGAACCTGCAACATTCGGCTTAGCTTACCAACTACCGCTTTCGCGACCCTGCCAAAACAGGTTTGTGGTCTGGACTATCTCTTCGCCATCTCAGGCGCCGCACGTATAGTCTCTACGGAGCCCTGCGAAAGTCGGCGGCAAAGTTAACGCGCTTTGCCTGACCGTTCTTGGATGCCTTTACCCTCAGCGAAACGTTCGAGCCATAATTTCGAGGTGCGAGGTAATAGCACTCGCATAAATCATTGCTCGTACAGATCCTCCTGAGCCTTCAAGACACCCAGGTCTCCCTTGCTTTTGGTGTGATGTGACAGCTCCATGCCTCTCACTCATCTCCAAAGCGTTGGTCAACCGCAGGTTTCCACGGGATTGCCATCAGCACTACCTGTTAAGGGTTCCCCGTTACAGTGCAGTCCACTGTACCGATTCTGTTTCTCGATACAGGCTCCTCACTTAAAGGCCGATGCTCTATCCGGTTGAGCTACGGGCGCTTTCTATTTCAATACGCAAATATCTCCAAATCAACACGAAAAACTCTCGAAAACACGCAAAAAACCTGGTCGGGGCAGACGGATTCGAACCGCCGACCCTCTGCTCCCAAAGCAGATGCGCTACCAGACTGCGCCATGCCCCGTCGCCAGATATTCTGCCACACGATGCCTGGCCGAGGCCCGGAATCGCGGCGGGCCGATGATACGGACGAGACCCGGGCCCGTCAATTTGGTATTTTCGGTCCTGCACCACTACTTCATCGCTTGAGGCAACCATGAAAAAGACCCTGATCGCCCTGTTTCTGGGCCTCGCGTGCTCGTCGGCATTCGCCGTGGACGCGGTCCCGCCACACCCGTACATCCAGATCGAGACATCGGAGGGCAAAATTGTCCTGGAACTCGATGGCATCCAGGCGCCGATCACGGTTGGCCATTTCCTCGAACTCGTCGACAGTGGCTTTTATGACGGCACGATTTTTCACCGCGTAATTCCGGAATTTATGGTGCAGGCTGGCGGCCACACCCCGGACCTAAAGCTCAAGGAAACCGATGACACGATCCCGAATGAATCGGGCAACGGCCTGAGCAACGTTCGCGGCACCATCGCGATGGCCAGGACGTCGGATCCGCATTCGGCGAACTCGCAGTTCTTTATCAATGTAGGTGATAACTCGCGACTCGACCCGAACAAAGCGGGTTTCCGTGGCACCTGGGGTTACACGGTATTCGGCCAGGTCATCGAAGGCATGGAAGTCATCGACAAGATCGCGGCTGTTGAGACCGGTCCACAGGGATCATTCGGTTCTGACGTGCCGAAGATTCCCATTATCATCAAGAAAATGTCACGTTACACATTCGAGTAGCAAAACGATGACGACACTCTTTGTTTCCGATCTGCACCTCGAAGCCGAGCGATCCGATATCGGCAATCAGTTCATCGAGTTCCTCAAGACCGAAGCGAGCGAAGCCGATGCCCTGTACATTCTTGGCGACCTGTTCGAGGCCTGGGTCGGTGACGATGATCCGAATTCGCACTATTTCAACATCAAACGTGCTCTGCGCAAGCTGTCGGACAAGGGAATTCCCGTCTACTTTATGCACGGTAATCGCGATTTCATGATCGGCAAAGGCTTCGCCAATGAAACCGGCGTAACGATTTTGCCTGACCCCTACCGGGTCGATATGTATGGCCAAAAAGCGTTACTTAGCCACGGCGACCTGCTTTGCACGGATGACGTCCAGTACCAGCGGGTGCGGAAAATGACGCACGACCCGAACTGGCAGGCGTCCATGCTGGCGAAGCCGCTCAAGGAGCGATTACGAATCGCCGAGGAAGCGCGTCGACAGAGCCTGGAACAGACTTTGAATCTCAGCATGAACATCATGGACGTCAATCAGGATGCCGTTAAGAATGTCATCATCAAGCACGGCGTGGACATTCTGCTGCACGGGCATACGCACAGGCCCGATGTACATAGCGTCGACCTGGGTGGCCGCAAGGCCAAGCGCATCGTTCTCGGCGACTGGTACATGCAGGGCAGCGTCGTGCGCTGGAATATGCGCGGACCGAAACTCGAGGTTTTGCCGCGGTAGGTTCGAGTTCGAACGCTACCCGGGGATGCCGGAGTGAAACCGGAATTGCGGGTCGGTGCCCGCGATCAACCCGGCCTCTATCTGTTTGAGTTCATCCAGCCGTTCATCAACGATGGCTTCGTCAACGGCGGATTCCGACAACGCGAACGCGATGTAGTGCTCGAAGTGACGCGCCTCCGAGGCAAGTAAGCCACCATAGAAACGGCCGAGCTTCCCTGGCAAATGCGGTGCCAGCATCGCAAAGCGCTCGCAGGAACGCGCTTCGATCAGTGCACCGACAAGCAACATGTCCAGTAATCTCCAGGGTTCTTCTGCGCGCACGGCGTCACGAAGCCGGCCGGCGTAGCGCGATGCGGTCAGGCGCTCGAACGGTACGCCCATGTCGTCCATGATCGAACGAACCTGCTCGAAGTGCCGCAACTCCTCGCGCGCGAGGCGTGACATCCGCTGCGCCAACGCGCTGCGGTCCGGGTAACGGTAGAGGAAACCGAGTGCGGTTGATGCCGCCTTGAGTTCGCAGTTCGCATGATCGAGCAGCATCTCCGGAATTCGCCCGCACGCTTCCCGGATCCATGCATCCGGAGTAGCGACATCGAGAAACCCGGCAACCGGCGCCGGCACTACAACCATTCTTCGATCTCGGCCGCCGACTGGAGGCGATCATCCGGTTTCTTGGCGAGCATCATGTTCAGCAGTGCCTGGTACTGGCTGATCCGATTTGGCAGCAGCGGCACGGGCGCATTCGCGTGCCGGTAAATGATGCCCATGGCAGTGTCCGCGCGGAACGGTTTCTTGCCCGTGAGCATCTCGTAGAAAATTACGCCGAGACTGTAGATGTCGCTGCGATGATCAACGCCATTGCCGTGTCCCTGCTCCGGGCTCATGTAGTAAGGCGTGCCGAAAATCTCACCCTCGTCGGTCAGTTCCATCCGCAGGCGCATCCTCTTGGCCAGTCCAAAATCGATCAGGGCAATCGAATCATCGCCGCGCAACATGATATTGCCCGGCTTAAGATCGCGATGCAGGATGCCGACGTCATGGACCTTCGCGAGTGCACTCGCGATCTGGCGCAGGAAACTGACCGCCTCAGGCTCGGTCAGGCCCTTTTCGATCCGTTGCTTGAGGTCACCACCCTCCAGGTACTCCATCGCGATATGCGCATGGTCGTCGCCGACACCGAGATCAAAAATCTTCACGATGTTGGGGTGCTCGATCTCCGCGATCAATTCGTATTCCTGGAGGAAGCGATCGAAAGCACCGATGCTGTCGGAATTGTCCGGCACCTGCTGCAACACCTTGAGCACAACATCCAGGTCGGCCGATTCCTTCCTGGCCAAATAGACGGCCGAGTGCGCGGTCGCGCTCAGCTTTTTTACGAACCGGTAGCCGCGAATCAGGGGGTGAATGCCGGTGCGCGTGTCACCGATGAACAACGAGCCTGTGGATGCGATACGACGCCGCGAAGTCAGGACATCGCTCAATCGAACGATCAGCGCATCATGCTTGATGCCGTCACGCGGAAAAAAAGCGTCGACACCAGCCGTAGCCGCCGCTTTCTCGTCCCCCTCCGCGCCGAAATAAACGACAGGCGGAAACCCGACAGTTTTGCGAAACTGCTTCAATACGTCGGTGCCGTCGCGATCTCCCTGGTCGCTGCCGAGGAGGATGATGTCATTACCCGCACCGGAGAATTCTGTCGGCAGGTGGCCGGCCTCGGTCGGATCGTACGCGGAGATCACCGCGTCCGGCCAGTGAGTCGTCAGGTGATGCATGAGCAGGGCGCGAAATTCCGCCTGCCCGTCAATGATCATGACCTTGATACTCAAGCGAACATGCCCTGAACGCGAGCGATTCTACATGCCGACCGCCGCACCCCGGGGCTTGGCGTCCGAACCACCGCCAGCGGCGCGGTTCTTGCGCTTGGCCTTCCGGCGTTTTTTTGCATCGTCGTTGCGGCGGGCTTCGAGTTCATGCAGATACTCGTCCGTGACATCACCGGTCACATATTCGCCGGAGAAGCACGAAGTATCAAATTCGGTGATCGCCGAGTTGCCGTGACGAACCGAGCGGATCAGGCCGTGCAGGTCCTGGTAGATCAGCTTGTCAGCCCCAATCTGTTCCTCGATCGCCTCGACGCTGCGGCCGTTGGCGATCAACTCGGATGCTGCCGGCATATCGATGCCGTAGACGTTTGGATGCCGTACCGGGGGCGCGGCGGACGCGAAATATACCTTTCTCGCGCCGGCCTCGCGCGCCAGCTTGATAATCTGCCGTGATGTCGTACCCCGGACTATCGAGTCATCGACAAGCAGCACGTTTTTGTCGCGAAACTCGAGGTCGATTGCATTCAACTTGTAGCGCACCGACTTCGAGCGCTCTGCCTGCCCGGGCATGATAAACGTGCGGCCGATGTAGCGATTCTTGATGAATCCCTCGCGGTACTTCACGCCCAGGTGATACGCAACCTGTACCGCCGACGTTCGGCTCGTGTCGGGAATCGGAATCACGACATCGATATCGTGTTCCGGGAAGTCCCGGACTATCTTGCCCGCCAGCTCTTCGCCCATGCGTAATCGTGTTTTGTAGACCGACAGGTCGTCGAGAATCGAATCGGGTCGCGCGAAATAGACAAACTCGAAAATACAGGGTGTGTGGCGAATCGTACCCTCGTGGGGCCGACTGTGCAGGACGCCGCCGTTCTCGATGAAGATCGTCTCTCCTGGCTGCACGTCGCGTAGCCGCTCGAACTGCAGCACGTCCAGAGCAACGCTCTCGGATGCCACCATGTAATCCGCGCCATCTTTAGTCTGGCGTGTCCCCAGCACCAGCGGCCGGATGCCGTTTGGATCCCGGAAGGCGACGATACCGAAACCGACGATCATCGCGACAACGGCATAACCGCCACGGCAACGTTGGTGTACCGCCTCGACCGCCGCGAAAACCTGGTCCGCTGTCGGCTGTCCATTGGCACGTGTTTGCAGCTCATGCGCGAACACGTTCAATAACACTTCAGAATCCGACCCCGTGTTCAGGTGGCGCCGGTCTTCTTTAATCAACAGCTCGCTGAGCTCGTCGTGGTTGGTCAGGTTGCCGTTATGACCGAGGCAGATACCATACGGAGAATTCACGTAGAACGGCTGGGCTTCTGACGACTTCGAGCCACCGGCCGTCGGGTAGCGGATATGGCCGATACCGACGTTGCCGCGCAACTGCAGCATGTGCCGCTGCCGAAATACGTCGCGAACCAGGCCATTGCTCTTGCGTTGCTGCAGGCCATCTTCGCCCCAGGTCACGATCCCTGCCGCATCCTGGCCGCGATGTTGCAGTACGGTCAACGCGTCGTAAAGCGCCTGGTTAACCGGTTGCTGACTGACTATTCCAACTACGCCGCACATGCTTATGCGTGTCCCTCTGGTCTCATCATGCTCGCCGAACTAAAGTTCCAGCGGCAGCGCTTTGGCTGCCTCTTCGGGCGTCAGCAGCTCATAACCCTGCGGCGCCATTACCTTGATCCAATCCGCGACGACTTCGAGATACGGGATGCCCTGCGACCTGAGCCACCAGTCGTCGTTATCGAATCCTGCAAACTGGCCGCCAAGTACAAACAGCGCGGCGAGCAAAATTCCGCGCCCGGCGCCAAACACGGCGCCCACCATGCGATCAACGCCGTTGAGCACTGACAGCCTGACAAGCTTGGCGATGCCCCAGCCAAGTATGCCGCCCAGCGACAGGATGATTGCGAATACGAGAATACGGCCGAACCAGAGTCGCATTTCCGTCGAGCTTATCCACGATTCGGAAGTTCCGCCGACGCCCGGGCCGAAATACAGCGCGGCCCAGATTGCCAGCAGCAGCGACGCAATTGAGATTGCTTCCTTAACGAAACCGCGAGCAATGCCCACAATCACGGAGACAGCAATGGCAACAACGAGAAGAATGTCGATGAGCGGCATCAGAGATGTCGATTCGGCGGCACGGGTCGGTGGGATTTGCGAGGAATTCTAACAGATCACGGGTGTGGAACCACCTGCCCGGAGTGGCCGGCTTTCGCCAACCGCGCTGCCATCGCCTCGGCGCTTTCGCGGTCCTTTTGTGGTCCTATTCGCACACGATGCAGTTGCCCGTCGCCGGTCGCCAGCTGACTCAGGAATGCCGCGAATCCCTGTTTGCGAAGATCGGCCGCGAGACGCTCCGCATTCTCCTGATTGCCAAAACTTCCCAGCTGCACCGCCCACATACCGGTTGTCGAAACGGTTGCAGGCGGCGGTTTCGCTGCCGGCGGGCGCGATTCCTGTTGCGTGGGCTCTGGTGCGGGCTCTGCCACACTCTCAGCCGCTTCCTGCCTCACCGGCGCAGGCTCCGGTTGCTCGTCGACAACGGCCGGCGCCGCTGTCGTCGGTGGCGCGCTGCTGGCGAGCGCCGGTACCGGATTGTCACGGTCGCGGTCCAGGACGATCGTTTGTGCCTTCTGGTCGGACTGCCCCGGCAACGGAACCCGCTCGATAACCATTTCGCCGTCGCCCGACGGCCCGTCGAGAAATACCGGCACGACCAGTACTACGAACAAGACGATCACCACCGCCCCGATTATGCGTTCTTTCAATGCTCGATCCATCATTAGCGCCCTAGCGCGGCGAGTATATATCAAGCGCCAAAAGTGCGGGGCCGACCACGAAGAACGAACCGGTGACGACGATGCGGTCATCCTGGGTCGCAAGCTCACGCGCATACTGCAACGCCTCGTTGACGGTCGCGGCCGCCAGGCAGCCCTTGTTGGTCGCATTTGCGATGCGCCGGCCAAGTTCGGTGGCAGGAATGGCGCGCGGATTGTCGGCGGTAACAGCGATCCAGTGTTCTGCCGAGTCGCCCAGCTCGCGGATGACGCCTTCAACGTCTTTGTCGTCCAGCATGCCGATAATCCCAATGGTCGTGCCGGGCACTGCCGAGTCTCGCAACGCGTCGCCCAGCGCCGCAGCCGCGGCAGGATTGTGCGCAACATCGAGGAGCCAGTTGCCGCCGTTCTCGAAAACCTGCATCCGCCCCGGCAGTGTCAGGCGCGTCAATGCTGCGTTGACTGTGTCCTCCTGCAGAAGCTCGTCAAATCCAGCGGCCTCGACAAGTGCGAGGACGCCAGCCGCGTTTTCAACCTGCACGTCACCCCTGAGCGAGGGACGATCCAGGTTGTCCAGTCGATGTGCCACCCCCCTCCATGACCAGCGCGCGCCCTGTACGCTCCAGTCGTAATCGCGTCCCGCCGCAATGAGACTGGCGCCGGTTTTGCTGGCCTCGCGATCGATGCTCGATGGTCGTTGCCGCGCGGCAAACACCGTGGGTTTGCCCTTACGCATGATCCCAGCCTTCTCGATTCCGATAGTGTCGACATCTTCCCCGAGCCAGTCGCAGTGATCGAGCGACACATTCGTAATCATGCCCGCAGCTGGCTCTACGGCATTGACGGCATCGAGACGGCCGCCCATACCGACTTCCAGAATTG
>Ga0224508_10005267_pt1 | contig 10393 bp, 8 predicted proteins | sample SF_Jan12_sed_USG_4_FD_170157 | JGI IMG/M metagenome (GOLD analysis project Ga0224508, IMG submission 170157) | Sediment microbial communities from San Francisco Bay, California, United States - SF_Jan12_sed_USGS_21 | ecosystem: Environmental > Aquatic > Marine > Sediment | place: USA: California... | reverse complement strand
CATCGTCACCGGCGCGGGCCGCGGCATCGGCCGCGGTCACGCGATCGAGTTCGCCCGGCAGGGGGCGAAGGTCGTCGTCAACGACCTCGGCGGCGAGGTCGACGGGAGCGGCGCCGACACGACACCTGCCCAAGACGTGGTCGCCGAGATCGAGGGCATGGGAGGCGAGGCGATCGTCAACGGGGACGACGTGTCGAACTGGGAGGGGGCGCAGCGGCTGGTCAATCAAGCGATCGAGCACTTCGGCGAGCTGCACGTCGTCGTCAACAACGCCGGCATCCTCCGCGATCGGATGCTGACCAACATGACCGAGGCCGAGTGGGACGCCGTGATCCAGGTGCACCTCAAGGGAACCTTCGCTCCGTCGCGCTGGGCCGCCGCCTACTGGCGCGAGCGGTTCAAGGCCGACGACCCGGTGGAGGGGGCGGCGATCATCAACACGAGCAGCACCTCCGGTCTCTACGGCAACGCCGGGCAGACCAACTACGGCGCGGCCAAGGCCGGGATCGCCGCCTTCACGATCATCGCCTCGGCCGAGCTCGGCCGCTATGGCGTCACCGTCAACGCCATCTCCCCCGGCGCCCGGACCAGGATGACCGAGAACCTGCCCTTCGGCCAGGCCGAGGTCGCCGAAGGTGAGTTCGACAACCGCCACGCCGACAATGTGGCCCCGACCGTGGTGTGGCTCGGGTCGGACGAGCCCCAGGCTCGAGAGGTGACGGGCCGGGTGTTCCTCGTCAGCGGAGGCAACATCAACTGCATGGAGGGCTGGGAGGCCGGACCCGGGGTCAGCCAGGACGACCGGTGGGATCCCGCCGAGCTGACTGCGGTGATGCCCGGCCTGGTCGAGGCGGCGGCCGAGAACATGATGACCCGCCGTCGTCGCCCCGCCCAGACCTGAGCCCCTCCGCTTCGCCTGGTCGCTTTGAGTGTTCACCATGGTGTCACGTCTCCGGGACGGTCGGCCGGAGGCCGAACTCCAGGCGGCGGGCGCCGGCCCGCCGCACTAGGGTCTCGGCCGTGAGCGCTGCAGGCAGTAGCAGGGGCGCGGCCTTCATAGCCGGCGTCTACGAGCACCCGGGACGGAAGATCCCCGACCAGTCGCTGATGGAGATCCACGCCCGGGTCTGCGTCGGGGCGCTGAACGACGCGGGGCTGTCGATGGGCGACGTCGACGCCTACTTCAGCGCCGGTGACTCCCCCGGGTTCGGCACGCTGTCGATGATCGACTACCTGGGGATCTCGGCCACCTACATCGACTCCACCGAGATGGGGGGATCGTCCTACATCGCCCATGTCAACCACGCAGCCGCCGCGATCGTCGCCGGCAAGTGCCGGGTGGCGCTGGTGAGCCTCGCCGGCAAGCCCCGCACCGGCGGGGCCCAGCCGGGTGGGGCCGGACGGGCCGGCGGGCCCGAGATCGACTTCGAAGGCCTGTTCGGCAGCACCGTTGTCGCCGCCTACGCGCTCGCTGCCCGGCGCCACATGCACGAGTTCGGCACGACGAGCGAGCAGCTGGCGGCGATCAAGGTGGCGGCTTCGACCCACGCCCAGCACAACCCCAACGCTCTGCTGCGCGACGTCGTCACCGTCGAGGAGGTGCTCGACTCGCCGATGATCGCCGACCCGCTCCACCGGCTCGACTGCTGCGTGATCACCGACGGGGGCGGAGCGGTCGTCGTGGTCGGTCCGGAGGTGGCGGCCGATCTCGACCGGCATTGCGTGCCGATCCTCGGGGCAGCCGAAGCGCCGAAGGGCACCGCCAACGGCCGGATCGATCTCACCCACACCGGAGCGGTGTGGTCGGGACCGGCGGCGTTCGCCGAGGCCGGGCTCACACCGGCCGACGTCGACTATGTCTCGATCTACGACTCGTTCACCATCACCGTCCTCGAGACGATCGAAGACCTCGGCTTCTGCGACAAGGGCCGCGGCGGGCCGTTCGTGGCCGACGGCAACCTCCAATCCCCCGGTGGGGCGTTGCCGTTCAACACCGACGGCGGGGGGCTCTGCTCCAACCACCCCGGCAACCGTGGCGGCATGACCAAGATCCTCGAGGCGGTCCGCCAGCTCCGGGGGGAGGCCCACGAGGCCGTGCAGGTGCCAGACTGCGAGATCGCCCTGGCCCACGGGACCGGCGGCTCGCTCGCAGCCCGGATGGGCAGCGCCACGCTCATCATGGGCAGGGAGCTCTGACATGTCCGACCTCCCGACCAAACCACCTCGGACCAACGAGGACTCGGCCCCGTTCTGGGCGGCTACCGCCGAGGGTCGCCTCACCCTCCAACGGTGCGCCGCGTGCGACACCGTCATCTGGTGGCCCCGCTCGCTGTGCCCCGAGTGCTCCAGCTTCGATCTCGAGTGGTTCGACGCCACCGGCGAAGGCTCGGTCTACAGCTACACCGTCGTCCACCACAGCCCAGGAAGGCGGTGGGGCGCGGTGACCCCGTACGTGCTCGCCTACGTCGAGCTCGACGAGGGACCGCGCCTGATGACGAACATCGTCGACTGCGACCCGGCCGCCGTCGCCATAGACACCCGAGTTCGGGTCGTGTGGGACGACACCGGCGAGGGCAACGCCCTCCCCCGCTTCACCCCGATCTGACGCACGACTAGACAGGTCCGGCGCCGAGCTCGCGCTGCCAGAACCCGAGATCGTGCCACCGACCGAACTTGTGACCGACCTGGTCGAAGGTGCCGACGTGGCAAAAGCCGAGGCGCTCGTGGAGGGCGATGCTCGACGGGTTCGGCGGCACGATCCCTGCCACCGCCCGATGGATCCCATCGGCGGCCAACGCTGCGAGGAGCTCACCGAGCAGCCGAGCTCCGATACCTTGCCCCTGCGCTGACCCCTCGACGTAGATCGTCGTCTCCCTGGTCATGGCGTAGGCCGGCCGGGTCCGGAAGTTGCTGGCGTAGGCGTAGCCCACCACCCGCGATCCGATCTCGCACACCAGCCACGGATCGCGCCGGGTCACCGTCGCCAACCGGCCGGCGAACTCGTGGGCCGTCGGCGCGGTCAGCTCGAAGGAGATCGCGGTGCGCTCCACGATCGGTCGGTAGATCGACAGCATCGCCTCGACGTCGTCGACGGTCGCCGCCCGGACAACCCGAGAGGCGCCGCCATCGGCCGACCACATCGCCGAGCCGGCCTCAGCCGTCGGCTGACGAAGGCGGCGACGACGGTGGCGGATCACTCGACGGTGGCGGGTCGGTCGATTGCGGCGGCTCGCTCGACGGCGGCGGGACGCTGGTCGGAAGCGACAGGGTCGACTCCGACGATGGCGGCACGGTCGGGGTCGTGGTCTGATCGGTTGACGGTCCCGCCGGTCCGGACGTGACCGTCGTCGACTCCTCGCCGGTCGGCGGTGGTCCCGTCGGCCCACCCGACGCCGGTGTGCCGTCGGGGTTGGTCGGCTGCGGAGCGTTGGGATCGGCTTGGAGCGCCCAGACCTGAGGATCGACGCACCCCCCCTGATCGCCCTGACCATTGTTGTTGTTGTTCGGCAGCCTCGGACCTTCCGGTTGGGAGCCGTTCGAGGGAGCGGGCTCCGGAGCAGGGGCCTGGGTGGTCGGCGGCGCCGTCGTTGCGATGTAGCGGAAGCTGTCGGGGCCGCTGCCGTAGGGGTAGCCCCAGCGGTCGAGCTCGACGCCGCAGGGCGGCAGCGTCGTTGTCGACAGATCCTGGTTGAGGCGGACACCGGGGAACTCGGTCTCCATCTCCAGCGACTCGCACGGCGGCGCGGCGGCGGTCGCCTCGGCCATGTACGCCGACCAGATCCAGGTCGGCAGGTTGCCACCCTCGATGTTCGGCCAGTCGCGGTTGTCGATGTAGTTCCCGTTCTCGTCGCGCGGCGTGTCGAGCCCGCCGTCGTCACGAGGCATCCGGAAGTCGATCATCGGGTACTGCACCTCACCGTCGTGCCCGATCCACACGACCGTGGTCAGATCGCAGGTGAAGCCGGCGAACCATCCGTCGACGCTGTTCTGCGACGTTCCCGTCTTACCGACGATCGCCCGACCCTCGGCGAAGGGAGCGGCCCGTCCCGTGCCGGACTGGACGACCTGGCTCATCGCGTAGGTCACCTGCCTGGTCGTGCTCGGCGAGAACACCTGCTCGCCAGATCGCTCGGGCCCATCGGAGCAGACCCCGTTGACCGGGTACCAGCAGATCACCTCACCGTCGATGTTCTCGACCCGCTCGATCAGCACCGGATCGAGCTGGATGCCGCCTCGCTCGAAGGTGGAGTAGGCACCTGCCATGTCGACCACCGGCGCCTCCTTCCCTCCGAGGATCAGCGAGCACGGGACGCTGCCGGTCTCTGGCAGGTCCGGGTCCCAGCCGATGCCGAGGTCGATCGCCTTCTGGTACATCACCTCCGGGCCGATGTCGAGGATCAGTTGGGCGAAGACCACGTTCGACGACCAGGTCAGGGCGTCGATGAGGTCGCGGTATCGGTTCTGGCCGCTGGCCCCGCCGGTCACCTGCCACGGTCCGTCGGCGTCGACGCAGGGCCCTCCCACGCTCGTCACCCCGGGTGCGGCCGGGTAGAGGGATCGGGCCGAGATCCCCTGCTCGATGGCGAGGGCCAGGCCGAAGGGCTTGAAGGTCGACCCCGGCTGGCGGCCCTCGCCCCCGCTGCTGGTCGCCAGGTTGAACTCGTCGTTGTCGAAGTCGGTGCCGGCCAGCATCGCCACGACCCGACCCTGGGCGTCGATCGAGACGATGGCCGCCGCCGGATCGTCGGGGTTGGCGGGGTCGAGGTGGGTCGGGCCGAGCTGGGGCTTGCCCCGGGCCTCGAGGTCCTCGCCGACCTTGGGGAGGTGAGCGGCCCGATACGCGGCCTCCTGTAGCGCTGGGTCGAGGGTGGTGTACACCCGGAGACCGTTCGTGTAGATCTCCCCGTTCGGGAACAGCTCGGCGAGCTGCTGGCGGACCTCCTCGACGAAGTACTCGCTCCCCCACTCGGCCCCGGCGACCTCGCCCAAGCCCTCGCGGTCGCGTGTTGGCACGACCCTCCACGGCGCTTCGTTGGCTGCGTTCGCCTGCTCGACCGTGAGGTACCCGGCCTCGAGCATCAGCTGGAGCGACGTGGTCCGCCGCCGGTTGGCTTCATCGGGGTTGTCGTTCGGGTCGGCCCCGTTCGGGTTCCGGAGGAGCCCGGCGAGGTAGGCCGACTCCTCGACCTCGAGGTCGCCGACGTCCTTGCCGAAGTAGGTGCGAGCCGCCGCCTGCACCCCGGACGCTCCCCGCCCGAAGTATGCTCGGTTGAGGTACCGGATGAGGATCTCCTCCTTGGCGCACCGCGCCGGGGTTCGAGCCCCGAGATCGGGTCGCTCGGAGCACTCCCGAGACAGATCCTGTTCGAGCTTGACCGCCCGGATCGCCTCCCGGGCCTTGCGGATCAAGGTGCGATCGGCGTCGTTGAAGGCGAGCTTCACGTACTGCTGGGTGATCGTCGAGCCGCCCTGGGTCACGCCCTCCTGGCGGATGAACTGGTAAGCGGCGCGGGTTATGCCCCGGGGATCGATCCCCTGGTGCTCGAAGAAGGCCTGGTCTTCGGTGGCGACCACCGCATCGATCAGGCTCTGCGGGAGCTCCTCGTAGGGGATGATCTCGCGATCTTCGCCCCCCTGAGACAGCAGCGCGGTCGCGTTGTCCGGCCCGCAGTTCGCCGTGACCTCGGCGGTGCAGAGGAAGCTGGTCTGCGCGATCGACTCGAAGCGGTCCTCGGGCAGCTCGGTCTGGCTGAACGTATACAACACAGCACCGATCGCCCCGACGATGAGTAGGGCGACGGCGAAGAAGAACCGGCGGAAGCGCCACAGTGGGTTGCGGCGACGGTTCCGGGGCCTCACCGGTCCGGACAGGGGATCTATGGCACGTTGGAGAGAGTTCATGGCACTACCGGCGATGAGCGTTCGTCCAGCAGCGGCGGGAGCTGTCGCCCCACGATAGGGGCGCCCATCGGGATCCGGACTTCGGGTTCGGGGTCGGGTTGTCTTGGGTGGTTGTCGCCTCCGCTACCCGCTCACCGCGTACGATTCACGCAGGTGGTTCCACCAGCACTGCCGGCAGACCTCGATGAGATAGCAGGTAGCGGGCCGGCCCCGGCGGCGCAGCTTCCGCATCTCGGCGTTGTCGGAGAGGACCCGCCCGTGCTTGGGCAGGCCCGGGCCGAAGGCGAACGTGACCGCCACGAGGTCGTCTCCCTCGCAGATCGGGCACGGCTCGGCGATCGGTGTCGCGCAGCTGTGAGCAACTCGGCGCAGCTCCGGTTGGGCGTCGCAGATCTCCTCGGTCGTGCGTCGACCACGGGCAAACGCGTCGACGAGATGCTGGCGGGCCAGCCGATAGCTGACCACTCCCGCAGGCGACGACGTGTTCCGAGCAAGGCTCACAGTGGACAAGGTTAGCGATTGGGCCCTGCATCGTCCCGTCGGGGGATCGGTGGGTTTCAGCCGCTGCGGTCGGCCAACCACGAGCGGACGGCCTCGATGGCCTCCTCCTCGCTCATCGGACCGTGGCGGAACCGCCGATCGCGCAGGTACGCCACCGCCCGACCGACGGCGGGCCCCGGTTCGAGGTCGAGCTCGTCGATCAGGCGTCCACCGGTCACGGGCGGGGCGAAGTCGGCGAGGTCCTCGCTGCTCGAGAGTGCTGCGAGCCGCTCGAAGAACGGGCCGTCGGCGTCAGACAAGCCCCGCTGGCGGCGAACGTTGGTGCTCAGCGCTCGCAGCTCGTCGACGTCGGCGAACCCGATCCGGTCGACGACCCGGCGCACCGTCTCATCCGACGCCTCCGGGGTCAGCGTCGGGCCGACGGCTTCGACGAGGCGGGCGGTGCGGGCGGCGTCGTTCCGGCTGTAGCGCAGGCGAGCGAGGGCGGAGCCCGCCGCCTCCCCGAGCGGCGACAGCAGCCCGGCTCGGCGGACGGTGACCGAGCCCGGGGCGGCAGCGAGGGCCAAGGCCTCGGTCCGCGCGGGGCCGGCGGCCAGCGGGGGGACGATCTGCTCCAGGAGGCCGGTCCGATCGAGGAAGTCGAGGCCGCGCCCCGGATCGTCGAGGGCGAGCAATCGCTCGAGCTCGTCGTGGACTCGTTCCACCGAGACGATCGCCAGCCGGTCGGCCATGTCGGTCGCAGCGGCGACGACCGCCGGGTCGGCGGTGAGCTCGAATCTCGGAAGGAAGCGAGCGGCCCGCAGCATCCGGAGCGGGTCGTCGGCGAACGACAGCTCGGGCGCCAGCGGCGTTCGCAGCAGCCCAGCGCGGAGATCGTCGAGGCCGTGGTAGGGGTCGAGCAGGGCCCGGTCGGGCAGGGAGATCGCCATGGCGTTGATCGTGAAGTCGCGGCGCGAGAGGTCCTCGTCGATCGATTGCCCGAACGAGACGACCGGCTTGCGTGAGGTCTCGTCGTAGGCCTCGGCCCGGTGGGTTGTGATCTCGACGTTGCGACCGCGAATCGTGGCCCCGATCGTGCCGAAGCGCTCGCCCTGGGTCCACACGACGCTGGCCCGGGGTCGGACGACGTCCTTGATCGCGTCGGGGCGGGCGTCGGTGGTCAGGTCGATGTCGTCGGCGGCGGCGAACGAGTCGAGCACGACGTCGCGGACGACGCCGCCGACGAGGTAGAGCCGATACCCCCGAACCAAGAACGCCTCCGCGAGATCGGCGACCACCTCGAGCACGGGATCGAGTCCCGGCAGCTCCGATGTCTCGTGCATGCCGATGCTGATTGTCTATCCGTCGAGCGGCCGATCGAGGTGGATGTGACGGGCCAGCTCGACGGCATCGTCACCCGGGCCGCCGCTGGTCGTCGTCTCCGGCCGGTGGGTTCCCCCGACCAGGACGGCGGCCACCGCGCCGGCCGAGTCGACCAGGGCCCGCAGGTCGTACCCGCCTTCGAGGAACAGCAACCGCCGGCCGGGAGGGGCGAACGCGAGCAGGTCGCCGACGATGTCTGCGAAGTCGGCCGACGTCAGGCCGAGGTCGGTGAGCGGGTCGGCCCGGTGGCCGTCGAAACCCACCGAGAGGAGCAGCCAGGTCGGCCCGAACCGGGTCAGGACCGGGGCCACCACGGACTCGATCCCCTGCCGGTACCGATCGCCGGTCGCGCCGGCGGGCAGGGCGACGTTGACCGTGGCGTGCGCGCCCTCCCCCTCCCCGATCTCGGTCGGCTTGCCGGTGTAGGGGTACCACGGGAACTGGTGGAAGCTGACGAACAGCACGTTGGGGTCGTCGTAGAAGATGTCCTGAGTGCCGTTGCCGTGGTGGGCGTCAATGTCGACGATCGCCACCCGCTCGCCCCGATCGGCGAGGGCCCGGGCCGCGACCGCCACGTTGTTGATCAGGCAGAACCCCATCTGAGTCCCGCTCGTGGCGTGATGGCCGGGGGGCCGCACGACCGACCAGCCGGCGGCCGCTTCGCCCCGATCGAGCCGGTCGATCAGGTCGAGCCCGGCCCCTGCCGCCCGGGCCGCGGCCTCGGCCGACTTCGGACCGACGTAGGTATCGGGATCGATCGCCCCACCCCCGGCGGCGCACACGTCGCGCAATCGATCGAGCAGCTCGGGCGGGTGCACCCGTTCGAGCGCGTCGCGATCGGCCTCGGGGGCCTCGACCCAGTCGATCGCCTCGTCGACCCCAGCCGTCTCGAGCCCGCGGACGACCGCCACGAGCCGATCCGGCCGCTCCGGATGACCGGGTCCGGTGTCGTGCAGCCGGCACAGGTCATGGGTCGAGACCAGCAGACCGCCCGGCGTCGGTGCACTCATGAGGAAACGCTAGCGGCCAGCGACCACCGGCCGATACTCGAACCGGGCTCGAACCACGCAGTGGCGAGACGCGCCCCGGCCGGGGCGCGTAGGCTGTCGGTAGTGGCACCTACTACTTCGCCAGCCCGACGGAGGGGCCTGAGCAGGGCGACGGCCGCCACGGTCGGCGGTCACCGGCTCCGGGTGACACCGTGGCAGGGTCATGCGTTCATCGCGCTGATCGGCCCGAGCCGGGCCCAGCGATCCCCGACCCCATCGGAGATCCTGGCGTGCATCGAGGCCCTCCGCCAGCGGGGCGTGACCCAGGCGGTCACCCCCGCCCTGAGCGCGTTCGAGGCCGAGCCGTTCTTCCAAGCCGGGTTCACCCAGCACGAAGCCCTGCACCTGCTCGCTCGCTACATCGACACCGAGCCGCCCAAGCCGACGCACCGGTTGCGGCGGGGGCGTCCCTGGGATCGGCCCCGGGTGCTCGAGCTCGACAGCAAGGCGTTCGAGCAGTTCTGGCAGTTCGACTCGTTCTCCCTCAAGGAGGCCCGCCGGGCCACCCCCGCCCACCGCTTCACGGTCGCCGTCGCCGACGGCGACGTGACCGGCTATGCGGTCACCGGCCGGGCCGGGGGCCGTGGCTACCTCCAGCGCCTCGCCGTCGACCCAAACCTCCACGGCCAGGGAATCGGCTCCTCCCTCGTGCACGACTGCCTCCGATGGCTCCACCGCAAGGGCGTCGGCATGGCGCTGGTCAACACCCAGGAACGAAACACCCGGGCCCTCGAGCTCTACGAACGATTGGGCTTCGTCCGCCAACGCGAGGGACTGCTGGTGCTTCGCTGGGACGAACCTGCGTGAGGCGGTCCGGAAGCCGCTATTCGGGTCGGCGCGTGGTCCCCTGCTGCGCTGCAGCGGCGACCGCCGCGCTCGTTGCCGCACTGATCTTGCTGCTCGCCGGTGCGTCGGGCCAACCGGCCCTGGCACAGGGCGGTGCTGCTCCCCCGCCGGGCGAGCTCGCCCTGGTCGCCCAAACCGCGACCGTCCCGGCCGACGGCGTCTTCGTGGCCCGGGTGGCTCTCGGCGAGCTAGCGCCCGACGATGGGCCCGCCTCGGCATCTCCGGCCACCGAGCTCGACCTCGCGGTGGTCGTCCACGGCAGGATCAGCGAAGAAGCCGCGCTCGACGAGGACCCGCCCGAGGCGCTCAACCGGCTGCCGATCCGACCGGTCAGCGATCTCCTCGTCGATGCCGACGGCGTTGTCACGATCCGCATGCCGATTCGGCCCGGTCAGCCCTTCGACGGCGTCGACCGGGTCCTCGTGCCCGAGCCCGGCGTCTATCCACTGACGATCGAGTTGCGTGACGAGAGCGGGGTTCGCTCGGTCCTGCGGACCACGCTGATCCGTCTCCCCGAAGCGACCGCCGGGCAGGATTCCGAAGCGGACGACCCGAGCGGGGGTGATGATGCGGCGGCTCCGGTCTCGGTGGTGGTGGCGCTGACGAGCGCCGCGGAGGGGGCTGCCGCGGAGGGGGCTGCCGCCGACCTGGCCGGTGCCGCAGAGCTGCTGGCCGCGCACGCTGACGTCCCGCTCACCGTCGTGCTAGGCACCGACCACATCGCCGGGCTGCAG
>Ga0224508_10005266_pt1 | contig 10393 bp, 9 predicted proteins | sample SF_Jan12_sed_USG_4_FD_170157 | JGI IMG/M metagenome (GOLD analysis project Ga0224508, IMG submission 170157) | Sediment microbial communities from San Francisco Bay, California, United States - SF_Jan12_sed_USGS_21 | ecosystem: Environmental > Aquatic > Marine > Sediment | place: USA: California... | reverse complement strand
CGACATTCTCGCCCGTATCGATTCGTTGCTGGCTGAAGCTGGTACCGACAAATCCAAATTGCTGACGGCCAACATTTGGCTGAGCGACATCAACGATTTTGACGAAATGAACTCAGTCTGGGATGCATGGATTGATCCAGAAAATCCCCCTTGTCGTGCTTGCGTGGAATCAAAATTGGCCGCACCTCAATTTACCGTTGAAATTCAAGTGGCCGCTGCATTGTGATGTGAGACGAAACTTATCGAAGCCCCATCAAAGATAAACGTATCGATTCCGCAGTCGTGAAAGCACTAGTGCTAGGCAGTGGGGTGATCGGCGTCACTACCGCCTATTATCTCGCCCGCGACGGGCACGAGGTCACCGTCATCGACCGCCACCCGGAACCGGCGAACGAAACCACCTTCGCCAACGCGGGACTGGTAGCACCTGGACATGCTTTCGCGTGGGCCTCACCTCAGGCACCAAAGATTCTGCTCAAGTCTTTAGTGAAAGGAGATCAAGCCTTTCGGCTAAAGCCTCGTTTGGACCCACGAATGTGGTCTTGGATTTGGCTGTTCCTGCGCGAATGTACAGAAGAACGCACACGATTCAACACGATCTGCAAACTAAGGCTGTGCAACTACTCTCTCGACGCCTTACACGGGGTTGTCAACGAGACAAATGTCAAGTATGACTGCAACGTCGGGGGAAATCTCTATCTATATCGGTCACAGGAAGCGTTCGACAAAGGCGTCGATCATATGACCATTCTCCGAGATCAGGGTCTTCAGCTTGAAGTCGCAAATAGGGATCGAATAGCCGAGTTGGAACCAGCGCTAGAACCTGTCAAGCAGAAGATTGCTGGGGGCATACACTCACCCACCGACGAAAGCGGTGATGCACGCATGTTTACCTGCGCACTAGCGCAATACTGCAAAGAGCAAAAAGATGTGCGCTTTGAATTCAATACCACCATCCAAGCCCTCGCCATCAACGGTGAAGGCATCAGTCGTGTGGTTACTGACAAGGGCGATCGCTCCGCCGATCTGTATGTGTTGTCCCTCGGATGGGGCAGTCCGTTTGTTTCAAAGAAAATCGGAATCGACTTGCCGATTTATCCGGTAAAGGGATATTCGGTGACGGTGCCTATAGGTCAGAGCAATAGCGCCCCACGATTGGGCGGTGTAGATGAAGAACACCTGGTTGCGTTCGCAAGATTCGGTGATCGTTTGCGTATCACCGCCACGGCAGAGTTCAGCGGCTATGATCGCAGTTATAAGCCTGCAGACTTTCGCACCATGTTTAAAGTCGCCCGCGACTTGTTTCCCGCGGGCGCGGATTATGACCAACCCACCTACTGGGCGGGCTTGAGGCCAATGACACCCGGGACGACTCCGATTCTCGGCGGCACTAAGTATCGCAATCTCTATCTCAATACCGGCCACGGCCACATTGGATGGACTATGTCTTGTGGTTCGGCAAAGATAACGGCCGATATCATCGCTGGACGCAAGCCCGATATCGATCTCACCGGCTTGACCCTCAACTCATGAATGGTCGGTAATCCACACTCACGCCTCCGATCTGCTCCAGTCTTAACTTGATCTTAGATGTTGGCCACACCTAATTTGCTTCCGCAGCTCATCCAAATCCATTCATACCAGCAGGACTAGTCGACATGAGCGTAGAAATTCCAAAACAGATGGCTGCCATTGATATCATCGAGCCGGGCGGACCCGAGGTCCTGCAACCGTCTAGCAGGCCAACACCAAATGCAGGGCCAAACGAAGTTCTGGTGAAAGTGGCGGCGGCAGGTGTAAACCGACCAGATGTCATGCAACGTTCAGGGATGTACCCGCCACCGCCCGGCGCATCGGATATCCCCGGATTAGAAATTTCGGGAACAGTGGTTGGCCTAGGATCAGGTGTGAATAACCTAAGAGTCGGAGATGAGGTTTGCGCGTTGGTTGCCGGCGGTGGTTATGCGGAATATTGCGCTGCTCCTGCATCATTATGTCTCGCTATACCACGAGCGATGGATATCGTGGCAGCCGCAGGCATACCTGAGACATTCTTTACCGTATGGACCAATGTATTCGATCGTGGCGCGCTCAAATCTGGAGAGACTCTGCTGGCGCATGGAGGCTCCAGCGGCATAGGCACCACGGCTATTCAATTGGCAAAACAGTTCGGCGCCAAAGTTTTTGTGACCGCCGGATCTGCCGATAAGTGTCGGGCGTGCCTAGATCTCGGCGCCGACGCCGCGATTAACTATAAAGAGGAAGACTTTGTTGAACGCATCAACACACTCACCGATGACAGAGGCGTCGACGTCATTCTCGACATGATTGGCGGAGACTATCTGCCGCGCAATCTTAAATGTCTCGCAGTCGAAGGAAGATTGGTACAAATCGCGTTACAGCACGGACCGAAGGTAGAGATCAACCTGTTACCAATCATGCTCAAGCGTCTGACGCTCACGGGTTCAACACTACGCCCTCGCAGCGTTGAGCAAAAAGCGGAAATCGCAACCGCGTTAAACGAAAAGGTCTGGCCTCTTTTGGAAAAGGGATCAGTACGCCCGCTAATACATGCCACCTTCGCGCTTGCGGACGCGGCCAAAGCGCACGAAATGATGGAAAAGAGTCAGCACATTGGAAAAATCATATTAACGGTGTGATAAATCCCGGGCTACGACAATGCATAGACGATCGGCGAAACGATGATAGACTCGCGCCACCACACAACATCGAGTAAAGAATAATGGAATTCTTAAGTGAGTATGGCATGTTTTTGGCAAAGGCTGCGACCTTAGTCGTGGCGATACTAGCGACAGTTGGCGGTGTCGTAGCCCTGACTGTGCATCGGCGTGCTGCCAAGGATCAAATCGAGATCAACGACTTAAACAGCAAGTATGAAAGCATGGCCAACGCGCTGAACGCGGCCATACTGCCCAAAAAAGAATTCAAGCAAAGATTGAAATCACTGAAGAAGCAACACAAGGGAGAACAGAAGCAGACCAAGTCGAAACCACGAAACGTATTTGTGCTGAACTTTCATGGCGACCTTCGTGGCACCGCCGTTTCTGCGCTGCGTGAAGAAATTACTGCCGTATTAACAGTAGCAAAACCCGACGATGAGGTTGTGGTCAAACTCGAGAGTCCGGGAGGTATGGTCCATTCTTATGGCCTGGCAGCCTCACAGTTACTTCGGATCAAAGAACGGAAAATCCCGCTCACGGTAGCGGCCGATAAAGTCGCGGCGAGCGGGGGATACATGATGGCTTGCGTCGCCGATCGAGTCATCACGGCACCCTTCGCAGTAGTCGGTTCCATAGGTGTGATGTCGCAGTTACCTAACTTCAACAAATTCCTCAAGAAGCACGACATCGACTATGAGCACATTACCGCAGGAGAATACAAAACTACGTTAACTCTATTCGGTGAAAACACGGAAAAAGGGCGACAAAAATTCCGCGAAGACATCGAGGATGTGCATCGACTGTTCAAAGACTTCGTGAAAGAGCATCGCGGTCAAGTGGACATCGATAAAGTCGCCACTGGCGAACACTGGCATGGCAAACGTGCATTGGAACTCCAACTGGTGGATGAATTAAAGACCAGCGACGACTACCTTATGGAGGCCAGCAAGACCGCGAAACTCTACGAAGTCACTTATACTTCCAAGAAATCCTTAGCCGATAAGCTCTCGAGTCTATTCGGTGGCAGCGCGGACAGCAGGATGCATTCATGGTTTAGTCGCTACGACGAAACCTCACCACTCTGAATCACCAGATCACGGGAGGAAAAGGGACGAATTTCGATTGAGTGCGATCTTCCGGCCAGAATCGGTTAGTCGTTTGATCGCATTCGATCACTGCTTTACGGCATAGCGATTCGTGCCACTCGTATTTGACAAAGTACTTAGCAACGGGTTGCGATTGTGGCAGAAAATCCACTCTCACCGTTGGCGACCATTGTTCCTCTCCAAACCCTGTACCCGGCTTCGATAACGATTCGCGTGCCCGACTTTCAGGCGCAGCGTCGGCGGCAAGCGATTGCTCCTCCTCCTGTTTGCTGTAAGGCTGGGCCTGTTTCTCAGGATACACAGCCACCGCAGCCACACCCATCGCTGAGAAGTCACCGAATAAACCCGCGTACGATGACTTTTCGTCAGTAAAGTAAAAGCGATGCACCTGCTTCTCACTGGTGCGCCATCCGCCATAAGACCCATAGGAGTAAGGGTCAAGGATATACATCGGTTCGGACGGTTTGAGATATGACTTTTGTCCGGAAATGATGTTATGCCCATCCACCGCCATTACCAATCCAATCCTCTGCCCAGTGCGATTATGAACACGAATACTATAGTTTTGACCGTTAATCGCTTCGAGATAGGCACGATACTCTTCAGCGCTGGTTCCGATCGGAAATTGACGTAGCACCTGACCGTTATCTGACACGAATTCGATGTCTATTGTGGCGCCACGATAGTCCATGTGGGCCTGTACAGCTATCGCACTACATAGTAAAAGTAATGCAAAAACAACAAGTTGCCCACTTGCATGTCGATATTTGTGCATCTGGTACCTCCTAGGTCTTGCAATCTGAACAACCTAGTAAACGCAAGCGAACACATTGAGGGTTAAACGCATAGCCGCCCCACAAAATGAGAACACAGACGGTCAAAACCTTGACAGCGAAGCGATTCGCGCTGTGAACTGCATTGTGCCGACGATCGGTTATTGCTCTCCTTCGTCATTGTATTCAGGTGGATCAACGACGACCGGCCGACGATCTTGCGTGCTGTACCACTAACCGATAGATAGGTGGCGCGCTCGATTAACGCCTTGCGCACTAAACTGAACTCATAGTGTTTTAATTAGCGAAGACCGCTGTGGATCAGCTTAGTGCTGTTGGATGACGTATGATTGGCTAGGTCATGTTGCTCACACAGCAAGACTTTGAGGCCACGCCCGGCAGCATCGCGCGCCACCCCCACACCGTTAATACCGCCGCCCACCACAAGCAAGTCGTAAGGAGGGCCGTCACTGGTGTTTTCATAGGTCATGTGTGTGCGATGTTATGGCGAAAATGCATGTCTGACCCGCTCTCGGTGTATATTCCCTGATCGCTTCCTATGACAACGCGCCGCCACATTCTCACGATTGATCAGGGCACTACAAGTTCCCGTGCGATTATTTTTAATGATCTTGGAACTCCCATTGCCACTGCACAGAAAGAATTTACCCAGATATTCCCCCACAGTGGTTGGGTCGAACACAAGCCGGAAGAAATTTGGTCCACCACTTTGACTGTATGTCGGGAGGTGCTGAGACAACAGGCAGATATTGTCGCCATCGGCATCACCAATCAACGAGAGACGACCCTGGTATGGGACAGGAAATCAGGTCGTCCCATGTACAACGCGATCGTGTGGCAAGATCGCCGCACAGTCGAGTTTTGTGACGAGTTGCGACAAAAGGGACATGCTCAGAGCATAGCCGAAAAGACGGGCTTGCTTTTGGATCCGTACTTCTCGGCAAGTAAACTTAAATGGATCCTGGACAACGTTGAGGATGCTCGGCGTAAAGCGGAAGACGGGGCACTCGCCTTCGGCACCATCGACACTTTTTTGTTATGGCGCTTAACCGCGGGTGCCACCCATGCGACCGACGCTACCAACGCCTCGCGCACTATGCTATTTAATATTCATTCGCAATGCTGGGACCGAAATCTGCTGGAGCTGTTCGACATTCCTGCGACGCTGCTACCGGAGGTAAGAGACTGTGCCGACGATTTCGGAACAACTGATCGCGATGTGTTTGGCCGACGTATACCTATTTTTGCCGTGGCTGGTGATCAACAGGCAGCCGCCATCGGACAAGCATGCGTCCAATCCGGAATGATTAAGAGCACCTACGGCACCGGATGTTTTGTCCTGCTCAATACTGGAGGACGAGCGCTTGAGCCAACCCAAGGAATGCTCACTACAGTCGCCTATCGCTTAGGCGATACCTTGAGCTTCGCCCTAGAGGGATCCATATTCATCGCCGGCGCAGCCGTGCAGTGGCTACGCGACGGTCTACAAATCATCGAATCCGCCGATGAAACAGAATCTATAGCAAGAAGCATTGACTCAACCCAAGGCGTCTATCTGGTGCCCGCGTTTACCGGTTTGGGCGCTCCACACTGGGATCCTCATGCCCGAGGCGCACTGTTTGGACTCACCCGCGACACAGGTATCCCCGAGATCGTGCGCGCCACCTTGGAATCGGTGTGCTACCAGACGCTCGACCTGATCAATGCCATGATTGACCAAGACACTCTAAGACCATCGACTCTTCGCGTCGATGGCGGGATGGTAAAAAACGACTGGGTGATGCAGTTTCTCGCCGACGTTCTAGATATTCCGGTGGAGCGGCCTAAAGTCATTGAAACCACTGCATTAGGGGTCGCCTACCTGGCCTGCCTTGGCGCAGGCATATATGCCTCTTTAGACGACACACACCAGGTGTGGCAACACGACCGGAATTTCGAGCCCTCTTTATCAACAAGCGCGCGCAGCCGACTCATCGATGGCTGGAGACAAGCTGTTGCACGAGTTAAGACTACCTATGTTGCTGACTAATTTTCGAGTGTTTAACCAATATCGGTTCCTTGCGTTCTCGCTGATGACCTGCAGGGAAATGGGATCCGAACCGGAACAGCACTGAGGTCAGATTCGTGAGATTGCTGAGACTAAGAAATCCCTCCGAAGCGCGGATTTGGTGTAGGCAGCAACGGGCGAACCATCACAGTCTCGGATTTGTGCCGACCATGGGTGCTTTGCACGAGGGACATCTGGCATTGGTGAGACGATCCGTAGAGGAGAACCATCGCACCTGCGTCAGTATCTTTGTTAACCCTTTGCAGTTTAATGATGCTTCCGATTTTGATCGTTACCCGCGGAATTACCATCGAGACAGCAGTCTACTTGATCATTTGCAAACCGACATGATCTTTACTGCCGAGTTGCTGCAGTTCTTTCCGGAAGCAAAAGACCCATCTGACATCATCATGCGTGATCCTGGTCCCCGCGGTTTAGGTTTAGAAGGCAGTCACAGACCAGGGCATTTTGCCGGGGTGTGCACCATCGTCGAACGATTGTTTGAAGTGGTGCAACCGGACATCGCCTACTTTGGAGAGAAAGATTTTCAACAATCGCTGGTGATTGAAGATCTGGCGATGGAAGTGGGCTATCCGCAAATTGCCGTATGCCGCACCGTTAGGGAACCATCTGGCCTCGCCATGTCGTCACGCAATACCTTGCTATCAAAAACGCAGCGCGATCAAGCGGCGTTCATTTCGTTGGCGTTATACGCCGCGCGCGACGCGTGGCGAGACGGTGAGCGCGACGCTGCAATACTGGCACAAACGATGCAAGCGGTGCTATCGCAAAGCGAACTTGAGATCGAATACGCAGAGACTCGGGACCCCGAGGCGTGGACCGCTGAACAGCCTAATGGACACCTTGAACGGGCTCAGGCTTTGATTGCTGCCAGGATAGCGACGGTACGCCTGATCGACAATCTCTCTCTGGATTCAACCGACCAGCTACCATAAAAACGTGTGTCATCAAGCTCAAAGCTATCGCACCATAATAGCGAAACGACGTTTCACAACACTCGCTCCGAGTCTCCTCAAGCTCGCAACAGTAATCTCCGGAATCACACTCGCACTGCTACTTCCAAGCGCGTTCGCCGTGGAGTCCACAAACTCATGCATTGACGATGCAGAACAAGGCAAGATAATTGTTGGAGGATTTCCTGCAGAGCATCCGATAAACGCCGAATTGACACAGCAATTAGTGCCGTTCACCGATCAATCACTTGAATCACTACTACAGTGCAGCGCAGACAATCGGGTATCTGGAGTGCTTTATGTATGGTCACCGCATATGCCGTATTCAGTGAGTGGCCTAATGGAGCTTAACAGGCTGACAAAAAAGCTTGCAATCTACGTCATCCCATTATTGGATCCATACGCAGATCTGGGGTTAGCCTTGCAAATCGCCCGAAATCAACACCTCCGTCCCGAGGCGTTACGGAAGTTAAGTTCCAGAGTTCTCTTGTCTCGTGGCATGACACTGCATTTCCCCTCGATGACCTTGTACTCCGACGGAAAAATTGTCGGACCGATGGTGCCTGGCTACAGCCGACTGGCACATAACTACCGATTAATACGAAAGTACTTTCACTGAGAGCCAGACACTGCGATGACAAGGACGAGCATCTTGCTAGTCGCACTAATGGCATGTGCGTATCAAGGGGATGCCACCCACGCACAATCGTCTACTTCAGGCAAAGCCCCGGTAACATCCATGAGTGCCACGACTCCGCCGAACGCACCGGAGATGTGCAGCGTCCCAAACACCACAGTAGTCAACCGATTTGAAATCAATGACACACCGGGTTGGTTCTTCAAACCCTTCCCCGAACTGCCGTGGGTAGCCTATCGCGGGACCGACAGCAACAAAATTCTCAACCTCAGTACTGGTGAAACCATCCCTATTCCAGGAGAGCGCGATCCAGTGCCAACCCCTGATGGAAAATTTGTGACCCTCCCCGGAGTCGAGCTTCTATTGACCGATGAGATCCTTGCGGGTGTTCCGACTGATCAACTCACCAGACTGAGCGCCCCTCTTGAAGGTGACTATCAGACTACGGGCATACTCGCTTCAGGTGACAATTACACCGACTATCGTTTCATGGGTGGCACCTCATCGGTCAACTTTCGCGACTTCCGGATACGGTACGACAAAACAGATAGTAGCCCTAATATCGAGCCGCTCGGATCGATGCACACTCCATGTCCGACAAGACAGCTCAAACTACCGATCCTATCTAAAAATGGACGTGAGTTCGTCGCCTATGACGTCGACGCCGCAGTGACCAAGATTTTTGGTATCGCTCATAACCTAAGGTGTCAAGAGCTGGAAAGCCTGGGCGTTGCGACAGGAAAGGCAAGCTTTAGCTTTGACGGCCGCAAAATCGCGTTCCACGTGCCAGTAGATGACAAATACACCACAACCATCTCTCGCTCCCCCACTGATCGAATGGTCCAAAGCGTATTTCTTTACGACCGTGATCGTCGAGTGATCACCCGATTGACCCACAATACAGTGTCCAACGCATATTTCCCCGCGTTTTTTCGCAATGGTAATGTGTTATATCTGTTCAAACCGCATTTCAAAAGTGCGGGTGGTCCACTATTTGTCATCGCCGATCCGAGCAAGGCGAGTTACGAGACAACTCTAACCACAATGACTACCCACTGTGACAGCGAGCCCAGCCCGACCCGCTGCGAGATGGGTGCGGCTATCGGAAGTCTGTGGTCTTATGTGTGTTCGAAATCAGGCAAGCGTACCTCCGCATCCGCCGCGACGCTTAACTATCTCAGTCTAGAACCGGAGCGCTGTCGGATGTTGGTCACAAATTACTGGCGTGAGTATCGAAAAAAGGTACTGAGGTCTCGCAGAAAACGAGGTGCGCCGTTGTCGCTGCAATTCAAAGACATGACCGCCGATGATTTATTACGAGGTTGTACTGGCTAGAAAATTCATCCAAAAATTGGGTTGCGAGCGCAACAAGAGGAAGCGCGAAATAGCAGAAATAGGTTTGTTTGTAGTAGCGCATACTCGACCATATAGACGGTGTCCTGATCAGATCGGGCTCGTTTAACCACTTTCGCCTAGAAGGAGCCGGTCGATTAAGAAAGACTTCGAGATCCTGACAGGTAGAAATCGGTCGGCAAGCGATCATCGATCACTAATCGGCAGCAGTTATTACATTGTTCAGGCTGGAAGGTCGCTTAGCGGGTCGATAGCAGAGATCAGTGTCGAGAATCGACTGGGCTGCTCATCGCTCGACGGACTAAACCGCTCACGCGGTAGTGGGGCCAGGATATTTTTCTACTTATGAGTTAACAAGATGGGTCTGCCTATGATGAGGTTGTAGTTGCTACACAAACAACTTCATCAAAAGGAGACATTTTCGAGGGTCATGGTCTTGTGACGGTAACGTTCCTTTTCACCGCCTCGCATCGTCCAAAACAAACACTCCTACCAAGATTCAAATCCCCATAGCTTCGAGGCAACTGATTACGCCTTCCCCCTGACCCGCGGTTTCCTCCCTCGGGGCTTAGAAGACACCTGCCCTCAAATACCAATATCTAACTCCCACATTCGATCACGGACAGCTATCTTCTAACCCTTAACACAACCGACCATTCGTTGCATGGATTAGCTGGCCGTTTCAACGTCCGCTCCCACACAGGAAACAGACAAACACAACTCAGGTCGAGGCGAGCGCTTCCTCCAGCGCCTGAATTGAAACCTTCAGCCCCAGACGTTCAGCTTCATCGTGCAATCGCC